>Ga0306920_100013355_pt1 | contig 11190 bp, 10 predicted proteins | sample flu12Cox44000170_FD_204666 | JGI IMG/M metagenome (GOLD analysis project Ga0306920, IMG submission 204666) | Lab enrichment of tropical soil microbial communities from Luquillo Experimental Forest, Puerto Rico - flux4day.12C.oxic.44.000.170 (v2)... | ecosystem: Environmental > Terrestrial >...
CCGGCTGCCGCAAAGATCGACGTGGCACGAGGCACTGGAGATTGCGGAAGCCATCGTGCTTGCATTGGTGGCCATTGCCACGGCATGGAGCGGTTACCAGGCTGCGAAGTGGGATGGCCTGCAGGACGAACTGTACGAGAAGTCAACCCGGCTGCGGGTCGAGGCTCAGGGACTGTCCTCGCGTGCAGGCCAGGAGCAGATCTACGACGCTTCGACGGTTGTGGAGTGGATCAAGGCCGAGTCCGGCGGTAATCACAAGCTGGCACAATTGTTCGAACGCCGTGTTCGGCCTGAGTTTCGCCCGGCTTTCGCGGCGTGGTTGAAGACGGACCCGCTAAACAATCCGGATGCCCCCCCGGGGCCGCTGGCAATGGGGGAGTACCACAACGCCGATTCGGAGGAGGCAGCCAAGCGGACGAACGAGGCGGCGCAAGTGTTCCAAGAGGGTACCGCAGCCCGCGCAACTTCGGATAAATACGTGCGCGCCACCGTGCTGCTCGCGACTGTCCTGTTGCTGACTGCAATCTCGCAGCGGTTCCATTCCCACCAGGTGCGCATGGGACTTGCGATCGTGGCTTTTCTATTGCTTTGCCTTCCGCTGGTGCGGCTGGTCCAACTGCCACGGTTGTAATCAGTGCGGGTGCCAAGGAAGGTCGAGATCCGATGAACATCGTGCTGAGCGGAGTAGAAGCCCGCGTACTGGGGGCGCTGATCGAAAAGGACATTACGACGCCGGATTACTATCCGCTGTCGCTGAATGCGCTGGTGAATGCCTGTAATCAGAAAAACAATCGCGATCCGGTAATGAACCTCGATGAGAGTGCCGTGCGCGATGGGCTGAGTGGTCTGCAGGATTTAAGGCTTGCAGGACCGGCCGGCGGAGCGGATAGTCGTGTAACCAAGTACGAGCACCGGCTGCAGGATGTGTTCAATCTCTCGCGGGGGGAGATGGCAGTGCTGTGCGTTCTCTTGCTGCGTGGTGCGCAGACGCCGGGAGAATTGCGCGGCCGCACCGAACGCATGCATCGCTTCGAGGACCTGGAAGCCGTGCAGTCGAGCCTGCGACGGCTGATTCAGCGCGAGCCTCCGCTGGCTGCGATGCTTCCGCGGCAGCCGGGAACGAAGGAATCGCGCTTCGCGCATTTGTTATCCGGAGAGGTTGACGTTGCGGAACCGGCTGGGCCCAGTGTTGTACCATCCGTCGCTAGTGAGGAAAAGGAACGGATCGCGCGATTGGAAGAACAGGTCGCCAGTCTGCAATGCGAGATCAGTGACTTGAAGGCGCTGTTTGGAGAGTTCCGCAAACAGTTTGAGTAAAGTGGTGTGAGCATCGCGCCGCTTGACGTGGGCCGTGCGGTATCCGGTTGGAATTCATTTCCTGCGTGGCATGGTCAGCGCGCTATGAACTTAGGGATCGTTAGAGTGGCTCATGGCTGCCTGGACTTGCGTGCCCGGTTGCGACGGGAGCAATCCAGCTGCATCTAATGCCGCGAGGATATTCATGACCGAGAAGATCATAAAGACAGAAGAGGAATGGCGGAGGGAGTTAACCCCCGAGCAATACCATGTGCTGCGCGAGAAAGGGACCGAGAGACCCTTTACCGGTGAGTATGAGTACACCACCTCCCCGGGGACGTATCGCTGCGCCGCCTGTGGACAGGAGTTGTTCAGCTCCGAAGCCAAGTTCGACTCCGGGTGTGGCTGGCCGAGCTTTTACCAGCCGGGGGCTGAGGGCAAAATCGATGAGCATGCAGACAACAGCCAGGGGATGCGCCGCGTGGAGGTGACGTGCGCGCGCTGCGGTTCGCACCTGGGGCACGTCTTCCCGGATGGGCCGCGGCCGACGGGATTGCGGTATTGCATCAACTCGGTGTCGCTCAAATTAGATCCCAAGTAGGCGCAAGGCGCCTTCACTTCTCACCCGTTAGCGCTTCAAGGAAGAACGCGAACCTGCGGCGTCTGACTGTGATAACCGGGCCTTCACAAATTCGACTATTTCCGGCGTTAGGTAGTGCGGCGGTTTGATGTGGAAGACCGGCTTGCCGGCGACCGGCTTCAGCGATACGTTCGACCATTTGGGCTGGGTGGTGCGTTCGTGGACAATCACGGCATCGGCACGGTCCAGACACTCCTTGGCCGATGCCTTGAAGTCGGGATTGCCGGGGTCCAGGACCGTGAGATAGAGCTCAGGGCAAAGGAAGCGCATCACGCTATTGGATTCGAGGATGGCGTTTTCCGCGCTTGCCAACTCCCGGCGAAGGCGCGGCATGGCTTCGGCTAACATTCCCTGACGAGTGCGAACCCACAGTGAACGCACCGCGCCTGAGATGAGAAACCGCGAGGAGTCGCTTTCGCCGCTGCGATCGCGTTCTTCGTTAATGGCCCACGAGTGATCATCGGTCGCGCAGTGGCAAGGCTCGCCGTTCGCCGAGCAGATTCCATGGCCGTACTGGGTGATCTTGACAGCGGTCCAGTGCATCTCCGGCAGGGCGGCGATAATGCCCGCGACGACGCTGGTCTTACCTACGCTACGGGAGTGTCCGCCGACGACGATGACAGCCATAGCTGCTACCTTCCGCTCTGGCGCGCAAGACGCGAGAGTGTCGCCAGCTCCTTGAGATACTCGCGGATCGGTCGCGCGGGCGTTCCCCAGAAGACCACGCCTCTGCCACGAATTGTCTTGTTGGAAAGGATGCCGCTTTGCCCGCCGAGGATGGCACCTGGCTCGATGGTAACGTGATCGCCGATGCCAACTTGTCCACCGACGACGCAATCGTCACCAATGCTGGAGCTGCCGGACACCCCAGTCTGGGCGGCGATGACGACGTTGGCTCCGACGCTGGCGTTGTGGCCGATGTGCACCATGTTGTCGAGCTTCGTGCCAGGGCCGATGACGGTTTCGTCCAGTGCGCCTCGGTCGATGGTGCAATTGGCGCCGACCTCAACCCCCTCGCCGATAACCAGACGGCCGACTTGGGGAAACTTCACGTAGCATCCGTGCGCTTCGTCACGAACGAAGCCAAAACCGTCGGAGCCTAACACAGCGCCGGCGTGCACGATCACCCGGCGGCCAATGGTGGTCCCGGGATAGATGACGGCACGCGGGTAAATTTGGCAGTCCGCCCCGATGACAACTCCCTCGCCGACATAACATCCGGCGGCGATGACGCAGCCATCTCCAACTACAGCATTCGACTCAATCACCGCGTGGGCCTCGACCCTGGTGGTGGGCGCTACCTTGGCTGACGGGTGAATTACGGCCGTCGGATGGATGGCAGGCTTGCCCTGTTTTGTCGGATGCAGCAGGCGTGCTGCGGTTGCAAAAGCCAGGCGAGGCCGGGAATTGATCAACAGTGGCTTGCGACCGGCGGAGCGGGCGGCGAATTCTCCCGCCAGAACTGCGCTCGCTTTGGAGCTCAGGGCATCTTCGAGATAGCGGTCAGACTCCAGGAAGACGAGATCTCCGGGTTGGGCGCTGGCGACGCTTGCAACCTTTACCAGCTCGATGCTGCCGTCGCCAACCAGGCGGGAGGCAGTGAATTCCGCCACTGCTTGTAGGGTATGCGGCATGGGTCAGTTATAGGCGGGGAAAGGCAGAAAGGCAAAGGCAGGCGGCGTCAGGGTGGGTAACTGCTACCTGATCCGCAATTTTGGAGGCCGGCTATGACACCCGGTTTGCAGTCGGCGCCTTTGGGATTTAGCTGCTGACCGCTTGCCTGAACATTAGCGCTGATCGGGGAGTCGTGGTTAATACAGCGGCTTGTGTCCGGGGGGACGGGTCTTCCAGCGGCGATGAACCCACAGCCACTGGTCGGGATACCTGCGTACATAATCTTCGAAGATTCGGTTGAAGAGCGCTGTGTTGGCTATAGCATCGGCTTCGTGGTTGCCGGTGCGCACCAGTTCTATCGGGGGACTGAATTCGACGCGATATTTGCGGAGCACGCGATCCCAGATGGTAAAGGCCGGAACCACCGCGGCGTCGGTATGCAGGGCCACCCGGGCGATGCCAACTGCGGTGCAGGCGCGTACGCCGAAAAAATCCACGAACACGCCTTGTGGCGGAGTCATATTGGTGTCCATGAGGATACCGATGGTTTCATGGTTCTCGACCGCTGCCAGCAGGCCGCGGGCAAAACCATGCTTTCCGATGATGCTATTGCCATGTAGCGTACGGTAACGGGTAACCATGGCATCGACGTAAGGATTGTCGAGAGGACGTACTACGATACGCATGGGATGCCCCTGCAGGGAATGAAAGAATGACCCAACTTCCCATCCCCCCAAGTGGCCGGTAAGGAAGAGGACTCCTTTACCCCGCTTTTCCGCGGCCTCGAAGTTTTCGAAACCGCGGTACACCGCGACCTCGGAGACATTAGCGAGCGTGTAGCTGGGAAAGAGGCAGAATTCGGCTAGAAGCCTGCCCAGAGATGTATAGACACCGCGCAGAATCCGGCGCCTTTCGGCGCGGGACTTGTCGGGGAAGGCCATGGCCAGATTGCGCATTCCTACACGCCGCAATCTACGATGCAGGTGATAGACGATACTGCCGATCGCAATTCCCAGTCCACGTGCCAGCGGACGGGGCAAGAGACCTATAAAGCGCACCAGTATGGCCAGCGGCAGATATTGCAGGCGGTGAATCATTAGGAACGAGTTGACCGTAGCACTGCGCGAGAAGCGAAGGCAAACCAGTTGGCCGGGGGAAGGAGCCATCGAAGAAAAGTCCGCCGGCTGCCGCCAGTGGCGGCGCTGAGGTTCGCCAGCGATATTGGCAATAGGAAACGCTAAAAGCCGTGCCCGCTGAAACATTGATGAAGGGAACTTTCCTGCGGGCACTCTATCGAACCGGGTCAGTCGGAGTATCCGGTGCCGGGGTCGGAACTGAAGCCGGATCTTTCGTTGGCTCTGAAACCGGTGCCGTTACGGTGGCGGGTTCAGCGGAAGTCGCGGGAGCGGGCCTGGTTGCGGCACTGGGCTTGGCGGAAGGGACGGGGGCAGGTGGCGCTTGCGGAGTTGTCGCGGAAGCGGGTGCAGGCAGCGGCGCGGCTATCGGTTTGGCGGCACGCTGCGTGGGAGCGTACTTCTCGACCGTGCTTAGAAAGGTTAGAGTATCGGCAGGGGCGGCGACCTCGCCATTCAGCAGGGAATAAAACGTCCAGTCTTTGCCATAAAACGCACGGGTGTCACCGTCATCCTGGCGGACGACCGCTCCATTTAGCGATACCCCCAGGAACAGGCCGCGGGAGCGGGAGTAAGTCAATATCTGCGCACGCATCGTGAGGTCGGTTGCCGCCTGGGCATCGCGTCCGACAGGTCCTGCCGCGGCGGAAGCGTCGGCACCCAATTTGAATTTGCTTTGCAGCAGGTGCTGCATGCCTTCATCGGTGCGAACAATCAGCACCAGGTCGCTGGCCTGTCCGCCTGCCTGAAAGCCAAAGCTGCCACCTTCGATTCGGAAGAAAGCCGGGGTGCTCCAACCACTGGCGGTGCGGCATGTAGCGATTCCCTTGCCGTAATTGGCACCGAAGATGAAGCTGATCTTGAGCATGGACGGCACGATGGCGATACACTTCGCGCCCGACATGATGCTGTCTGGGATGCCTTTGTCGGGAGCCTGCATGATTTGGTTCAGAATGGTGGTTGCACTCTGAACGCGCTCGATATTGGCGTTGCGGGCAGCCGGCTGGGCGTACGCGGTGGTAGTGACAAATAACAACAAGGCAATCGGGGACACCTTGGTAACTCTCATCGCTCGACTCCAATCTGGATCAGGACGCCCGGCCAGTCGACAGTGGCTGTTGCCATCTTAGTTGGATTCACAACTGAATTCTCCGATTTGAAGGCAGCTGCCGGTTACTCTCTAGTGACCCGATGGAAGGGGAGGTCCGACGGACCGCCGCGAACTAAAATGAAGCTGGAGGAAGAACTGTCGCGCCTCTTTCCAACCCTTGCTCCCAGGTTCAGACGATAAATGATTCAGGATGGAGAATGGCATAGTTCCAGCAAGTAAGGCAGGTCATGGTTCTGCACCTTTCTTACCCCGATGTTTAGCGCCGCTAGTTATAAGCCAAATTGACATACCGACATCTACTCGTCCTGGTTCAGACCCAGCATAGAGTGGGTGAGGACATGGACCGAAAGGGCAATGCGGTTGCTGACGCCAGTCTTGCGCAGGAGCTTGCCTACGTGTGCCTTAACCGTACGCTCCTCGATACCCAGTACGGTCCCGATTTCACGGTTGGAACGGCCGCTAACCAGCAGGCGCAAAACTTCGCGTTCGCGCTCGGTAAATGTGAGCGGCGTTACTGCCGGCGTGCGGTTCGGCACATTGGTGACGCGCTCGATAAATTTGCTGACGACATAACCTGATACCCAAACCGAGCCCCCGTTTACCGCACGAATCGCCTCTTTGAACTCTTCTGCGGGAGCAGACTCCTTGATGTAACCCTTGGCGCCGGCACAGAGGGCGCGGATGGCCATCTCCTCTCCAGGCGTATCTCCGGTTGCGATGATGCGCACCGAGGGGTTCATCGACTTCAGGGCGGCCATGATGTCATACATGGCCGTGCCCGTGCGTGCTCCAATGAGCACAACATCGTGCCCGCGACTCTTGAAGATGCTGGAGGGCGAGCAACCTCTGAGCTCGAAGTCAGAATCGCCATCGAAGAGTGCGCGAAAACCAACAAAACGAAGCGGATCGTTTTCCACTACCGCGATCCGAATCGGATACCCTGCGGCAGGTTTCAATTTGAGGGCCCCTTAAGACTTTTTCTTAGGTGAACAGAGTAGTACAAAACGGACAGATTTTGTCCTATACATAAGTGCTATGGGCTTGAACCGGTTTTTGCCAGGTGGGGGGTGGAGCACGAGGAAACACCGACTGGGAGGGCGAGCCAAGCCTGAGGCGGTCCGAGTCCCGCAGCACGCACAGTCTGCTAGGATGCGCTGCGAGGGTAATCTGCGGTTACGACGCTGCGCCACCATCCGGGGCGACACGTCTGCTTCCGGGGACAATCAAGAAACCTGTGATAAGTATCCAGTATTCAGGTGCTTTGCCCGCTGCCGTAGTCGCCATAGTGTTCGCGCTGCTGGCCCGCGTCGTGCGGGCCGTGAGCGACGGAGGGGCGTTGGCTGGTGTGGTCATCGCCTTCCTGCTCATCAGTGCCGGCGGCCTGGCGGGTTTCGTACCGTTGCTGGTGGCGTTTCTGCTAACGCTGGTGGCGACACGCTGGCGTGGCGATCGCAAGCGGAACATCGGCGTAGCAGAGCATCGCGGCGGCCGCCGGGCTTCGCAGGTGCTCGCCAATCTCGGTGCCACTGGACTTTGTGCGGCAGCAGCTGTCATCTTTCCACGCCATGCCGGGACCTTGATGGTGGGAGGCATGGCGGCACTGGCAGAAGCCGCCGCGGACACGGTTTCCAGCGAAATTGGGCAGGCAGTATGCGCCCAACCGCGCCTGATACTGGGTTTCGAGCCTGCGCCGGCGGGAACGAATGGGGCCATGAGCCTAGAAGGAACACTTGCGGGATGCATCGCAGCGAGTATCGTGGCATGGTCGAGTTCGTTCTCCAATATCCTGCCCCTGCGGTGGTCCCCGGTCGTCGCTTTGGCCGGGACGGCCGGCATGTTTCTGGACAGCATCCTTGGCGCCGCCCTTGAGAACCCGGGGTGGCTGGGAAACGATTCCGTCAACTTCGTTAGTACGGTGTTCGCCGCAGACCTTGCTCTGATGGTGATGCTGGTTGCAGGAAACACGGGACGCTAAGTCATACAGAGCAAGTACTTGCTTCAATGGCGATTGAAATGTGCGTCACTTCCGGGAGCATGTTTTGAGACGAAACAGTCTGAGGTTGTCGTTGGCGTTCCTGCTAGCCGCGCCGCTGCTGCCGGCGCAGCAGTATGACGTGTTGATACGCAACGGAAAGGTGATAGACGGGAGTGGAAACCCCTGGACATATGCTGATGTAGGCGTGATTGGCGATCGGATCGCTTTCGTAGGCCGCGCGAGGACGAATGTAGCAGCCAAGCGCACCATCGATGCCACGGGACTCATCGTCGCCCCTGGGTTTATCGACATGCTGGGACAGTCAGAGCTCAACCTGTTGGTGGATAAGCTGGCGGTCAGCAAGCTGACGCAAGGGGTGACGACCGAGATAACAGGCGAAGGGGATTCGATCGCACCGACCAACGACGTGTTGAACGCCGAAAACGTTGACCTACTGGAGCATTACCGGGTCACGGCGGACTGGCGGTCTCTGGAGGAATATTTCCAAAGGCTCACCAGACAGGGAAGCGGTATCAATCTCGGAACCTACGTCGGGGCGGCGCAGGTGCGGAGGCTGGTCATCGGAACCGCGAATCGAGAACCGACGCCAACCGAGCTGCGGGACATGGAGATTGCCGTGGATGATGCCATGAGCCAAGGCGCGATGGGCGTGTCCACTTCGTTGATCTACGCGCCCGGCAACTATGCGAAGACAGACGAGCTGATCGCGCTGGCAAAGGTGGCCGCCGCCAAAGGGGGAGTCTACGCCTCGCACATTCGCAGCGAAGCCGACGGCGAGTTTGAGGCCCTGAACGAGGCATTCCGCATTGGACGCGAGGCCAACATTCCGGTACAGATTTTTCACCTCAAGGTGTCTGGAAAGCAGAACTGGGGAAAGATGCCGCAGGTAATTGCGGCCATCGAGCAGGCCCGTACGAGCGGGCTTGACGTCACTGCCAATCAGTATCCCTACGTGGCGGGAGGAACGTCGCTGGGCGCTATTGTTCCGCCTAAGTATCACGACGGCGGCACCGACGTATTTGTGGGCCGCTTGCAAGATCCGGCGACGCGGTCCCAGATCAAGAAGGACTTGGCGGGTCCAGGTGTGGGCTTCGAGAACCTGTGGTTCGCCGCGGGCGGGGGAGACGGCGTGTGGGTCGCTTCGGTGCTCAATCCCGAGTCGAAAAAGTACGAAGGCAAGACCGTGACGCAAATTGCGCAAATGCAGGACAAGGACCAGCTCGATGCAGCGTTCGATCTCGTCATTGCAAACCGCGACAAGGTGGGCGCGCTGTACTTCATGATGAGCGAGGACGAAGTGAAGCTGGCCATGAAACAGCCGTGGGTGAGCGTGGGAACCGATCATCCCGAGGTCAGTCCCACCGGCCCGCTCAGTGAGGGCAGAGCACATCCGCGCGGCTATGGCAGCTTTGCGCGCGTACTGGGAAAGTATGTGCGCGAAGAACACGTCATAACGCTGGAGGATGCGATTCGGAAGTTCACTTCTCTTCCGGCGCAGCAGGTGAAACTGGAAAGCCGCGGATTGTTGCGGACCGGTTACTTTGCCGACATCACCATTTTCAATGCCGCAACCATAAAAGATGTGGCGACGTTCGACGATCCGAACCGGACATCGATTGGATTCGAGTATGTCTTCGTGAATGGCGTTTTGTCCGTCGAACACGACAAGGTTACTGGGCAACTGGGTGGGCGGCCATTGCGTGGCCCTGGTTACGCGATGCGAGACGACGCGCCCGAGGGTCTTCCACCGCGTGGCAAGCTGCAAGGCGTGGTCACGGATGAAGACGGCTACGGCGTCCCGCGGACCAAGGTGACCCTGACGGATGCCTACGGCAAGGTCGTCGGTACGGCGACGACGAAGAAAGACGGCCGCTACGAATTCGCGCTGGAACAGCCGTGCAATGGATGTGCAGTTAAGGCAGAACGACTGGGTTTCGGATCGCAGACGCGAGCGGGTGTGAACTACAACGGCTCGAATTCGCTATGGTTCAGCTTTGCGATGAAAAGAAGCAACTAGCGATCGTCCATCCCCGTTATCCCTCGGCTTCGAGCTGCGGGTTGAAGCTCGAAAGCTTGGTTCCCTACGCCGAATCCGAGGGCACGAAACTAAGTCATAGCGAGAACGTCTAATAAGGCAGCCGCCCTTACGCCAACAAGCTGAGAGGGCTTTTGTTTTCATCACGCGGCATGATTCGGTGGAAGACATTTGCGATAGGCTGGAGTCTGGCGCTGGCAGTAGTTCTTTTGCTCTTCGCGCAGCACAAGGTTGCGATGCCCGAGCACGCTTCTTATCGCATAGTGGTTGACCTCACCCACAATTTGAACGACCACTCGCCCAACTGGGAAGGCAGCGAGCAATCCCCTTTCCACGCCGAACAGACCGGCTCCATCGAACGTGATGGGTATTATGTGCGCAGGTTCAGCACCGAGGAGCACTATGGCACGCATCTCGATGCTCCCGCCCACTTTGCCCGCGGGATGTGGACCGTCGACCAGATTCCCGCGGAACGGCTGGTGCGTCCGATGGTCATTCTGGACGTTCGCGCCAGGACGAATGGTCATCCCGATTACGAAGTCAGCGTGCAGGACATCGCGCAGTGGGAGAATCAAAATGGCGAAATACCTTCGGGGGCAGTGGTCGTGGCCTATACAGGGTGGGAGGACCGCTGGAGTTCGCCGCAGGCTTATCGTAACGCCGGATCCGATGGCTTGATGCACTTTCCTGGATATTCGCTGGAGTCGGCGGCGTTTCTGGTCAAGACGCGGAACGTGGTGGGCTTGGGCATCGACACCCTGAGCATCGATCCGGGTGCGAGTAAGACTTTTCCGGTGCATCACCTCACAGCGAACGCAAGTGTCTATCAGCTGGAAAACGTGGCGAATCTGCGATTGGTGCCCCCGTCGGGTGCGACCATCGTTGTGGCTCCCATCAAGTTAGAGGATGGTTCGGGCGGCCCGGCGCGCCTGCTAGCGCTGGTGAAGTGAAGCTCGCGACCGTCCGCTCGGCGCAAGCTGCTGTGTTAAACCTTTAAGGGGCATTTCCGGAACGTACCGTATGCGTGATGCGAAACACATTCTGAGGCTTGCGCCGAGCGATATTTGCTGCTTTCGGCGGGGTGACACCAGCGAATGTGTTGGAGGAGGAAGTGTATGAAGCAGCGCGCCTCAGCAACGTTTGAGAGGGAGTAACCAGGGCTATTCCTCAAGCAGCCTGAGGGTGAACGCTGAAGTAGCCATTCCGCCAATACACTTTCACCGCAAGAACGATTGTCCTTAATCATGTCATGTGCAGTCGGTACAGAGTGTAGCTGAGTGCTTCGCGCAGGGCCGCCAGCCAGCGTCCCCACAGCGTTTTAGGAATTGAGCCAGGACGGGGAGAGATATAAACCGTGATGCCTTC
>Ga0306920_100013356_pt1 | contig 11189 bp, 8 predicted proteins | sample flu12Cox44000170_FD_204666 | JGI IMG/M metagenome (GOLD analysis project Ga0306920, IMG submission 204666) | Lab enrichment of tropical soil microbial communities from Luquillo Experimental Forest, Puerto Rico - flux4day.12C.oxic.44.000.170 (v2)... | ecosystem: Environmental > Terrestrial >...
GGAACTGGATGCGGCCTCGGCCGCGCACGTACGCAACGCCCGGGCGACGACCTCTGGGATCGCCGATGCGGCCGCCTCGGCGATATCGACGTTGACGTAGGTGTTGTTGATGCGGGTGACCTCCGCGTCGGCGGACACGATGACGAAACTCAAGTCGAAGCTCGACCGGCCGACGCGAGGGCAGCTGACGGTGATATCGAGGACGTCGTCCAGCCGAGCCGGCCCGGCGAAGTCCAGTTCGCTGTGGACAACCGACGGGTCGAAGCCGAGCTCGAGCAGCTCTGGATAGCTCCACCCCAGGGCGCGGAAGAACTCGCCCATGGCGACATCCGCCCACTCCAGGTAGCGGGCGTTGAAGGCGAACTTCTGCGCATCGGTCTCGTGGTAGCGGACCCGATGCTGGTGCCGGAACTCACTCATCCGGCCGCTGCCGCCTCAGCCGATCGTAGAGGTCCTCGCGAACCCATTTGAAGCCCGGCGGCTCGGGGGCACCTCGGGCGACCTGAAGCAGCTCAGGGTCCAGCTCGGCTAGGACGAAGCCGTCCTCCCGCGTGTCCTCAGCGGAGGCGACGACCCCGTCGTTGCTACCGAAGACGCGGTCGAGGGGCTGGACGATGGTCGCGTACCCGGTGCCGTGAAGCGGCTTGCCGACGGGGAGACCGCTTGAGCCGACAAGCGAGGAAACGGCCACATACAGCTGGTTCTCCATAGCGCGTGCGTGAGCGCCGTAGCGTACCCGTGATGCGCCGCGCCGGTTCCACGTCAGCGACGGCGCCAGCAGCAGGGTGACGCCCTCCTTAGCTAGGTGCCGCGACACCTCGGGAAATTCGATGTCGGCGCAGACCTGAACGCCGACGGTGAACGGGCCGACACGTGTAACCAGCACGTCCTCGCCGGGCGCGGTACCCATCTCGCGTTCGGACGGGGTGAGGTGCAGCTTGTCTTGGGTGTCGGTACGCCCGTCGGGGTGGAACAGGTAGGCGGTGTTGCGGAAGCCTCCGTCGCCGCCCCGACGGTAGTGGCTGCCGCCGAGAACGGTGATGCCACGGGCGGCCGCGATGGAGCGCATCCCGTGCACAAACGCGTCGGTGACGGCCGGGAACACCGTCTTGTAGGCCGCGCCCATATCGGAGACGCCGAGGGCGTCCGCATCCGGGTAGGAGGCCAGCAGCCCGGTCGTGACCAGCTCGGGGAAGAGCACCAGTTCCGCCCCGGCTGCGGCCGCGTCGTTGACGATGGCCTCGGCATGGGCCAGGAAGGCGTTCATATCGGGTTCGGCGCGTAGCCGGAACTGCACGGCCGCGACCTTCAATTTGCTCATGCGGGCTCCTCGGTTCAGCTCAGGCCAGGGCGGTCAGTGCGGCGGCCAGCCGCCGGCGATCGACCTTCCCGGTACGGTCGTTCACGGGCAGTTCGGGCACGATGATGATGCGCGCCGGGACTTTGTAGCCGGCGAGCCTGCTTGCGGCCCATGCCTGCAACGCCTGCGCGTCGAAGGAGTCACCGGAGGGGATGACGGCCGCGACGACTTGCTGCCCGTAGGTGGGGTCGTCTAGGCCGACGACAGCCGCGGCGGCGACGGCCGGGTGCTGTGACAAGACGGCCTCGACCTCCGCCGGCGAGACATTGCTGCCGCCGCGGATGATCATGTCCGACAGGCGGCCGAGCACGTGCACGTAGCCGTCCTCATCGACGCGCACGAGGTCCTTGGTGCGGTACCAGCCGTCGGGCGTGGTCGCCGCGGTCGTTGTGTCCGGATCACGCCAGTAGCCGAGGAAGTGGGCCGGCGACTTCCACAGCGCTTCGCCCGCAGATCCTGCGGGCACGTCGTCGCCGTGCTCGTCGACGACTCTCATCTGCGCGCCCGGGGCCACTTTGCCGGCGCTCCCGGTGAGCGGTGCCGGATCCTCGACCGGGTCGTAGGTGACGGCGGGGAAGCATTCGGATGCGGCGTACACGTCGTGCACGGGGACGCCGCTCAGCGCCGTCCAGCGGGCGAAGGCGGGCTCGTTGCGTGGCTCTCCGCCCGAGATGCACAGGCGCAGGCCGGAGAAAGCCGGCGTCTCAGGCAGGCTGCTGAGGTAGTCGACGAGTTTGACGAACGTTGTCGTCACCCCGGCAAAGAACGTGCCCGCTTGCTGTGTGAGCGCGTCGATAAGCAGCGCGGGCCGCGTACGTTTGAGGATGATGACGCGCCCGCCGCCGCTCAGCGCCGCCATCGAGGTGGTCACCAGACCGAACGCCCACGCCATCGGCAGGCACACGATGGTCCGGTCGCCGGGGCCCAGGTGCCATACGCGGGCGTACGCGGCGGCGCCGTTGCTCAGGCCGGCACGGGAGTGCATTACGGCTTTCGGGTGGGCGGTGCTGCCGGAGGTGAAGCAGATCAGCGCCAGCTCGTATTCGGCGCATGCGGCCGAGTCGAACCTCAGCCGCCTGCCCTCGGATGGGGCCCCGGCTTCGAGTCGGCGGATCCGGTACTCGTCAGCGAGCGGACCGAGGCGGGCGGCTGCTCTCTCGTCGGCGAGGACGAGTTCGGGCTCGGCGCGCTCCAGGACGTATCGAAACTCGCTCACCTCCGATGACGGGTAGACGGTGACCAGCACCGCGCCGAGCACCCAGATCGCGAAGGCGGTGATGAGGTACTCAGGAGAGTTGTCGGCTATGAGCACGACCCTGGTCCCGCGTCGTACGGCCTGTCCCGAGAGGGCTTGCGCCTGTTCGGCGACGGCGGTTTCCAGCTCCGCGTAGCTGAACTGGGTACCTTCGAAGCTGAGCGCCACGGCGTCGGGCCGGCTGTCGGCAGTGGCTCGCAAGGAGGAAAGGAATTGCATCGCTTAATCGGCCATTCAATCAACTGCACGGTAGAACATGACGACCCACTGGCCATCTTGAACGACCTCGTCGCGCTGATTGACGACGCTGACGTCAAAGGTGACGATTCCGCGGTCTGGCTTAGAACGCGACGGCTTCAGGCCGGCGACCGTCTCGACCACGTGGATAGTGTCGCCGATCTTGACCGCGCCCGTGAGGTTCCATGTCAGCCCGAGGAAGGCGATGGCGGTGCCTTCCTTGAAGCCCAGCCGCGACTCCAGGCCGGTGGCCACGGCCAGCACGCCGGGGCCGTGGAAGAGACGACCGCCGAACTGCGTCGTCCTGGCATACTCCTCGTCCGTGTGCAACGGGTTGTAGTCCCCCGAGATGCCCGCGAAAGCGACGAGATCGGCCTCGGTGATCGTACGCGACGGGGAGGTCCAGCTCTGCCCGATCTCGAATTCGTCGAAGTACATCCCGGCCTTCTGGCTAGTCACTGTCACTGTCACTGATGTGGTCCTCTCAAAAAGGTCGACGTATTCGTGGTCGGGAAACCGCGTCGCATTCGTCATACAGCGCGGTACGCTTTCTATAGTCGGCATACGAGCGTCAAAGGGCCATTGGCGGATCCACAGCCCGAACCTTGTTTCGTTGGCGGTTCGCCAAGCGCGGCTGGAGTGCGGCTATCTGGGCCCGCGCCGGGGCGGGTCGGGCGCGATGACGAACTTGCCTACGTGCTGGCGTTTGACCATCGCCGCCTGGGCGTCGGCGAGTCGCTCGAGCGGGTAGACCTGCTCGAGGACGGGCTTCAGCCTGTTCTCGTTGATGAGCGCGACCAGCCGCGAGAATGTCTCGGTGGTGGGGCAGGTGATCCCGTACATCTCGAGATCTTTGTAGATCAGATCTCTGAGGTCCATCGGCTCCACGGGGCCAGCGATCGCACCGGCCGTGGAGTAGCGCCCGCCACGCTTCAGCATCTTCAGCAGGCTCGCGAAAATCGGCCCGCCGACTACGTCGGCGACGACGTCGACGGCCCGACTCCCGCAGAGCGCCTCGACCTGCGCGAGCGCGTCGCCGCGGTCCCGGGGGACGAACTCGTGTGCGCCGAGCTTACGGACACGCTCCTCCTTGGCGGCACCGGCGATCGCGACGACGCGCGCCCCTCTGATCAGCGCTAGCTGGATGAGCGCGGTGCCCACACCGCCGGCCGCGCCGGTGATGACGACGGTTTCCCCCGCGAGGAGGCGGGCGCGCTCCAGCATCTCCTCGGCGGTGTCGTAGGAGCACGGGAAGGTGGCCAGCTCCGCGTCGCTGAGCTCTGAGTTGACCGCGTGCGCGTTCTCCGCCGGGACGGCCACGTAGTCGGCGAATCCGCCGTCGCGCTCGCTGCCGAGGTAAGCCACGAGCTGCGCCCGCAGTGGCAGCGCGGCGTCACGGACTTGCGGGTCGACTATGACGCGCGAGCCGATGAGCCCGGCGTTGACCCCATCGCCTGCTGCGGCGATGACGCCGACGATCGCGGCGCCGCTTATGCGGGGAAAATTAATGCTGCTCGTGTTCCAGGAGGCAGCAGCCGACTGGCCCTGCTCGGGAGGCACCGCACGGCCGCGCAGCCCGAGGTCTTCGGAGAGTTCCGATGCCGCATCGCGGTCGTACCAAGCGGTGCGGGTGTTGATGTCGGTGTTGTTGACCCCGCACGCGCCGACGCGGACGAGGACCTCGCCGGGCGCCGGGCTGGGCGTGGCGACATCCTCGCGGTACACGAGCTTGTCAAGGCCCCCGTGCCCCACCAGGAGGGTTGCCCGCATCCGGTCGGGGATGGCTGTCGAATGCAAAGTGCGCCTTTCCAAGTACATAGAGGGGTTCGTATGCCGTAAGCGCCGGCTCCCGGCCGGGCCGGTGCTGCTACCGGAAGACGGCGATGGCCTCGCCGAGCCGGTCGAGATCCGGCTCGACCCCAAGCCCCGGCCCTGTGGGCAGGGTAAGAGACCCGCTGACGTTCCTCGCCCCGCGCCCCGGCGCGGAGTCGACGGTCACCATCTCCTGGCAGCTCCAGGTTCCGACGCACCGGTTGGCGGGGAGAGTGCTGACGAAGTGGGCGACGGCGGAGTCGTTGATCACGGTTCCGGCCATGCACATGATCATCATGGGGATATCGAACGCCATGCACAGGTCGCGGATCGGGCGCGCCTTGGTGATGCCTCCGACGCGCGCCAGCTTCACGTTGATGACCTCGCAGGCGCGGTCGTTGATCGCGCGCACGACGTCGCGGAGCTCCATCATGCATTCGTCGAGTGAGAGCGCCTGGGTAGTCTGCGAGCGCACGCTCAGGCATTCCTCGTAGGTAAGGCAGGGCTGCTCGAACCAGGCGTCGAGGCCGCCGACCGCGTTCAGCACCCGCACCGCCTCCCACGGGGCCCAGCCGCCGTTGGCGTCGAAGCCGAATACCTCGCCCGCCTGACGCTTCGCCGCCAGGAACCGCACGCGGGCGATATCGGCGTCGACGTCTTCACCGACTTTGATGGAATGCCGGCGGTAGCCGAGGGAACGCCAGTACTCGACGTCGTCCAGCATGGCCTCCGGGCTCGCGACGTGGATGCTGCTGATGAGCGGGATCGCCTCGCTCTCCGCCCCGCCGAGCAACTCGCTGATCGGGAGGCCCGCGGCTTTGCCTATGATGTCCCAGATGGCGTAGTCCATTCCCGCCTTGGCGTAGGCATGGCCGGTCAGCGCCCGGTCCATGACGCGGGTGATCACGTCCGGCTGGCGCGGGTCGAGGCTCAGCAGGTGCGGCGCGATCTCGGCGACCGCCGCGCGGACGCCGCCGGTGAAAGCGGGCAGATAAGTCGAGCCCCACGGGCACACCTCGCCCCACCCGGTGATCCCCTCGTCCGTGTCGATGCGGATGAAGGTGGAGTCGAAGCCCTCGAAGCGCCTGCCGCGGGAGAGCATATACGGTTCCCTCAGCGGCAGCTCGAGCGCGTAGGCGGTGATCCTGGCTATCTTCATGGGTTCTCCCCTATCAAGCTGACTGGACGGATGTGCCGCGCGTTACGGTTCGACCAGTTAGCCGACCTCTTCGCGGCCGATGCGCGCGTAGACGTCGGGGCGGCGTTTGCGGTAGATGGCGGCCATGACGACGCCGATGGCCACGACGCCGTACACGACGCCGAGGATCACATAGCTCAGCCATCCGGTCGTCCCGGTAAGAACGGTGAAGTTCAGCGTCGACAGCACCAGCGCGGTGACCAGCAGCACGAATGCGATCGCCGCGCAAGCGGCTGGGCCGACCGCCCGCTTGCCGGTCTTGTCCCGGAGCAGGTAGACCACGATGGCGAGCGAGGAGATCGTCAAGAGCATGACGAGGCAGTACGAGTACGTCCCGACGACCGTCGCGTAGATGGTGGCCCCGCCGACCTTGGCGACGATCCAGGGCACCAGACCGACAACGCAGGCGATGCTCATGATGACGGATGCGCGATGCGGCGAGCCGTGCTTGCGGTGGACCCTCGACAGTGACCGGGGCAGGACGCCGTCGGCGCTCAGGTTGTAGAGGTACCGCGCGGTGATGTTGTGGCTGGCGAGGATGAGAGCGAAGCAACTCGTGATCAGCATGATCGACGCCGCATAGTAGGCGACAGTGCCGGTATAGTGCTGGACGCTGGCGATAGAGGCCCCGCTGACGTTCTTGGCGACGATCCCCATGACGGCTTCGGGCCCGTAGGCGTTGATGAAGATCCAGGCGGTCACGGAGTACACGATGGCCAGGATCGCCACGACGGCGTACGTGGCCCTCGGGATGGTCTTGCCAGGGTTCTTCACCTCGTCGCGGAAGATGATCGTCGCCTCGAAGCCGCCGTACAGGCCGATACCGAAGATGAAGCCGATGCCGATTGATCCGGAGAACAGGTAGTGCGGCTGGAAGCTCTGCAGGCCGAAGCCGTGAGCCCCGCCCCGGACGAGGACTGAGACGTCGTAGATGACCATCAAGAGCAGTTCAAACGCCAGGAAAACCGTCAGCACCTTGGCTGAAAAGTTGATGTTCAGGTAGCCGAGGATCGAGGCGGCGGCGAAGAACACAATCGCGTAGACCCACCAGGGGATGTCCGGGCCCTTGAGGACATCGTGCACGAGTGTTTGGGCTGCGACGCCGCCCAGCGGGTACGTGCTGATGTTGGCCGCGTAGTAACCGATCATGGCGACGAACCCGGTGCCGAGCCCGGGGATCTTCCCAAGGCCGGCGGACACGTACGCGTAGAAACCGCCCGGCTTGGGCAGGCGGAGGCCCATCGCGACAAGTCCCGCCGCGAACAGGGCGGCCACGACGCCGCACGCGAGGAACATCACGGGGATGCCGATGCCGTTGCCCAGAAGGATCGCTACCGGGATAAATCCCAGGAAGACGACCATCGGGCCGTTGTACGCGAGGACGGTGAAGACGAGGCTGAATACCCCGATGCTGCCCTTCAGGCCGTGCTGGGAAGAGTTCTCAGCGACGGCACCTGGGGGGCTTACCGAACTAGAGTGGGTCATGGTAGGAACTCCTGTCGAGTGTCTCATGCTCGGAACTCCTGTCGATTTGTCGTGCACGAGGGAGCGAGGTCTACGGGAGGAACTGGTTCGCAGCCGGACTGATGAGGATTTTCACCCGATCGGGCTTGCAATGCGTATGACGTTAGAGAGCTGATGAGCTGCGCTCAATTGTCATTTCTCTGAATCGCGTCCTTGCTTCTTGCCTTTTGACCAATCGGCGATGCCGGCGCCGGGACGCCAACGGCTGTGCGTGAAACGGCGGTCAGCACGCGCGAATCCCTGCCACGCAGAGCCCCGGCAGCGCCGTCACGTCTCCGCGGACGGCTGCGCCGCGGCGGGAGCCGACCGGCCAGCCGCTCGCTGCAGGTGGCGGCAAGAAGCCCCAGGGAACGAAGAGCGTTCGCCCTCCGTGGTCGTTCCATCAGGTCTGCACCGTGACGGATGCTGGATTCGCCTTAGTCGATGCGGGTCATCACGTGCTTGAGCTGCGAGTACTCGTCAATCGAAACGGATGAGAGCTCCTTGCCGTATCCCGAGCCGCCGAATCCGCCGAACGGCATCTCCGGGACGGTGGTCAGGTGCTCGTTGACCCAGACCGTCCCGAAGCGCAGCTCGCGGCTTACCCGGTTCGCCCTGGCTAGGTCCTTGGTCCAGACGCTCGACGAGAGCCCGTAGGACACGTCGTTGCCCCACTCGAGCATCTGCTCGTCAGAGTCCGCCCTCTGGACGGTGGCGACCGGGCCGAAGATCTCGTTCTGGATCGCCTCCGCCGACTGATCCAGGTCCGTGATGATCGTCGGTTCGATCAGGTAGCCCGGTCCGACCCGCCGGCCGCCGGCCAGCACCCGACCGCCTTGTGCGCCGGCCCGGCCGATGAAGCCGAGCACGCGCTCGGCCTGCCGCAAAGACACTACTGGCCCGGTTTGCGTCGCCGGGTCGGCCGGGTCGCCGATCTGCAGCGCCTTCGCGGCCTCGACGAACGCGTCCACGAAGTCGTCGTAGACAGATCGATGGACGATGAGCCGGCACGCCGCCGTGCAGTCCTGGCCGGCGTTGACAAACGAGTATGCGGCGAACCTGGGGGCGACCTTTCCGACGTCGATGTCGTCGAAGACGAGTGCGGGCGCTTTGCCGCCGAGTTCGAGGTGGACCCGCTTGAGAGTCTCGGCGGCCGCGGCGGCGACTTTCCTCCCGGTGCGCGTGTCGCCAGTCAGGGAGACCATCGCGATGCCGGGGGACTCGACTATCGCCGACCCGGTCGGGGCATCGCCCAGGACGATGTTCAGGACGCCTTCCGGGAGGATCCCTCCCGCGATCCGGGCCAGCTCGATTGTGGTGTACGGGGTGATCTCGGACGGCTTGAGGACGATGCTGTTGCCTGCGGCCAGCGCCGGCCCGATCTTCCACATCGCTTCCAGCAGCGGATAGTTCCATGGGGTGATGAGCCCGACAACTCCCAGCGGTTCCCGCTCGGCGACCGAACGGAGGCCGGGAGCGTACTCGCCACCGGCTACCCCGTGGCCGACGCGTGCCGCGCCGGCGTAGAAGCGCAGCACGTCGCTGACTAGCGGGATCTCATCGCGCGCGGCGGCGATGGGCTTGCCGACATTGAAGGATTCCAGTTCGGCCAGCCACGCGGACTCCGCATCGATGGCATCGGCGAGCCGGAGCAGCACTCCGGCACGCTCGGCGGGCACGGTGCGCGTCCAGGATGCTGCCGCTCGGCGCGCTGCGGCCACCGCCTGGGCGACAACCGCGTCGGAGGCGATCGGCGACCGCGCGACCTCGACGGCGCTGCCCGGGTCGTGCAATGCGAAGACCGCCGGGCCGTCCACCCAGGTGGAGCCGATGTAGTGCCGCAGCGGCGGCAGCCGGCGCGACAAGGACCTCATGCGTGGTCCTCGGCGATCAGGTCGGCTGCCCGCGCGCCGACCACGATGGCAGTCATGTTCAGGTTGACTCGGACGATCTCCGGGAACACTGATGCGTCGGCAACTCGGAGCCCGCTGATACCGCGCACGCGAAGCCGGGGGTCCACTACGGCCGACTCGTCGGTCGCAGCGCCCATCTTGCAGGTCGCGCTGGGGTGGTACACGGTGTTCGAGTATTTCCTCGCGAACGCACCGAGCTCCTCATCGGTCTGGAGCTCCGGGCCAGGCGCGACCTCGCGGACGACCCACCCGCTGAGGGCCGAGGTCTCGGCGAGACTGCGCGCAAGGCGGATGCCTTCGACGAGGATCTTCTCGTCCCGGCGCTCGGGGTCAGTGAAGTAGCGGGGGTCGACCAGCGGCTTGTCCCGCCAGCCGGAAGATGCCAGGCGAACCGTGCCGTGGCTTGACGGGCGCGCCACATTCGGGGCGAAGCAGAACGCCTTCTCCGGGCTGGGGAGCTCATCGAACGGAGCGTCGTGGAGCCAGTAGGTGAAATGGCCGACGGTCGACTGCATGTTGAAGCTCTCCTCGCCCGCAAGGGCCGCATACAGCGCCAGGTCCAGGCCGTTGATGCTCTCACCGGCATCACGATTGGTCTCCCAGATGACGGGGGTCTCGATGTGGTCCTGCAGGTTCGAGCCGACTCCGGGGAGATCCGCCACCAGATCGATACCGATCTCGCTGAGGTGGTGGGCGGGGCCGATTCCGGACAGCATCAAGAGCTTCGGGCTGTCGATGGCGCCCGCGGAGACGATGGTCTCCTTGCCAGCGCGGAACGTGCCCTGGTTCGTCTCCACAGCGACCGCGCGGCCGCCCTCGACCACGATGCGCGAGGCAAGGGTCTCGAGGCGGAGGGTGAGATTAGGGGGGAGTTCGTCGAGGGGGTAGAGGTAGGCGAGGGCGGTGGAGAACCGCAGCCCGTCGTGCTCGTTCAGCGAAGCCCACGAGATCCCCTCGCCGTACTTGCCCTTAGTGTTGTCGATGGTGGGGAAACCGAGCTCATGTGCGGCGTCGATCCACGCCTTCGACAGCTCCGCATCCTTCGTGACCGGGTGCACCTTCATGTCGTCAAGCACCTGCTCGAAGTAGGGGGCAATGGTCTGGGAATCCCAGCCTTCGGCGCCGAGCTGGACCCAGCGGTCCATGTCCTCGTCGGGCGCGCGAAGCGCCCAGCTGTCATTGTGCGAGCTGCAGCCGCCCAGCATCTTTGCTCGCGACATCCGCAGCAGCGAGTTTCCGCGGGGCTGCTCGACCAGGGGGTAGTCGTAGTCATACTCGGTGTTGCCTACGAGAGCCAGCGACTCCTTGAGGTAAAGAACCTTCGGGTCGTGCTCGTAGGCCTTGCCGCCTTCGATCAGCAGCACCGAGTTGGCGGGGTCGGCGGCGAGCTTCTTGGCCAGCACGGCGCCTGCGCTTCCGCCACCGATGATGATGAAGTCGTGCTCCGTCATGACCTGTCTCCTTGGTGTCCTGAGCGTTCAAGCCGATCACGAAGGCGTTGGGAGTCCACGCGTGGCTTGAGACCGTTCGCACACTCCGCACGTGATCGGGAGGGTGATTGTGAAGAACGCTATGGTCAGGCGTCAGGCCACTCAATTAGAGGATGTCCAATGCGGGCTCTAACAGGTCGTGGGTTCTACCAACCGGATCGCCGCGTAGTGATGGAGGAACCCTTTGGGTCGGCGGCCGTTCGATGCGAAGGGGCTATCAGGTTGACCGGGCGCTGACGGTACTGGATCAGTGGATGGAAGATGCCGCCCTGCTGGAGCCGGGCGACAAGCTGAGCGAGGGCAGGCCCAAGACCGGGGCTGGCGAGCGTCGGGTCTACCTCGGCCCGGAGACCTCCGCCCTGCTGCGGGCGCACCGCAAAGCCCAGGTTCTGGAGCGGCAGGTCGCGAGCGCGGCTTGGCA
>Ga0306920_100013357_pt1 | contig 11189 bp, 10 predicted proteins | sample flu12Cox44000170_FD_204666 | JGI IMG/M metagenome (GOLD analysis project Ga0306920, IMG submission 204666) | Lab enrichment of tropical soil microbial communities from Luquillo Experimental Forest, Puerto Rico - flux4day.12C.oxic.44.000.170 (v2)... | ecosystem: Environmental > Terrestrial >...
GAGGAAGGCTCTTTTTCTCGACCGCGACTTGCCAACGACCAACCACCCTCGCGCCTTACGGCTATTCCGCTTAAACCAAAGTATAATCGCCGGCCGCTCGGTTTTGTTTTAGCTTGCCAGAATGCCGTCGAATATCCCCCCCAATGATGGCCCAGATCGCAGCGGGTTCGTTCTCTCGGAACCACGGACGAAGGAGTTAAAGTGCCGAAAACCAAGCCCCTGATCTCAATCGTCGACGATGATGAGGCGATGCGCGAGGCGGTCAGAGGGCTCATGAAATCGTTGGGATATACGGCCGTAGCTTTCGCGTCTGCAGAAGAGTTCTTGAGCTCCTGCCAGGTCCCCCGCACCTCCTGCTTGATCGCCGACGTGCAGATGCCCGGGATGACAGGGCTTGAGTTGCATCGCCACCTGATGGCTTCCGGAAAGACCATACCGACCATTTTGATCACAGCATACCCTGACGACGGCGCGCGCGAGCGCGCGTTAGGGGGCGGGGTCGTCTGTTACTTGAGCAAGCCATTCGACGAGAACGACCTGCTCACTTGTATCCGCTCGTCGCTTGCCGCCGACGCCCGATAACACACGGCCCGACTGTTAGCCTTGGCCGGCGGCCATTCGTGCGTAGCGATACGCGCGGGACGAAGCGGCGCGTAATCGGGGCACGCGCGACTGGAAAACATCCTGCAGGTATGAGAGATTTTACGCCGATTCATGGTTGATGCGCCGGAAGGCCAAAGACAGGCGCGCTGCTCGAAACGGCGATGAAGCCTATAAATACCCGAGTCTTGTGGCGCACTGCGGCTGCGCTGTCGGCCGGCTGCGCGGGATTGGCACTGCTGACCTGGATCCTAGTTGCGTCCGATTTCAGTCATCCGGCAACGGGCGCCCTGCTTTATCTGATCGTCATCGTGCTGCTGTCGATAACGGGGAATATCGCGGCCGGGATTGGCTTGGCGATAATCGCTACGTTTTGCTTGGACTACTTTTTCACGGAGCCGCGCTTCAGTTTCCCAATCAACGCGACGGAAGATGTGGTGGCGGTGGCCGCCTTCGCACTAACGGCCGTGGCCATCGCCATCCTTGCCGGTCGGGCGCGCAGGTCGGGCGAAGCAGTGGCGCTGAGAGATCGGCTTCAAGTCATCATCGACACAATTCCGGCAATGGTCTGGAGCATTTCGCCTGACGGCTCGTCCGACTTTTTAAATAAACGATTCCGCGACTATACCGGCCTCTCCTTGGAAGACATACGCGATTGGGCCCGGACGGATGCACTGCATCGCCCCTGGATGAATGCACTCCATCCAGACGACCGCGGCATGGATGACTGGAGCGCGGCGCTCGCGCCTGGAGAGCCGTTCGAAAAGGAAGCGCGTCTGCGGCAGTTCGACGGAGAATATCGCCGGTTTCTGTTGCGCTTTGTCCCGCTGCGCGACGAAAGGGGTAGGATCGTCGAATGGTACGCAAAGAGCACCGACATTGAGGATTTGAGGCGGGCAGAGGAGGAATTGCGTCGGCGCGAGGCCCATTTGCGCGATGTGCAGATGGAGCTCGCCCACGCCAACCGCGTCACGACCACGGGCCAGTTAGCGGCTTCGATTGCCCATGAGGTCAGCCAGCCGATCGCTGCGGCGCTCACCAACGCCAATGCCGCACGGCGCTGGCTCGCCGCCGAGCCGCCCGATCTGAGCGAAGTCGGACAGGCACTCGACCGGATCACCAGGGATGGGGGACGAGCCAGCGACATCATCGGCAGGATTCGCGCACTTGTCAGAAAGGCGCCGCCGCGGAACGACCAGCTGAACATCAACGAGACAATCCGTGAAGTTATCACGCTGACCCGCAGCGAAATGCGCAGCAGCAAGACTTTGCTGCAGACGCAGCTGGCGCACGGCCTGCCGCCCATTTCAGGAGATCGGGTCCAGCTCCAACAAGTGATACTGAACCTGATCCTGAACGCAGTGGAAGCGATGAGCGAAACGAGCGATGCCGCGCGGAAGCTGCTAATCAGAACCGAGCAAGATGGTCCGGGTAGCGTGCTTGTCGCGGTTGAGGATTCCGGCCCGGGTCTGAAGCCAGAGAACGTGGATCGGGCCTTCGACGCATTCTACACGACCAAGATTAACGGCCTGGGCATGGGGCTGTCGATCTGCCGCTCGATCGTCGAGGCACATGGGGGACGCGTATGGGCCGCAAACGTACCCCAGGGCGCCACCTTTCAGTTCACCCTGCCCCAGCAGCGGGAAACCGCGTCCTAAATTATCGGTGCAGATCCGGTTCTGGCGGGCGATGGCGGATCGTGGGGACGGGCCTGTCATCAATGCGTCACATATGTCGGTCAAACTGAAGCTAAAGTACTTGGCCGGAGGAGACTATTGATCATGCCGAAGCAGTCCGGGACGACCGATGCCGGCAACGGTCGCGACGAAGCGGCGCTTACCGCCGATGGAGGCGAAGAGATGCCGGCCGGGGAAACGATCGACAACGGCGATGACTTGATGATTGGCGCCGCCACCGTCGGCGTTATCTGCGTGGGAGCGGCGTTAATCGAAGCCGCCCTGATCCCCGGCATGGTTATCGGGGTCGCGGCCATGCTGGCGCCAAAGGCGCTGCCCAAACTAGGCAACGCCGTCGAGCCGATGTTCCGCGGCGCCGTCCGCGGAACCTACAAGCTCGGTCAGAAGGCCCGCCATATTATGGCCGAAGCGGAGGAGCAGGTGCGAGACATCGTGGCCGAAGAGAATGCCGCGGATGCGACGACGAAGCCGGGCGCTTAACATTCATAGATGAAGCACGCACAGATCGCGCATCAGATGCCGGGACGAGTCCGGTTCAAGATACCGGCGGCCCGAGACAATCCGGATTTGCTTGAGCAAATACGGGAGATCCTCGACGGAATCCCTGGATTAAAGCAAACTCGGGTCAAGCCGGGCGCGGGCAGCATCCTGTTGCTTTACGACCCAAACGACGCGCGGCGGTTCGAAGCGCAGATGATAGAGCGGTGGAGGCAGGTGCAGCCGCTGATGCCGCGGACACCACCCAAGCAGCCCAAGCTGCCCACCAACGAATTCGCGCAGGCCACACGCCAAATCGAGGCAGAAGCGGAATTCCTCGCCGGCCACTCACATTCGGCGCGCGCTATCGTCGATTTCTTTAAAGAAGCCGATCACGAGATCAAGACGCTGACGAATAACATCATCGATCTCAAGATCGTCTTGGCTCTGGCCCTCGCAGTGGCGACTTTCGCAGGAATCGGCGCCACTGCCGCCACGCCTATGTGGGTAACGTTGGCGTTGTTTGCGCTCAACCACTTCATCGAGATGCAGACGCCGGATGCAGCGCCTGCGCCGAGGCACGCCGCCAGCCTCGCCGCCGCGTAGGGCACCCGGTCCGACCCGCGATCGTTTAACGCCGTGGAATACGCGATACGGCATGCCATCCCTGGGCGGGTGCGGCTGCACTTACCCCTGCTTTATCAGCGCTCGCCGCTTTCGGATGCTCTACTGAAGTTCCTACAGGGACAATCCTGGGCCAAGAGCGCCCGCATCAATCATGGCTGCGGCTCCCTCGTCGTCGAATACGATACGGCGCAATCGGGCCGCCTTGCGTCCCTGATGTTCGCGTTGCGATACAGCACGCTCGATGATTTGCGCGCGGTGATGGCGCAACCCACCGAGCCTTCCGATCCGGAACCATCTGCTCCGGCTGACCCGCCGCGGCCACCGAAACGATGGCCGCTGGCGTTGCCGACGATCTCCCTCGGCTTAGCGCTGTCAGTGAACCCGGTGGCGATGGCGGTTAACGTGCCACTTCTCCTCTGGAGTGCCTATCCGATTGCCAAGCGCGCCTGGGGTGTGTTGCGCCGAGAACGCCGGCTGAATATCGACTTCCTGGACACACTGGCGATCGCTGCGTCGATCGGTCAGGGTCAATTGATCACCGGCGCCGTAATCACATGGCTGATCCGGCTCGGCGATTGGATCCGCGATTTGACCGCGGCCGGCGCAAAGCGGGCGGTCGGCGAGTTGCTGGAATTCCGGCAGAGGCGCGCCTGGGTCGAGCGAGGCGGCGGCATCGTTTCCGTTCCAGCCTCCGAACTCGTCGTCGATGATGTCGTCATCGTCTATCACGGCGAGATGATCCCGGTTGACGGCGAGATCATCGAAGGACGGGCGCTGATCGATCAGAAGACGATAACCGGCGAAAGTCTGCCGGTAATGCGTGCCCCCGGGGAAACCGCCTATGCGGCGACGATTGTGCGCGAAGGGCAGCTGACGATCCGGGCGCTTCGGGTCGGTTCGGCCACGACCGCCGGCCAGATCGCGCAGCTCGTCGAAAGCGCACCGAGCGGCGATACCCGCATGCAGAATCACGCCGAGCGGTTTGCCGACCGGCTTGTGCTGCCCACGCTATCGCTGGCCGTCGGCGTCGCTGGCGTCACCGCCGATTTCAACCGATTCCTGTCGCTTGTGATCGTGGATTACGGAACCGGCATCAGGGTCGCTGCGCCGACCTCGGTTCTCGCCTCAATGACGCATGCCGCGCGTGCCGGCATTCTGATCAAGAGCGGTGGCCATATGGAGCGGCTGGCCACCATCGACACGATTGTATTCGACAAGACGGGCACGCTGACGCACGGGACACCGGTCGTGCGCGATGTCGTCTCTTATCGCAATGCGTTCGCAGCCGATCAATTACTGGCGGTGGCTGTCGCCGCAGAGACGCAGCTGAAACATCCGGTGGCAGAGGCCATCCGCATGCGTGCGCGAGAGCAAACGCTTGTGATCCCCGATTGCGAGGAAGCCACGTATCACGTCGGCCTGGGTGTCGAAAGCTGTGTGAATGGCTGGCATGTGCATGTCGGTAGCGAGCGGTTTTTGCGCCAGAACGGGATCCGCATCGACCGGGCCGTAAGCGATAAGGCGACGTTGGAGGTGCGCGGCGAATCCTGCACCTATATCGCGGTCGACGGCGTGCTCGCAGGGCTGATCGCGTACGCCGACCAGGTTCGGCTGGAAGGGCCCGAGGTGATCCGGACCCTGCATGCAATGGGCGTGCTCAATACCATTATGCTGACTGGCGACAATGGCGTCGTCGCCGAAGCCGTGCGGCGGCGGCTGGGTCTGACCGGCCAAATGTCCGACCTGCTGCCAGCCGATAAAGTGGACGCGATCCGGAACCTCCAGCGCGAAGGCAAGTGCGTCGCGATGGTGGGTGACGGAATAAACGACTCGCCGGCGCTGAGCTACGCCGATGTTGGCATCGCGATGAAGCATGGCGCGGACATCACGCATGAATCGGCCGCCGTCGTGTTGATGGAGGATTCTCTCTGGAAGGTCGTCAAGGCGATCGAGATCTCGCGCGGCGCCGTCGGGCTCATCAAACAGAACTACGCGGTGGTCGCCGCGATGAACACTGTAGCACTCGGCTTGGCACTGCCGGGCGGGCTGGTGACCCCGGAGGTCACGGCCTTGATCAGCAACGGCTCGGCGATCCTCGCCAGCGTAAACGGATTGCGGCCGATCTTGCGCGATCGATGAACGCGGTACCAAGCGTGCCTCTGGTATCCGCGCGCGACCTCGCATCGCTGCGGCGGGCGGCCGGTCTGCTGGAGCAACCCACCTTTGCCGTCAAAGTCGCGGATTTGATCGGCCGGCCACCTATTCATGCGCTTGCAATGCTGCCGGGGGTCGCGGATCGACAGCTCGCCAGGGTGATCGAGGCCGCGATCCTCAAATGCCTGAGTATTGCGATCGGCTCTCTCGATGGCACCCCGCCAAACCTGCCCTCACGCTGGGTCCCCAGAGTGACAACGGGTCTTGCCGGAGGCCTTGGCGGCGTGTTTGGCGCGCTTGCCCTACCAATCGAGCTGCCGTTCACGACGACCTTGATGCTGCAGTCTATCGCCGACATCGCCCGCCACTACGGAGAGGATTTGGCTCGTCCCGAGGCACGCCTGGCCTGCCTGGAGGTTTTCGCGCTCGGTGATCGCCGATCCGGCAAGCGCGGCGACATGGGCTACTACGCGACGCGATCGGTTCTGGCCAAACTTACTGCGGAATTGACCGCGTACATTATTCAGCGCCGAACCGTCGACGCGACTTCGCCGGTCGCCTTGCGGTTGGTCAATGAAATCGCTGGACGCTTCGGAATCGCTGTATCCGAGCGCGCCGCCGCCAGCGCGCTTCCGATCATCGGGGCAGTGGGCGGGGCGACTGTAAATGTAATGTTCATGGGCCACTTTCAGCAGATTGCCGAAGGCCATTTCACCATCCGGCGGCTGGAGCGCCGCTACGGCCGCGAGTTGGTCGAAAACCTGTACCGATCGATGGCGGCCCGAGCCAAGAGCGCGCGCAAGAGCCTAGTTTGATCCGCGCCTGCCGTATCGAACGACGAAGCCGCGCGCTATATTGTGATGAGTCGTGGTCCTAGTATCTGGCGAGGCCGATGCCTCTCGACATCCTGCCCAGCGTCTGCCCGCATGATTGCCCGAGCGCCTGCGCGCTCGAAATCGAGCGGATCGACGGACGGCGGATCGGACGGGTGCGTGGGGCCGCGGCGCAGACCTACACGCGCGGCGTTGTCTGCGCCAAGGTCGCCCGCTATGCCGAACGCCAGCACCATTCGGCGCGATTGTCCCGGCCGCTGCGCCGGATTGGCCAGAAAGGGGCTGGCACGGCGGCGTTCGTGCCGATCTCCTGGGACGAGGCACTCGACGAAGTCGCCGAGCAGCTGACCCGAGCGGCCCAGCGCTACGGCTCCGAGACGGTGTGGCCCTACTACTATGCCGGAACGATGGGACTGGTGCAGCGTGACGGCATCAACCGGCTGCGCCACGCAATGCGTTATTCGCGCGAGCATTTGTCGATCTGCAGCATGTTGTCGGACGCGGGATGGTTTGCCGGCGTCGGCGCCAAGCGCGGGGTCGACGGGCGCGAGATCGCCAAATCCGATCTGATCGTCGTCTGGGGCGGCAATCCGGTCTCGACCCAGGTCAACGTCATGACCCATGTCGCGACCGCCCGCAGGGAACGCGGCGCCAAGCTGGTCGTCATCGATCCCTACCGCACTGCGACCGCCGAGCACGCCGACATCCACTTGGCGCCACTGCCCGGCACCGACGGGGCGCTCGCCTGTGCGGTCATGCACGTCCTGTTTAAGGAAGACTATGCCGACCGCGTTTATATGGCACGGCATACCGACGATCCGGACGGGCTTGAAGCCCATCTCGCATCGCGCAACCCGGCCTGGGCGGCGCGGATCACCGGGCTTTCAGAAGGCGAGATCCTCGACTTTGCGCGGCTCTACGGGCGCACCAAGCGCAGCTATATCCGGGTCGGTTACGGTTTTTCGCGCTCACGCAATGGAGCGGCACAACTGTTTGCGGTTAGCTGTCTGCCGGCGGTGACTGGAGCCTGGGCCTACGAGGGCGGCGGCGCGCTCTATTCAAACTTGGGTCTCGTCCCGCTCGACGCGACCCTGATCGAAGGGTTCGACCGTCTCGACCCGTCGATCCGCGTCCTCGACCAGTCGCGGATCGGGCCGGTACTGACGGGCGATCGACGCGATATCGGGGATGGCCCGCCGGTCACGGGCTTGCTGATCCAGAATACCAACCCGATGGTGGTGGCTCCAGAATCAGCAATCGTGCATCACGGCTTCGCGCGCTCCGATCTGTTTGTCTGCGTGCACGAGCAGTTCATGACCGAGACCGCCGCAATGGCCGATATCGTATTGCCGGCCACGACCTTCCTCGAACACGACGACATTTATCCGGCTGGCGCGCACACCTTCCTGCAGCTCGGCCGCGCAGTGCTGCCGCCCCACGCCGAGTGCCGGTCCAACCATGAGGTGATCTGCGGGCTCGCTGAGCGGCTCGGTGCGTGCCACCCCGGTTTTGCGATGAGCGCGATCGAATTGATCGATCAGACATTGCGGATCAGCGGGCTTCCCGGCATCGACAACTTCCCGACAGACGGCCGGCTCGATTGCTGCCCGCCTTTCGAGACCGGCCATTTTCTCGACGGGTTCGCGCAGCCTGACAAGAAATTTCATTTCCGAGCCGACTGGCGGGCGATCGGCCCCGAGCATGCGCGGCTGCCGCCATACCCGGACCACGTGGCGGTCATCGATGAGGATCATCCCGAACAGCCCTTCCGTCTTGTCGCCGCGCCGTCGCGCTCGTTTTTGAACAGCAGCTTCAACAACACGCCGTCGAGTGTCGCCCGCGAAGGCCGACCCACCGCGCTGGTTCACCCCGACGTGCTGGCCGGCATCGGTGTGCGCGACGGCGATCGGCTGCGCATCGGGAACCGGCGCGGTAGCCTCGTCGTTCACGCGCGCGGCTTTGACGGGTTGCAGAAGCGGGTCGTGATCGTGGAAGGGCTGTGGCCCAATCATGCTTTCGAGGAGGGCATCGGGATCAACTTGTTGACGAGCGCCGATCCGGGTCTGCCGCGCGGCGGCGCCGTGTTCCACGATACCTCGGTGTGGCTCAGCCCGACGTGAGGGCGAAATGACCGATGGCAAAAACCGGCTTCCGACCGAGGCGCGTTCCGCCGAGGTGGAGCAATTTCTGGAGAAGCTGAAGAAGGCGCCTCCAACGCATGCTGGCGGGCGCGGACGGCTCATCTTTGCGCTCGACGCGACCGCCAGCCGCGAACCCACCTGGGACCGCGCCTGCCGAATTCAGGGGGAGATGTTCGAGGCGACCGCTGCGCTCGGTGGGCTCGAAATCCAACTCGTTTTTTACCGCGGCTTTTCGGAGTGCAAGTCGAGCAAATGGATGACGACGGCCGCCGAGTTGCATCGGGTCATGCGATCGGTGTTCTGCATCGGCGGCGAAACCCAGATCGAGCGGGTGCTGAGCCATGCCATCCACGAGACGCGGGCACGCAAGGTCAACGCGCTGGTCTTTGTCGGAGACGCGATGGAGGAAAAGGTAGACCGTCTGTGCCGTCTGGCCGGCGAGCTAGGCCTGCTCGGGGTGCCGATCTTCCTGTTTCACGAGGGGCGCGAAAGCACGACCGCGGCTGCCTTTAAACAGATCGCCAACCTGTCGCACGGCGCGTATCTCAGTTTCGATCTGTCGAGCGCCGATCGGTTGAAAGAGCTGCTCGGCGCTGTCGCCGTCTATGCTGCAGGCGGCTATCGCGCCCTTACCGCCTATGGCGAAAAGAAGGGTGGCGAGGTGCTGCGGCTGACGGCGCAATTGCGCGAGTAAGCGACGGCGATGCTTTACCTTCTCGGCGGGTTCGCAGTCCTCACCGGCTTTCTGTTGCTGGTCTATCTGTTCGTCAATGCCGATCCGGCGCGGCTCGCTCGCGGGCTGAAGGTCACCGGAATCATCATCGCAGTCGTCGCGGTGGCGACTCTGGCGATCTCGGGACGGATGGCGGTGCTGCTGGCGCCGCTCGCCATGCTGATGCCGCTGCTCATCCGCGTTCGCAGCCTGCTCGACCGCTATCGTCCGCCCTCGGGGGGCCAGACCTCGACCGTGGCGACGGCGTTTCTGCGCATGACGCTCGACCACGACACCGGCAGCATGGAGGGGACCATCCTGCGCGGCCGCTTTGCCGGCATGCGCCTTGACGAGCTCGGGCCGGGAGACCTGTTGGCACTATTGCGGGAGTGCCGAGCGGAAGACGAAGAGGGCGCGCGGCTATTAGAGGCCTATCTCGACCGCGTCCGCCCGGATTGGCGCGACGAGCTCGCCGGCGAGCGGACGACCGGCAGCACGGGCGGAGGCGGTGCCCGCCCCGCGAGCGGCGATATGAGCGTCGAAGAGGCCTACGCGATCCTCGGTCTCTCCCCAGGCGCCGATGCCGAGGCGATCAAGGAGGCGCACCGCCGGCTGATGGTCAAATTGCACCCGGACCACGGCGGCTCCGATTACCTCGCCACCAAGATCAACCGCGCCCGCGACGTGCTCTTGCATCCGTGAGGCGTTCACGGGAAGGCGCCGGCGCCGCGGGAGGGTGCGGGGCAGTAACTCAGACACAATCGAAGTGAGCGTAGCGTTCGCTCAGGCCGAAATTGGCGCTGTTCCGCAGGCGGGCTGTCTTGCCGTGGGCGGCGCACGCCTTCTGTGCGAGCTGCGTCGCTTCATCGAGCCCGTCAAGGCTGCCGTAGCGCACGGTCACCGCGGTCACCGAGCTTTCGACTACGGCAGGCCCGGAACAGCCGCTTGTCGCCAGAAGCAACAGCGCAACCAGTGATAAGCGGAACGTAATCGCGCGGATCATCGGCTGATTGCTATCGATGGGGACCGCCCATTATATCAGCCGATGCCCACAAGCGGATCCCGCCCGATCCTGGTGCCGCTGATCGTCGCCTGCGCGATGTTCATGCAAAACCTCGATTCGACGGTGATCGCCACGGCCTTGCCGACGATCGCACAATCTCTCGGCGAGAGCCCGCTACGCCTCAACGTTGCGATCACCTGCTATCTGCTGAGCCTTGCCGTATTTATCCCGATCAGCGGTTGGGTCGCCGACCGGTTTGGCGCGCGCCGCGTGTTCACCGGGGCGATTGTAGTCTTCACGTTGGGCTCGATCGGCTGCGGCTTCGCCGATTCACTGCCCGCCCTCGTCGCCGCCCGCATCGTGCAGGGCATGGGCGGAGCTCTGATGGTGCCGGTTGGCCGCCTCGTCCTGTTGCGGACGGTGGAGAAATCGGATCTGGTCCGGGCGATGTCGTACGTCAGCGTCCCGGCGTTGCTCGGGCCGGTGATGGGCCCACCGCTCGGCGGCTTTATCGTTACTTATGCTTCGTGGCGCTGGATCTTTTTCATCAATATCCCGATCGGCGTTCTCGGCATCATTCTCGTCAATCTGGTGGTGGCGGATCTCAAGGAGACCGGCCGCCGGCCGTTCGACCTTAGTGGTTTTGCGATGACCGGCCTCGGGCTCGCAGCGTTGGCCTTCGGTTTCGAAAATGTCGGACGCGGCACATTGCCCGCCATTCTCGTGATGGCTCTGCTCGCGCTCGGCGCCGCGTGCACGGTCCTTTATGTTCGACATACTTCGCGCGTCGCATATCCGATCATCGACCTCGCGCTGCTCAAAATCCCGACTTACGCGTCGGCGACGATGGGCGGCTTTTTGTTTCGCATGGGGCTGGGCACGCTGCCCTTTTTGCTGCCGTTGATGCTGCAAGTCGGCTTTGGGCTCGATGCGTTGTCGTCGGGG
>Ga0306920_100013358_pt1 | contig 11188 bp, 12 predicted proteins | sample flu12Cox44000170_FD_204666 | JGI IMG/M metagenome (GOLD analysis project Ga0306920, IMG submission 204666) | Lab enrichment of tropical soil microbial communities from Luquillo Experimental Forest, Puerto Rico - flux4day.12C.oxic.44.000.170 (v2)... | ecosystem: Environmental > Terrestrial >...
GTCTCAGCGCCAAATGAATAAGAGGCCGTCAGAGGCGACTCCCAAGTGACTTTTGGGAAGTGTACACCCGCTCCTCGCTAAGGAATAAGGGCCGTCAAGGGTTAAATTCAAGGAGAAAGCAGCAGGCCAGACGGTTTTCGAACGGGCGACGACGAAATTATTTTCCTCCGGAATGTTGTTGAGCGTCCCGCACGATCAGGTCGCACAGGTCGGTAATCTTTGCGGCCTGCGCATGAGGCACAATGCGCCGCACGTCCAACTGCTCGACCAGCCGGCTCAGCGCCTGAAATTCGCTGGCGCGTTGCTCGCGGTCAAGCACCCAGTTCATATAGGTGTTGCGCACCAGTTCCAACAGTGCATCGCGTGGAGTCAGCTTTTCGATGCGGGGCGCCTGGTCGTCGGCCACGCGGTCGCCGAAAATATAGATGACACCGAGCAGCAGCTTCTCGATCGCAAATTTTGTGCGTTCCCCGTCAAGCGGCAGGAAGCGTTTCTCCCAGGTGGGCGTGAGCAGGGGCAGGGCGGATTCGCTTCCAAACAGCATTTGCACGCTCTCCGGCCAGAGACACACACGCGGATAACCCGGCACCGCAAAAAAGCCCCCTGCCGTTTCCTGCAAGACCACAATGTCCTCGGCCACTACCGGAAGACCGCGCAAGGCCAGCGCCGCGGCGGTGGTGGATTTTCCCTGACCCGCCTCACCGCACAGACAAACCGCTTGCCCTTGGATTTCAACGGCGCTCGAGTGCAGGCACGTGATATGCCGTCGCCGCAACAGAAAACCCATCACCGGCCCCAGCAGATAAACCTGCATATCTTCTGGGGTGAGCGGCGCTTGGTAGGTTCCCCAGAGACGCGTCGCTGCGCCGTCAGTCACAAAACGTGCGCCGCCGGAATAGGCCAGTTCGAAACCTTCTTCCTCTCCAAATTGCACAAGGAAGAACGAAGGCTCCGCGACATCCGCTGGTTCCAATTTGCGGGTTAGCGTTTTTCGAGGAAGGGAAAGAAGGGAACGAACCCATTCTGGCTCCGCTCCGGTTTCAAAACACAGGTCCACCCGGTCCGTTTGGGACGGAACTGGCTGCACACCCGCAAGAGAACTCGAGGACTTTATTTCGAGTCCATAGGCACGATAGGAGTAGTTCACGAGGCTCGGAATCTTGCTGGGCGGGGCTGCCAGCTAGTCACTGTCCTGTACGACGCTTCCGCGGGCGGATACCTCCGTCTGGGTTTCCCTTGGTACCCCTAGCCTTGGTCATCTCCGCGAGATTGCCATAAACATGCAGCTTGGGTGGTTGATAAGGCTTCTTTACGAGTCGTTCCGACGGCTGCGTCATTCAGGCCTCTCACCAAGCACTTTACTGAATCCCCCTTTGCTTTTCAATGTCTTTCAGCCAGCGTAAAAAAGACAAGGGATAGAGATTCTCACAAAACAGAGAACCCGTGGAACTTTCTAAAGTTGCTCGCCAGCTCTCCCATTTTATAAATTCACGAAAGATTTTTGGTGGATTTTGCGGAAGTTCCAGCGGCCGCTGCTGGCTTGTCTGGCAAGCCTCCAGAGGATCGCCCGGCAGTGGAGACTTTCCCCGCTTAAGGATCACCGCGGGCAGACGGTCGGCCATTGCCGCGCGGGTAAGTTCCTTGTGCATGCACCATGGGACGGGAGGAAGACGCAACAAAAATCGGACCAGGCGCAGGTCCAAGAAAGGCGCGCGCGTTTCCAGTGGAACGCTGGTCCAGCCTGCGTCTTCCTCTTCCAGCACGGTTGCCCAGTAGCCGGAATGGAGGCTGCGGTAGGCGCGAGGATGAAACGGATGTATGGGAAGCAATGCCGCAGGCGTTGGTCCGGCCGATTGCGGACGCGTTCGTTTCTCAAACTCCGGGTCCAACCAGGTCGGAATTTTCTTTGGCTGGTTGGCACGGTAGATCCATCTCTTCATGCGGGAACGAAAGCCGCCGCGCAGCGGCGGAATTTGCCTATGGGCGAAAAGGTAATCACCCCATCTGGAAAGAATCTCTCCCCACGCACCCCGCTTTGCCAGATATCGGAGATAGGGCCACGCCTGACCTTCAAGCACATCGTCTCCGCCATCGCCCGCGAGAACCACGCGGGAATGCGAGGCGATCGTGCGATAGAACCGCAAGGCCCTGCCGAGAAAAAGATCGCCGGAAGGCTCCGGTGTGGCAACGCTGTTCGCGTCCTGGTCGGCAAGGATGACCTGTTCTTCAAGGATCTTATGGTCAAGCCCCAGGCTTTGCGCGGTCACTTTGGCGAAGTCGGGTTCGGCGTCTTCGATCAACGGGCGCCAACTCACGGTGAAGGCCTTGAGTTCTGACGAGGTTCCTTGGTCCGACGCTATCTTCACCGCTGTTGCCGAGACGGTGGCGGAATCGAGGCCGCCGCTCAGATAGAGAGAGAGCTTCCCTTCCGGCAGGCGGTCGGCGACTGCTCGTTCCATAAGTTCCCGAAAACCTTCCAGGTATTCTTCTGGGTGTGCCAGCCGCAACGGCTCTTCGATTGGCAGCTCGAGAAACCGTTTTACGTCCAGCTTGCCGTTTGCATATTTCAGCCGGTGCCCAACAGGAAGACGGCGCACCTCGCGCCAAACGGTGCGCTCCGGATCGCGCGGTAATCCTGTGAGTAGAAAATCACGCACGAAAAACTCGTCCAGGCCGCAGGAAAGCTCAGGCACCATCGGCAGCCCCTGCAGTGTGTTGCTGAAACAGAAAATTCCACGGCCCTGCGCATAATAGAACGGACGCGCCCCAGCAAAATCCCTGGCGCAGTATAGAGCCTGCTCCCGGGCATCCCACAGGCCAAAGGCAAAGTCGCCGGATATTCGGGCCAATGCGTCTTCGGCCCAAAGTTCCCAGGCCATAACCAGCAATTCCTCATTCGAGGTTTCTGCACTTGCCGGTTGTTGCTTGGCTTGAAGGTCCGAAATCAGATCTGCGCGTGCGTCGAGACGCACATCGCCAACCAGCCAGAAGCGATCGCCCAGCTGCACAGGCTGTGCGGGCGACTGATAGCGCGCTCTTGTGTCGAAAAACGTAAAACAGAAACCGACCCCATCCTTCGCCCACATGCGGCTGCCATCTGAACCACGGAATTCGAGCGCCCGCAGGATGAGATCGAGAAACTCGTGCGATACCGGCGCGCCATCCGAGCGCACCATGCCGAAGAAGCCGCTCATGGCTTCTCCGCAGGCGCGTCGGCGAATTCCCGGTCGAATGCGGCATAGTGCCGGTGAATCTCCCCGGGTTGGTAGAGGGCGACGCCCTGGTGTTCGACCCAAGCATGCGCTTCGAATTTCCCGTCCATCTTGCGCACGCCGATGCGCAATTGCGTGGCAACCCCCTGTTTTCGCAGCAGGTACCAGAGCGTGATGGATTGTTCGAGGCAGGTGAATTTTGCCGGGGAATAGCGGATTGCGGCGCGAACCATGCGGCTGGTTCCCTCCACCTCTTTGCCGGATCCGGATGGCAGCCCCACTTCCGGGTTCAGCTTCTTTTGCAGCGAGGCATACGTCCGGTTGTAGCCGCGCAGGCGAAGAGAGACTCGCACCAGCGGCAGCAGAACCACCGCGCGCCAAAAGATACGCTGTGATCCGGGGTCGAGCGCCCTATAGCGTTGAACCGGTTCCCACATCCACGGGTTGCACTTGGAGCAGACCGTTGTCCACCAATCCGCTCAGAAGCTCGGTAAGATGATTGCGCAAGGCCTCTGGTTCGACATCAAACTCACTTAGTAGCTTATCGAACGCCTGGGCGATACTCGGCTCGGTGGTGACCAGTTCCCACATCCGGGTGCCCGTGGCGTCCAGCCCAAAGTAGCGCTCGCTTTCCAGGTTCAGCAGGACCGATTCGCCGTCAAGGTGGCGGATCAGCACATGCGGCGGCACCACGACCCTTTTTGTCGCCTCGATCATTCGTATGCGCTCCCGCTTTGCGCCGCTCTGCATATCGCCCCTGCCTTGCGCTAGAGTCCCAAAAAGACAGGAGAATATATTACCGGGGAATGCCTCGAACTGTCATGCACTTGCGGGGAGTTACGGCAGTTGAGCCGCATTGTTTTCTGGTAGCAGACACGCTATAAACTCCAGAGTGCCCGATTCCGCCATTATTCTGGATTCCCTTGAGAAATGGTTTCCTCCCGCGCTTGGCGGCTGGGACGCGTATCTGCAGCCGTTTCGTCGGCCTACCTCCCCCGCGCTTTGTGGAATCTCTCTCGAAGCGAAGCAAGGCGAAGCTGTGGCCCTGTTGGGTACCAACGGCGCCGGCAAAACCACGCTCCTGCGAATCCTCGCTACGCTGCTCATCCCGACGCGCGGCAGCGCCCAGGTTGCCGGAAGCGACACGGTCCGCGACTCGGCCGCTGTGCGCCGGCAAATCGGCTACCACGCCGGAAGCGATTTGGGATTCTATTCGCGGCTCACCGGCCGGCAAAACTTGACGTTCTTTGGAAGACTGAACCACCTTTCCGATCTGGTGACCGCGAGGCGCATTGGCGAATTGAGTGAGCGATTGGGTTTGCAGAACTCGCTCGATCGCCAAGCACGCACACTCTCTTCCGGAACAGTTCAGCGTCTGAGCCTGCTGAGGGCCCTGATTCATCAGCCCAAAGTCCTGCTCCTTGATGAGCCCACGCGCAGCCTGGATGCCCTGGCAGCGGCCGACTTCCGGCGCTTTCTAAGAACCGAGCTTCTTGTCCGGCAAGGGACTTCCCTGCTGTTTGCTTCGCACACCATGCAGGAAATTGAATTTCTCGCCGATCGCGTGGCCATTCTGGATGAAGGGAAACTACTGGCCTTCGATACGCCAGCGGCGCTCCGCGGCACCACGTCGTCGGCAACCTTGGAAATGGCCTTCGCGCGCATCACTGGACGGCAACTGAGCCCTCCCGAGGAGCACGCCGGATGAGGCAGTTTCTGCGGGACCTGCTGCTGTTCTTCAAGCGCGATCTGCGGATCGCCGCCACTTACCGCAGTCCGTTTATCCTCGAAGCCGTCGAGGCGCTGTTTGGTGCGGCAACCTTCTACTATGTCGCGCGCTTTGTCGATTCACCCGCGCTGCGCGAGGCGCTCCCGCAAGGCGAAACCTATTTCGCCTATTCGCTGGTCGGTTTCGTCTTTTTCGACTATCTCAACGCGGCCCTGGACACTTTCGAGCGCAGCCTGCAAGAAGCCCGCGATACCGGCACGCTCGAACCCCTTTTGGTTACACAAGTGTCGCTGCCGGTGATGCTAATGGGATCGGCCTTCTATCCCTTCGCCGCCACAACGCTGCGTATCGCTGTATACCTTGGTTGGGCGGCGGCATTTTTTGACTTTCCACTGCGCACGGCGAATTGGGTCGCGGTGGGCGCCGTGCTCTTGGCCACGCTTTTGGCGTTTTCCGGCCTGGGAGTACTCTCGGCCGCCTATCTGTTGTTGTTCAAACGGGGAAATCCAGCGAAGTGGTTCATCCTCGGGGTCTCTAGCATCGTCAGCGGCATGTTATTCCCGGTCAACATCCTGCCGCCCTGGTTGCAACTGATCGCGTACCTCAATCCGGTTACCTATGCTTTGGACGCCATGCGTGGCGCGCTTCTCGACGGTGCGGGCATGTTTTCGATTGGCCGGCCCGTGCTCATCCTTCTTACCTTCGGAGCCGTTCTGCTGCCTGTTTCTGTACTGGTTTTTTCCTGGGTGCTCAGCCGCACGAAAGTGACCGGGACACTTACACACAGCTGACGAAAAACGGCCCTGCCGAAGCAGGGCCGTTTCTTCGAAATGACGGTTGCACGGTCTGAACCGTTAGGGCTTCTTTTTCTTCCCGCCAACCTTGGTATCGATTCCTCCGGTCATCTGCTGGAGCTGCTCGAGGCCCTGCTTGGCCTGCAGGCCCCAGGTCCCGTTTGGATCGAGGTCAATAGCCTTCTGATAGGCCTCCAAGGTGCCCGGCAGCGGATGCACTTCGATCTTGTCGCCGGACGTCTTGAAGACGCTGGGATCGGACATCATGCAGGTGGCGAGCAGATACCAGGCTTGTGCGCTCTTGGGATCGAGCTCCGTCGCTTTCTTCAGCGGATCGACTGCTTCCACCTTGCGGTCCGCCGAATACAGGCTGATGCCGAAATTGCGCCACGCCATCGCCGCATTCTGTGGATCAAGTTCTGCGCTCTTGGTGTATGCGGCCTTCGCATCGTCAATTTTGCCGGCCCGCGCGAGCACGTTGCCGAGGTTATTGTAATAGCTGGCATTGTCCGGCTTGGCGGTAACGGCCTGCTGGTAGGCGTTGATCGCCTCATCGTTGCGGCTAGCAAGGTCGTAGGCCTCACCCATGCGTGCCCAGAACAAATGGATGTTGGGATCCTTTTCCGGAGCGGCCTTCAGGCCTTCCTGAAACGCTGTGACCGCCTGATTGGAGAGGTCGGTGACTTTGGCCTTGGCGGCATCGCGCTGGTCGACAGGCGCTTTTTTCGCGTCAGCGCTCGCGGTGCGCTCCTGATCGAGCAGTGCCACCCCCTTGGCAAACTGCTCCTTCATCCCCTGGAACTTTTTCTGGTCTTGTTGTTGCTGGCGGTATTTCGCGGCCGCTTCGGGATTCTGTTTTTCCAGGATTTCCTTGAAGTTGATATTGAGCGCAGGGGCATTGTCGCCCGCTACCTGCACCGGCACCTCAAACGGGCTCTGCATTTGCGGCGGTTGCACCGAGAACGTGTATTTGCCGTTCTTCAAACCGCTGAAAGTAAACTTCCCGTCGGGTCCCGTTTTCGATTCAGTGAACGTGCCCTGCTCGCTCTTGATCTTGACCGGCATGTTGGCCATTGGATTTCCGTCGAAATCGATGATCAAGCCGGAAAGCTTGCCTTCTTGCGCCGACGCCCGCGATGCCAGGCAACCCAACAGCACCAGCGTCAGTGTCGCCGCGAGCGCGCACGCCTTCGTGAATTTCATCATGCTCCATTCTCCTTTTGTGTTGAGGAGCGCCGGCCTCGGTCCTCTGGCCGGGTTGACCCCATTATCTCTCATATCTCGCCGAATCCAAGTGTTGCTTGGCTATTCGGCGGTGCCCGCGTGAGCCCGTGCCCGGTACGCGACGGGATCGCGCACACCTGCCTCATCGAACGCTCGCAAACGCAGTAGACAGCTATCACAAGTGCCGCAGGCTTGCGCCTCCCCTTGGTAGCAGGACCACGTGAGATCGAGCGGGGCGCCTAGTTCCAGCCCTCGACGGATGATCTGGCTTTTCTTCAAGCGGATCACAGGCGTGACGATTTCGATCTTCGTTTCCGGACGCGTGCCGCGACGAATCAGTTCCTGGAATGCTTCGTAGTATTCCGGCCGGCAATCCGGGTAGCCGGAACTGTCCTCGGCCACAGCGCCGATACAGATTTCACTGGCGCCGCAGGCTTCTGCCCAACTGACGGCGACGCTGAGAAAATGCGCGTTGCGAAAGGGAACATAGGTCACCGGTATCGCGCTGCCATTGGGTCCCGGCGCTCCCAGTTCGTTCTCGGGAACAGTAATTTCGGAATCCGTTAAGGCCGAGCCGCCGATGGGCCGAAAATAGTCCAACCTGACTTGCAACCTTTCCTCGATTCGGTAAAAGTCGGCGATTTCCGAGAACGCCCGGCGCTCGCGCGCCTCGGTACGCTGCCCGTAGCTGGCATGCAGCAAACCGATGCGATTCTTGCCGTGCTTGTGAATCGCTTCGGCCACGGTGACACAAGAATCCATCCCCCCGCTCAACAGGACGATTGCGTCGATAGTCCCCACACGAACCGGTTCCTTTCTCGTCTACACTCCACGCGCAGCCGGGTCCCACACAATTTTATGGAGTTGCAGTCCCAGCCGCGCCGGCACTCCGTCTTCCAGCATCCATTCGACCAGCACGCGCGGCTCAAGCCCGCTCCAGTTCCCTTCCGGGTCGTCATGCACGGGCGAGAGAAGAACCGCGCGCACTTTTTCCGCCAGATGGTTCGACTGTGTGAAGTCACGCGCGAACTCGTAGTCACGTCTGCTCGAGACTACGAATTTCAATTCATCGTTCGCGCCAAGTTCTTCCAGATTCCGCGGGTCAAACGTGTCCGGCTCGCCGGAGTCGGGGCATTTCACGTCCACGATCTTGATGACTTCCTTCGGCAATCGGCCAATGAAGCGCTCGCCGCTGGTTTCAAGCATCACCGTGTAGCCAACTGCCAGGAGTTGTTCCGCCAAGGGATAAATTTCTTCCTGCAAGAGCGGCTCACCGCCCGTCAGTTCGACCAGCGTCACCCCGGCCGGCGTTCCATCCGGGCGCAGATTCAGGGCTTCCACGCGGTCCATAATCTCGTCTAGGGTCATTTTCGTTCCGCCTTGGAAGGCGTAGGCGGTATCACACCAAGTGCAACGCAAGTTGCAGCCGGTGAGCCGCACGAAAATACACGGGAGGCCCGTACGCGTCCCTTCGCCTTGAATGGATTTGAAAATTTCTGTGATAAACATAGGATCCAATGGCCACGACCGTGTCGTGGGCTTTCCGGACTAACTTCAGTTCTTGGCTTTCTTCCCCGACCGCCTCGAAAGCCAGTAGATCCCGCCGAGGAACAAAACCATTGCTCCAATCAGTCGCGGATAGCCCGGAGGAATCCCCATCATCCGCAACACGATTACATAACCCAGGGCCACTAGCAGCGCCGGGATCAGGATGATGACGAATGACCGGTTCATGCTCTACCCCACCTTCCCCTCAACTCTCTACGGATGATACCGGGCCATCGCGGTGTCGGTTTCCCAGATCACCACGTCCTTCAATTTCGCGCCGGGGGGCAGATTGGTCAACTGGCCCGCCAGCTGGTCGTAAAAGTATTTCGCCATGTTCTCTGCCGAAGGATTCACTTTGGTGAAGGGGTCCAGATCGTTAATGAACTGGTGGTCCAGCCGCGCGATCAGGCCACGCATTAATTGCTTCAACTGGGTGAAATCGATGAGCAGCCCAATATCGTCAAGCTGCGGGCCTTCCAGCGTGACTTGCACACGGTAATTGTGTCCGTGGGGATTTTCGCACTTGCCCTTGTAACCGCGCAGGGCGTGCCCGGACGAAAACGTATCTTCGACACTCACTTGGAACATAGCTGGCTGACTTTCCTCTTCTTCCCTGGGGACAATCATTCAGGCAGGGCTGGCCGCGGACAAGAACCGGGAAATTTCCTCCAAATTGTGGGTCTTCCGGTACCGGGGCAGCGACTCCAAGAAAATTTTACCATAGGGCATCCGCTGAATTCGCGTGTCGAGCAGCGCCAGAACGCCGTGGTCGACCTTGGTGCGAATCAGACGCCCGAAGCCCTGCTTGAGCGCCAAAACCGCTTCTGGCACTTGAAATTCGGCAAAGGGGTTGCGCCCTTCCTCCTGCAAGGCGCGCACACGTGCCGCCACAATCGGGTCGCTCGGCACGGCGAACGGCAGGCGATCCACGATGACGCAGGAGAGTTGTTGGCCGGGCACGTCGACTCCCTGCCAAAAGCTCGCGGTGGCAAACAGGACAGCGTTCGGTGTGTTCTTGAAGCGTTCAAGGAGCACGGAACGCGGCGCCGTGCCTTGCAACAACAGCGGGAACCCGACGCGATGGCGCACGCGGTCGTAGAGATCGTTCATTTGCAGGTAGCTCGTGAAGAGACAAAAGGCGCGACCCTGGGTCAATTCGAGAAGCTGCACAATTTCGTCGGCCGCCTTTAGAGGAAAACTCGCGTCGCGCACGTCGGGCATCTTTTGCGGCAGGTAGAGCATAGCCTGTGTGCCGTAGTCGAATTCAGGCGGCAAAGCGCACTCTTTCGCATGATCGAGTCCCAGGCGCTGGCGGATGAATTCAAACCGTCCGGCGACGGTGAGCGTTGCCGAAGTCAGAATCACCGTGTCAAAGGCTTCGAATAGTTTTTCCCGCAGGATTTGGCTGACGTCAATGGGAGTGGCAGCGAGAAACACGCCCTTGTTCCGGCGCTCGAACCAATAGACGTAGTTTCGCTCGTTTGATTCGAACAAGAACGAAAGCTCCTGTCGGATGTCAAAACTGCGCCGGCCGATGCGGATCAGTTCCTCCGGCTTTTGCGTGAGCGCGGCAAATTCCGTCTCTAGCCCCTTCAAGGCGTTCAAAAGTGCGTCGTAGCTTTCGCGATTCTGCTCGAGAAACGCTTCGCGGTCCGGTCGAGTGAAGGGAAATCGCCCGTCCCGCGGCGCGAAGTTTTCGAAAAAAACTCGGCTCTTTTCGCGGATGCGCTGCGTGCGGCGGAGCAGCGCCGGCGAACCCGTCTTGGTCAGGCGCATGGCCTGGTCGGCATCACGCGCCAGTTCATCAAACTGGTAATTTGAAATCTGCTGCCCGAAATAGTCGCTGGCTACATCTTCCATTTCATGTGCTTCGTCAAACACCACTGCGGAATACTCCGGCAGGATGCTGCCGAAATCGTCCTGCTTCAGCGCCAGGTCGGCAAAAAACAGGTGATGGTTCACGATGATAAGATCCGCTTCCTTGGCGCGATTCTGCATCTGAGTCAGAAAGCACCGTTCAAACTCCGGGCATTTCTTGCCGGTACAGGTCTCGCGCCGTGCGTCGATGCGCGACCACAATTCCGAATCGTCCGGGAGAAAGGTCAATTCGGCACGGTCGCCGGTTTCCGTTAGTTTCGACCATTCCCGGATTTCCCGGAACGCATCACCTTCTTCCATGCCCTTGAGCATGGGCTGGTCGGCCAGTGCGTGCATTTTTGCCAGGCAGAGAAAATTCGAGCGCCCCTTCATAACCGCTACTTTCAGATTGGGCGCGAAATGCTTCTGCAGAAACGGCACATCCTTCTGGTAGAGCTGCTCCTGCAACGATTTTGTGGCCGTCGAAACCACCACGCGCCGCCCGCTACAAATCGCCGGCAAAAGATATGCGAGCGTCTTCCCAGTGCCCGTCCCTGCTTCCACGATGGCATGATGGTGCCTGGAAAAAGCGTCGTCGACCGCCTCGGCCATCTGCAATTGCGCCGGGCGATGCTCGTACCCGCCGATCATACTGCGTTCGAGAAAACCGCCTGGCCCAAAAATGTCCGCCATGCTGGGCCTGCTCGCGCGGGAATCTTCCTCCCTCGCCTCCGCGGCAGCCGGCGCAAAGCCAGACGCGCGCGACCCGCGAGCGGCCCTAACTGGCGACCGTTCCTCACGGGTGTCGCGCGATTCCTCCTCAA
>Ga0306920_100013360_pt1 | contig 11188 bp, 10 predicted proteins | sample flu12Cox44000170_FD_204666 | JGI IMG/M metagenome (GOLD analysis project Ga0306920, IMG submission 204666) | Lab enrichment of tropical soil microbial communities from Luquillo Experimental Forest, Puerto Rico - flux4day.12C.oxic.44.000.170 (v2)... | ecosystem: Environmental > Terrestrial >...
TCGCAGCTCCCCGGCGCGGCGGTGGTGGGCCGCGCGATGGCGGTCTCCGACCGGCTCGAGCGCCAGGCCACGCGCCAGGACTCGGCGTTCTCGAACCCCTGAGGTGCGGAAAACGCCGCGCGCCGCGCTGGCGGCCGGCGCGGCGCTCTGCTAGCGTCGCGAGCATGCCCGCCCCCCGCCCTGCCCTGCTGGCCCTCGCCTGCCTGCTCACCGTGCCCGGCGCCTTCGCCGTGCCGCGGGCCGCCCGTGCCACGACCAGCGCCGCCGCTTCCGAGACGGTGCCGTGGATCGCCGACGATTACGCGAAGGCGTTGGCCGAGGCGCGGGCCCGCAAGGTCCCGATCTTCATCGAGTCCTGGGCGCCGTGGTGACACACGTGCCGGTCGATGAGGGCCTACGTCTTCACGGACCCGGCCCTCACGCGGCAGGCCGGGCGGTTCGTCTGGCTGGCGCTCGACTCCGAGAAGGAAGCTAACGCGCCCGAGAACAAGCGGCTCGGGCTGCGCGCGCTGCCCACGTTCTTCGTGCTCGACCCCACCGACGAGCGCGTCGCGATCCGCTGGGTGGGCGGGGCGAGCCTCGCCCAGCTCTCGAAGCTGCTCGACGACGGCGCCACCGCGGTCGCCGCCTCGTACGACGCCGCGCCGGCGCCCCGGGCCCGGGCCGACCAGGCGCTGGAGCGCGCCGACCAGCTCTACGGTGCCGGCGACTACGCCGCCGCCAGCCGCGCCTACGCCGAGGCGTTGCGCGCGGCGCCGCCCGACTGGCCGCACTACGCGCGCGCCGTCGAGGCGCGCCTCTACGCGCTGAGCGAGAGCGACTCGAACGCCGCGATCGTCACGCTGGCGCGCGCCGCCTACCCGCACGTCGCCGGCACGGCGTCCGCCGCCAGCGTGGCCGGCAGCGGGCTCGACGCCGCGGTCCAGCTCCCCGACAGCACGCCCGGGCGCGCCGCGGCGATCGCCGAGTTCGAGGGTCGCTGCCGCGAGGTGCTGGCGAACAAGAAGCTCTCGCTCGCCGGTGACGACCGCTCGGCGCTCTACATCTCGCTGCTCGACGCGCGCCACGACGCCAAGGACGACGCCGGGGCCCGGCAGGTCGCCGAGCAGTGGGCGGCGATGCTCGAGGCCGAGGCGGCGAAGGCGAAGACCCCCGACGCGCGTGCGGTCTACGACCCGCACCGGCTCTCGGCCTACCTCGAGCTCGGCGAGCCGGAGCGCGCGATCCCGATGCTCGAGGCCTCGGAGCGCGACCTGCCCAACGACTACAATCCGCCGGCGCGCCTCGCGATCGCCTACCGGGCGATGAAGCGCTGGCGCGACGGGCTCGCCGCCTCGGACCGCGCGTTCGCGAAGTCCTACGGGCCGCGCCAGCTCGGCATGTACCAGGTGCGCGCCGATCTCTATCTGGGGCTCGGCGACTCGACCGCGGCGCGCCATACGATCGAGCGCGCGATCGGCTTCGCGGATTCGCTGCCACCCGGCCAGCGCTCCGAGGGCCAGCTCGCGACCCTGAGGAAGAAGCTGGCCGCGATTCAGTAGCGGCATTTCGCCCCTGGCCGCTTCGGACGTCAGGCCGCAAACTACCGCCCGGCTGTTCCCCACCTGAGGCCGACTGCGATCGCAATGGAATTGCTGGTCCAGCGATGGCTAGCAGTGGTCGAGACACCATTGGCGTGAGAGAACCGGAACCCGGCAAGCATCTCAGCGAGGAGGCCCAAGCTCGTGCCCACCGCGTGGTCCATACCAGCCCGCACGGAGGGCCCGGCGAAGTAGTTGTGGGGGCCGGTTTCATCGCCGGCGCCGGTGCTCAGCCACGACCGAACTTCCCCGTAGTCAAAACCAATTCCGAGCCGGGCTCGATCCGATGGAGACCGATGTAGCACGCGATCGGCTCCAAGTCGCACGCCCCACTGGACTACGTCGGTTCTCCCCGAAGTACCTGCGCCGGTGAACGCATCCCTGGTTCCAAGCATATGACCGCGCAGTCCCACTTCCCACGACCCGGCCCACGCGAAGCTCAGTTCTGCCGCGCCACCTGCCAGACCGTGAATGGTCGGCTGTGCGTCGCCAACACGCAGGAACTCCGACCAGTCCTCCTCGAGGGAAAGGGCGGCCCCGATCTGGCTGCCCGAAGGACGCGCCTCGCCCGCGGCCCACAGAGAATATGGCCACACCGCCGGTTGCGCCGCCAAGAGTGCGCAAACAAACTTCAACGTCCACCGAAGAAGAGGTCTGGCTCTCATTATGCCGCCCTAACCCTTCAGGACGATGAACTTTCTTGTTACGCTCCTTGCCCCTGCGTCCAGCCGCAGGAAATAGACCCCTGCGCCGCATGGCCGGCCGTTGCTGTCCTTCGCGTCCCACTGCAGTTCGTGTACGCCAGACGAAAGCCTTCCGTTAGCAATAGACGCAACAACCCTGCCGGCGACGTCCAGGACGATGGCGTGTATGTCGCTTGCGGCTGGCAGGGTAAGGGTCACAATCACGCGGCGCTTGGCGGGGTTCGGGGCTGTTCTGACGTCCAGCTGTCCTTGAAGACCCCCGCCGACGCCCAGCACACCGGCCGGGAGACGACCGACGGCGGTGAAGGCGATCTGAGCGCTCTGGGGTGGAGCTGGCTCCCAGACGTGCTGAGTGCCGTTCAGCACGTCATACACGAAGGTCTCAAGACGCAAGCCATGTCTGGTCAGCGATCCAGCAACCACGCGGCCCCACGGAACCTCATAGCTGTAGTCGAATTGGGTTGTGTCCTTCCATCCAATCGACCCGGAGGCCCGAGCCCAGACGGTCGGGGGAACTTGGTCGAAATCGAATGGAAAGGTCACCACGCCGACCATCCGATGTCGAACGCAGTTGTAGGATCCGTTCGGGAGTCCCGGGACGCCGCTGAACGTCTCGGTCACCTGCACTGACGCGCTGTCAGCCAGCGCTCCGTAGGTGCCGCCTGGCCCGAGCCAACCTTGTAGCAGACCTTTTGGCGTCGAGACGTACTGCAACGTTTGGTCGGCCCGAATCAACCCCCACCCATATTGGCCCGCGGCGTCAGGGTACGGGAACGTCAGGTGCTGTGCGCTCAGGTTCATCACTTGGGCAAGGTCCTCTCCCAGGAGCCAAGGCCGGAAGCTCTTGAGCAGAGCGGCCACGCCGGATGCCATGGGGGCGGCGCTTGACGTTCCACCGAACGCATCACAGGGATACACCGAGCTGCAAGTGCTTAGATCCAAGTAATAGTCGGGCCCCTTCCAGGTTGTCACAACTGCAGTGCCTCCCGGGGCTACAGCGTCGATCCAAGGGCCGAAGTTTGAGCCCCCCACATAGCACCCTGCTGGATGCCCTTGGCTCCAACGGTTACCGTCGAGCCACAATGCACCAACGGCATAGGCGCGATTTGTAAACGCAGCAGGATACAGGGGGATGTTTAGGTCATCGTTCCCCATCGCCGCCACGACGAGGTATCCCAGCGTCAGCGCGTTGAGGCAAAGGGAGTTCAGTGGTGCGGGGGGGGCATAGAAACCGAGAGAGAGATTCAGGATCGGAAACTTGTTTGCGATCGCCACGCTGATGGCCGAATCAACGCTTGCTACCGTGAAATACTGTCTGCGATCAGCCGCCGCGATGCCCCAAGGCGTCGCGCTATAGGCGACCCCCGCAATGCCGCTTTGGTTGTTGCCGTGGGCTGCGGCGATCCCCGCGACCGCCGTGCCGTGTCGGTTGGGGTCTTGGTCTAACGGATTGGGAAGTGAGTTAGTGCCCAACAGGCGCCCGTGGTTGAGGAACTCGACATGAGTGGTATCGATCCCAGTGTCCAGGATGGCGATGGCGACGGACGGGTCGCCAGCGTTCAGTGACCAAGCGCCCGGCGCGTTCACGGATACGGTTGGTGAAAGCCCGCAAATCGGCTGCCCCGACGTATAGAGGGGCCATTGAGTCGACAAGAGAGAATCGTTGGGAATTGAGAGCATTCCGGTCACGGCCTGATCGGGTTGTGCCCAGACCACGCCTGGAAGTGAAGCAGCGCGGGCCGCGGCCGCGCTCGCGGGGACTCCCAGGTCTATATCGGCGACGTAGATATCGGCGAGGTCGTCGAGCAAGACGGGTTCTCCGACTAGATTGTGCGCGTGGACGTCGCTGTGCTGGAAGCCTGGGAACGCCCTCCGAAGCCGATAGGCAGATAGAGCAGCGAGTGAGTCCCGCAGCGAGGCGTCTGAGAATCTGAAGTCCGACAGCCCGGCATCGGTAAGGCCCTGCGGAGGATCTACAGCCCCCGGCCGCACTCTCACGAAGAAGTGTCCGTGTGGCTGGAAGGGCAATGTGTCCCTCGGAAGGGTTAGTGCGGATTGGAATCCGTTGTTGTCGGTGAGAACCACACGACTCTGAGGGAGTGGTGAGGCAAGAAGTGCGGTGCCCTCAAGGTTGATGCCGTCGCCGTGCAGGTCGACAAACGCGGGGCTGGGCCCGCCGACTAGGGGCGCAAACGCAAGACCGGACGCACCCTGAAGGTCGCTGCCGGTCGCTGTCACGGTTAGGGTATCGTCGGAACGAATTGCGGCGGCCGTGACGATGACCGGTGGATACGGAACGTCCACACCACCGTTGAGGGTTACTTGGGGCGGAGAAGGGGCCGCAGAGGAAAGGGGCAGCGGTACAACCTTCAACTTGGCGGTCACGTCGCCAGCGACATCAATGACATACCGTGCAGCGGTCGCTCTGGGCCCCCCCGCGCAATGCTCAGCCGTCACGATGTGGGATATGGCCTCGTCCTCGGTAGTCGGGCCCATCAACGTGCAAACGTCCGCAAACTCGCCACCGTTTGAACTGGCGGCAACCGTGATGGGGTTACCCGACGAGGAAGACGCGACCCAAACCAAGCGCCACTCTGATGGGAGAGTTTCCCCGTCGGCTGCTCGAACGACCAGAGTGCATCGACGCGACTCGGAGAACGCGAGATCGGTTTGCCCGCCGGACCATAGTAGCTCGAGCGCGACGCTCCGAGCGGGGCAGACTGCAAGCATGCAAGCGGTGAGGACCACAGCGGCTCGCTTCATGGCTCCCTCCAGACGGTCCCCCTTGGGCGCCGTCAAACGAACTGCGACGGATCCGTGAGTCGCACTACGGGCGCCAATATGTCAACTGGCGGCGAGTCACGCCGCTCAGGTCGTCGACCGATCTCGTCCAAAGCACGGCTACAGAATCTGTGGGTTGCGGGCGGATCAGGACCAATATTCGCCCATCATTCGAGACCACGTCCGAAGTGGTCAACGCGAAGCGCCACTGTGAAAGCGAGCGCCCGTCCGCTGTCAAGAAATACGTATGGGCAGGGAACTCGCCGTGCTCCCAAAAGAGCATCCCTGACGCCCCAACGTCGGTCCTCGAGTACCATTGGAGGCCGTCGTAGAGGATTCCATAGGGCGAGGTATTGAGTGGGACAAGGGAAGAGTCCGCCAGTTGCAGACTCATGACGGTCGTGGCGACTTGGGCCGGGCTCATGAACATGATGAAGCGCCCGTCAGCTGACCATCGCTGGTTGTCGCCCCAGATCACCTGGCCCGCAACCGTGATTGGGCGATCTGAACCCGTCGCAGGCTCATAAACGTGGAAACCCGCGGAATCGATTGGGTCTCCTTGGTTCAGGAATATGCGCCGATACAGAATCTGACGCCCATCCGGCGACCAATCAGGGGTACCCGCTCCGTTGGCCGTGTAGCTGGGCCACCGAATATCCCCGGTCACAACGTCGATTAGCACCAACTGGAGGCCCCAGGTGCCCACGAGCAAGCGGTCGTCGGGGGAGAACCGGAGTTGGGTGGGACCAAGGAGGTCACCGGTCACGATCAAGCGGGGTCTTCCGCCGAGGTGGCCAATAACGTACACGCCCGCCGGCCCGTCGGAGCCGGGGAGCATGCGGTGATACGCAATCCACTGACCGTCGTGCGACCAAGCTGGATACTCATCGGCCGCGCCCTTGCCGGTGTAGATCGGGGGATCGAGGCCAACGGCCACCGTCGAGATCTTGGGACCGAGTACCCCTTTCGAGCAACTGAGCGATGCGCAGAGGACGAGGAGTAGGAGCGCCTGACGCAGCGGTCGGCCGGCCGCACGTCGAGACCAGGTAGGCACCGCCGGCTGCACCGGGCCCACGTCCGAGGGGCCGCAGCTCTCCTGAGCGGCTAGGCCCAAAACGCCGAGGTGAGCTTGCGTGCTGTGCTGAAGGCAGGCGGACATCACGCGACCACTCCTGACCGCTCCGAAGGGCCTCGGGACAGAGTCGGCAGTATAGGCCGGTTTCGAGATCCCGCAAGAGAACATAGGATGCTGCTGCCTCTGCCAAGGATGACGGATCGAATCATCAGCCGGCGTCGGGTTCCCGGCGCAAAACGCAGCCACGCGGTGGGTTGGTCTCGACGAGCCACCCGCTCGATCTACGGTGATAACCCTTGAGACGCTGGCGCCAGATCCACCCACCGTCGCGTCCGATGTAGCCCAGCGTGTCGCCGGCGGCGGCGCGGCACAGGCCGTGCCTGAAGTGGTCGACCTCGTCGAAGCGCGGAGGGATCACGATGCTGCACAGCAGATCGATGAACCGGTAACCCTCGGCACCTGCGCGCCGCGGCCAGCCCCTCGGAACACGAATCGATCTCGCAGCTCGGCGGCGGTCTCGCATGCGCGTCCACTCGAATCCTGCGGCTCGGGTGCAGCCGAGTCGCGCTCTCGCTTCGCTGCCGCGAAATGAAAAATCGTCGCGAATGAGCTTGACACGCTTGCGGCAGCGTCCCGCTGCATCTCCGGAGAGCTCGGCCCGGCTGGTCCCAGTCGCGCGGAGGATGCTCGCAGCTGCGCCGGTCCCGGCGGCGCCGAGATCTTTCTCGCCCGCCCACTGTTGACCTCGCGCGCGGGGCTCTGAGAGCGCCGAGAATGTGCGTGCTATGAATCGTGCGCCCTCGGCGACCCGCCCCCGCGGAGTCATTCGCCATGCGCAGATATTCGCTGTCCGGCCTGCCCGACTCGATCCTGGTTCAAGACCTTACGGCCGTCATCGTCCGCGAGCGCGGTACCACCGCCGATGTGCTGGCCCACATTGGGGAGTTCGACGCCCGCAAGCTCTACCGGCCGGCTGCCCATCCCTCGATGTTTTCATATTGCGTCGGCGAGCTGCATCTCTCTGAAGACGCGGCCTACAAGCGCATCCAGGCGGCACGGGCGGCGCGGAAGTTCCCGGCGATCTTCGGGGCGGTGGCTGACGGCCGGCTGCACCTGGCCGCGGTCTGCCTCCTGGCTCCTCATCTCAGCCGGGAAAACGCGGACACGTTGATCGCGGCGGCCACGCGCAAGAGCAAGTCCGACATCGAGCGGCTTCTTGCCGAGCGCTTCCCCCGGCCCGACGTCCCGGAACGCGTCCGAGCCATCACCTTCGAGGCGCTAGTCATGCCGCACGCCGAGCCGGCCGATGTGGCCGGGTCGACGGAACTTCCGGCGTGCGCGAGGCCCGTGGAGCCTCAACCTGCCCCGGGGCAAGTCGATCTCTCCGTCCCGCTTTGCCCGGAGGCACCCGCGCCCCCGCCGAGGCTCGCGCCCCTGGCGCCACAACGCTTCGCGCTTCAGGTCACGATCGGCCAGGAAACGCATGACAAGCTGCGCCACGCTCAGGCCCTGCTCGGGCATCAAATCCTCTCGCGCGACGTCGCCCAGGTACTCGACCGCGCGCTCGACGCGCTCATCCGGGAGCTCGAGAAGCGTAAGTTCGCAGCGACCAAGCAGCCGCGCAGGAGAGGCGGACGCCCGAGCTCGAACCCGCGCTACATCCCGGCCGCCGTTAAGAGCGCGGTCTGGAAGCGGGATCAGGCGCAGTGCACATTTCGGAGTGAAGACGGGCGCCGGTGCCCGGCCCGCTCAGCGCTCGAGTTCGATCATGTCGAGCCGGTCGCCCGTGGCGGCCAAGCGACGGTGGGTGGCATCCGGCTGAGGTGCCGGGCGCACAATCAGTACGCGGCTGAATGCGCATTTGGAGCGGGCTTCATGGAACGCAAGCGAGAACGGGCCCGAGACGCATCCGCGATGAAGAAGGCGCGGTCAGAAACCAGGGCGCCGGTGTCTCCCGGCGCCCCTCACCCGCCGGCACGCTTGTGGTAGCCCTTGAAACGCTGGCGCCAGATCCACGCGCCGTCGCGGCCGATGTAGCCCAGCGTGTCGCGGGCGGCAACGCGGCACAGGCCGTGGCGGAAGCGGTCGACCTCGTCGAAGCGCGGCGGGATCACGCTGCTGCCCAGTGGATCGATGAACCCGTAACCCTCGCGCACCTTGCGCGCCGCGGCCAGCCCCTCGGAGTAGGGATCGATCTCGTCCCACTCGTAAGGCCTGAGCATCCGCCCGCCGGCGCGGCGCACCAGCCCGGTGGTGGTGCCGATGCGGCCCACCGCGAGGCTGTCGTTGACCACCAGGAACTCGTCGTAGTCGTTTTCGCGCCAGCGTCCGCCGCGGTCGATGGTGCCCCGCCGGCCACGCCGGATCGCGGGAGCGCGATCGCCGCCCGCGAAGCTCCCGATCTCGTCGTACTCGGCGCGCGCCACCAGCGCGCCGCTGCGGTCGATCAGGCCGACCTTGCCCGCCACCCACACCCGCGCGAGCCCGGCCTCGAAGCGCTCGCCGGACTCGAAGCGCGGCGCGATCACCATGCGCCCCGCGGTGTCGATGTAACCGGCGCGCCCCTCCCGCACCACCGCCGCCAGCCCGTCGCCGAACGGGAAGGCGTCGTCGAACATGGGCGGGATCGCCACCTTCCCGGCACGGTTCACATAGCCCTTCTCGCCCTCCATCGCCACCACCGCGCGGTTGTCGTGGAAGATCGAGTCGCCGGCGACGATCGACCGGAAGCGCGGCCTGGCGATCCACTGGCCATCGGCGTCGATGATCCCGCGCAGCCCGTCCACGGTGACGACGCACAGCCCGGCGGTGAAGCCCGCGGCGTCGTCGTAGAGCGCGGCGAGCGCGAGCCGCCCGCTCAGGTCGGCGAAGCCCCAGCGCCCGCCGACCTGCACGGCCGCGAGGCCGTCGCTCCACGGCTCGATGGCGTCGAAGCGCTGCGATCCGAGCATGGTGCCGCGCTGATCGACGAAGCCCCAGCGGCCGTCGAGGCGCACGCCGATCGCCCAGGTCGATTCGGGACCCACGCCGGGGGCCATGAAGAAATCCGACTCGCGGGGCTTCCCCGTTTCGGCCTCGGCCATGGCGCGCTCGGCCTCGACCGCGACCGTGCTCTCGAAGCGTGGCGGGATCGCGACCCGTCCGGTCGAGTCGATGAAGCCCCAGCGGTCGTGATGGAGGATCGGAAACAGCACCTGCGGGCGCCCTGAGGCCGGCAGGGTGCGGGTGATCTCGGCCGGCCCGGCCGCGGCGCGCGCGGCCATCGCCAGCGCCAGCACGGCGGGGAGCCAGCGGAGCGCGCGCACCGAGTTCCGTCGCCGGCTCAGGTCAGGAGGCGGCCGTCTCCTCAGCCGCGTCGGCGAGCACGGTGGCGCGGTTCCCGCCCACCTCGAAGAACCCGCCGCTCACCCGCCAGTGCACCTCGGCGCCGCCCGGGCGGCGCAGCGACAGGGTGCCGGGCTTGAGCGCCGTGACCAGCGCCGCGTGGTGGGCGAGCACCCCCAGGTAGCCCTCGCTGCCCGGGATCTGCGCGTATTCGACCGCGCCCTCGAACACGGTGCGCTCGGGGGTGAGGATCGCGAGCTCGAAGGTGGCCGCCATGGCTGGGCTCCGCTAGACCGCGGCCGCCATCTTCTCGGCGTTGGCGAGCGCCTCGTCGATCCCGCCGCACATGTAGAACGCCTGCTCGGGATGCTCGTCGAGCTCCCCGCTCACCAGCATCTTGAAGCCCTTGATGGTGTCCTCGAGCTTGACGTACTTGCCGGGCCGGCCGGTGAACGCCTCGGCGACGAAGAACGGCTGGGACAGGAACTGCTCGATCCTGCGCGCGCGCTGGACGATCAGCTTGTCGTCCTCGGACAGCTCGTCCATGCCCAGGATCGCGATGATGTCCTGGAGGTCCTTGTAGCGCTGCAGGATCTTCTGCACCCCGCGTGCCACGCTGTAGTGCTCCTCGCCGACCACGCGCGGATCGAGGATGCGCGAGGTCGAGGCCAGCGGATCGACGGCGGGGTAGATGCCCTTCTCGGCGATCCCGCGGTCGAGCACGGTGGTGGCGTCGAGGTGGCCGAACGCGGTCGCCGGCGCCGGATCGGTGAGGTCATCGGCGGGCACGTAGATCGCCTGCACCGAGGTGATCGAGCCCTTCTTGGTCGAGGTGATGCGCTCCTGGAGCGCCCCCATCTCGGTCGAGAGCGTGGGCTGGTAGCCGACCGCGCTCGGCATGCGGCCGAGCAGCGCCGACACCTCGGAGCCCGCCTGGGTGAAGCGGAAGATGTTGTCGATGAACAGCAGCACGTCCTGGCCGCGCTGGTCGCGGAAGTACTCCGCCATCGTCACCCCGGTGAGGCCGACGCGCAGCCGCGCGCCCGGCGGCTCGTTCATCTGACCGAACACCATCACGGTCTTCGAGATCACGCCCGACTCGGTCATCTCGCGATAGAGATCGTTGCCCTCGCGGGTGCGCTCGCCCACCCCGGCGAACACCGAATAGCCGCCGTGCTCGGTGGCGATGTTGCGGATCAGCTCCTGGAGGATGACGGTCTTGCCCACCCCCGCGCCGCCGAACAGCCCGACCTTGCCGCCTTTCAGATAGGGCGCCAGCAGGTCGACCACCTTGATGCCGGTCTCGAACAGCTGGATCGAGGTCTCCTGCTCGTCGAACGCCGGCGCCGGACGGTGGATCGGGTAGCGCTGCTCGGCCTGCACCGGGCCCTTGCCGTCGATCGGGTCGCCGAGCAGGTTGAAGATGCGGCCCAGGCCGCCCTCGCCCACCGGCACCGAGATCGGCGCCCCGGTGTCGACCGCGCTCATCCCGCGCACCAGGCCGTCGGTCGAGCTCATCGCGACGCAGCGCACGATGTCGTCGCCGATGTGGAGCGCCGCCTCGACCGTGACGTGGATGCCCGCCTTCTCGTCCTCGATGCGGATCGCGTTCAGGATGCGCGGGAGATGCTCGGCATCGAACGCCACGTCCACCGTGGGCCCGATGACCTGGACGACCTTGCCGACGTTGTGCTTCGTCATGACCTGGGACTCCCCGTGTGCGA
>Ga0306920_100013361_pt1 | contig 11188 bp, 11 predicted proteins | sample flu12Cox44000170_FD_204666 | JGI IMG/M metagenome (GOLD analysis project Ga0306920, IMG submission 204666) | Lab enrichment of tropical soil microbial communities from Luquillo Experimental Forest, Puerto Rico - flux4day.12C.oxic.44.000.170 (v2)... | ecosystem: Environmental > Terrestrial >...
CTTGGGCGTCAATAGCATGGCGCGAGGTTGTCCGCTACTGTTCGTAGCGATGCCCGCGATCTGCCCTGAATCATTGATTCCGTTTGCGTCGGTCATGGTGTAGCCGACGTTCCCCGACAGCATCTTGTTGAGATCGACGAGGTTGCCGTTGTGGACGATGAATGCTACATGTTTACCAGGGCGAAACGGATAATATTGGTTCGGGAAACGCGCTGTTCCGACAATTTGGCTAGCACTATTGACTCCGAGTGCTATTGCTGACGAAGCACCGGAAACCACGCCTAAATCGGTACAGACTCCATTGCTGTACAGTTCCGCGTCACTTCCGTTGTTCCCGACGATCTGTCCAGTGTTATTGATATAACGTGGTCCAATGCAGCCGCTAAGGTCTGTAAAGTTCCCGTTTTGGTAGAGGAACGGAGCGTACTTCCCTCCGGGGAGTGTGCCATTGCCGACTATCTGCCCAGAATCGTTGATTGAAAAGGCTATCCCGGCCGCATTTGCGCCGGGTGTGAGATCGACCATTTGGCCGTTGCTATATAGGAACGCGTGACCAGGTGTTAACGTGGTATTGATAAAACCCTCGCCGACGACTTGACCGGTACGGTTGATCCCGTATCCGATCGATCCGCCTGGGAAGATCGTCGAATCATTGATGTCGGTCATCACGCCGTTGCTGTAAAGAAATGCGTGCCGCCCGGCCGAAACGTCTGCAAACCCAGTAACTTGATTGTTCCCGTTGACGCCTTGGCCTTCGCTCACCGACGCGCCCAGCGTGTTGATGTTGGTCGCGGCGCCGTTGGCAAAGAGCGTTGCTTCTGCGGCGGTAGTACCGTCTGATTCGCCCGCTGCTTGGCCGTTAGGTCCGATTCCCAACGCCCGGCTATTCAGGTCGCCGGATATGGCCCCAAGATCCGTGAGCGTGAATCCGCCAGTCGTCATACTCCTGACGTGGCGAACCGTCGCGGGCTGCGTAGAGGGTCGCGTAGTGGCTGCAGGCGGCGAACCCGACGACGTATTCTGCATGCCCATGCCGCTACATGCACTCGTAACCATACCAGCGGCGATAGAGAAACATCGCAGTCTGGCGCTAGTAAGGTTTAACATTTTCGAAAACCTCCGTATCGAATGCATCATCGTTGCGCGAAGATGTAAAAGAATCGTGAAAATGCAAGAGATCCATATCGCAGCGGTCTAGCGCTTTGACTTTGCGGCTTCGATCGCGCGCCGTACCACGCGGCACTGCGGGCTGGGGAGGCCTCGTTTTGAAAGCCTCTGAACCGCGCGTCTGGGCTCGTTTTGCGGGGCTTCGAGTCGCCTCGCATCGCCGGCGGATCGGGGATCACGTTAGCTGAAATTAGCAGCGATTCTGCGAGCGAGGGCAACCGAATGGCAACCGTCGTCTCATTGGCAGAGAAAAACGCTCGTAAAAACAAGCGTTCCTTGGTGGAGGCAAGGGGACTCGAACCCCTGACCCTTACGCTGCCAGCGTAATGCTCTACCAGCTGAGCTATGCCCCCGGTCGGCTGGGTCGTTGCGACCGGGCCGTATTCATTGCGTAGAGTGCGACTCCTCCGGCCGGAGCTGGATTCGCCAGCCCATTGTGAGCAACCATAGCGGGAGCAACAGCTCGGCAAACGAGACAACGAAAAACCATCCGAGATTTGCGTTTGGGTAAAGATATGGCCGCAGGCCGTTGACGATCCATCCCACGCCGTCGAAAGCCAGCAACACCCCGAGGATCTTTGGAATGAGGCTTGATCCATAGAGAATGTACGCTGCGCGATAGATCAGATAACCGAGCAGCAGCAGATGGATGCCAAAGACGATCAGGCTGAATGCCCACCCATAACGGAACGACTCGAGCAACAGCTCAACTTGCGCCTGAAGCTGAGAAGGCCCAAACGACGCCGCGTAGTGTCCGTTAACGAGGCGAAAAACCATGGCCAGCTGCAAGACGCCGACGAGCCCCATCCCCGTGTATATCAACCGAAATAGCGCGGTAAGCAAAGAAACCGCTCGATTTACTGGTACGAGAAGTATGTACAGCGCCCAGGCGATGACGACGTCTAGGATGTAGTTGATGAGATAACAGAGTATGGCGATGCCAAACTCAGTGCCGTTACCCTGGATATTGTGAATCGTTTGCGCGACGTTGCCCGTGACGACGAGCGCCGGGTAGAGCTTGAATTCGGCATACGTTATAGGAGACAAGAAGTACGCTATGCCCGCAATCACCGCCGCCTGGCGCAGCGTTATCCCCTCTACGTGACGTACGCCGACCGTACTCATTCTCGGCCCTTTGATTCAGCGACAAGCGCCTCCCTGCCAGGTCTCGCGGTGTCGTCCTGAGCCAACCCCAGTGTCATCCTGGCCAACTTCCGCGTCATCCTGACCCTCCGACTCCGCTCAGGGCGAGGATGTCCAAGTCACCGAGTTTGACTAGAGCCATGTCGAATTTGCAGGTGCCCATCCGACGCATCAGCAGAAGACCACAATCTAAAGAAGGAGAGACTAATGAGATTCGCGGTCCTAGTTAAGGCCAACAAAGAGACCGAGGCGGGCGTGTTGCCCTCGCGCGAGATGTTCGAGACGATGGACAAGTTTAACGAACAGCTGGTTAAGGACGGCGTACTGCTGGCGGCCGATGGTCTGCAGCCCTCTTCGAAAGGCGCACGCCTGCGCTTCGACGGCGGCCGCACGACCGTCACCGACGGCCCTTTTACGGAAACGAAAGAGCTGGTCGCCGGCTTCTGGATCGTTCAAGGGAAATCCAAGGAAGAGGTCGTCGAGCGCTTCACCCACGCCCCGATGGAGAGCGGCATGGTCCTCGAGATACGGCAGATCTACGAAGCCGAGGACTTCGGGGAGAATCTGCCGCCTGAAGTCCGCGCGTCCGAAGCGCGCCTGAGGGAGCAATATAAATGAGATTCATTTCAATCATGACGATAAACCGCGCCGACGCCCACCCGCACGAGAGCCCCGAAACCGAAGAGCGTATGCGCAAGCTGATCGAAGAGATGCGTGCAGAAGGCACCCTAGTAGACACTGGTGGCCGCAGCAACGAGATGCTAGAGCTCGCGCTTACCCGCAAGAATGGCCGCACGACTGTCATCGACGGACCTTTTGCGGAGTCGAAGGAAGTCGTCGGGGGATATGCGGTGCTCGAACTAAAGGATCGCGATGCTGCGATAGCTACAGCAAGCCGCTTTCTCGAAACGCTCGGCTTCGACGCTACCTGCTATCTCCATCACGTCTTTCAACCTCCGGAGTGACCTCCGACAACCTCGACGATACAATCGCAGCGATCTGGCGCATCGAATCGCCCAAACTGATCGCGCGGTTGTCGCGGCTAGTGCGCGACGTTGGACGCGCCGGGGATCTCGCGCAAGATGCCTTCGTTTCGGCACTCTCGCAGTGGCCGGAAGAAGTCATCCCCCGCAATCCGGGAGCCTGGCTCATGACGGCGGCCAAACGGCGCGCGATCGATCAAATTCGTCGCGACGAAACGCTGCAACGCAAATCGGAGCAGCTCGCCCGCGAACTGTCGATTGCGGTTTCAGAGACCGACTTGGCCGCGACGTATGAGGAAATTGACGACGATTTGCTGCGCCTGATGTTTATCGCGTGCCACCCGGCCGTCTCGAAAGAAGCGCACGTAGCGCTGACGCTCAAGCTGCTCGGGGGCCTCACGACTGCCGAGATCGCACGTGCGTTTCTGACTTCGGAAACCACGATCGCACAACGTATCGTCCGAGCTAAGCGGACGCTTTCGGAAGCGCATGTTCCGTTCGAAGTGCCCGTCGGCTCCGAACGGCGGCAGCGCGTCGCCTCGATCCTCGAAACGATCTATTTGATCTTCAATGAGGGCTACGCGGCGACCGCCGGCGACGACGTTCTGCGCCCCGAGCTTGTCGAGGATGCGCTGCGGCTGGGACGCATGCTTGCCGCTCTCATGCCGACCGAAAGTGAAGTTCACGGCCTCGTGGCCCTCATGGAAATTCAGGCATCACGAATGCGCGCCAGGATCGGTCGGTCCGGCGAACCGATCCTGCTGCTCGATCAAGACCGGAGCAAGTGGAATCGGCTCCTCATCTACCGCGGTCTCCAAGAACTGGCGAAAGCGGAGCGGCTCGCAGGCGCGCTGGGCTCATATACTCTGCAAGCTGCGATCGCGGCGTGTCACGCGCGCGCCGCAGCGGCAAGCGACACCGATTGGGAGCGCATCGCCGCGCTGTACGATGCGCTGGCGCAAATCGCGCCGACGCCTGTCGTGGAGTTGAACAGAGCCGTAGCCGTTGGAATGGCCTACGGCCCGCTAGCTGGGCTTGAGATCACTGATAAACTTCTCGATGAACCGGTGCTAAAAACGTATCACCTTCTCCCTAGCGTTCGCGCCGATCTGCTTTTCAAACTCGGCCGCACGACTGAAGCGCGATCGGAGTTCGAACGGGCCGCCGCGCTTGCCCGCAACACTCGCGACCGAAGCTTTTTATTAGGCCGCGCCGCGGAATGCTCGCTGTCACCCTGAGCAAAACTCCCAGTGTCATGCTCATATTATGAGAGGTAGGGGACAGGTTTGAAAGCTATCCCCTGCACGGTGTCTGAGCGCCGCTGTCATACTTGAGCCGTTGAGCCCGATAGACGAGGCCCAATACCACGGCACCGGTGCGCGCCGATCTGCGCCATTGAATCGTGACGCCGCCAGCGATGTCGGCCGGTGGGCACAACATATACAAAGATCGCACCCTCGGGAGTGTTCCAGAGCGAACGGAGCTGATGCCATGCGTCGAAGTCGTGAAAGATAAGCGTGACAAACCGGAAAAAAGGCAGCCGATCCAAAAACGTGACGTCCGAGATCTACCCGCGCGCCTGCCGCGTGCCGTTGAGCACTTGACCACCTCGGCTGCGACGAAAGTGGCGAGAGATTAATTCGTGACGTGATGTGAAGCGGAGTCGAAGGGGCGGAGCGCAAAAGCAAGTTCGAGCGCGGGGATGTAGCTCAGCTGGTAGAGCACCTGCTTTGCAAGCAGGGGGTCAGGGGTTCGAGTCCCCTCATCTCCACCAACGAATTCGTGCGTGCTCCGCTTTCGAGGCTGGGATGTTCATTCGCAACATGATCGACGGTTTGCAAGACATGTACTTCTTGCGCAAACGAGCAATCGTTGACGATCACCACTGGCGCAACTGGACTGCTATGTTTCTGCCGCTCGCTCAGATGCCGCTCACGCGCCAAATTTACGACAATGCGGTCGCGCGAAAAGCCGTCGATGCCGAGTTCGCTGCGTTCGTGCAGCCCGTCTTCGACGGACGGCCTCTGGGCGACCCGAGGCTAAGCAGTCCGTGATCCGAACGCCGCATATGCCTCACAGCCTCGACCACGTCGTACAACTGCGGCGAATCGAAGCTGCTTAGGCAAAGCGCTCAGCTTAATACCGTCGCACTTCCCTCAAAACAAGGCCCCGCTTGGCCGGCGCGGCGGTCGAGGCGTTAAGCTAAAGCTGATCGGCACGCAAAACGATCGGCCCAAGTTATCAGAGCGTGGGTAAGCTTCGGATGCGACCGCGGCACTTACCGCGACTTTGCGTAATCCTCGTATCCGCTAAAGTCGACAACAACGCAGTGTTCGCTGCCTATCACCCACGCATCGTGGCCGGGCGGCAGCCACATTACGTCGCCGGGGCCGAATTCGATTTCCTGCCCGTCATTCATGACAGCCTTCATTCGTCCGGAAACGACGTAGGCGAGGTGCGGTGCCACGCACGAATCCGTTTGTGCGATTGGCTTAACGCATTCGGACCACTTCCAGCCAGGCTCGAACGTGCCGCGGCCTATCGTCGCCTCAGCTAGCGTGACAACATCAACTTTGCCCTTTGGGAACGGCCGAGTCTCGTCGGGTTTATTAAAGCTTTTGCGTTGCGCGCCGGTCCTTGCCATTTGATTGACCTCCCAAGAATCTTGGAGCGAGATCGTTCGACCGTGTGGCGCTAAGTCTTTGTGGATTCATCGGCAACCCTTCGACGACACGGCGGCCGCCCAAGGCGTCTCAAAAAGACGTCCTCTCCTGAGATGCGATCGACGTTACGCCTAAGGAAAATCGCCGTTACAATCCAAAGCCTCAAAATTAGCATGTTTTTCGGAGGACGCTATGTCTTTGGAACTTTTGAACACCTTGGCCACATTGTAAGCTATGCGACCTGCTTTGCAAGCAGGGGGTCAGGGGTTCGAGTCCCCTCATCTCCACCATCGAAAGAGCGCGAGTTTATTGCAGAATGCTGCTTGCTCAGGCCTTCGGTCGAGTCGTTACAAATCTGCGACTGTAGCCATTAGATAGCCATTGTCGCCCCATTCAGCATTTCGTCGATCGCTTTCGCTGCACTCCGCTGAAGAGATGGCGCGTCGCCTGGCTAGCGCCGGGGGTAGACGCTGGGTGATCCAAGAGCGTGTATTTCAAAACCGCTGAAAACGCAAATCGACGTGGCGCACTGGGGCTCTCTTGCCGCCACAAAAAAATTCGACAAGGCGCATTCGGGCAACTACATGTCCGGTTGTGGTCCGTTCCAACCGGCATGTCGCACTGCCGAACGTCGAGAGCTTTCCGAACTGCCCTTCTTATCGGGCCGTATACGTGCTCCTTGCCGCGTAATTGCGTCAATGGCTGTAACCCATCCCACTTTTGGTCCCAAGAGCTCTGACGTGCCGACAAGCATGCCTCCGCGAACGGCGAAGAGAGCCCGATCAAGATTAACGTCGTCGTCAAACCGGGATCGAGCCGACCCGGGATCTCGACAGAGAACGGTGTGCTGATATTGCGCGTCCGCGAGCGCGCGATCGAAGGCGCAGCCAACGCAGCCTGCATTCGCGCACTTGCCGATGCCTATGGCGTGGCACCAAGCGCTGTGACGCTCGTCGCGGGCGCACGGAGCCGTCACAAGCGTTTCACGATTCGCGTTCCGGACAGAGCGAAGGGGCGCCGGTGAAGCGCCCCGTACTCTCGCAAAGCTATGATCAACGGCATGCACGTGATTCTCTATAGCAAACACGCTGAAAAAGTGCGCGAGTTTCTCGGCGAAGTGCTGCAGCTCTCCTCAGTTGACGCAGGTGGGGGCTGGCCAATCTATACGGCGCCGCCAACCGAACTTGCGGTGCATCCGACCGATGGCGAGCCGGAGCACGAAGTATACTTGATGTGTAACGATGTAGACGCCGTCGTAGCTGAGCTCGCGAAGCGAGGCATCCGACCCGACGGAGCGATCGTTGACCGAGGGTGGGGATTGCTCGCGACGTTGGTGCTTCCCGGCGGCGAACGGCTCGGGCTATACGAACCGCGGCACCCATCGCCGCTGTTCCCCGCCGGCGGCGAGCAAGCCGGCGCTGCGACGTGAGTTCGGTTCGCGTTCTCGTCGGCACGCGCAAGGGTGCCTTCATTTTAGAGGCCGACGGTAAACGGCACGATTGGACGGTGAACGGACCGCACTTCGGTGGCTGGGAGATCTATCATCTTAAAGGCTCGCCGGTAGATCAGAATCGGATCTATGCGTCGCAGTCGTCAAGCTGGTTCGGTCAAGTGGTCCAGCGTTCGGACGATGGTGGTAAGACGTGGGAGCCGGTCGACAACCGCTTCATCTATAACGGCGCGACCGGCACGCATCGCTGGTACGATGGAACGCCCCATCCATGGGAGTTCGCGCGCGTCTGGCATTTCGAGCCGTCGCTCGACGATGCCGACGTCGTCTACGCCGGCGTCGAAGATGCCGCGCTCTTTCGCTCGGACGACGGCGGGCGCAGCTGGCGCGAGCTCGCGGGCTTGCGCCAACATCGATCGGCCGACTCGTGGCAGCCCGGCGCGGGCGGCATGTGCTTGCACACGATCATCGTCGATCCGAAGAATCACAACCGCATCTTCACCGCCATCTCGGCTGCCGGCGCGTTTCGCAGCGAAGATACCGGCGCTACGTGGCGCCCGATCAATCACGGATTGCGATCGGAGGGCATTCCGCAGGCAGAAGCGGAGGTAGGACATTGCGTTCACCGGATTGCGATGCATCCGCGCGATCCAAACGTTCTCTTCATGCAGAAGCACTGGGACGTCATGCGCAGCGACGACGGCGGTGAGTCGTGGCGCGAAGTAAGCGGAAATCTGCCGACCGACTTTGGATTTCCGATCGACGTGCACGCCCACGAACCCCATACGATTTACGTTGTGCCGATTAAGAGCGATTCCGAGCACTATCCGCCGGAGGGGAAGTTGCGCGTCTACCGCAGCCGGACCGGCGGTGACGAATGGGAGCCGCTGACCGACGGTTTGCCGCAACGCGATTGCTACGTAAACGTGCTGCGCGATGCGATGGCCGTCGATTCGCTTGACGAGTGCGGCGTCTATTTCGGCACGACGGGCGGACAAGTCTACGTCTCGCCCGATTCGGGCGACCACTGGCGGCCGATCGTTCGGGATCTTCCGTCGGTGCTTTCCGTAGAGGTGCAGACGCTGCCGTGATCCGTGTGGTGCTTCCTGCGCATTTGCGCACGTTGGCGCGCGTCGCGAGCGAGGTGAACCTGGATCTCGACGGGGAGGTGACCCAGCGCGCGTTGTTCGATGCGCTCGAGTCGCGCTACCCCATGCTGCGCGGAACGATGCGCGACCACGTAACGAAGCAGCGCCGTGCCTACGTACGGTTCTTTGCCTGCGAACGGGATCTCTCGCACGACGGGCCCGATGCTCCGCTGCCGGAGCTGGTCGTGCGCGGGCGCGAGCCGTTTCTCGTCGTCGGCGCAATGTCCGGCGGTTAGGAAATAGGGCTAGTCCGTTTCGCGAGCGTTCAGGTCGACAAGCTCGCCGTTGATTCCGTCGGAATCGCTGCTAGCTAGAAATGCTAATACGCGCGCGACTTCCTCGGGTGAAGCGGCCGCAGCGAACTCGTACTCGTTAAGATAAGTGCGTGCCATCTTTGTCGCGACGGTGCCGAGCACGACGGCGTTGGCCACGATGCCGTCAGCCTTGTGTTCGCGCGCGATCGCGCGCATCAGCGTGTTGACGGCAGCCTTGGCTGCGCCGAAGAGACCAAAACGCGGTTGCGGCTCTCTGGAACTGCCGGCGGTTACGGAAACTATATGTCCGCGCGAACGCCGCCCCGGCCGATACTCCTGCGCGAGCATCCGCCGCAATGCAGCAACCGCGAGATTGTACGCGGGAACGACAAAGCCGTCGAGATTCTCGCGCAGGTCTTCCACCGTGGATTCCGCGATCCCGACGAACTTTCCGCGTCCTGCAAGATTGACGACGGCGTCGATTCTCCCTAGGCGTGCACAGGTGCCTTCGATGAGCTTCGCGGTTGCGGCGGCATCGTTAAGGTCGGCGGCGACCGCAACGGCACGCTCCAGCCCTTCGATAGATGCCTCAGCACTCTCAATCGAACGCGAAACGACCATGACGCGCGCTCCTTCGGCGTGAAGCCGGTGTAGCGTCGCGCCCCCAACCCGGCCGGTTCCGCCGGCCAGCACGATGACGTCGCCGTCAAAAAGCATTAGCACCTCCTCTGCCTAAGTCAACCTGGATGTCAAAAGAACCGTTGCATAAATGTCTTGCTGCCGTCCCTTGGAGCGTCACGCTGATATTGATGGCCGGCGCGGCTTCGGCGGCTGCGCCGGCGCCCTCGATGCGCGACGTCCTGCTGTCAGCGTACGCCATTCGCGATCTCACGGCGGTAGCGCTTTCGCCGTCGGGTAACGCGGTGGCGTGGGAAGAGATTTTTCGCGATCCGCACGACCTGCTGAACTCACCGCGCTACAACGCGGTGTATTTGCAATCGCGTAGCGGGGGCGGTCGCGTTCATGTAACGGCGGGAGGCGCGGCCGGATATTACGACGAGGAGAATCCCGTTTGGTCGCCGGACGGCCGCCGCGTCGCGTTTCTCTCCGATGCGCGCTCGCGAGGGCAACTGCAAATCTTCGTTGCGCGCGCGGACGGATCGCAGATTCGCAAGCTCGGCAGTCTCAGCGGTGACGTCCAGCGGCTTACATGGTCGCCTGCGGGCGACGAGCTTGGCGTACTCTATATTCCGGCGGCGCATCGCAAGTCCGGCGCGTTGGCGCCGGGTTCTCGCGATGTGGGCGTCATAGGTACAACCATCGACGAGCAGCGAATTGCGATCGTGAATACCACGAGCGGCGCGCTTCGATTCGTCACGCCGTCCGATCGCTACGTCTATGAATACGGTTGGTCGCCCGACGGCCGTCAGATCGCTGGGACGTATGCGAAGGGTAACGGCGACAACAACTGGTGGGTCGCGCGTTTGGCCCGGATCGACGTACAGAGCGGCGCAATGCACGACTTGCTCGCTCCTTCATACCAAATCGACGATCCGCAATGGTCGCCCGACGGCAAACAAATCGCGATCATCGGCGGAATCATGAGCGATTTCGGGTCGACCGGCGGCGACGTCTATCTCGTGGACGCGCAGACCGGCGAGGCGAAGGACGTTACCCCGCAAGCACCGATTTCGGTGCAATCGTTGCGCTGGAACGATGCGTCGAGCCTAAACCTCGTCGCACATGTTTCCGGCGCGATGCACTTGATGCGCCTAGACGTCGCGAGCGGACGTCTCGATGCGCTGACCAAGGCCGACGAGTCGCTATGGAGTTGGTCGAGCGCAAGAGGGGGTTCGGTCGTGGCGCTGGTGCGCGCTTCGTTCGATGATCCTCCGGAACTCTGGGCGGGGCCGCCAACGCAGTTGAAGCAGCTGACAACCAGCAATGCAGGCGCGGCGCGACTGTACGGCAAGGCGGTCTCGCTGCACTGGAAAGAGGACGGCTTCGACGTTCAGGGCTGGCTGATCTACCCGCTCCACTTCGACGCGCACGGCAGCTATCCGATGATCACCATCGTCCACGGCGGTCCTTCCGCGGAAACCGTTCCGAGTTTCGGTAGTCGTTATGTGAGCGCGCTCTCCTCGCAAGGCTACTTCGTCTTCATGCCCAATCCGCGCGGCAGTTTCGGCCAGGGCGAAGCGTTTACGCGTGCTAACGTCAAGGATTTCGGGTACGGCGATTGGCGCGACGATCTCGCAGGTATTGACGCGGCCGTTGCGAGTGCACCGATCGACCCGAATCGACTTGGTCTGATGGGCTGGAGTTACGGCGGCTACATGGCGATGTGGGGTGAAACGCAAACGACGCGCTTCAAGGCGAT
>Ga0306920_100013363_pt1 | contig 11187 bp, 8 predicted proteins | sample flu12Cox44000170_FD_204666 | JGI IMG/M metagenome (GOLD analysis project Ga0306920, IMG submission 204666) | Lab enrichment of tropical soil microbial communities from Luquillo Experimental Forest, Puerto Rico - flux4day.12C.oxic.44.000.170 (v2)... | ecosystem: Environmental > Terrestrial >...
GGATCTTTGCGTGTTGGCTGCAAATGTCGTGTAGTTGAGCGTAATCTCCGGAACTACTCCGGGCAGAGCTTGCGGTTTGCTTGAGAGTTACTGGAGTGCGGCGTTTTGCGGTCGCGTGAGCATCTGGCGGCGTCACGGGTGGAGAGAGACGTGGGTGAGGTCCACATCGAATCCGTTTCGGTGGAAGAGGCATGGACGCGCCTGAAGACTGATGCGGGATCGGTGCTGATCGACGTGCGTACGATCGCGGAATGGGCCTACGTCGGCCTGCCGGATCTGGCGGCGATCGGCAAGCGACCCGTGCTGGTCGAGTGGCAGGGATTTCCTGACGATCGACCCAATACGGCATTCGTCGAGCGTGTCGCCGAAGCGCTCGCTCCCATCGGTGCCGATCGAGACAACGAGTTGTTGTTCATCTGCCGCTCGGGCCAGCGCAGCTTGAAGGCGGCTCAGACGATGGCGGTGGCGGGCTATGTGCGCTGCCGCAACGTGGCGGACGGGTTCGAGGGGCCACTCGATCCCAATCGTCACAGAGGCCAGCTCGGCGGCTGGAAAGCCAAAGGGCTACCTTGGGCGCAGGGGTAACCCCTCGGCGCCAAGAGTGGATGCGTTGTTGAAGTTGTTTGCGTGCGTGAATGCATGGCAACGGTCGCGTGCCGGGATGTATGGCGGACGGACGGGACCGGGCGTGCACAGCAGAGGCGGCAGTGCAGATGCGTTGAGCATTCAAGTGCGGGGGTCAAGACATGCAACACACCCAACAGGTGCAGGATGTCGCGTCCAGCGTCATCGAGGCGAGCAGCAAATCCGAACCATCGACCGGCAAGTCGTGCAACGCCAGGGGCGACAGGGTCCGCGCCATGCTGCGCGTTCGTTTCGGCGACGATATCTATTCGAGCTGGTTCGCATCCATGGAATTCGAGGAGTTCGACGGTCGGGTGGTGCGCGCCTCCGTCCCGGTGAAATTCCTCAAGAACTGGATCCAATCGCATTACTCCGACGACCTGCTGCAATGCTGTGCGGAGGAGTTTACAGGCGTCGAGCGCGTCGACGTGGCACTGCGCCAGCCAGGCTTCGCCAACGGCCGCCCGCCGGAGACCGCGGGGATTGGCTCAGCACGCGGCAAGAGCCCCGGCAGCGAGCTCATGGTCAGCGAGGCCCGGCGCGTGCAAGTGCCGCCCGGGCCGGCACAAGCGATGGGGCGCACGAACGTCAACGGCTTTGAGGGCTCACCGCTCGATCCCCGCTACACCTTCGACAGCTTCATCGTGGGACCGGCCAACCGGATGGCGCATGCCGCCGCGATCCAGGTTGCTGAAACCGTATTCGCCGAGGAGCGCGGCTTCAATCCGCTCTACCTCCACGCCAGCGTCGGCCTCGGCAAGACGCACCTGCAGCACGCCATCGCCTGGGAGGTGAAGCGGCGTGCGCCGAAGGCCAACGTGCTCTATCTGACGGCGGAGCGCTTCCGCTACCAGTTTGTGGAAGCCATCAAGAGCCAGGATGCGATGGCCTTCAAGGACAAGTTCCGCTCAATCGACATCCTTCTGGTCGACGATCTGGAGTTCATGCGCGGCGAGAAGACGGAGCAGGAGTTCGAGCACATCATCAACCAGTTGCTCGATGGCGGCCGGCAGGTGGTTGTGGCCTCGGCGCGCCCCCCGGTCCAGCTCGATGGACTGAACGACCGCATGCGCTCGCGCCTGCAGCGCGGCCTTGTCACCGAGATCAGCCCGATGGATGCCGCGCTGCGGCTCAAGGTGCTGGAGAAACGAGCTCACGAGAAGCGCTCCGCCGATCCCTCCTTCGAGGTCTCGGGCGACGTGATCGGCCTGCTCGCGGACCGATTGACGGAGAGCGGGCGAGAGCTCGAGGGCGCCATCAACCGCCTCTATCTCACGTGGCAACTGATGCGCGCACCCCTCACGCTGGATATTGCCGAGACGATCATCCGCGATCTCGTGCAAGGCATCGAGCCGCGCCGCATCAAAATCGAGGATATCCTGCGCATCGTCTCGCGCCACTTCGCCGTATCCAAGCAGGACATCCTTTCGCAACGCCGGCACCGTTCGGTGGTACGCCCCCGCCAGATCGGCATGTATCTGGCCAAGCACCTCACCTCGCGGTCACTGCCCGAAATCGGCCGCCGCTTCGGGGATCGTGATCACACCACCGTGCTGCATGCAATCCGAAAGATCGACAAGGAGGTGGGAGAGAACCCGCGCCTCAAGGACGAGATCGACGAACTCAAGCGCCAGCTGAGCCGGTAGGCGCCGGCACCTTGAGCAGCATGCAATCCGTCCGCCAGGGGTTCAAAAGGGGGCGGATGCGGCGGGGAGGAGCGGCGCGTGAGCGCCGCTCCTGTATTTGCTTGCGGCAGCCGATCCCCCGACCCCCCCTGGCGACGCTTGCAAAGCTGGGCGTCGCGGTCCACCCTGCAGCAACTTGCGAATCTCCTCGGTCGCACCGGGGCTTTCAGGGATTTCGCAACAGAGGGAACAGGCTTTCTGACGACTGCGCCGAGGGGACATTCGCGGCCACGCAAAGGAGCAACCGGCGAGGGATGCGATGCAGCTGGTGATCGAACGCGGTGAGCTTCTACGGGCCCTCGGCCACGTGACAAGTGTGGTTGAGCGGCGCACGACCATCCCGATCCTGTCCAACGTTCTGCTCAAGGCCTCGGACCGCGCGCTCCAATGCAAAGCCACCGACCTCGAGCGCGAGGTATCGGATGCGGCGCCGGCCGACGTCTCCAAGCCGGGAGCCCTGACTGTGCCGGCGCACATGCTGCACGATATCGTGCGCAAGCTGCCCGACGGGGCGCAGGTGGAGATGAAACGCGATGCCGAAAAGGAGCGCCTGACGCTGCGGTCCGGTCACTCCCGCTTTCATCTGCAGACGCTCGCGCCGGAGGACTTTCCCGATCTTGCGGCAGGCGAGTTCGCCTACACCTTCACGATCCCCGCGAAAGACCTGAGGCGGTTGATCGACAAGACGCGCTTTGCCATTTCGACGGAAGAGACGCGTTACTATCTCAATGGCATCTACCTGCACACGGCCCGGCGCGGCAGGGAGGAGACCTTGCGCGCCGTAGCCACCGACGGCCACCGCCTGGCCCAGGCGGAGCTGCCCGCACCCAAGGGATCTGACGGCATGCCGGGCATCATCCTGCCCCGCAAGACTGTGCACGAGCTCCACCGCCTTATTGAGGACAGCGGCGACAGCGTCTCCGTCGCCGTGTCGCCGGCCAAGGCCCGCTTCGAGATTGGCACGATCACGCTCACCTCCAAGCTGATCGACGGTACCTTCCCCGATTATGGGCGCGTGATCCCCAAGGCCAACGACAAGAAGCTCAAGGTCTCCAACGCTGAGTTCGTCAACGCCGTCGACCGCGTGTCAACCATCGCTAGCGAGCGAGGTCGCGCCGTCAAGCTCAACATCAGTGGCGATAAGCTGGTGCTGTCGGTCAACAACCCCGAAGGTGGCAGCGCCACGGAGGAGATCGACGCCGAATACGATTCCACTCCGCTCGAGATCGGCTTCAACGCCAGATACCTGCTCGATATCGCCAGCCAGCTCGAGAGCGAGACGGCCCAGTTCCAACTGGCCGATCCCGGCTCACCCACCATGGTTAGGGACGAAAGCGACGAGGGGGCGCTCTACGTCCTCATGCCGATGCGCGTTTGATGCGGGTGGCTTCCGGCGAATTAGCCGTTCATCAGGCCGCCGCCAATCCCCCGGGTGCGGCACCGGGCTTGGCATCCAAGCGTGTCTGGGTCGAGCGGCTTGAGCTCACCGACTTTCGCAACTATCGCAGCCTGCAGCTCAACGTTGGGCCAAGTCCGGTCGTGCTCACGGGTGCCAACGGCTCAGGCAAGACCAACCTGCTCGAAGCGGTCTCGTTGCTGACGTCGGGTCAGGGGCTGCGCCGCGCGCCCTATCCAGAACTTGCCCGCATGGGCGCGACGCGCTGGGCAGTGGCAGCCCGCCTTGTCACGCCCGTCGGGCCACTCGATATCGGTACGGGCCTCGCCGAGGGGCCGGGCGAAGGCGGCCGCCTCGATCACCAGGCGAGCCGTAATCCCGGTCGCATCGTGCGGATCGATGGGGCGGCGCAAACGGGCTCGGGCGCCCTTGCTCAACACGTCGAGATGGTCTGGCTCGTGCCGGCCATGGACGGTCTCTTCACCGGACCAGCTTCGGACCGACGGCGCTTCCTCGACCGCCTCATCTCCTGCCTCGACCGGGGCTACCGATCGCTGCTTGGGCGATTCGAACGGGCAATGCAACAACGCAACCGCCTGCTGGCGGATGGCGTCCGCGATTCCCGCTTCGTCGCATTCGAGCGCGTCATGGCCGAGGCTGGCGTTGCCATCGCCGCCGCCCGCGCGGTGGCCGTTGCCGAGCTCGTGGCCGCGATCGGCGCGCGCCGTGACGCGGGCATCGCTGCCCTCTTCCCGTGGGCGGAACTCGCGCTCATCGGCACGCTCGAGACCGAGCTCGCAGCCCGGCCAGCCATCGAGGTCGAGGACGACTATTGCGCGCTACTCGGCCGCGAGCGCGAGCGCGATCGCGCCGCCGGTCGAACGCTTTACGGGCCCCACCGCACCGACCTCGCGGTCGGACATGGCCCCAAGCAAATGCCGGCCAAGGTGTGCTCGACGGGTGAGCAAAAGGCCTTGCTGATCGGGCTCGTGCTTGCCCACTGCGATGTCGTGGGACAGCGACGCGAGGACACTGGGCCGATCCTGCTTCTCGACGAGATCGCCGCTCATCTGGACCCCCTGCGCCGCGCCGCACTGTTTGATGCAATCGCCGCGCTGAAGAGCCAGACGTGGATGTCGGGAACCGATCCCGAGGCCTTCTCGGCGCTGGCCGGACGGGGCCAGTTTTTGCGCCTGGAAGAGAGCCTGATAGCCCCCGTCCGCTGACCCTGCAAGGCGACCCGGCGATGCATGGCAACACGTTGAAATAGAATACTTTTTTCCCCTGAATGGAGATCGCTTTTTGCGTGCCATGGCCGGTCTCTTGGTGTATCCTTCGCGCTTGCGAAAAATCCCCGCAAAGGACGAGGACGAATGAGCCAGGACAATGGCCGCCGCGACGATCGCCATGACGCAGAACGCGCCAAAAAAGCAAACGGCGCGGAGCGATATGGCGCCGAGTCCATCAAGGTCCTGAAGGGCCTCGACGCGGTGCGCAAGCGCCCTGGCATGTACATCGGCGACACCGACGACGGCTCGGGTCTGCACCACATGGTCTATGAGGTGGTGGACAACGCCATAGACGAGGCATTGGCGGGGTTCGCCGACGAGGTGGTGGTCACGCTCAATGCCGACGGCTCGTGCACGGTGCGCGACAACGGCCGCGGCATCCCGACGGATATCCACCGCGAGGAAGGTATCTCGGCGGCAGAGGTGGTGATGACGCAGCTGCACGCCGGCGGCAAGTTCGGCGAGGGCGAAGGCGACAACCCCTATAAAGTTTCGGGCGGTCTGCACGGTGTGGGCGTGTCGGTGGTCAATGCGCTCTCGACCGTGCTGGAGCTCAAAATCTGGCGTGATGGCAAGGAGCACTTCGTACGCTTCCGCAACGGCATCACCGAGGCGCCGCTGAAGGTGATGGGCGAGGCGGGCGACCAGCGCGGCACCGAGGTGACCTTCTGGCCCAGTCTGGAGACCTTCCACAACATTACCGAGTTCGACTACGCCACGCTGGAGCACCGCCTGCGCGAGCTGGCGTTCCTCAATTCGGGTGTGCGCGTGGTGCTCGTGGACGAGCGGCACGCCGACAAGAGGCGCGAAGAAATGCGCTATGAGGGTGGCCTCGCCGAGTACGTGCGCTACATCGACCGATCCAAACTCGGGCTGCTCGATACGCCAATCCTGCTGCGCGCCGAAAAGGAGGGTACCGGGGTTGAGGTAGCGCTGTGGTGGAACGATGCCTACCACGAGCAGATGCTCTGCTTCACCAACAACATTCCCCAGCGCGACGGCGGCACGCATCTGGCGGGCTTCCGCGCGGCACTGACCCGGGTCATCAACAAGTATGCGGACGAGACTGGTATCGCCAAGAAGGAGAAGGTGGTGCTGTCGGGCGAGGATGCGCGCGAGGGGCTCACCGCCGTGCTGTCGGTAAAGGTCGCGGATCCCAAGTTCTCCAGCCAAACCAAGGACAAGCTGGTCTCCTCGGAGGTGAAGCCGGTGGTGGAAAGCGTGGTCGGCGACCAGCTCTCGGCCTGGTTCGAGGAGCACCCCAAGGAGGGTCGGATTATCCTCACCAAGGTGGTGGAAGCCGCGGCCGCACGCGAGGCCGCACGCAAGGCGCGCGAGCTGACGCGGCGCAAGGGGGCACTCGACATCAGCTCGCTGCCGGGCAAGCTCGCCGAGTGCCAGGATCGCGACCCCGCGAACACGGAGATGTTCATTGTCGAGGGCGACAGCGCCGGCGGCTCGGCCAAGCAGGCTCGCAACCGCGAATTCCAGGCCGTGCTTCCACTGCGCGGCAAAATCCTCAACGTGGAGCGCGCCCGCTTTGACAAGATGCTGTCGAGCCAAGAGATCGGCACGCTCATCACCGCGCTCGGCACGGGCATCGGTCGCGACGACTTCGATCTCTCCAAGCTGCGCTACCACAAGATCATCATCATGACGGACGCTGACGTCGATGGCGCGCACATCCGCACGCTATTGCTCACGTTCTTCTACCGGCAGATGCCCGACCTGGTGGAGAAGGGCCACCTCTACATAGCCCAACCGCCGCTCTACAAGGTGGCGCGCGGCAAGTCGGAGACCTACCTCAAGGATCAGCGCGCCTTCGAGGACTATCTGGTCGATGCGGGACTCGAAGAGGCCGTGTTGGAATTGGGCTCGGGCGAAGCGCGAGCGGGCAAGGATCTGCGCGACGTGGTCGAGCAGGCGCGCAGTGTCGCCAAGGTGATCGAGGATTTGCACTCGCGCTACGCCCGCTTCGTCGTCGAGCAGGCGGCGATCGCTGGCGCCTTCGACCCGAAGCTGCTGCAGTCCGCGGAGCAGGCCAACGCCATCGCCACCGGTATCGCCAAACGCCTCGATACACTCGCGGAGGAGACGGAACGGGGCTGGAGCGGCCGCCTCGGCAATGAAGGCTTCGTGTTCCGCCGCGAGGTGCGCGGCGTCACCGAGGCGCACACACTGGACCGCGCCCTGCTGGGCTCCCTGGAGGCGCGGCGATTGCGCGAGCGCCACGCACACCTAGAGGAGGTCTATGCCGCGCCGGCCAAGCTGCGGCGCAAGGACACCGACACGCCTGTCTACGGGCCGCGCACTCTGCTCGAGGCCGTCTACGAAGTGGGCCGCAAGGGCATTAACGTCCAGCGCTACAAAGGGCTCGGTGAAATGAACCCCGACCAGTTGTGGGAGACGACCCTCAACAAGGACGCGCGCACGCTGCTGCAGGTGAAGATCGGCGACCTGGGCGAAGCCGACGAGATCTTCTCCCGGCTGATGGGCGACATCGTCGAGCCCCGCCGCGCCTTTATCCAGGAGAACGCCCTGGCGGTGGCGAACTTGGACGTATGACGCTTTCTATCTCGCTGTGGCGCTATCTGGCTGGGGTTCTGCCAAAGCGGTAGGGCTCCAAATTTTGCAAGGGAGCCCGCCGCACAGCATCCCCAGGGCGCATTTTCGCTCACCGCCACGGAGCATTGAACGCTGTTGGAATGCGCATCGACGAGGGGTTGAAGTTGTTGAGCAGCCATGCGCCACCCATGGCGATGAGCCCGGCGAGCAAAACGCGTGGAAGCGTCTTCACGAACACGCCCAGCAGCGCCGCAAATGCGCCCAGCACGCTTTCGCCTGCTTTCCAGAGCTCCTTGGCCGCCTTGTACAAGGCCCATACCACGCCGGCAATGACCAGAATGAGCACAGCCTGCTTCCAAATTGGCCAACCCTGCCACGGCGACTGCACGACCTGTGTGATCTGAGCGACCGACCAGGTCCAGATCATCTGCACGAAGCGAAATATTGCGGCAACGCCTTGTTGCAGAAACTGCACAAGCTGATTGAGGAATTGCATCATTGTCTGCCTCCTTGCGCTCCCGTCGCGAGAAGCCCAGGATCAACGCCGCGTTAATCATTCCGTTCCAGGCGATGATGCAAAAATTGCGCACGGCGCCCGCTCGGCCGAAGCGCGATTGGGCGCTGCGTCACCCACGATTGACATGCGCCGTCCAGCACCGCACAACCACTGCGCGTGCCCTCAGGATGTGGCGCCCTTTTGTGACCGAGACATCTGTTGGGCACCGACAGGATCGCACAGCGGCAAAACAAGGAAGCGATACCCGGTGGCTTGCTCAGGTGGACGCATGAGGACGATCAGCGCTCGCGCGCCCCCCGACGATGAAGCGCTAAGGAGGACCGTCCATGGATTTCGGCGTTGCGACCGCGTCGCGTGGGGCGCTCGGCAATCGCGGGGGTTACATGGCCGTCGCCGAGGCGGCCGAGCGGCTGGGGTTCGGCTTTATCAGCGTCAACGATCACGTCATCGTGCCGCGCGATATCGCCTCCCGCTACCCTTATAGCGAATCGGGCGAGTGGGCGGCGGCCGCGGCAGGGGAGTGCCTTGAAGAGCTCTCGACCCTATCGTTCCTCGCCGGCCGCACCGAACGCATCAGGCTCCTGACCTCGGTGATGGTGGTGCCGCATCGCCATCCCGTGCTCGCCGCCAAGATGCTCGCAACCATCGACATACTGAGCGGCGGCCGACTGATCGTCGGCTGCGGCGTCGGCTGGCTTGAGAAGGAGTTCGAGGCGCTGGGCGCCCCGCCCTTCGCTGAACGCGGACGCGCGACGGACGAGTTCCTCGACGCGTTCAAGGTGCTCTGGACCGATGCGGCGCCCAAGCTGCGAGGCCGCCACGTCAACTTCGACAACATCATCTTCGCGCCCAAGCCCGTCGCCAAACCGCACCCACCGATTTGGATCGGCGGCGAGAGCCCGCAAGCTCTGCAGCGAGCCGTGCGCGTTGGCAATGGCTGGTACCCGGCCTCCAATAACCCGCGGTACCGGCTCGATAGCGCGGAGCGGCTGGCGAAAGGGGTGAGCGAGTTGACGCGCGTCGCCCACGGCGCGGGCCGCGATCCGGGCAGCATCGATGTGGGCTTCATCGTACTCTGGCCCGTCGATTGGATCGCACAGAAGACGGCCGACGGTGCGCGACGCCTCTTCACGGGCCGCCCGGAGGACATGGCAGCCGACGTGCACGCCCTTGAGCAGGCAGGCGCCCATCACCTCTGCCTCACGTTCCAGACGGCCAGCCTTCCCGAGAGCTTGGAACGCATGCAGCGTTTCGCCGAAGAGGTCATGCCGCTGGTAAAATGAACACGCCATTTCGTCTTGCGCCTGGCGAAGGCCGCCACATTGGCCTCGGCGTGCGCACACCGCGACATCGATGCCAGGCTGGCAGCCGCCGGAACCGCGTGCTCGAGCACAAGCATCGGCACGCCCGACTGGCGTGCCAACGCTGTTGCCATCCTACGGCTGCTGACCTCGGCTCAAAGCCCTTCTTGGGCAAGCAAACACGCCAATGGTAAGCTGCGGGGTCGGCGCATGCGGGGAGCGCTGCTCTCGAGGGAGTCTAGCGTGCCCAGGACAGCCCGCTTCTTGTTATCGCTCGGCAACGTATTCTTTTCGCTTGTGCTCGGCGCCGTCGGGCTTGCATTTTCCCTGTTCTTCTTTCCCGAGGCGACGCTGCAGCTCTACAAATGGGCACGCGCCGTGGGCGAGACCCTGCTGTCCGGCGTCTGGCCAGCGCATTACGACCCGGTACTGCGCGCGCTCGCCGACGAGCGCCTGATCGTGTACATGGGCTTCGTCCTGGCAACGCGCATCATCGTCGGACTGCTGTTCCTGCTCGGTTCGAGGTGGATTGGCGGCAAGCCCACACGCGAAGAGTTCCCCGTCTGAATGGGAAGGCACGGCGCACATTAGTTAACCCGATCTTAACACGCCCGTCCCTAGCCTAGTGCGACGCGCCGGCGATGCCGTCCGCGCCAGGCTACGCGTTCCAGCAACGGCGCGAGGGCGATGCGCCTTTACGATCCCGCCAAGGCTGATCGAGCGGCTCGTGCTGTCATGGGCCAGATGAAGGGCACGGGTGGGCTCCTCCGCCGCCTGCCATGGGAGATCCGGCTAAGCTTCCTCGCCGTTATTTATCTCGGACCTCCGGCCTTTCTCATCGTCCTCGCCACGCTCGCCTACTACACCGTGCGCATCCCCGATCCCATGGCGCTGCGCCTCAAGGGCCAGGCCCCGGTCGTGCGCGTGCTGGCGCGCGACGGCTCGCTTCTGAGCGAGCGCGGAGGCAGTGATGCCTACGTGCCGATCGATCTCCTCCCCCGCCATCTTATCGACGCCGTCATCGCCACCGAGGACCGGCGCTTCTTCAAGCATTGGGGGATCGATCCTTCGGGCATGATCCGCGCGGCCATCACCAACCTGAGGCAGGGTCGGGTCGCGCAGGGCGGATCCACGCTGACGCAGCAACTCGCCAAGAACCTGTTCCTGGGCTCGGAGCGCACCTGGGCCCGCAAAGTCGAGGAGCTCATCCTGGCGCTGTGGCTCGAGGTGCGGCTCGGCAAGCGCAATATCCTCGAGCTTTACCTCAACCGTGTGTACTTCGGTGCGGGTGCCTACGGCGTCGAGGCGGCGGCGCAGCGCTTCTTCGCGAAGTCGGCACGCGAGGTGACGCTCGGCGAAGCGGCAATGCTCGCAGGCCTGCTCAAGGCGCCCGCCAAGTATTCGCCCGCCACCCACCCGCCGATGGCGCGCGAGCGGGCCACCAACGTCTTGACCCAGATGGTGGAGGCGGGCTTTGTGTCGGCGGAGGAAGGCGAAGCGGCCGCCGGCGAGGCACCGCGCTTCTCGGGCCTGCTGCAGCCGGCACGATCCGGTGTCGAGTATGCGGTGGACGCCGCGCTGGAACGCCTGCCCGCGCTCGTGACGGCGCCGGCCAGCGATCTCGTGATCGAAACCACCATCGATCCGAGCCTGCAGCACCGCGCCCAGGCGTTGGTGCAAGCGGCGCTATCGAACGAGGGAGCCGCCGCCAATGCCGGCCAGGCCGGCCTGGTGCTGATGGACGTGGACGGCGCAGTGCGTGCGCTGATCGGCGGCCGCTCCTACGCCGAGAGCCAATTCAACCGCGCAA
>Ga0306920_100013364_pt1 | contig 11187 bp, 13 predicted proteins | sample flu12Cox44000170_FD_204666 | JGI IMG/M metagenome (GOLD analysis project Ga0306920, IMG submission 204666) | Lab enrichment of tropical soil microbial communities from Luquillo Experimental Forest, Puerto Rico - flux4day.12C.oxic.44.000.170 (v2)... | ecosystem: Environmental > Terrestrial >...
CTTACCCTGGTGACGTTGGGTGGTGCGGCTTCGGCACTCGCCAGAAATGACCCACCTCTTCTAATCAAAAGTGACCCACCAACTTTCGAGCTAAGCTCCCACTGACCCCGTGATGGCACGGTGATGATTAATCACCATGTCTAATACTCGGAAGAGACCCTGCTGCATCTGCCGCCACTGGTTCCGCCCGGATCCGCAAGTCGGAGTAGGACAGCGGGCTTGTCGCCAAGCGGAGTGCCAAGCCGCACGCCGCCGGCACACGCAGGCTCCTGGCGGAAGCGGAATCCGGATTACTTTATCGCTCGCCGTATTCAGGAACGCGGCGCGCTTCCCCAGCCGCCTGAACCCCTCCGCTTACCTGCTCCTTTAACTTTAACCCGACTTCCCTGGGACATCGCGCAAGACGAGTTCGGGGTCCAAGGCGCTGATTTCATTGGGGTTCTGGAAGCACTCCTGCTGCAGGTCACGCAAGACCAGTTCCGGGCTTATCGCCTTGATTCCAAGGCGGTTGCAGACACACTTCCCCCGCCGGGCACACAAGACCAGATGGAGACTCGTCCACGTAGCTGCCGTCAGAGTCGCACAGGAGCTGACGATGCAACTGGAGTTTCACCAACTCGATCGTCTGCGCGTCCGCCATCGCGCTCGGCAACGGCGGTGGCTGGCCTCGCTGGCGGAAGGGGGACAGCAGACGCCGATCGTGGTGGTGGCGGCCGAAGGGCAAGCGGATCGCTACCTGGTCATCGACGGCTACAAGCGCTTGGCGGCACTCCAACAACTGGGCCGGGGCACGGTGGAAGCGGTGGTCTGGCCGATGAGCGAAGCTGAGGCCCTGGTGCTGGACCGCTCGCTGCGCTGGTCCGAACACGAGACGGCGCTGGAGCAAGGGTGGCTGTTGGCCGAGTTGGAGCAACGCTACGGCTACGGACGGGAGGAGTTGGCGGCGCCGCTTTGATCGCAGCACGAGTTGGGTGTCGCGGCGATTGGCTCTCGTTGATCTCCTGCCGGAGGCCATCCAGCAGCAAGTGCGCGAGGGCAAAATCTCCGCCCGCGTGGCCATGAAGTTCCTGGTGCCGGTAGCCCGCCTCAACCTGGAGGACTGTGAGCGGATGGCCGCCGTGTTCGCTCAGCATCACTGCGATACGCGGCAAGCCGGGCACCTGTATGCTGCTTGGCGCGACGGCTCGCCCCTCATCCGCCAACGCCTTCTCGACCAGCCGGAGTTGTTTTTCAAAGCCCAGCCGCAAGCGGAACCGAAGGCCTCCACGACTGGGGCCGCGCTGTTGCGCGATCTGGAGATGGCCGGCGCCATCGTCAGCCGTGCCCAGCGGCGACTAGCAGGCGCGGGAGCAGCGGAAATGGATCTCCACCAATGCCAAGCAGTTCGCTGGCAGATCGAATACCTCCGCCGCCAACTGAATCGCTTGGCGGAGCCGCATCCCGGAGGAGCAACAACCCTATGTTGAGCCAATCCCAACGGACCACGATTCTGGAACTGAACACCCAGGGAGTGAGCAAGCGCCAGATCGCGCGGGTGCTGGGCATCTCGCGCCTGGCGGTGCGCCGAGTCCTACGCTCGAATTCCTCCCAGGTGCCGGAACTCCACCGCCCCGAGAAGGCCGAACCCTACCGGCAACAGATCCTCGAGCTGTTCGCCACGTGCAAGGGGAATCTCGTGCGAGTCCATGAGGAGCTCACCGCCTCCGGAGCGGTGTTGTCGTATCCCGCTTTGACCGCCTTTTGTCGCCGGCATGGTATCGGGCAAGCACCTCCCGTGCCGGCGGGCCAGTACCACTTCGAGCCGGGCGAGGAGATGCAGCACGACACTTCTCCTCACGAAGTGGAACTGGCTGGCAGGAAGCGCAACGTGCAGACCGCCTCGGCCGTGCTGGGCCACTCCCGGATGCTGTTTTTCCAGTGCTACCCGAGCTTTCAGCGTTTTGACTGCAAGATCTTTCTCACCGACGCCTTGCGGTACCTTTCCGGTGTCCCAGCCGGCGTCATGATCGACAACACCAATGTGGTGGTGCTGCGCGGCACCGGACGCGAGATGGTTCCCGTGCCCGAGATGGCCGCCTTCGCCGAGCGTTTCGGCTTTCACTTCGTGGCTCATGAGATCGGTCATGCCAACCGTTCGGCGCGCGTCGAGAGGCCTTTCTGGTTCATCGAGAACAACTTCCTGGCCGGACGCACCTTCTGCAGTTGGGAAGACCTGAATCAGCAGGCGCGCCAGTGGTGCGACAAGGCCAACTCCACCTACAAGAAACATCTGCGCGCGGTTCCCCGCGAATTATTCGCCGTGGAACGGCTGCACCTGAAGCCGCTGCCAGCCTGGATTCCCGAGGCCTACCGGTTGCATCAGCGCCTGGTAGACATAGAGGGCTACGTCGCCTTGCATACCAACCGCTACTCGGTCCCCCTGGACTGGATTGGCCGCCGCGTCGAGGTGCGCGAAACCAAGGACCAGATTGAGATTCAACTCGATGCCCGCCACCTGGTCCGCCACCGCCGTCTGGCGGAGGCAGAGCATCAGCGCATCCTGCTGGCCGAGCACCGGCCGCCGCGCGGCCAGGGCCTCCCGCGTCCTGATCCGCATCCCGAGGAAGAAGGCAATTCTGACGAGCGTGCCCGAGATGGCTGAGTACCTCGCGGCTCTGAAACAGCGCGGCCGCAAAGTGCTCACTCTTGCCTTGCGCCAACTGTGGCGCCTGGTGCGGGAGTATCCCCGCCAACCGCTCCTGGCGGCGGTGCGGGAAGCCGCCCGTTATGGTCTCTACGATTTGGACCGGCTGGAACGGATGATCCTGCGCCGCGTGGCGCACGAATACTTTCTCTTGGAGGACGGTAAACAGAGTGATGACTGAAGAACTCGAACAACTCCTGAAGAATCTCAAGCTGGGGCGCATCCTGGAGATCTACGACGAGCAGTTGTGTGCCGCCGAAAAGGAAGATGTCACCTACAGGAAGTACTACGGTGCGCTTGAAAAGGAGTTCAACGAATACGCCAACTGGGACGACTACCGAAATGCGACCTTCAACCGGCTCTGCCTGGAGTTCCTCAAGGATATTTCCGCCCTTTCAACCGCGCAGCTCGCGGTCAAAATCGATGCTGCACCCTTCGTTTCAACCGAAACTACAAGCGTCGCCGGCAAGCCTCATGTGTTTCATCGCCAACTTCAAGGCATTGAAGGCACGCGAGATCGCCCAGCAACCCCAGAAAGGAATGTCAGGGTCTCTTTCGCAGCCCAGCCTGACAGCAAGGTCTATACGCTTCCCTTCTTGGGACAAGTTCAGCAACTCACTTGCCGTTCGGAAGCAGGTCGGGCAGCCTGCGTCGTCCCGGAGATCAAGAAAGGGATGGCGGTCTGGCTAGACGAGGTGCGCTGACCCGCGTCTCTCCCGGTTACACTCCGCCGGGTTCGAGTCTCAATCCTTGTACGTAGTCCTCGAGGGCCTCGGACCAAGGGCGAGGCAGGGAGAAGCCGGCTCGTCTTAGGGCATCCATCTCCATAACCGCGTATTTAAGACGAACCGCCAGGCGACCCATTTGCTCAGAAGGCATGCCGATTACTTTGTCGCGATCAAGGCCAGCCATTTTCGCCGCGCGTCGAGCCAAGTCCAGCCTGCTGCAGACCCCGGAATTGGAGAGGTGGTAGAGACCGTAGCGGGCTGCTTCGACCACCTCCATAATCTTGCGTCCCGCGTCCAGCGTATAGGTTGCTGACCCAACTTGGTCAGCTGCGACCGTATAGTTCTCTCCCGACGCGATTCTTCGCAGCCCCTTCTCGATGAAATTGGTTTTGCCAGGTCCGAAAAGAACGGAGACTCGGAACACCCAGTGTCGAGGCAAGGTTCGGACCATCTGCTCCGCTCTCAGTTTTGTGCGTCCATAGACGGTTGGCGGAATCGTAGGGTCGGACTCCAGGTAGGGAGCCTGCTTCTTCCCGTCGAAGACGGCATCAGTCGAAATGTAAGCCACCGCCGCTCCCAGTTCGCGCGCCAAGTCGACAACGTGGCGTGTGCCATGGACGTTCACCAGGAAGGCCTTTGCGGGCTGGGCTTCGCATGTGTCAAGGTCGGGAATGCCAGCAGGGTGGATGATGACCTCGGGCCGAATCCCTTTCAATACGGCTCGGACCTGCTCGGCCTCTGTCAGATCGGCCTCAGCGCGCGTCAGTGGGTGAACGGCGTGCGCGCCTGAGAAGACCCTCACCAAGCCGATTCCGAACAACCCACCGGCTCCTGTTATCGCGATTCTCATCGGAACTGCTACTGCTTGCTGCCTTGGGCTCTCTCCAGTTGTGCAACATATTGGCGAAGCATTTGAGTCACCGCTTGTGCGATCTCCTCAGGTTTGAGTCCGCGTACTAGTAGGTTTGAATGTGGGCCCGGTGGCGACTCGGGCTCGTCTTTTTTGGGTTTGCGGTCGAGCAGTTCGACATCCCAGAGTATCTGGTTGGTGATCCAATCGGCTACCTTAATGGACACCACCGGAGGCCCTGGGCGCTGCTTCTTCGGTTGTGGAACGCCCTTCTTAAGACCGTATTTTGTCTCATTCTCCGGTTCGATGGCGCTCACCGTGAGGTCGACACCTTCCGGATTCGCAGTGACGCGGTACTTGCCCCAACGGCGTAGGTCTTCAGCTACCCACTGGTCGAGGCTCAGGGGCATGGGTGCAACATAAACGATCTTCGCCGACACCAGCTTGTCGGGCTCCGAGGTCGGCGCCTGAGCACCTGCGGCCAACCTGAGGATCAGACTGACAAGAACTCCCGTTTGGAGCATGGCAGTGCCCGGGTCGGAACCGCGGCCTCAGTGACTCCGCCCGGAGTAAGCCCACGATCCTTCTTCAGTGCCTCGAGAATTTCCTTGACGCTCGGGACCTCTGCCACGTCATATATCATGGAGCACGCGAATCGTCCGGTTCATGAAGACCTCCCGCGCGGCTTCCGTCAGTACTTCGGAACGCTGGGGTCGACCTGGTCAGACCAGGCGAGGATTCCCCCCTTCAAATTGTGGATTTTACCGAACCCGGCCTTCATCAGCAGTTCGACCGCCTGGGCGCTTCGCATTCCGGAGCGGCAATGGACAACAATCTCATCCGCCGAGTCGAGTTCGTTCATTCGCCTCGGAACTTCGCCGAGAGGGATGAGTTTCGATCCCTTGATGTGGCAGATGTTGTATTCGTGTGGCTCGCGCACGTCAATCAGCACGAACGGCTTGTGCGCATCCATCATCGCCTTGAGTTCAACGGGAGTGATCTCGGGAACCTTTGTGGTCACCTTGTGCTCCTCGCCTCGCAAGCCACAAAACTCCTCGTAGTCGATCAACCTGGTGATTGTGGGTTGCGTTCCACAGATCGGACAGTCAGGGTTCTTTCGCAGCTTGAGTTCTCGGAATTTCAGTTTCAGAGCGTCGAACAGTAGCAAACGCCCTATGAGCGGCTCGCCCCGGCCGACAATCATCTTAATAGTCTCCAGCGCCTGAATGCAACCGACGATCCCAGGTAGCACGCCCAGCACACCGCCCTCAGCGCAGCTCGGCACCAGGCCCGGCGGGGGCGGCTCGGGATACAGGCAACGATAGCAGGGCCCCTGCGTTGCGTCGAAGACAGAGGCCTGGCCCTCGAAACGAAAGATACTGCCATACACGTTCGGCTTGCCGAGCAAAACGCAGGCATCATTGACCAGGTAACGGGTGGGGAAGTTGTCCGTGCCATCGGCAATGATGTCGTAGTCTTTCAAGATCTCGAGCGCGTTCTGGGAGCTCAGCCGTGTTTCGTAGCCCACCACCCTAACGTTGGGATTGATCTCCTGGATGGTCTCCTGAGCGGAGTGCAGCTTCGAACGGCCCACATCATCCGTATCATGGATGACTTGCCGCTGCAGGTTGGTGAAATCCACCACGTCGAAGTCCACCATGCCCAGCGTGCCCACGCCCGCCGCCGCCAGGTAGAGTGCCAAGGGCGCTCCCAGTCCACCGGCGCCGATGGTCAGCACCTTGGCCTGCTTGAGTTTCAACTGGCCTTCCATACCCACTTCGGGCATGATCAGGTGGCGGCTGTAACGCAGGACTTCATCCTTCGTCAACTGCTCAACGGGACTCAAAACCGCTGTAGCCATAATTCTTACCTCCGAGTTGCATCGAGATTGTTGATTGTCGATTGAAGGTGTTCTAATGCCAGTTCTCGATCGATAATAAACAGCCGGTGGTCGGCCGCTTCTTCCATTGGCAACGTCGATCGAAAATCGGCAATTGAAAGGTTGCCCGGGATATCCGTCCTGGTTGCCGGGACGGTCACCCAGGCTAGCTACAGATACAGCGGAGGGCCGTACCACCGGCGATAGAGGGGACGATGCTCAGAACGTCGTCGTCGTGGAGAGGGGTCTCGTCTTTCTGAAGGTAGCGGATGTCTTCGTCGTTGAGATAGATGTTCACAAAGCTGCGAAGCTTGCCCTCGTCAGTAAACAAGTGTTTGCGGAGGTCGTTGTGCTGGCTGATCAAGCCCGCCAGGGCCTCACCCACCGTGTGCGCATCGACTTCCACCGCGTCCCGCTTGCCGACGTATTGCCGAAGGGGCGTGGGAATGATTACTTTCACTGCCATCAAATCTCCAGTAGCGGTTTCAAGTCGTCATCTTGACCCAAACCTTGGTGATCCCGTGTGCGGGTCGCCAGCACACTCTCTCGAAGCAGCCCGCACACCCAATAGACGCTTGGACCGAGTCTAGGGATTCACGATCTCGACGGACTGCCGGTCAAAATGCGATCGATCCTCGGCTAGCACCCAGCAGTTCAGTTCTCTGGCCGCGCCCTGTTCCACAGACAGTATAACATAAGAATACCAGGGCCAGGCATGTTCTTGATCGTATCGCGATGGGCGGGCGTGATGATCAGGATGGGAATGGTAGTAACCCAGCACGGTCAGTTGCCGCGCTCGCGCGTCCTTTTCAATGCGGAGCTGATCCCGAGGATCGATCAGAAAGCGATTGCGCTCCGACTCCCGGCCGGGCTCCTCCAAGGGTAGTAGTGCCTGCGCGCGCTGCGGGTCATGGCGCAGGTTCCTGAGCGGCACCACTTCAGTAACGACTCTCTGCTCGCCGTTCGCATGACCTAGCAGTATCCCACAGCACTCTGCCGGATAAGTCCGGCAGCCGTGCGCGCGAATGGCCGCCAAGTGTTTCTCCGTAACTTTCAGCATTCCTTCATCAGCGAGGTTCCATTAGCCGCGAGCCTCAAGATTAGGACCACCGCTTCCGGGGCGGGCATTCACTGCGGAATTCCTGAACCACGCGGCCGGTGGCGGAATTGGCCGAGCACCACCATCTCTCGTAGCTCTTTGCAGCTTCGCCGCCCTCAGCGGTGGCAACCGCTCAGTCGGCCTCGTGCCAGAACCGCTCGCTCAGATACTTGTCCCCTCCGTCGCATAGGACGGTGACGATGACCCCGCGGCGAATCTGGCGGGCGACTCTCAGCGCCGCGGCCACGGCAGCTCCGGCCGAGACACCCACGAGCCACCCCTCTTCACGCGCCAAACGCCGCGTCATGGAATAGCCTTCCTCGGTAGAAATCGCTATGTCCTCGTCGGCGACGTTCGGGTCGTAGATGCCCGGCTTAATCGCGGTAGCCATATGTTTCAAGCCTTCCAGGCCGTGAAAGTCAGAATCGGGCTGAAAAGAGATGCAGCGAACAGCTGGGTTCAGTTCCTTCAGACGGCGCGCGGTGCCGATGAAGGTGCCGCTGGTTCCGAGCCCGGCTACGAAGTGCGTGACGCGCCCGCCGGTCTGCTCGAAGATTTCCGCCGCCGTAGTGTTGTAGTGCGCGCGCCAGTTGGCCGCGTTGTCGTACTGGTTAGCGTAGAAGTACAGTTCGGGTTTTTCCCTGGCCATGCTGCGCACGCAGCGAATCGCGCCGTCCGAACCCTCCATGGGGTCGGTGTAGTGGATCTCGGCCCCGTAGGCATTAAGGATGCGTTTACGCTCCAAGCTCACGTTCGACGGCATGCACAGCTCTAAGCGATATCCCCTGGCCGCGCAGATCATGGCATAAGCGATGCCGGTGTTGCCGGAGGTAGAGTCGATCAGGATCTTGTTCTTGTTTAAGAGTCCGGCCCGCTCGGCTTCCAGAATGATGTTCAAAGCTGGGCGGTCCTTGACCGAGCCGCCCGGGTTCTGCCACTCCGCCTTGCCGTAAATCTCGACCTCAGAGAACTCTCCGCCAACCCTTTGCAGCCGGAGCAGGGGCGTATTCCCGATCAGATCGAGCAAGTCAGTCGAACCGTTTCGAACCGCCGGCGCGATGGTCTCCACGCTTGCGTTTTTCACCATACTCAAATTAAATTACATTTTCATTGAGACTCTCACCGTATCGACGGAAGGGAGGCTTGGAGACATGCCCGGCGCTACGACAGTGACTCAGGATGTGCGCAAGCGATTTGAACAAGCAGGCTTCGAAGTTTCGCCCAGCCCCGTCAGCTCCGATTTCCTCGAAGTGAGGAAATACAACTGCAGCTATACCCTGAAACGCGATCCCGACGGACATTGGATGCCGGACGGGCCGCCCCGGTTTCTGGTGCGCGGACTGAAATGCGAGCTCGAAGACCGGGGCTACCAGAAATTCTGGTATCGCGAGGGCCAACGGTTTCCCATCCGTCTTGCCGACCTCAAAGCACTCCATCGCTTTGACGAGGAGATGAGAGAAATCCTCCAACTCAAGTCTCTTTACAACCAGTCTTTAGGCTCCACTTCTGCTCGTACCGTCTACGACCGCGTGACTGGCCGGCCCGACCTTTTGAGCTGATTATAAACCTCCTACGCGCCGTCCAGCTGGCGCAAGGAGTCCTGCCGGCATCCGAAAATAGAGACTAGCAAGCTGGCCATCGCCGGGTCCTGGTTTCACCTTGATGGTTGGAACCTGCCGCCTCAGCACCACCCGGTGGGTTTACCGATCCGTTAAAGCGTCGACACCGGGCAACTTCATGCCCGAGAGGAACTCCAGCGATGCTCCCCCGCCCGTGGAGATGTGGCAGATCTTGTCGGCCAAGCCCATCTTGGTGACAGCCGCCACGGAATCGCCTCCGCCCACAATCGACACCGCATTGGAGCTTGCTACAGCGCGAGCAATTTCGAGAGTTCCCTCGGCGAACTGGTCGATTTCGAATACTCCCATCGGCCCATTCCAGACAATGGTCTTCGCTCCGGCGAGCTCCCCGGCGTAGGCGGCCCGAGTCGCTGGGCCGATATCAACACCCAGCTTATCCGTGGGAATGTTCTGCGTGCTCACCACCGTCGCTGCGCCTGCAGCATCAATGCGGTCGGACACGACGTGGTCCGTTGGCAGCATAAAGTGGATATTCCGAACATGGGCGGTTTTCAGTAGCTCCCTGGCTAACTGCAGCTTGTCGTCCTCAACCTTCGATTTGCCAACTTCCACCCCCTGGGCCTTGAGGAAAGTGTAGGCCATGGCTCCGCCGATGAGCACGCTGTCGGCTAGCTTGGCGAGGTTCTGCAAGAACTCGATCTTGTCCCAGACCTTGGCGCCGCCCACAATCGCGACATAGGGCCGCACAGGATGCTCTGTTGCTTTACTGAGATACTGCAGCTCCTTCTCCATCAATAGGCCCGCCGCGCTGGGAGAGAGGAAGTGGGTGATGCCTTCCGTCGAAGCGTGGGCGCGGTGCGCGGAGCCGAAAGCATCGTTGACGTAGACTTGCGCCAGAACGCCGAGGCGTCGGGCGAACTCGGGATCGTTCTTCTCCTCCTCGACGTGAAAGCGGAGGTTCTCCAGCAGCAGCACATCGCCGTTATGGAGCTCGGCAACCTCCTTCTCGACCTCAGGACCGATGCAGTCGGAGAGGAAGGCCACTGGCTTGTCGAGAAGCTCGGCGAGCCGCGTTGCCACGGGCTTGAGGCTCATTTTGGGATTGGGCTTGCCTTTCGGACGCCCCAAGTGTGAGGCGAGGATTAGTCTCGCGCCATGTTCGACGGCATACTGCACGGTCGGCAACGATGCTCGAATGCGGGTGTCGTCACCAATCGCACCACCGTCATTTAATGGAACGTTAAAATCAACCCGCATAAAAACGCGCTTGCCTTTGAGGTCGAGGTCACGAATTGAGAGTTTGGCCATACCGATTTCACCTCGGTTGGTCAGTGCCCAACAAGAAGGCAGAAGCAGCTACATCTGCATCGTGTAGCTTACAGGCGTTCCCCGACATACTTGATAAGGTCCCGCACCCGGCACGAATATCCCCATTCGTTATCGTACCAGGCGACCACCTTCACCAGATTACCGTCGATGACCTTCGTGAAGCCGGCATCAACCATCGATGAGTGTGGGTTACCCGTGTAGTCCTTGGAAACGAGTTCTTCTTCGCAGTACTGCAGGATTCCCTTGAGGGGGCCGTTCGACGCCTTTTTGAAAGCCGCGTTCACTTCTTCAGCGGTTGTGGGCTTCTCAGTGACGGCTACCAAGTCTACGACGGAGACGTCAGGTGTGGGCACGCGCATGGCGTAGCCGTCCAACTTGCCCTTGAGTTCCGGGAGCACGAGCCCGATGGCCTTGGCCGCGCCTGTGGTGGTGGGGACCATGGAAAGCGCCGCCGCCCGCGCCCGGCGCAGGTCCTTGTGGGGCAGGTCGAGTATGCGCTGGTCATTGGTGTAAGCGTGGATGGTAGTCATCGAACCCTTGAGGATCTTGAAGTTCTCATGGACTACCTTGACGACGGGAGCCAGGCAGTTCGTGGTGCAGGAAGCATTGGAAATAACATGATGTTTGGCTGGGTCGTACATCTTCTCGTTCACACCCAGCACGATGGTAAGGTCTTCACCCTTGGCGGGAGCGGAGATGATGACCTTTTTCACCGTGCCCTTCAGATGCTTCTTCGCGTCCTCCGCCTTCGTGAAAAGGCCGGTCGATTCCACCACCACTTGGATGCCCAGCGAGGGCCAGTCCAGCTGCGCCGGATCTTTCACCTTGAAAACGCGGACGCTTTTGTCGTTGACCCGGACACAGTCCTCACCATAACCCACTTGGGCGTCGAGAATGCCGAAGATCGAGTCATATTTCAGCAGGTGAGCCAACGTCCTGGGGTCGGTGATGTCGTTGACCGCCACGATTTCAATTTCCGGGTCGTTGAGGGCCGCACGAAAGAAGTTCCGACCGATACGCCCGAAGCCGTTGATTCCAA
>Ga0306920_100013365_pt1 | contig 11186 bp, 9 predicted proteins | sample flu12Cox44000170_FD_204666 | JGI IMG/M metagenome (GOLD analysis project Ga0306920, IMG submission 204666) | Lab enrichment of tropical soil microbial communities from Luquillo Experimental Forest, Puerto Rico - flux4day.12C.oxic.44.000.170 (v2)... | ecosystem: Environmental > Terrestrial >...
ATGATGGAAGACCATGTCGAGGAAACGCAACGATAAAGAGCGCCGGGTTTTTGCAAATCGCGCCGGGTTTTCACGACCTCCGGATGTTGCTCACGCCTTCGAGTCGCGCCGATATCGCGTCGCCGGAATCCCCGTGAGTTGTCGGAAATGTTCCCGGGAACTGACTCGAGCTGCCATACCCGACCGCGTGGGCCACTTCTTTGATCGACCGCGTCGTCTCGACCAACAAGCGAGACGCCGCCATCACACGATGACGATGGACATGCGCGAGGAATCCAAGGCCGGTCTGTGTGTGCAGCATGTCCGCGGCGTGTCTTACTGTCAGGCCCGCCTCGCATGCGATGGGTCCGAGTTTGAGTGTTCGATCGGCGAACCGCTCGGCGACGATCGCCAAGATTCGCTGGACCTCCGGATCGCCACGCCACACGTGGGGCAAGGAATTCCCGTACACTTCCAACGCCGTCGCCAGCCCTCCGACAAAGTCGTGTGCCTGAGCGTCGAGATGGTGGTTCGTCGGGCCAACCGCGTCCCACGCGACCGATGCGCGCGCAATGTGCGGCAACCGATTGACGCCCGTCACGACTGCGATTTGGGCAACGGTTCTCGAGAGGACGTGATGGGCGACTCGCCACTCGTCGGCGCCCAACGTGCCCGGCATGCCGGCGACGAGCTGCCGGACGTGGCGCGCGATGTCAGCGCCCCGCGCGTCGATCATGACGCCGACCAACACTTGGCATCGGCCCACGAAACTACACACCCAGAGCTGTTGCGGAGAGTGAGATCGACCAGGCATGGGCAGACGCCTAGGATCCTAAACGGATGAGGCTGGCAAAGCGAACCGTCGGACTTGTATTTCCGTGCAAGTAAACAAAGTCAGTACTAAGGAAGGCAGTCAGTACTGATGAGCTTAGTAACGCCTTCAGGACGTTAAGGTTGCCTGCTTCTTTATCTGTGTATTTATATTGGCTACTGAAATCTTTTGCCGATATAATTACACAATATGCCGCCCGCTGCCCATCAGGGAATTCGCCAGCTCGTGCGGCAGAAAGGCCTAGTCCGCCTTCGCGACGCCAAAGCTCGCGGAATCCATCCAGAATACCTGCGCCGTCTCGTGTCGAAAGGCGAGCTCGCACGCGTCGGCTGGGGTCTCTACGCACCGCGGAACGCAGAAATCACCGAGTATCACTCACTGGCGGAAGTAGCCGTTCGCGTTCCGCACGGCGTTGTCTGCCTCCTGACTGCCCTACGGGTCCACGGACTCGGAAGCCAGAATCCCAACAAAGTTTGGCTCGCCGTCGACCGCAAAGCCGCCCTTCCGAGATTCAAATATCCGCCCGTCCGCATCGTTCGGTTCGCGAAGCCGGCCCTGACGCAGGGCGTTGAGTCGCGCCGCATTGAAGGCGTGACGGTACGACTCACGACCCCGGCGCGAACAGTCGTGGACTGTTTTAAATACCGCAACAAAACCGGCCTGGAAGTCGCGCTAGAGGCGCTGCGTGCCTTTCGTCGTCGAAGAGATTTCAAGATTGACGACATCTGGAAGTACGCGACGCTGCAGCGCGTCGCACGCGTGATGAAGCCGTACCTGGAAGCCCTGGCGTGAGCAAGCGACTTCCAACCAACGTGGCGGCATCCGTTCGTCAACGGCTGCTGAATCTCAGCAAGGAGAAGAACGAGGACTTCACCCTGACGCTCGTCCAGTACGTGGCCGAACGATTCCTCTACCGACTGTCGAAGTCCTCTCATGCGGAACACTTCATTTTGAAGGGGGCGCTACTGCTCGCGACTCGCGTCGGCCGTCGGTATCGACCGACGCGCGACATCGATTTTTTGGAATACGGTGAGGCTTCACAAGGTGCACTCGCGAGGGCCGTCGAGGACATCGCGAGTATCCGGGTCGAGGACGACGGACTGCTGTTCGACCTGAAGACCTTGGAGATCGATGAGATCCGCGAGCATCAAGAATACGGCGGGTTGCGAGTGTCTATGAATGTCATGCTTGAACGCGCGAGGATTCCACTGCAGATCGACGTCGCCTATGGCGACGCTGTTGTTCCTGCGGCGATGGACTTGGAATATCCGACGCTGCTCGGCGGTGCCACACCACGAGTCCGGGCCTATCCGATCGAAACCGTCGTTGCCGAGAAATCCGAGGCGATCGTCAAGCTTGGGATGGCGAACAGCCGCATGAAGGACTACTACGATCTGTGGCTCATCGCTGCGACGTTTACCTTCGATGGGCAAGTGCTCACCAGGGCATTTGTCGCCACATTTGAACGCCGCCGGACGGGGTTGCCGTCGAATGGTCCGGTCGGCCTGACCGATGAATTCGCACAAGCCGCAGACAACGTGAAACGATGGCGTGGCTTCCTCGAGGCCAATGGGCTTGATGACGCGCCGAAAGAACTTCCACGTGTCGTCGACGCCGTCGGGAATCTGATCCTGCCGCCGCTTCGTGCCGCAGCCGCGCGGAGCTTGTTTGAACAACGCTGGTCACCTGATACGAACTGGAAGTAACGGACGGGAACCGGTCTCAGAGAAAACAAAACAGCATTGTGAGAACCCGCGACGTCAGGTCGTAGGCCTGTCGTCTTGAGGACAAGCGTTGCCCTCGGCGAGGATCAGGTCCGGTTGCGTCGCGCTGTGGCACCACTTTTCGGCGTGGGAATAAAGATTAATTCCGCCCGCGACTTGTCCAACTTGCCAGTCCGACCGGTCGAGTGCCCCGCCGGCGACAAGCGCTCCAATCGGCCGGGCGCGGAGCCCACGTCAAGGCCCGAAGGGCCCGCGCAGCGGGGCGAAGCCTCACGTGGGGCGAAGCGCCTTGACGTGGGCGAGCACCCGACCACTATGACTTGTCGTCGGCGGGCGCTATTGTCGCCCCGCGTGGTGAGGCGGTCTTTCGTCATGGCTCGAGCCCGAAGGATTGCGGACGGTCGAGGCGATGCGTCTTGGCCGGCGTCGTTGAGCCACCGGGAACCTGGCGCGCGTTGACCGTTGGTTGATTTCCGTGGGCAGACTCCAGCGCGCCACGATGTCTGAGGTCGCGACCCATCGTGTGCTGGAGCGCAGCGACATGCGAAACCTCGCGATTGAGCGCCTCCGCAAGGTGGACCTTGTCGTTCGTGTAGACCTGCGCGTCGTATCGTCCTCGTGAGATCGCCACATAAGCCAAGCGTCGATTCACTTGTTGTTCGAAGGCACGGTCGGTGTCCACGTGCACAAGCACCCGATCAGCGGTCTGCCCTTGACTGCTGTAGCTGGTCACGGCAAAGCCGTAGTCGAGATGCACGTGGGATTTCAGGTTAACGTCGATCGTCCGACCCGCATCGAGCCGCAGTCGCAGCCGCCTACCGGTCTCGAAAGCCTCAATGGTCCCAAGCTCGCGATTGGCGACCTGACGCTCCCGATCCGGAGCCGTCACTTGGAGCCGGTCTCCGATCGCAAAGGCGCGGTCGGCTTCTCGAAACAGCGTCACGCCGTGCAGCCGCCGGGGATCGTAGGTGACGCGCGCGCCGTACGCGCGTCGGACCGTCAGCAGGTTCTGCGCCGCGTTGACGTGCGCCACGCGCACGTACTCGCCAGCCTCCAGCCCGAGCGTTCGACTGCCTTTTGTGTAACGGACGATGTCGCCGGGCCGATATTGTTCGGCCCATTGGCGGTCCGCGCCGGTCACCTCCTGCCGAGCAATCAACACTCGCACGTGGTGCTCGCGAGGGTGCACGTGATTCGCGCGCTGCATCGCCCGGTGGATCACCTGGTTCAGCGCCATGCGCGACTGATTGTCCGGGGAAACAACAAGCGTGCGGTCCGGCTGCCGGACGTAGTTGCGCGCGATCGCCTCGAGCCGAGTGTCACAGTCGGCGATTTCGTGCACGCGACCCTGGGTGTCGAGCTGGTGGATCGCGCCCCGCACGTCGCCGCGCGCTAACTGTTCGACCACCGCCTTGAGCGCGGGGTCGCGTTGCCGCACGATGGTGTCCAGACGGGCACTGGCCATGCCAGCTTCCTGGAGCTGCTGATACGGGCGGCCGGCTTCCACCGCTTGATGTTGCCGCGTGTCGCCGACGAGCAGCACGCGCTGGTCAGACCCCAGGCGCTGCAAAAAGGCGTGGAGCTGCCGCGTGCTCGCCAGACTGGACTCGTCGAGCACGTAGAGCCGGCTCCGCCCGTCTGAAGACTCTTCGGTTCGTATGAGGTGCCGTTGCAACGTCGTCGTCGCGACGCCCGACTCGGCGAGTTCGTGAGCCGCGCGAGACGTCGGTGCAAAGCCCTCGACCCGGTAGCCCACTCGTTCCGCTTCGAGACGGACGGCCGCGAGCGCCGTGGTTTTGCCCGCGCCGGCCACGCCTTCGAGCGCCACGATCTGATCGCGGCTCGCGAGGATCTGTACGACGGCCGCTCGCTGGCCTTCGTTCAGGTGTGGATAATCGCGCGCGAGCTCGAGGGACGTCACCTTGCGCAGCGGCGCATGCGCCTGTTGACCCCTCTGCATGATCTGGATGGTCTCGCGTTCCAGGTCCATCATCTCGCGGGTGGTGAACTCGCGGCTGGGTGCGCCCGGCCGGTCGACCGCGATGAACTCACCGGCCTCGACCCGACGCTCGATCTCCGTCTTGATCGCGCCGACGGTGACTTCCCCCATCCCGCGCGTTAGCGCGTCTCGGAGCACCGCGCGCTCATCGACGACGGCCTCGCGCTCCAGATTCCGGGCTGCCGCGAAGGTCACCGCGGCGTGGGCAGTCACCCGCGGCGGGGCGGGCTCGAGGTCGTGCGTGTGGGCGTGGGCCGTCTGCACGACATGCGCCGGCTGATCGCCAAATGCGTGCGCCAACGCCTGGTGGCGGCGCTGCATCTCCTCATGCGAGTGGTCGCGCTTGGCTTCGCGGGTCTGATGCGCCGCAATCTCTGCGGCCTCCGCGCCGCGATGGTGGCTTTTCGCCAAGTGGCCCTGAATCTGCTGTCGGCGCGGACTCGACGCGTCCAAGTAGTCCTGGGTGTAGCCGCGGATCTCGGGTTGGCCGCTGGCGCCGCGGTCGATGGCGTAGCCCAGCGCTTTGAGGCGCGTCGCCAGCTCGGTTCGGTACACCGCCGTCACAAACTGCTGGCTCTTGTACAGCTCGCGCGGTTGCAGCGGCCGAATGTCACCGTCCTCTGTGCGAGTGAGATTGAAGATGATCGCGTGCGTGTGGAGTTGGGGCGCCGCGTACCCGTCGACGGGTCGGGCACTGTCATGCTCGAAGTACGCCACGACCCACTGCCCCGTTGCCTGGGCCGGGTGATCGCCGAGGCGAGCCTGGACATACTGTTCGAGCTCGTCAAGCGCGACGCCAACGCTCGCGCGATGCGCCTCACGGACTCGTGCATCGCCACCGACCAACGCCGTCAGTGAGACACTCTTCGGCGCGGAGAACGTGGCATCCCACCCTGCGCGATGGGCCATCGTTCTGACGGGCTGCCCCCGCTCGTTGGTGTACTGGCACACCGCGCGATGGCGCACGAGCGGCTCGCCCGTGTGCGGATCCTGCCCCTCGGCGAGTCGTTGAAAGTGCTGCTCTTCGACGTCACCGGCGAGCCCCCAATGGCGGGCCAGCTGCCCGTGCCATGTGCCGCGGATGTGCTCGGCGGTCGTGTAGTAGTTCTCGCGCGCGTTGGCAAACTCCTCCTGATGGTAGGTGCGCGCCTGGCTGGCGCTGAGCGGCTTCGAGATGGTCAGCATCGTGAGGAGTTAAGTGAAGGGCGGGTCCGACCACCAACCGCTAGACGCCTCTGAGGAATCAGTGTGTTGAGTCGCGGCGCCAGCGGCGAGTGCGCGCGGAGGCGGCTCCGAAGGCGAGGGAGGATTTGACGCGTGCCAGTCGTCCGACGATCGGGCCAGGGACGTGACTGACGGCGTCGGACCGGACCAATGGTCCACGCAGTCGATGATGGCCGGCGTGGGGGGCCAGCCTCTCGCAGGCATTCGGGACTGCGCCCTCCACGCGCGGGTGTGCACGATATCTTGGGAGCGGGCGCCCACCATCCCTCCGAGGAAGACCGCGACGGCCCCCCAGAGCGCGGGCTGCGCCAGCTCGAACACGGTCTGCTCGTGATAGATCGCTTGACGGAAGAACCGGTGAAGCGCGGCGTGCGGGCAGGGTTCCTGCTTCCACTCAAGGCGCGTCGCCCCGGCCTGGGCGGCGGCCTCGGACAGCGCGAACGACGTCTGGCCGTTCGCGGTGGTGACCGTCACGAGCTCTTCGTCCAGCGCCAGCCGACTCCCCTGGCGATCCACGATGTAAAGCAGGTCGTACGAACCGGTGCTGATGACCCCCAGCCCGCTCCAGATATACGACCAGAGGTACTGTCGCTGGAGTGGCGTCCATACCTCGGCGTAGCGATACATCGCAATCCCTACGGCGGTGCTGACGGTGGCCGCGAGCAGGACAACGACCGTGATCGGCGGCGCCGACTCGCCCCATCGGCCGGCGTCCACGTCTGCCCGAATCTTCATCGCTCGGCCTTTGCCACGGCCTCGGCGAGACGCTCGGCTGCTCGAGTAAACCGGGATTTATCGGCGCGCTCAATGAGCTGGTGCATCCGCTCGGCGGTGATTGCGTCGCCGGCGGCCTGCGCGAACTGCAGGTTCAAGAGGATCGTCCGGAGCGCCAGGACTTCCGCCAGGACGACCGACCCGGCCGTCCGCTGGCGTGCGGTCCGCAGCAACGTCTCGCGTGCCCATGTCCCGAGCGTGAACTCGCCCGCCGCGCCTTCGAGCTCGGCGTACTCTTCCTCGGTCAGCTTGGTGCTGAGGCATTTCGTACGGGGGATGGACATCAGCTTTGTCCTGCACGGGAACCGGCGACCGCGGAACCCCGTCACTGCGAACCCCTCAGGTTTCCGATCGAAAACCCTCGGTTTTCTTTGCGCGCGTCGTCGACGCTAACCTGTTGCCGCGTCGTGCGTTGACGAACTCAGCGTCGCCACCTCCTGAATCCAGGGTGGCGTGTCAGAAAAACTGCCGGTGCCAGAAAAACTGCCGGTGCCGAAGGCACCGCATTCACCATTCAGCTTCAGCGCTCCGCACTACCCGTGCTCGCCGTACTCCTGCTGCAGCTCCAACAACCAGCGTTGCAAGTCGGAACTCTTCCAGGCCTGACGTACGAGGTCGCGGAGAGTCGTCCATTCGTGTGCCGACAAGTCGAGGCGCACCTCGCGCGGCTTCAGCCACAGCGACCGCCCAGCTGTGGTGCGGCCTTCACTGTTCGTCGCAGCGTGAAAGTACTTGCCCGTCCACACGCCATCGGGAGGAGCCTCAAGCAAGGCGCGGAATTCGACGAGCTCGGGGTAGTGGCTGATCACGAGGCCGACGTGACAGCCCGCGAACTCCACCGATGTAGTGAACTCTGGCCCGCCCAACGACAGGAAGGACAGCGTGAGATTGTCGGCCGTTACCGACGCCGGCAGCATAATGTGCCGTCTCGCATCATCGGCGGCCATCATGACGCGGACGGGTCGGTGGTCGTGACGAATCCAGTGCCCGCGCGCGGCGAGCCCCCACAGGGTCGGCCAGTGTGGCGCTAACACATAGTCGAGCGTCGTGCTGTCGACACCCTCTTCGCGAACGGCGAGCGAGAAGCAGTGGCCGATGTTGTGCGGACGAACCCAGGTGTCGGTCGGTCGGAGCTGCGCTCGGCAGTCGGCGATCCGGGCCATCACGGCTTGGTGTCGCTGGTCGGGATCAGCATCGAACAGTTGGACGGGCGTGAGGAAGCCGCCGAGATTGCCGAAGTACGCCCACGTGTGCTGAGAGATTTGTTGAGCGCGGTGCTGATACACCGCCTCGAAGGCATCGACCAGGGCCAGGTAGGATTCGCGTGAGGGAACAGCGGGAGCGAGGACCTGGGGATCTTGCCGCTCGTGTTCGGTGGCCACTTTCACGTACTCGGCGACCACGTCCCACTCCGCCGCCGAGAGGGCATGGTGCGAGCCCCATTGCTTGCGAATGCGACCAAGAGACTCGGTGGGCGCCAGCAAGAGTTCGTGACGAGTGGCTGTGCGGTCCATGCTGGCCGCCCGATCTTCGAGGGCGACAAAGGCCGCTTCGGCAAGCGACACCTCCCGGCCCAGTTGGTCGGTCAAGGTCTGCTGAAACCGGCCGAGGAGCTCGAAGCGGTCCTGGTTGAGCCGGACGGAGATCACTTCGTGCCGGGGCGAGGGCGCCTTGGGCATGTGTTTACATATAAAACTACTGTAGGTGTATTATAAATGTCAATCTGTAGTCGACATTTTCGGCCAGCGTTTAGACGGCGGGCCTGGGTTTGGAGCGGGAGGGGTTCGATGGCTATGCAAGCAATCAACGGGGGGTCACCTGCGACGAGGCCGCGAACGGTCCAGGAGGCGGCTGATGAACTGGGGCTGTCCGTGCACACCGTTCGTGCATGGGTTGCACGCCGGCGGATCGCCCACATCCGTTTGGGGCGCGCCGTGCGGATCAGCGCCGCAGAGATCACGCGGATCCTCAATGACGGCACCGTTCCTCGCGCGCCGGCTCGAATGGCACGAGTTTCCCGTTCAATGGGTCGACCGAGAGTCGCCGCCGTCAAGTAGGATGAGGCGCAACGCTGCCCGTGGAAGACGCGAACAACGTAAGGAGCTCGACTGACCATGTCGGTGTTTCAACGGCCAGGACGGAAAACGTGGTGGTTCGAATTCGAGTATCGCGGACGTCGCTATCGAGAATCGGCCGGCACGCGATCGAAGACCCTAGCGATCGAGATCGAACGAAAGCGGAGACGCGAGGTCGAAGAATCGGTGCACGGCCTCCGACAGAATCGAGACGCCGCAATCTTGTTTCCCGTAGCGGCCGCCGAATGGCTGGCGCTCAAGAAGCCGGGGTGGGCGGCCAAGACATACGTCAATGCCAAAACGGATGTGACCCACTTAAAGCAGAGTTTGGGCAAGCTTCTATTGACGGACATCACGGATCGTGAGATCGCCAGCTACCAGGCGCATCGCCACGGGGAGCAGGCATCGAACAAAACGATCAATAACGAGGTGGGCACCCTTCGCGCGATTCTGCGCCGGTATCGCCTCTGGGCTCAAGTCGCACCGGACGTTCGGACGTTGCGCGTCCCCGAAGACGCGGGCCGTGCGTTGGCGCGAGAGGAGGAGGAAAGGCTCCTGCGTGCGTGCGCCTCGAGCCGTTCGCGTTCGCTGTGGCCAGCGGTGACGCTGGCGCTGCAGACCGGGCTGCGTCATGACGAGCTGCGACTCCTCAGGTGGCGTCAGATCGATTTCGACAACAGCGCGGTCACAGTCGGGCAGAGCAAGACGACACACGGCACAGGACGCTCGGTGTCGCTGAACGGTCGTGCGGTGAAAGTGTTCACGGAGTGGGCCCGGGAGTTCCCAAACCGTAGACCCTCTCACTATGTTTTCCCGTCTGAAAAGGTCGGCGTCGCGACCGACGGTCGGATTCCAGCCGTGTTCGACACGAATCCTGAGCAACCGATTGGCAGTTGGAGAGTCGCGTGGACGACGGCCCGTCGAAGGGCAGGTGTCACGTGTCGCTTTCACGATCTGCGACACACGACAGTAACGCGGCTACTTGAGCTTGGTGTCCCATTTGCCGTCGTAGCGACGATTATGGGCTGGAGCCCCGCGACGAGTGTTCGGATGGCCAAGCGATACGGGCACATTGGCCCATCGGCGCAGCGTGAGGCGATGGCGCTACTCGAGCGCGCAGAGCCTGGCGCGAAGAAGCAGGAAAAGGCGGCTACGGTGCAGTAACCGTCTGCCAAAGGCGCATCTGGAAGGCGCTCCCGCGCAACGTTTGTTTGTGAGTTTCGCACTCAGCATGTTGGCCACCAGTGAAACGCCTGACCCATCGGGTAGCGCCAGCCAGCTGAGCGCACATTCCGAACGTCGAGGCTACAGTTTGGACGCAGGCGAACGCCCCTCGACTTCAATCGCGTCGTCAGCAGAGGGACAGGACGCGGGTGGGACCTTCGCTTGAATCGAGTTTTTGTGGATCACAGGCTTCGCGTCGCAGCGTGTTAACATTACGACGTCCGGAGAGTCCAATGGCAATTCGAGATTCTCTGCCGACGAGTGCAAAATGCGCGCGACATGTACATGGGACCTTCCTCGCGCGGCTGAACCTGCCAGCTGACGCCCTGCAACTCGGGACTGACCGCATTCAGCGCGCTCAGTTCAGGGTGCGGCCATCATGACTCTGCCTCTGGTTATCGCGCCCGGCACTCGCTTGGCTATCGACTACTCCACTCACCGTCTACGCGAGACGCTCGAGCCGTTCATTGTCTCTGTTTCCGATCGGCTAAAGCAGACGGGGATCCTGCAAGACAGTATTCACGCCGCCGCAGACGCGTTTCCCCAAGTCGCGCAGTACTTCGTCATCGATCGCGACAACGATCGAACGTTCACGCTGCGCGACGAGTACCTCTTTCGTGATTGGTCGATCCAGGAGCTTCGCCTTTGTCGCGCCGACGGCACGCGCTACAACATCGATCTGTCACACCGCGGCGATGAGCTCGTCGCCTTCCACGACTTGCTGGCCCTTGGTTCCGCAGGCAGGTATGACAGGCTGTCGATTGGCGCTAGGGTCTCAGCCGACATGTGCGAATTGCTCGACACGTTGTTTGAATCGGAAATCATTGTTGAACAGGAGCGGCCGCTTCCGAATTTCGCACCGTTGGACAAGACGGGAGTATTTCGGCTGCAGCACGCGTCGCTGTTGTATCGCACACAGATGTCAGGAATCCTAGTCGACCCTCACCTGCATTCGAGTTATAGCCCTGTCCTGAAGCACGATATCTATCGTGACCACCTTCATGGGAAGGTCGACGCGATCCTCATTTCCCACTTCCACGAAGATCACTGGTTCCTGTCGACGCTTCTGATGTTTCCTCGAGACACGCCGATCGTCGTGCCCAAAGTGCCGAGACCAACGATCATCTGTGGGAACATGGAGCGGCTATTACACGACAGCGGCTTTACGAACGTCATGGCCCTCGACTGGTATTCGGCCCCGGTCACGTTCGGCGATATCGAGGTGTATGTGCTGCCGTTCTATGGTGAGCAGCCGCTGCGCTTCGACAATCCGAAACACCCAGATCTCCGGAACTGGGGGAACACCTACGTGATTCGGTGCGCTGAGTTCACATCGTGGTTCTTGATTGATTCCG
>Ga0306920_100013367_pt1 | contig 11185 bp, 9 predicted proteins | sample flu12Cox44000170_FD_204666 | JGI IMG/M metagenome (GOLD analysis project Ga0306920, IMG submission 204666) | Lab enrichment of tropical soil microbial communities from Luquillo Experimental Forest, Puerto Rico - flux4day.12C.oxic.44.000.170 (v2)... | ecosystem: Environmental > Terrestrial >...
AACCATGACCTGGTGGCGCTGGGGAACGCCTCACGTCCGGAGATCTCCGCGGCGGGCTGGGATTACTTCTCCGGGGAAACGGCGTACGGGGTGCAGAAGCTGGAAACCCACCTTGGGGTCTCCTCCCCGCCGGGGTCGTTGCCGCTGGGGCAGGTGGTGTTCGAGCCGACCGCGCTGCGGGTCGCCACCGTGACGGGGAGCCTGGGCGGCCCGGTGTCGGGGCCGGTGCTGACCGCGACGTCGGACCGGCACGCGGTGACGGTCCCGCTGGATGTCTCCGACCAGTCGGAAGTCAAAGCGGGTGACACGGTGACGGTGACGCTGCCGGACGGGTCCACCATGCCGGGCGTGGTATCGGCGGTCGGCAAGGTCGCGACCACCTCGAGCGGTCCCGGCGGCTCGACGAGCATACCCCTCTATGTCACGCTGACCCGCCCGTCGGCGGCGGGGAGCCTGGATCAGGCGCCGGTGACCGTGAACATCACCACCGCCAGCGTACGCAACGTTCTGGTGGTGCCGGTGACGGCGTTGCTGGCCCAGTCGTCCGGGGGGTATGTGGTGGAGGTTGTCGGCGCGGGAGACACCCGGCGGTACGTTCCGGTGAGGCCCGGGATCTTCGATGACACCTCTGGGCTGGTGCAGGTGACCGGGGCGCTGAACCCCGGGCAGCGGGTCGTGGCGGCGGCAAGTTGACCGCCATTCAGCCGGCTCTGGCCGGCGGAGAGGGCCCGACCGGGTGGCCGGGTGCGGTGCCGGTGCTGGAACTGGATCAGGTGGCCAAGGTATATCCCGGGTCGCCGCCGGTGCGGGCGCTTGATGGGGCGAGCCTGGCGGTGGCCGCAGGCGAGCTGGTGGCGGTGGCCGGCCCGTCCGGGTCCGGCAAATCCACGCTGCTGCACCTGATGGGCACCCTGGACAAGCCGACCGCCGGGACGGTGCGCGTCACCGGCCTGGACGCGGCCCGGATGCGGGACCGGGAACTGGCGGCGCTGCGCGCCTCCCGGATCGGGTTCGTGTTCCAGCAGTTCTTCCTCGCCGAGCACCAGACGGTGCTGGGCAACGTCGCCGACGGGCTGCTGTATGCCGGGGTGCGCCGTGGGGAGCGGCTCCGACTCGCGCTGGAGGCACTGGACCGGGTCGGGCTGGCCAGCCGGGCCGCCACCCGGCCGACGCAGCTGTCAGGCGGGGAACGGCAGCGGGTCGCGATCGCCCGCGCGATCGCCGGCCGCCCGCCGGTGGTGCTGGCCGATGAGCCGACCGGCAACCTGGACTCGGCCACCAGTGCTGCCATCCTGACCCTGCTGGAGGAGCTGAATGCCACCGGGACCACGGTCATCATCATCACCCACGACCCCGCGGTCGCAGCCCGGACGCGGCGGCGCATCCAGATGCTCGACGGGCGCATCATCGCCGACACCAGCCCCGTCCCCCGCCAGGCAGCCGCCGGTGTGGTTCCCGGCCGGGCGGCCCCGCGCCCCCAGCGGCCCCCGCAGAGAGGACCGTCATGACTACCACATCAGGGCGGCCGTCTACTCCATCCGCTGCCCGGCTTCGGCCCGGGGACCTGGTCGGGCTGGCCAGCATCGGACTGCGCACCCGCAAGCTGCGCGCGACGCTGTCGGCGCTGGGCATCGCAATCGGCGTCGCCGCAATCGTGGCCGTCTTGGGCCTGGCCGCCTCCTCCCAGGCCGCGCTGCTGGACGAGATCGCCAGGCTGGGCACCAACCTACTGACCGTCACCAACGGGCAGACCCTCAACGGCGCCACCGCCGAACTGCCGGTGGCGGCGCCAGGGATGATCGCCCGGCTGCCCGGGGTCCAAGCAGTACAAGACACAGGAATGGTCGGCAACGTCAGCGTCTACAAGTCCGCGCTCATCCCCGCGATCAACACCAACGCGCTGACTGTAGACGCCACCACCCTGAACCTGCCCGCCGTGGCTGGCACTTCGGTGGCGCAGGGCAGCTACCTCAACGCCGCCACCGCCCGCCAGCCGGTCGCTGTGCTCGGCGCCGCCGCCGCGCGGCGGCTGGGCATCGACCGGATCCGGCCCGGGGAGCGGATCTGGGCCGGCGGCCAGTGGCTCTATGTCACCGGCATCCTGGCCCCGGCCACCCTGGCGCCGGAGATCGACTCGGCGGTCCTGGTCGGCTTCCCCGCCGCGCGCAAGTACCTGCACTTCGATGGGCACCCGTCGGAGATCTACGTCCGCACCATCGATACCCGGGCCGCCACCATGCGGGTGGACAGCCTGCTCGGCGCGCAGGCCAATCCGGAAAACTCCAGCCAGGTCACCGTCTCCCAGCCCTCGGCCGCGCTCACCGCCCAGGCCGACGCCAAGGGCGCGCTCGACACCCTGTTCCTCGGCCTCGGCGCGGTCGCGCTGCTGGTCGGGGCGATCGGCGTGGCCAACATCATGGTCATCTCCGTGCTGGAACGCCGCTCCGAGATCGGGCTGCGCCGGGCACTGGGCGCCACCCGCGGCCAGATCCGCACCCAGTTCCTCGCCGAGGCCATCCTGCTGGCCCTGGTCGGCGGCACTGCCGGCATCATCATTGGCGCGATCGCCACCGCCGCCTACGCCCACGGCCAACGCGAGATCGTCGTCATACCACCCCAAGCATGGGCAGGCGGCCTGGCCGCCGCCCTGCTCATCGGCGCCCTGGCCGGGCTGCTGCCCGCCATCCGCGCCGCCCGCCTGTCCCCAACCCGGGCACTATGGACCGCCTGACACGACGGGTAACCGGCACGGCCCGCGAGATCCTTGCTGCCTCACGGGTCCGCGCCTACGGCCGGCGCCAAGCACGTCGACGGACCGCACCACGAAGCTGAGTGACAGGGAAGATCGGGGAGAACGCGCGCCGAGCCGACTGATAGTCGCACTTCTCGGCGACTCGGCGAGCCCGACCGCGACCCGCGGAACGAGCTGAGCTGTGCAGGGTGCGCTGATGGCGCGGCTTTGTGGCGGCTCGACGGCGGTGGGTGGAGTGCCTGTCTGCGCCCTCCCATGGAGTACCGCCCCGTGAATCGGTTTCGGATGTTCGGCGTTATCCCTCAGCGATCTTGGCAATCTCCGGCGAGCGGCGGTGGACGTAAGATGTTTGCGCCACTCGTTTTGGAGATCGGTGGCTTTCTGGCAAGTGTGGTTGGCGTCAACTCGATGAGAAGCCTTGCGCTGGTGGCCACGGAGACGACGCTGCGCAGCAACCTGCCTGCGCCGGCGTCGAGTTTCATTGGCCGCGAGGGCGAGCTGGCCGAGGTGCGCCGGCTGGTTGGCGCCTGGCGGCTGGTGACGTTGACCGGTGCGGGCGGGGCGGGCAAGACCCGTCTGGCCCTGCAGGTGGCGGCCGGGCTGGCCGAGGGCGCTGGGGACGGGGCATGGTTCGCCGATCTGGCCCGGCTGGGCGACCCGGACCTGGTGGCGGTGACCGTGGCTGACGTGCTGGGCGTCCGCCAGGAGCCGGCCCGCCCAGTGCTGGACACGCTGACGGAGGCGGTGGGCGGGCGGAGCCTGCTGGTACTGCTGGACAACTGCGAGCACCTGATCGGCGCCTGCGCCAACCTGGCTGATGCGCTGCTGCGGCGGTGCCCAAACATCACGCTGCTCGCGACGAGCCGTGAGCCGCTGGGCATCGACGGGGAGCGCGTGTACCGGGTGCCGTCCATGCGTACACCGGCCGACGGCGACGATCCTGGGACGATCCGGGCCAGTGAGGCGGTGCGGCTGCTGGCAGACCGGGCCGCCGCGCAGGGGGTGCCGCTGGCCTGGGACGGGCCGACAGCGCAGGTGGTGGGCCGGATCTGCCGTCGGCTGGATGGCATCCCGCTGGCTCTGGAGCTGGCCGCGGTGCGGCTGCGGGTGCTGCCGGCGGGCGAGCTTGATGCCCGGCTGGATGAGCGGTTCGCCCTGCTGACCGGCGGGTCGCGGGCCGGGCTGCCGCGGCAGCAGACGCTGCGCGCGATGGTGGACTGGTCGTGGGAGCTGCTGACCGGACCCGAGCGGGCGGCGCTGGCCCGGTTGTCGGTGTTCGCCGGGGGGTTCGGCCTGGCCGCGGCCGAGGCGGTCGCCGCTGGCCCGGACGTGCCCGCCGGTGAGGTGTTGGGGCACCTGGGCGCGCTGGTGGACAAGAGCCTGGTGCAGTTCGGTGACGCCGGTGACGGTCCGGGCCGGTATCGGCTGCTGGACACCGTGCGCCAGTACGCGGCCCGGCGGCTGGACGCGGCCGGTCCGTCGGTAGCCGGCGCCGCCCGGGCCGCTCATCGCGATTACTACCTGGCCCTGGCCGAGGCGGCCGCGTCGCAGCTTGTTGCTTCCGAGCAGGCCGCGTGGCTGGACCGGCTAGAGGCCGAGCTGGGCAACCTGCGCGCCGCGATCGCCTTCAGCCGGGCTCAGCCAGACCCCGTGCCGGGCCTGCGGCTGGCCGCCTCGCTGCGGGTGTTCTGGCTGGCCCGTGGGCACGTCTCCGAAGCGGCCGATGCGTTGCGGGCGCTGCTTGACCTGCCAGCCTCCCCTAGGGCGACGCTGATGCGCGCCCGGGCGCTGGCCGCGGCGGCCAACCTCGTCGAGCGAGGGGGCGGTTACGCCGCCGCCGAGGACTACTGCCAGGAGGCGCTGGCCATTGCCTCCCAGGCCGGCGACGACTACCTGGTCGCCGACTTGCTGCATCAGCGAGCCTGGACCTTGCTGCACCAAGGGCAGCCCGGCACCGCGCTGCCGCTCATTGAGCAGGGCCTGGACCTGGCCCGCGGTCTCAAGGAACCCCACCTGATCGCCCGCCTGCTTTCCGCCAGGGCATACGCCACCAACTTCGGGGGAGACCATGCGGGCGCGGCCCGCGATGCCCACCAGTCCCTGCAGCTCTACCGCCAGACCGGTGACCAGGGTGCATTGGGCGTAGGGCTCGGCAACCTCGCCGACTACGAGCTGTCGGCGGGCGACCTGGACGCCGCCCGCCGCCACCTCGCCGAAGCGCTTGACATCTCCCGCGCGCTCAACAATCGCAACGGCATCTATTACGGGACTTTCAACCTTGGCCTGGCCGAGTACCTCGCCGGCTCGCCGGGCGCGGCCGAGGGCTTGTTCGCGGAGTCACTCGACCTGGCCACCCACATGGGGATGAAGCGCAATGCTGCCTACGCTCTGATCGGCCTTGCGCTGGCCAGCCAGAGCGGGGCCGGCCCGGGCTGGGCGGCTCGGCTGCACGGCGCAGCCGACCAGGCCCTGGCCGATCAGGGCCACGCTCTCGCGCCGCTGGAAGCCCGGCTGGCCGACCTGGACCGCCAGCGCCTGTGCGCCGCGATGGGCGCCGAGGCGTTTGAGGCCGAGTACGCCGCGGGCCGCACCCTCGACCCTACGCAGGTGCTGGCCGCGCTCGTCCGTACGGATGGAGCGGTGGGGCAAGCGCAATTGACGGGATCAGGCGAGGCCGCGTCGGTGCTGACGCCTCGCGAGCGCGACGTACTGAAACTCGTCGCGCAAGGACTGAGCAACCACGACATCGCTCAGCGGCTGGTTTTGAGCGAGCACACGGTCCACCGGCACCTGGCCAACATCCGCCGCAAGCTCGGCCTTTCCTCGCGTGCTGCGGCCGCGGCCTGGGGCGTGCGCGCGGGGCTGGTATGAGCCTGGCCCGATCGGGCCATCTGCGGCGGCCGCGTGAATCTGGCCCGTACGGGCGAAGCGATAGCGCCGCGCAGCCGCATATCACTGACACAACGAGGGCAACGGGTTCGACTGAGCGTGTCACTGGCAGGCGAAGCCGCTAACCGGGAGCGAGGTGTCGATCAACCGGATCCTCGGAAACCGCCCACAGGCCACCGAGGAGACCGCGATGCACCCCCGCAGCTACTACCTGGCGCAGGCCCGCATGGCGAGCTGCCCCACCACGCCCGAGTGACACCCGGACCCGTGCCGTTCCCGGCAGAACTTAAGGAGGAAACGCCTCCGATGCCCGCCACCGGCGTTCACCGCGGCACGCTGGCTGCCACGCTCGAAAACCACTCCGTCCGCCGCCTCACGACGCACCCCGGTCGACCGATACGCCCCGGACACCGTTACGCGGTGCATCTTGGCCGGCCGGCGCTGCGGACCGCCGACGGACACGACCGCGATGAGCGGCGCGCCAGCTGGCTCGAGCTGTTCTTCGACCTCGCCTTCGCCGGGGCCGTCGGCCAGCTCGCCGGTGCGTTCCAGAGCCATCCCGGCCTGGGTGCGCTGGCTCGCTTCGCCCTTCTGTTCACCCCGATCTGGTGGCTGTGGGTGCAGCTCACGTTCTACGCCGACCGGCACGAGACCGAAGACGCGGCGCACCGGATCTCGATCCTGGTGGCGATCTTGCTATGCGTTGCCCTCGCCGCCAGCGCGCCCAGTGCCCTCGCCGGCCGCACCGCCGGGTTCGTCGTCGCCTTCGCCTGCCTGCGCGGCCTGCAACTGCTGCTGTATGCGCGGGCCCGGCGCCACCTGCCGGCCACCAGGCCGCTGTACAGCTGCTACCTTATCTGGTTCAGCGTCGCCGGCGCGCTGTGGCTTGCCTCCCTCACTGTCAGTGGCGCCGCGCGGTATGCGTTCTGGGGCGCGGCGTTGCTTACCGACGCCGCCAGTTCCCTGGCCATGCTGGCGCCACGGCGCCGGCTGCCGGTGAACAGTGCGCACCTCGCCGACAGGTTCCAGCTGTTCGTCTTGATTGTGCTGGGCGAGTCGATGGCCCGGCTCATCAGTGCCGCGGCCGCGCGTCCCTGGAGCCTGCCACTGGCCATCGTGCTCACGGCGGCACTGATCACGCTGGCCGCCCTGTGGTGGGCCTGGCTCAGCGCCGCCGACCGCTGCGCGCTGAACAGCCCGGCGGCCATCGCCCGTTTCACCGCGCTCAATCTGCCGCTGGTGGCGGGCATCGCCGCGGGCAGCGCCGGCCTGCACCTGGCCATCCTCGCCGCCGACGGGGCGAGCACGATCGCGGCGGGCCCTCGGGCCGCCCTCTACGGCGGGGTGAGCGTCTGCCTGCTGGCCAGCGTCTTCCTGCCGTCCACCACGATGACCCGGCCGGCCAGGGTCGCCAGGCTGGCGACCGCCTTCGCCGCGATGGGCCTGGTGTTTATGGGCGCGATCATCGAGCCCGTCTATCTGGTCCCCGCCCTGACCGCCGTGCTCGCGCTCGGTCTGACCGCCGAAGCACGCCAGAGCCGGTCCGCCGGCAACCCGGCAGCCGCCGGCCTTGTTCACCCGGAGCACCCATGCCTGCGTTCTTGACACCCCCGGCCGCCACGCCCCTCGCCGGCGTTGATCCTGGCCGGGGCCATGCGGTCCCGGAGCCGACATGGGCCTGGGCGTGGCAGGCGGTGACGGGCACCACGTTCGGTGACGAGCTACTCGAGTGGCCCCCGGACCTGCTCGCGTTCACCGAGGTGATCCTGCAGCGCTCGGAGGCCTACCGCTTCGCCTTGTCCCCGCCCGCCGGCTCAAGCTGGCCACCCGCCGGCTTTCCCGGCTGGCCAGACGCGGTTGCCGACGCCGCAAGGCGGTGGAGCGGCTGGGCTGAGAACAGGGACGTGGCCCTCCCGGGGCTGCTGGTCCGGGAGTGGGCGGCCCTCCGCGCCCGGGCCGGGGCTCCGCTCAGCGATCTCACTGAAGCCCGGGACTGGCGGCTGTGCGAGGCGCTGCTGACCCTGCACGCGATCGCGGACGAGGCGTGCGCCGGGCTGGGCGTCGCCCGCCGCGCAGCCGGTGCGGACGGGGTGCGGTACCGGGCCCGGGCCCGGGAACTGCTGGCCAGGACCGGATCCCTGGCCCGCATCCCGGGGCACCTGATCCGGGTGCTGCCCAAGGCCGGCACGCCTGGGTCCGGGAGTTCGGCGCGGGTGCTCTCCCGGTACGCCGCTGTCCAGGCGCCCGGTGTCGAGGCCCGGTGGTACCGGGCGCCCGGCCGGGGCCTCACCACGCAGCCGCATGTAAGGGAAGTCAACTACCTGCTCCTGCCGTGGCCACTGCGGATACGGGCGGCAGATTTCCGCCCGGTAGCCGGGCCCCTGCAACGGCTTGCCGGCGACCCGTTCGGCTTCTTCGAGTTCGCCCCTTCCGACCGGCTCGACCTGGATCTCGCGGACCGGACGCTTGCCGCAGCCCGCGACCAGGCCGGCGCTGTCGACGTCGTCATTCTGCCGGAGAGCGCGGTGGAGCACAGCGAGATCGACGGGCTGGAAACGCTCTTGGCCCGGCACGATGTGACCGCCCTCATCACCGGGGTCCGCGAGCGCCCCGCACGACCGGGCCGGTTCCCACGCAACTGGGTGCACATCGGCGTGTCGGTCGGGGGACAGTGGGCGCACATCCGGCAAAGCAAACACCACCGCTGGTCGCTCGACGACGCCCAGATCCGCCAGTACCACCTGGCCGGCGCGCTGCACCCGCACATCCGCTGGTGGGAAGCGATGGAAGTGCCCCGCCGCTCAGTCCAGTTCGTCGAACTGGGCGGCGGGGTCACGCTGACCTCGCTGGTCTGCGAGGACCTCGCCCAAACCGACGAGGTGGCCGACGTGATACGTGCCGTCGGGCCGACCCTCGTGGTGACACCGCTCCTCGACGGCCCCCAGCTCAGCTCCCGGTGGGGCGCCCGGTACGCCGGCGTTCTGGCCGACGACCCCGGCTCGGCCGTGCTCACGCTGACCCCGTTTGGCATGGCGCAGCGCTCCCGGCCACCAGGGCACCATCCATCGCCCGTCGTCGCACTCTGGAAGGGCCCGGGCCAACACGTGCGCGAGATCCCGCTCGACCGCGGCGCCCACGGCATCCTGCTGTCGGCGACCGCCGGCCCTGCAGTCAGCCGCAGCTTCGACGGCCGGCGGCCCGGCCGCGACGGCAGCGAGTTCTCCGGCGTGCGCGCCCGGCAGATCCGGGCGGCCAGCACCGGGACGTGGCCACCTCCCACACAGGTCCCTCCCCCGCCCCGGCCCACGCTGACCGCCGACGAACTCACGATCTTGACGTCGTGGGCGGAAGCGCTGGCCGAAGCGCTGGCGTTCGCGCCCACCAGCATCGAGGCCCTGGCCGCCGACGCCCAACCGGGCGCCCGCTGGCGAGACGAACTCCACGTCGGCGAGCCCTCCCCGCCGCTGCGCCACGCCATCAATCACATGGCCCAGACCGCCCAGACCGCCGCCGCTGCCGGCGGCGACCCACCGCTAGAGGCAGCTCGGCTCGCGGCCGAAGGTAGCCAACCGGGCCAGTCAGCCCTCGACAGCCTGGCCCGCGCAGTGCTCCGATCAGCGCTCCAACAGCGCCAAACCCCGGCAACCGGCCGGCGAGCTGGTCGCTCAGAGCCGGAACGCCCAATGGGCGGCCACAACCGCGATAGCGCTCAGAAGCGTGCGCTCGTACCTTTGGGCGTTTTATACCGATATGCGATTTCACGGGACAGGGCGGCCGTTGCTGGGTATGGCGGGCAGCTGGGATGAAAGGATCGGCGGGTGGGCGAATGGGTCTTTTTCATGCACCCGCCGCGCGATGACTTCATCGCCACCATGACCGATGCCGAGCGTTCTGCGTTCGGCGCTCATGCCGCCTGGCTGCGTAAGCTGCTGGCCGATGGCGTGTTGATCGTGGCCGGCCCGTGCCTGGGCCAGGTCAACACCGGGATCGCGATCTTTGAGGCGCCTGATGAGGAGGCGGCGCGGCGCGTGGTTGCCGATGAGCCGGTGACCAGCGGCGGGTACATGGACGGTGACCTGCGGCCGTACCGGCTCGGCCTGCTGCGCGGCCGCGACCGGTAACCGGAGGGAGGCGGGGATGAAGGTGGGCCTGGTCGCGCTGCATTTCCCGCGTCCGGAGCACTGGGACGAGATGATCTCCCGCGTTCGCCGGGCGGCGGAAGTGATGGCGGCGGCACCGGGCTGCCTTGCGGTGGACTGCTGGGTGAGCGAAGATCACCAGGCGGTCGTGACGACGGGGCAGTGGGAGTCGGAACAGGCGCTGATGGCAGGGTTTGCGGCCGGACATCCGGGCCGGGCGCCGCGGCCGGGCTGAGCGCGCTGTACCTGGCTGCGATGGGCGGCTCGCACCCGCTTGCCAAGCGCATCGGGGCGTGGCCGTCGGTCGCCGCAGTCACGGCCGTCACCGTGGGCGTCGCCGAACTGGTGACCCGCACAACCGCTTTCATTGGGGCTGAGTAGACAGGTATCCGCCGATATTCGCTCAATTTGGGCTTTGCCCGCAGTCCCTGATGACCACGCCGAACGAGGTGATCTGCGCCGGCCTTGATGAGCGATACGGCTTGGTCTCAGCCGCCGAATGCCTGAGCGGCAGCGGCCTCGATCTCCTCCGGTGTCAGGTCGCGGAGGTGCTGGGCGATGTTCCAGCGGTGCCCAAACGGATCGGTCAGCTGTCCGTGGCGTTCGCCCCAGAACTGATCGGCGAGCTCGTGGCAGACCTCGGCGCCGGCCTCAAGTGCCCGCTGCCACAGCGCGCCCGCATCGCCGGTCTGGATCTGCAGCACCGTAGCGGTGCCGCCGATGCTGGCCGGAGAGAGTATCCCGGCCTGTGGGAACTCGCTGGCCACGTGCAACGCGCTGTCGCCGATCCGCAGCACGACCGTGAGTACCTTGCCGCCGGGCAGCGTCACCCGGGCCTGCTCGCGCGCGCCGAACGCGCGCTGATACCACGCCGATGCGTACGCCGCATCCGATGCCACGATGTGGGCGGTCAGGGTGTGCGGCGGCGGATCAGACAGCGACCCGCGCGGCGGATCAGACAGCGACCCGCGCGGCGGGCGCCCTCCCGGGTCTGCGGCGATTGCTCAACCAGCAACTGCACCGGTTCCCCGGCCGGTAACTACCGGGTGAGCGAGACCCTGGGGGCCTCGCAACCAGTCAGGTGTCGTCACTGACGTCCGCGTTGCGCGGCCGGAAGGCCGTCGCGCCCACCGGGCCGTCCCGGTAGGGGGCCAGGAACGCGGTCAGCGCGGCCAGCACCTCGTCGGGAGCCTCCTCCAGGCAGTAGTGGCCGCAGCCGGGGATGACCACGCTCTGTACGTCGTCGGCGGCCAGCTTCATCGTGTTCGCGGCCCCCTCGCCGATGCCCTTCTCTCCGCCGATCGCCAGGACCGGCAGGGTCAGCCGCCGTTCCTTCCGTTGCTGGTTCTGCGCGATGGTGGCATCCAGCGCGCGGTAGGGCGCGAAGCTGCCGCGCAGGGCGCCG
>Ga0306920_100013368_pt1 | contig 11185 bp, 9 predicted proteins | sample flu12Cox44000170_FD_204666 | JGI IMG/M metagenome (GOLD analysis project Ga0306920, IMG submission 204666) | Lab enrichment of tropical soil microbial communities from Luquillo Experimental Forest, Puerto Rico - flux4day.12C.oxic.44.000.170 (v2)... | ecosystem: Environmental > Terrestrial >...
AACTGGGTTGAGGCCTTTGCCCGAAATCACGACATCCCCATCGAGTGGGCCGAAAAGGGCGTGCGCAAGGAAGACTATGTGCAGCCCTGGCTACGGAAAATGGTCCCCGCATCAGGCGAGAGCGAAGGGGACAGCTGTAGGGGGTACATGGAGCCCAAGCAGCCCCCGGGCCGAGACCGGACGGGCGCCTGCCGCTTTCCCGGCTGCAGACGGTTTCGAAGGATCGGGCGGAGCCTCTCTGGCCGCCTTCTCGCGATCTATGGCCCGCATCAGTTTGGCCAACCCTTCTCCAGTGAGACTCGGCATGGGACCGGATCACTCATCGTCGAGGATGCGAGCCGCTTCGCCACCGCGAACTGGTTGGCCAAGCGCGGCGTCCACGGGGATGGGATGGGCCATCTGCGGTTGACCCATGGGGAATTCCTAACCTAGACTGTTTACTCGGTGCGAAGGTCGATATGTTGGCGATGGCCGACTTGCCAAATTGGCCTCTATGGCGTCGATCGGCCGAAATCGCCATGCGATTCACGACTGATGTCAGAGACGCGCTCCGCCCGATCAGTCGTCATCTCGCGAGCGGAGTGGGCGGGATCGCCCGCGCGGTGAAAGCAGGACTAGCCGCGCAGCTGGATGGTGGGTATCAGCCCGATATCGGTCGCCAGTCCCTTGCAGAAGAAGTCGATGCCGCCCTGGAGCTCGACAACGTGTCGGTCGCCTACGGAGACCGCTTCGCTTTGCACGCCGTCACCGGCCGATTCGCAGCTGCGAGTCTCACCGCCATCGTCGGCCCGAACGGCGCCGGCAAGAGCACTCTTCTGAAGGCGCTGGTCGGGTTACTCCCGCTGCAATCCGGCAAGCTGCTCTGCCCTGCCATTGCACAGCATCGGTATGCGTATTTGCCGCAACAGGCGGAACTCAACCGCGATTTCCCGATCAATGTTGGCGAATTGGTGGCGCTTGGCGGATGGCGCGGATTTGGTGCGTTTCGAGGGCCACCCGAAGATCTGCGAAGCCAAGTCGCTGCGGCGGTTGCAGCCGTCGGGCTGGCAAGGTTCCTCGATCGACGCATTGGCGAACTCTCCCCCGGTGAATTGCAGCGCGCCCTGTTCGCCCGGCTCCTATTGCAGGACGCAGCGGTTATTCTGTTGGACGAGCCATTTACGGCGCTCGACGAGGACACCACGGAGGATTTGTTGGGCATCGTAAAGCGCTGGCGGGACGAGCGGCGAACGGTGATCGCCGTGCTGCACGACCTCGATCAGGTTCGCAAGCATTTTCCTGCAACGCTGTTGTTGGCGCGGTCGGTTATCGCTTGGGGCGAAACCGATGCGGTTCTGATCGCAAGAAATTTTGCCGGCCTAGGCAAGCCTTTTGGTAGTCCACGGCAAGACGCGACGGGCCCATGAGCAAGACGTACGCTCTGCTGATCGGACCGTTCGAGACATTCGGCTTCATGCGTACCGCGCTCATCGCCTGCCTGGCGTTGGCGCTGGCGAACGGTCCGATGGGTATTTTGCTGCTCTTGCGGCGCATGAGCCTCGAGGGCAATGTCCTGGCGTACGCCATCATGCCGGGCGCCGCGCTCGGATTTCTATATGCCGGCTATTCGCTCGTCGCGCTTACTCTGGGCGGCCTGCTGACCGGCGCGCTGGTGGCGGGCTCGGCGGGCTTGATCGCGCGATTGCAGCCCCGACGGAGGGAGGCTTCGCTCGCGGCCTTCTATTTGGCTTCGCTGGCGCTGGGTGTGATGATCGTCTCCGCTCGCGGCAGTCATGCGGATTTGATGCACGTCCTGTTCGGCACCGTGCTCGCGGTGGACTTCAGGGGGTTGGTGTTTATCGCCAGCGTGAGCAGTGCAACCCTGCTTATCATAGCGGCCATCTATCGCCCGCTGGCCGTCGACTCGTTCGATCGGTCGTTCCTGCACGCAGTTGGTGGCAACAGTTGGGTCTTCCGCGGCATATTTGTGTTTTTGCTGCTGCTCAATCTGGTTGCGAGTATCCAAGCCTTCGGCACTTTGCTGGCAATCGGTCCGATGCTGCTGCCGGCGGCGGCCGCGATGTGCTGGACACAAAAAATCTGGCCGATGTTGTTGCTGAATATCCTAATCGGGCTGGGCGCCGACTCCATCGGCCTGCTGCTGTCGTACCACGCGAACATGCCGTCCGGGCCATCGATTGTGCTTTCCAATGGCATCATATACGGTCTGTCGCTCGTTGTCTCGGATCGCGTGCGGATCTACAGACAGATCGCTTAGGGAGGACTGTGATTGACGACTAGGGCCTTCATCGCGGCCGGCTTGCTTGCGGTTCTCGCCACCGGCGCCCCGAGTGCTGCCTCCGCCGACAGGTCGGTTGTCGTTGCGACGTTCAGCGTAATCGGGAACATGGTGGCAAACGTTGGCGGCGATCATGTCGCGCTCGTTACCATCGTCGGCCCAGGGGGAGATTGCGAACTCTACAAACCGACCCTCGCCGATGCCAAGGCCGTCGCCGATGCGCTGATCGTCTTTATGAATGACCTCAACGACGAGTTCGAGCCGTGGATCGAACCGCTGCTGAAGCAGGCGGGGTTTCGCGGTACGAAGGTGGTGGTGTCGCGAGGTGCGCACATACTGACCGCCGAAGAAGAGCGCCCAGTTGGCGGCAAGAATGTGGTGGCAATCGACCAGCATGCGTGGCTCGATCCCAAGAACGGGATTGTCTATGTGCGGAACATCGCTAACGCGCTCGTGCGCATCGACCCAGCTAATGCGGCCGACTACCGTGCGCGTGCCGCGGCCTATATCAAGGAACTACAAGCCGTTGACGAATGGGCCAGGGTCGAAATATCCGCCGTGCCGGCCGCCAAGCGGCGGGTGATCTTGTCGCACGATTCGCTGCAATACCTGGGCAAGGCCTACGGCATCACGCTGATTTCGATCTACGGCTGGACTAACAGGGCCGACCCCTCGGCCGCCGAGGTATCGCAACTGACGCGGCAGATCACGCAAGAGGGCCTACGCGCCCTGTTCCTTGACAGCATCACCGACCCGAGGCTGACGGAGCGCGTTGCCAATGAGACGGGCGCCGTCATCGGCGGCACCCTCTATGGAGACGCCCTATCACGCGAAAGCGACGCCGACACGTACCTGAAGATGATTCGCCATGACGTCAGCACACTCAAGGCGGGCATGCTGAAGAACTGACCAAACATGGTCGGCCCCCCACCGGAGACGATGCGCGGACCGCTCCTGGCGAGCGCACGGGCGCGCGTTGTCATTGCGGCAATTGCGGTTGTCGGGCTGTGGTTGGGTGTCCTGTGGGCATCGCTTGCCCGGGCGCCCCCGACTGCAAATGACAGAGCGTCGAAGCCGATCACTCCGGCGCTGCAGCTCGTCGTCGCCTCCGGCCAAGTGGCGCCGACCGGCGGCAATTTCGATCGCTTCGACGTAGCGTCCCAGCCAATCGTCGCCCCGCCAAACGCACGTGGCCACGTCGCGTTCTATTCCAGCATTGTGCGCAGCAAGGCGCGCGAAGGCATCTTCCTTGCCACGGGCTCGCGCATCGTGAAGGTCGCGGCCATTGGCGATGCGGTGCCCGGCGGCGGCATCTTGACGGAGTTCGCCAAGCATCCCATCCCCGCGTTGAACGACGCCGACAAGGTCGCATTCGGTGCGGCGGTCACCGGCGCCCTGGCGAACGAGGGCGTCTTTATGGCGACTGGGGGCAGCCTCAAAGTGATTGCGCTGAGCGGGACCGATGCACCGGGCGTGCCCGGAGGTACACTTGTCGAATTCGACACGCCGGCACTCAACAACTCAGACGAGGTCGTGTTCGGCGCCAAGGTGCGTCAGGGTCGCGAAACACTCGAGGCCCTATACCTCTACAGCGGCGGCAAGCTGCGCAAACTCCTGACTAGTGGCGATCGCACGCCGCTCGGCGGAACATTCGCCAACTTCGGTGTGCCTGCCATCAACAACCGAGGTGCGATAGCGTTCCCAGCGGTGTTGCAACACGCCGCGACCCTGGGCGGCATCTTTGTTGCGGGAACCCGCGACCTGCGATTGCTGGTCGGGGCCGGCGACAGCGCTTCCGGCGCCATGCTCGTGCGCTTCTCGGAGCGCGTCGCCATCAATGATGAGGACAGCGTTGCATTCGGGGCACATCTGAGCGCAGGTGGGGTCAACCGGGAAGCCGTTCTCCTTGCCGGAACATCGGGACTAACCGAGGTGGCTGGAGTGGGTGACACCGCCCCAGGAGGCGGCAAGTTCTCCGCTTTCGGCGCGTGGCCGACGCTTGGTCCCGCCGATAGGGTTGCCTTCGTCGCCGCCATCGATGGCGGACCTGGACCACTCGGGATCTACGTTCGGCAAGGAGGCAACCTCGCTCGTGTGGCGATGGTGGGCGAGCGTCTCGGCCGCAACAAGTCCCTGCCGGGCCTCGCGCTCAACCCCGTCACGACCGCCGGCCGCAATGGTGGCCTGACCTTCGCCACGATGGCCCTGCCGGAAACAGGGGAGAACGGCATCTATTATTTCGGACCGGCTCCCGACCCGGAGTGAGCTTCCGAACAAGGCGTCAATTCATATCGGTCGGCGGATACTCCTTAAAGACGTTCTTCGCCGAGACGAGGATGTGTTTGGTTGTGGTTCGCGACGGCACGCCTTCACCGTGGAGCATGCGCAAAGCAATTGGCAGCACCTCATAACCGTAGCGATCGAGATAATAGGCAACCGATCCCAGGATGATGCTGCCTCGGTTCGAGGGATCGATCTCCTTTTTTTCTGCGGCGCCTCCGTGGATACTACGGTCGAGGCCTTGGCCGACGATGACGCAATCGTTGATGCGCGAGGCGCGCTCCACGGCCGCCTTTGCGGCGAGCGCAGTCTGATCGTCGAGAGCCGCGATCAGAACCCTGCGCCGGGTTTGCGACGACAGGAACTTGCTGAGCAGTCCGTCGACACGAGGCGGATTGCCACTGGTGTCGAGTTGCGTGAGTGTGATCTCAGGAAGATCTTGCCGCAGCGCCTCACTAATCCCCCGCACGCGATCGGCCAAATACGGACCTGTATCGCCGAGATCGCCGAGTATGGCGGCAACGACCACCTGATCCGACCAGTTTTCTCGAGCAAACTCGGCAAGCGCCTTGCCGGCGATGCGCCCCGCGCCAACGTTGTCGGCTGCATAGAGCGGAGCGTCAGAGACGGGCGTATTTACCGCCAAAACGGGGATACCGGCGCCGCGCATGCGGCGACCGATCTCGGCATTGGTTTCGACGTCCGTATTGTACGCGATGAAGAGATCCACTTTTCTTTCGATCGCGTCCTTGGCGTTGACGAGCGCCTTTTGCGCATCCCCGCCGTTGTCGTAGAAGATTATCTCCACTGGCAAAGTGCGGGAAGCCAACTCAAAACTTCGTCGCACCTCGAGACCCGTGAAGCCGAGCCCCTCGAGATGAATGTTCGGGTCTTCATTGACGTTGGCAAAGGCAATGCGAAAGCGCCGCTCCCCCACTTGTGCGCGCGCTGACCATGCGGCAAGCACGCCCATGAAGGCCGCAAGGAACTGCCTGCGGCCCAGCCTCACCGGGCGAGGGATATGCTTGCCAGTCAAATCGCCACCCCGATCAGCGTCGATTCTGGCGCCTATTGGATCGCCTCAATGTTGACAAAGGTGCCGGTCGTCCCGACGGCCTTCGGCACCGTCATTGAAAGGAAGAACGTGGCCCGTTTTGAATTTGCTGCCTCGGCGGCAATCAGGTCGGTGCGCACGTTCTCGATGATGTGGATGCCGTTGTCGGTGATCAAAGTCGCGTGAACGGGAAAAGCTTCATCCTTGTTCTCACCCGGGATCACCTCCACCGCCCACGTGTCGGCTCCGACGGCCACCACCTTCTGACTGACCAGCCAATCGGCGGCGGATTTGCCGATGCCGGGTTCCGACCCGTTATAGACGGCGTTCTGCTTTGGGAACTGCTTGAACAGGTCGACCCAGCCCGTGTGCAGAAACACCGCATCTCCCTCGCGCAGGGTGACATTATACATCTTTAGACCGGCCTGGAGGTCGGCTTCGGTGATCACCGTCCCGCCATCTAGGCATGGGGCCGTGCAAGCCGCATTAACCTTCAATTTCCCGGCCTCCTGGAAGACCTTGACGATATCGATGATCACGCCGCGCGTCGCAAACGTCTTGATATGTTCGAGGCCGAGCTTCTTCAGATAGTTCTGCGTCACGAACTTGCCCATCGGCGTCTGATTGTAATAGCAGTCCTTGATGCCAATGTGCCCGATGCCGTCGATGTGCGTGCCGACATGACTTTGGCTCAAATAGGTGTCTTCCATATAGCTGAGCTGATTCTTGCCGAACTCGGCCCCCGGCACGATGGCCACGCTCGTCAGTATGGTCTTGGTGAACCGCGTGCCAAAAAGCGGCACACCATCCACCAGATTGTGGGCCATTGGAATCACTTTGCCGGTTTGGATCTCGGCCGCAGCAGCCTTTGTCACTGCTGGCGTGATGCGATTGGTCGCCCCGGTCTCGTCGTCCGGACCGAAGGGAGAAGCCTTGACCAATGTCTTGCAATCGGACTGAGCGAGCGCAGTCGCAGGGTGACCGACCACTGCCAGTACCGTCAAAGCGGCAGCGATGCACGGAGTGCCCACCTTCATGGAAATCCTCCCAGAGGTTCTTAGACGTCCCTTTCCCTGTGATTACTATGTCAGACTTAGCGTCCGGACTCAATCGACCACGTGTTGTAACAGTGTTGCGGTTGGCGCATTCCGCTTGAGGGCCTATCCGATCGGAGAGGGGAGGCAGCGCTCGGCCAATGCGCTTGCCCTACGAACGCTACAAAATTTAGCCCTCGTATTTGCTGAGGTAGCGAGCTTCGGCTCCGAGGAAGATGCCGGGCTGAGGTTGGCTCGTGACGGAAGCGAATAAGCCGACCGTCGCATCACGCTGCCAAAGCCCGCTCTCGCAAGTCTCTAATTACGTACCCCTTGCTGCTTATGTGCCCCTTGCTGAAAGTGCTCACGTTTCAAAGTGGCACACAGCCGAAAGTCGGCTGGAGCGTTAGGTTTAGTCCGAACCTGTGACGGGTTTCGGATGCCGGCCCCATCACCTGTGCTCGCAATACGCACGATGGCCGACCGGGCCGGCGCTCGAAGGCCGCATTCTACCAAGGCGTGCAGGCCGCATTGCCTGGCGATACACATCATGCAATCGAGATCATGCGCAGCGCGATGGCTAAGGCGGAGAAGATCGGTTGGAAGAACAATCGTGTGTGGCAAGTTAAGTTAGCCAAGTGGCCACCGCCCACGCTCATACCCGAGATCCACGAGCCAGTATCGCTCTGTTGGATGAAGCGATTGAAGCATCCGACGGGGCCGAGGCACGGAATTTCGAGGCCGAGCTATACTAGCTGCGAGGGGAAGCGCTTATCGCGTCGGCCAGCGCCCTTTTCAGTGAAGCGACTGCTTCGTCCTGCCGCCACCCTTGCTCGGCTCCTTCGCGATCAAGGCAGAGCCGCCGAGGCTCACGAGGAGCTTGCACAAGTGTATAGCTGGTTCACCGAAGGTTTGGAACTACTCGGCTCAAGAGTTCCCGAGCTTACTTGATGAGCTGCAGGGGTATCTCGATCGCTTTCGCAATTAATCGTCAGGTCAGGCAAGGTCTGCACAAGGTTTTGCGTGCCACAACCCTGGCGCGCAAGTCCAAAATCCTTAGGCGAAGATTAGGTTGGAGGCACAGGATCGATATTTTCGCGACATGGGCTGGGTGTGCCCTATGACACAGCGTCAGACTAACCTTTGGTGCACGGTCACAGTCTTGGTGGAATGGGTTGCTCTCCAGTGTGAGGTATTGCCCATGAATATGCATGTGGAGGTCAAGGAAGTTACCTCATCGCTCAAACCAGTGAAGATCAGCCTGCTGCGGCGGATGTTCAATTTTCTTGCGACGCTGTTGTCATCCCCCAAGGGCGACCAGGGTGGTTGGGAAGGCGGCGCACGCGGGCTCTGAGCAAGTGCGAAGCAGAACACATTTGAGGTACGGCAGATTGCGATCTCGACTGATCATTGGACTTCAAACCCAGGCGGGGACGTCCAGTTGTAGTAAATAATCGGGGCCACTCGCCCCCGGTTGCGCGGTGGTTCCAGTGCCTTTCGCGCCACGTTTCGTGGCGCGGCGACCTGCGCTGCCGGCAACCTATTCTTTTCGCCTCCCCTCTTGTAGGGGGCACGACTAGTCGGTCATTGGGGATGGGTAGAATTGATACCGGTCAGCGTCTCGTTCGTGCTCGATCCGGGGATAAGGGCGGTCGTTTTCTGACGCAGCGATCACGTGGCGATAACGGGCCGTGAAATAGCCGTGAATTACATGATCGCGCGGAGCCCATGAAGCGCAGAACCAAGCGCAGATGGAGATTTGGACATGAATGCGAATTGGATCGAAGTGAACGACGCGCGCACGAGTGAGAAACTCTGGGTGAACGCAGCGTTGGTGACCGTCATCGATGTAACGCAGGGCTATACGCGGATCCGATTTGACAAAGACAACTCCCTCACCGTCACTCAGAAGCCGCTTCAGGTTCTCGCCGCCATCGGCGTGAAGTGATCGGCGCTTTTTTGGGGTGTCGGAAATGCCGAACGATGGGCGTCGTGGATGTGGGGCGTAGCTTGACACTCACCGTGGCACGCGACCTGGTCCTGTTTCTCAAGCGTCCCGGCAGGCAGGCGCAATACACCAGCACGCTGTGGTTTTGGATTGGAGGAAACACTGCGGCGAAGTTTCCCGCGCCTGTTGGCTGCAACGACTGAGGATTAGCGAGCGAGATTCGGGGCTGAGGAGCGATGCATCATCTTGGTGTGAGGGTCGCACAGCTGCGGGATTTTTGGCAGCATCATCAGGTCCAAGGGGTCAAGTCACCTGGCGTTTAAGAGAGCATGGCACCTGGCGCCATGCCATGATCGCCGCTCCAGGTGATGTACTTGTGGAGCTCGCCTAACTCATCTGCAGCCCCAGTTTCGTCATAGCTCGAGGTTTGGGCGGTCCGAAGTTGGTCAACGAGCAACTTTACGATCCAACGGTCATGCGCCTGAGGCGGACTAGCTGCTGGTCGCCTCCCGGCAAAACGACTCACGGCCCTCGTTGCCGTCCGCCGCCTGGGAGCGCCACCGTTACGGGACGAACCAGCTTCCGAGAACAGGCGTCAAACGTCGTAGGTTCGTCGGGATCTCAAGGTCAGGTGTAAGGGTGCGCTGTGCCAAAGTCAGTCACTGGTCATTGGCGCGCATTGGACCGTCACTTCAAACACCACGTCAAGGTGGTGGAGCGTTTCAGAATCGCCGACCGGCTTGCCGTGCGTCGCATGTGGAAGAACGAGACCAACGAGGATGGCATGCCGCTTTCACAGCTTGAGCGTGAGGCTCTCGTGGAACGCTGCTGCGAGCTATTTGGACATTGCGGCGTCACTTGTGGCGCCCTCAATCAGGCGGCCATTACGCCCTGTCGCACCAGAAGACGTACATTTGCATGAACAACGAGGGCAGCGCGCGCTCCAATCTTGCCCATCGCTCCAGCGATCCGGGCCAAGGCTCCCGCGGATAACGCTGACGCAGAAGTTGGAACAGATAGGCTGGAAAGAAGCCGCGGAAGCGAAGGCCAGCGTCCGCAAGAAATTCCGAGATTTCAGGAAGTGTGTGGCAGCGTTCGGAGACGTTCAGGGTCAGATCGCGAAAGCCGCTCATTGCGTAGAAGTCAGCGCTAGCTTTGAGCTCGCTGCCGAGTTCGCCCTCCTTACGGTCGAGAAGAGCGCGTCGGAACTTGCGCAGACGCTCGTCGCTGCAACCTGCTCCCGGGTACACGGGATCGGCGCGCAACGCGGTGAGCTTGGCTCTCGCGATCGCGCTATATAGTCCCACCCGCATCAGCCCTTCCGGGGCGAGGCACTGCAAAACCGACCGCCAGCCGGAGAACGTGTCGGCCATATGATGAAGAACGCCGCTGCAATCGATGATGTGGAAGCGCTCGCGAAAATCGGGAAAGGTTGCAATCTCTTCGATGTCCACCTGCGAGAACGTGATGTTGGTGGCCCCATACCGCTCGGCCAGGCGAGCTGCGTACGCAAGGCTGGCGGCCGATAAATCGATGGCGACAACCTTTGCGTTCGGGCCAAAGCCAAGGGCCAGCTGAATCGCGGTCTTGCCCGTGCCGCAACCCGCCACGAGGATTTCGAACGGCCGCTCCGTGAATGCGAGGCGGCCTGGTTCAAAATACTGCGAAATACCAGCCCTGAATTCTTCGCTGCGTTGAGACAGGCCCAGTCGCGTCCACCTCGGGTAGGGGGCCGACTCATACTGCCTGGCTATATTGTTCGATGTGTCGCCGAGAAATCCGCCACGTCGCGGCATCGTGCACGCCCGCCTCGTTTCGTCCCGCCATTCCCCGATCCGCTCGACAAGGGCGGCACCCAGGGGGGCCGGCCGGATGTTTCTCAGGACCTCCAATCCGACGTTCGTCTCGGTTCCAAGCTTCTTGTAGGCCGGCCCATAAAGCGAAGCGATGAGTAGGGTGGCTCCCTGCCCCGAGTCGCCGGCAAGCAGCGCCTGTGGATCGATGTCCGGTGTGCAAAGCTTCAATTCCTCAGCATCTGCGTCCCAGACGTATTCGTTCACCCAACATTGACGCATCAAGGCGATTGCGAACTGAACCAGGTCGCCGTCCTCCATTACGCGGGTCGGTGACAATTCCAGAGCGATTAGGCGACGCATTGCTGACAACAGATGCTCGAGCTCTGGTGAGGCGATCACACCGCTGCAAAGAAGCTCCAGGAACAGCTTGTTGCTTAAGAGCGGATCTGTCGCACCCAGGCACAGCTCCCGTGCGGCCTTCTGCCATCCTTGGGTTCGCCCAAGCTCGAGCGCGCGGCGCAACGAGTCTCGGGACGTCAGATAGCGGACAGCCGCATCCGCAACGCTATCCCCACTCATCGCATCGTGCCCGAGCGCTGCCTTGAGGCCTTCCGGGTTCAGCCTCTCATCACCTCTTAAGGTGTGCCTCGACAGGATCGAAGACAGGCGCCGGACGGCGTCCATATTCTTCGCATCGAGGTGCAAGGCTTCGGTGAGTTGTGCGACCGCGCCCGAAAGATCCTCCAGCGCTTCGAGAGCATTGGCCAGATGTATCCGACGGATTGCATTGTGCGG
>Ga0306920_100013370_pt1 | contig 11185 bp, 12 predicted proteins | sample flu12Cox44000170_FD_204666 | JGI IMG/M metagenome (GOLD analysis project Ga0306920, IMG submission 204666) | Lab enrichment of tropical soil microbial communities from Luquillo Experimental Forest, Puerto Rico - flux4day.12C.oxic.44.000.170 (v2)... | ecosystem: Environmental > Terrestrial >...
CGGACTGCAGCGCCAGAGTGTCGCGCAAAGATTCGCGAACTCGGAAACGCAGGGTTGGCGAACCACAGGGCGGAAGACAAATTGGCTCTTGTAGCAGGCCAATGTTTGCTAAAATTGGCTAAAGGTGAGAGACAATGCTGCCACTTCATCTCCAGCCCCAGAGCCACGTCCCTCTGTACGTTCAGCTTCGTGACCAATTGCGCGCCTTGGTGCATGCCGGTGACTTGCGTCCGGGCGACCGCATTCCGGCAAGCCGCGAACTGGCAACTATGCTGGGCGTGCATCGCACGACGGTGGCCAACGCTTACGCGGAATTGGAATCGGAAGGATTGATTCAAGGACATGTGGGCCGCGGGACGTTCATCCGGGGCAACGGCAACGGATTGAAGATCACCCCGCCCGCCCCGCCGGTGCTGAGTGGCAACGGAGGCATTCGCTGGGAACTGTTGTTTGCCGATGAGCGTGGGGAAGAAGTCCTGAGCCGATTGACCGCGGGTGTGCCGGAAAATGCTTTGTCCTTCGTAATGGCCTGTCCGGCGGCAGAGTTTTTCCCCATCGAGGAACTGCAGACCTGCGTGAACGCGGTGCTTCGCCGCGAAGGCACAGAAGTCTTGAACCTCGGCCCGTCGGACGGCTATCCGCCATTGAAGGCGGCGCTGTTGGAGCTGCTGCATCACGATGGCATCGCTGCCAAAGACGAGAACTTGCTCATCACTGACGGATGCCAGCAATCGTTTGACCTGATCAGCAAGGCGTTTGTGCGGCCCGGCGATTCGGTCATCATGGAAAACCCGACCTATCCCGGCGCGGTGTCCATTTTTCACGGGGCGCGGGCGCGCTGCCTCAGCGTGCCGATGCGCACGCAGGCCGAGCCGGGAGCGACGCTGGGGCTGGACCTGGAAGCGTTGGAGGCGACGCTTGCCGCGAATCGCGTGAAGCTCATTGTCTTGACGCCCGATTTTCAGAATCCCACGGGCATTTCCATGCCCTTGGCTTCGCGCCGAAAACTGCTGGAGCTGGCCGGGCGTTATCAGGTTCCGGTGGTGGAGGACCACATTTACGCGCGGCTGCACGGGCGGGAGGAGCGCGTGCCGTCGCTGAAGCAGCTGGACCGTTCGAATCTGGTGATTCACATCGACAGTTTCGCGAAGGTAGCGTTCCCCGGATTGCGAGTCGGGTGGATTGTCGCGCCACCTCAAGCAATCGAACGGCTGCGCGTGGTGAAGCAGAGTACCGACCTGCATACCGATCAATTGGCGCAGGCCACGCTAGCGGAATTTCTGCGCCGCGGGCTCTTCAGCAAGCACCTGGCGAGAATGCGCAAGGTATACGCCGCGCGGCTGGCGGCGCTCGATGAGGCTTTGCGAAGGCACATGCCAGAAGGCGCGCGATGGAATCGGCCGGAAGGCGGAATGTGCATGTGGCTGGAACTGCCGCCGGGGTTTGACGCGAGCGAGCTTCTGATTCACGTGAAGGAGCGCGGCGTGCTGTTCGCGCCGGGCCGCTATTTCTACGTGCAGAGTCCCCTACCCAACACGCTGCGGCTTGGATTTGCCAGCCTGGACGAGAAAGAAATTGCGCGCGGCGTGGCGACCCTGGCGGAAATGCTGAGGGTGGAGATGCGCAAGCGGCAGCGTGGCGTGCGGAGGGCGGAGCGCAGCCGCGTGGCATTGGTATGAAGTAAGGAGGCAGGGAAGAGAGGCGGCGAGGAGCGGATTGAACGACACCATCAGGCTGGAGCCAAACCCCACGAACCAATGCTTTGGCTGCGGCGGAGACAACGCCGCTGGGATGAAACTGACGTTCGAGCAGGACAACGTGAACCGCAGGATCGTTGGGCGCTTCGTGCTGGGGAATCGCTATCAAGGCGGCGGAGGATTTGCGCACGGCGGAATCATTGCGCTGCTGCTGGATGAGGCCATGGGAAAAGTCTGTCGCTTCCGCGAAGTTCGCGCCGTGACGGCCGAATTGAGCGTGGAATACCTGAGGCCGGTGGCCGTAGATAAAGAAATCGTGGTTGAAGGGCGCGAGAAAGAAATGCGAGGAAGGAACTTGTTTCTGACGGGCGAGATTCGGAACGGGAGCGGTGACGTGCTCGCGCGGGGGAAAGGGCGCTTCGTAATCATCGCGCCGCGATAAAGCGATTTTTGGGATTGGGAGTTCGGATCGTTTCAAGTGGGAGAGGAGAAAGAAGATGGATGCGAAAAAGCCAAATGCGAGCGGCAACGGCAGCAAAGGCTCGAATGAATGGCGCGTGAAAGTCGGCCTCGCCGAAATGCTCAAGGGCGGCGTGATCATGGACGTGACCAACGCGGAGCAGGCCAAAATTGCCGAAGACGCCGGCGCCTGCGCGGTGATGGCTTTGGAGCGCGTGCCGTCCGATATTCGCAAGGAAGGCGGCGTGGCACGCATGGCATCGATCAAAGTCATCCGCGAAATCATGAACACGGTGACCATCCCGGTGATGGCCAAAGTGCGAATCGGGCACTTTGCGGAAGCGGAAGTCTTGCAGGCGCTCGAAGTGGACTTTATTGACGAGAGCGAAGTGCTGACGCCGGCCGATGAAGAGAACCACATCTGGAAGCATGATTACCGCGTGCCGTTTGTTTGCGGCGCGCGCAACCTCGGCGAAGCGCTGCGGCGCATCGCCGAAGGCGCCGCAATGATTCGAACAAAGGGCGAAGCGGGTTCGGGCAACGTGGTGGAAGCCGTGCGTCACATGCGTGCCATCACGAGCCAGATGAAAAAGCTCACCACCATGCGCGACGACGAATTGATGCGTGAGGCAAAAGAATTGGGCGCCCCGCTGGAGCTGGTCCGGCAGATCGCCAAGAGCGGCAAGCTGCCGGTGCCCAATTTTTCTGCAGGAGGAATCGCCACTCCCGCCGACGCTGCGCTGGTGCGGCGGCTGGGAGCAGAAGCGGTGTTCGTCGGATCGGGGATTTTCAAGTCCAGCGATCCCGAGGCGCGTGCCAAAGCCGTGGTGAAAGCGACCACGCACTTTGACGATGCCAAGGCCGTGCTCGAAGCACACGAGGAATTGGGCGAGGCCATGCGTGGGCTGGATGTGCGGCAGATGGATGAAAAAGACCTGTTGTCGACGCGTGGTTGGTAAGGTGCGGTTGTGGGCCACCGGCGGTCGGTACGCCGCCCACGAGACGCAGGAGAACCTGACCATCCTTTCTTAGGTTTCTTGTCACTCTGGGGGCGGGGTTTGCCGCCCCAGAGACACAACAATGCATCCCGGGGACGAGCAAGGTGAAGATCGGAATTTTGGCGGTGCAGGGGGATTTTGAAGCGCATGCCGCGATGCTGCGGCAACTCGGTGCGCAAACCACCGAAGTGCGCACGCCTGCCGATCTCGAAGGTTGCGACGGACTCATTCTGCCGGGCGGCGAGAGCACCACGCAGCTAAAATTCCTGCAGGAAGAAGGGCTGGCCGACAAGATTGTGAAATTTGCGGAGCGCGGAGGGGCCATCTTTGGCACGTGCGCGGGGGCCATTCTGCTGGCGAAAGACGTGAAGCATCCTCAGCAAGATTCGCTGAATCTGATGGACATGACCGTGATTCGGAACGCCTACGGCCGGCAAATCGCCAGCGACGTGGTGAACGGGCCCACCACGCTAAAAAAAGAGCCGCTCGAGATGGTATTTATTCGTGGGCCGGTGATTGAACGTGCTGGCCCGGGCGTAAAGGTTCTTGCAGAATACGCGGGGAAACCTGCGCTGGTTCAGCGCGAAAACATCATGGCCGCGACCTTTCATCCGGAGTTGACAGACGACCCCACCGTGCACGCGCATTTTCTGAGCTTGGCCAGGGCACGGGCGAAGAAGTCCGCAAACGGCGGCAAGTCCTCATCGTGAAAAAAGCGAAAAGGATGGCGCCGGGAGTTTCCCGCTCCCATCGCCTTCGGGTCCTGTTCGTGTGCGTGGGGAACGCCTGCCGGAGCCCGATGGCAGAAGCGATTTCCCGCTATGACGCAACCGATGTGATTGAGGCATCCAGCGCGGGATTGTACCCCCTGGGATATATCGCAGAACTGACGAAACAGACGTTGCTGAAAAACGGATATCCTGCGAACGGGCTAACCTCCGATGTTCTCCGGAAACAAGCTGTGGAAGCGGCGGACCTCATTATCAACATGACCGGAACAGCGAGCGAAGAAATTTTTCGCGGCCGGGAGAATGTGGAAGACTGGCTTGTTCAGGATCCCTTTGGCGCGGACCCCGAAACTTATCAGCGCGTGTTCGAGGCGATCCAGCGGCGCGTGAACCAGCTCGCGTTTAGCTTGAGGGAGCAGCGGCAAGACCAGAAAGCGCCGGGATAGGAGCGTCTTTGCGGCGGGAAAAAACCAGCGTATCGCAAGAAGACTACCTGAAAGCCATCTGGGAGATGCTGGATGAGCATCAGACTCCGATCAGCGCGCGGCTTGCCGAGGAATTGCAAGTCACGCCACCCGCGGTGACCGCGGCCCTGAAGCGCATGACGCGCGACGGGCACGTACGCGTCAATCGGAGCGGGCAAATTTCTCTGACGCACAAAGGGAGAAAGTTTGCCGAACATCTGGCCCTGCGTCACCAACTCGCGGAGATGCTGCTGACGGATGTGATTGGCCTCTCCTGGGCCAAGGCCCACGATGAAGCCGAGCGGCTGGAGCACGCCATCTCGCCGGAAGTGGAGGCGCTGCTGATCAAGCGCTTCGGGAGCAAAAAGAGCTGCCCGCACGGAGTCCCCATGCGCGGAGGTATCGCGACGCTGCGAAAGCAGGGCGCCATACTGCTGGCGGACTTGCGTCCGAAGGACTCGGGCGAAATCCTTTGTGTGTACGAAAAGGACGCGCAGTTTTTGGAATTCCTGGAAGGCTTGCACCTGCGCCCGGCAACTACGGTCGACGTGTTGAAGCGCGAGTACGACGAGACCATGACGTTGCGCGTGGACGGCAAGACCGTGCATCTCGGCAAACCTGCCACCAGCCGCATCTGGGTGAGGAAGCTTGCCTAGCGTATTGCCTCGAAAATCGGACTGGCCTCCCGGGGCGGCACCGCTTCTTTGGCGAAAGCAAACGTGCCCTGCTCGCGCATTTCCCGCGCGGCACGCAGGGCGGCACCCAGTGCGGTGCGATAGAGGGCGCTTCCTACACTGATTCGGCGGACGCCGATCGCTGAAAGCTCGGCCAGGCTCAATGGCGCGCCGTCGAAGCCCCACGACCACGTTCACGGGGCGGTCCACCGAGCCGACCACCGTGACGATGTCATTCTTGGTGGCCAGACCCGGGGCATACAGAACATCGGCACCCGCCTCCTGAAAGGCTTGCAGCCGCTTGATGGTGTCTCCGAGATCGGGCCGGCCGTGTAGGTAATTCTCCGCCCGCGCCGTCAGTGTGAAAGGAAACGGAAGGGCGCGCGCCGTCTCGCTGGCAGCCCGGATGCGTTCAACCGCATGTTCGATTTCATAGATCGGATCATCCGGGCGTCCCGTTGCATCTTCGATTGAACCACCAACGAGTCCGATGGCCGCGGCAAGCCGGATCGTTTCCGCAACGACCTTCGAGTCATCTCCAAAGCCATTCTCAAGGTCGGCACTCACCGGCAAACTCGTAGCAGACACGATCGCCGACGCGTACGCCAGTGTCTCGGCGCGGTTCAGCGTGTTGTCCGGCCGCCCCAGAGAGAAGGCGTGCCCCATGCTCGTGGTGGCCAGCGCTTCGAAGCCAAGGTGGGCGAGCATGCGCGCCGAACCAATGTCCCAGGGGTTGGGGATAATGAACGCGCCTGGACGGTCATGGAGCGCGCGAAAAGCCTGTGCCTTCTCCGCTTGTGTGGGCACAGGTTTCACTCCGCCCCGGCCAGTGAAGAGGGAATGCCGAAGGTCCCGTCCACAACCTCAGCGAAGTTTCGCTCTTCGCGCAAGATAAAGCGCTTGGCCTGCGCCGTTGCAAAGTTTTCGCGGGCCTCTTTGTCGGACTTCAGGGTGCCCCTATAGCGTTCGTAGGAAGCCAGGCTGTCGAAGGCTATCAACCCCCAGGCTATGTCGTTTGTGCCTTCGTGAGGAAGAAAATATCCGACCAAATGGCCGCCGCAGCGGGGAATGATGCGACCCCAGTTCTCGGCGTATTTCTTGAAAGCGTCTCGCTGGAATGGATCGATCTGGTAGCGGATAACACAGATAATGGTCATCGAGGTTCTCCTAGAGCGGGCGAGGCCGGAGGCACGCGAGCGCGCAAAAGCCATATTTGTCACCGAGAGGACTCCGACAGCCCTGCGACACGTGAACCTGTGCGGCGAGCGTGCGGTCCGGCGCATTTCCCGAATGATCCAGGTGGCGTAACATCTACACTTCGTTTATCATCAAATCATGAATGTTGAAACCGCAGACGCTGCGGCATCTTCGATCGCCGCGGCTATCGGCGAACCGGCGCGAGCGCGCATGCTCTACTGCCTGGCGGACGGACGTGCACGTACCAGCACGGAACTCGCGATGCTGGCCGAGGTGAGCCCGTCCACCGCCAGCGTGCATTTGCAGCGGCTCATGACCAAGCGATTGGTCAAAGTATTCGCGCAGGGGAAACATCGCTACTACAGCTTGGAAGGGCCGAGTGTGGCGGCCGCCTTGGAAGCACTGAGTGTCCTTGCCGGCGGAACGCGCGACCCATTTGTGCCAAACACGCCCGAGCCTTTGCGCGCCGCGCGGACTTGTTACGATCACATTGCGGGCAGCCTGGGCGTTGCACTTCATGACCGCCTTTGCGCGATGGGATGGCTGACGGGAGATTCGGCCGACGCCAATGCATACGAGCTCACCCCCAGGGGAGCCACAGCCGTTCAAGGACTGGGAGTAGATGTGGATCGAGCCCGGGCGCTGCGGCGCCGTTTCGCGTTTGCGTGCGTGGACTGGAGCGAGAGGCGGCCGCATCTCGGCGGCGCGCTCGGGGCGGCCCTTCTGAAAGTTGCGTTAAAAAGAAGATGGGTGACCCAGGAACTCGACAGCAGGATCCTCAGTCTCACAACGCTGGGGCGCCGGGAAATGCTGGCCCGGTTTAGCCTTAAACTATGAGGGACGGCACACTACTTTGGCGCGTGTTCGCTGAACCGGATGCGGTTACCAAAGGGGTCAATCACCTCACAACACTTGGCCTTCCAAGGCGTGTGTTCCAGCCCCGGGCGGTTGTACCTGTAGTTCTTCCCCAGGATTTCGCGGTGAAATTCTTCAATCCCCAGCATCTCGACCGAGACGGCTGATCCAGGGCAGGCGTCCCCGTGGTGCTCGCTCAGGTGCAGGACGAGCTGGCCTCGCGAAACTTGGAGGTATTTGGGGGTGTTTTGCGCGAACTGGTGTTCCCAGTCGATTTTGAAACCAAGCCAGCCAATGTAGAATTCCTTGGCTTTCTCCACGCTGAAGATGCGCAGAATTGGGATCGTGCGAGTGAATTCGATAGACACGGTGTCACCTTAAGCCTTGCTTGCCAATCCCACCAGCGAGGCCGCTTCAGCCCGAGGCCGCTTCAGCTCAGTATGGCAGAAGATGACGATGCTCTCGGGCTGGATGCTTCGGTTGCGCAGGAAGCTGGCTTTCGTTCGCCGAGAACCGAGGCCTTGCTCGAATTAAGCCCTTCAGCCGGGGCGCGCTTCTGGCAAGGTGGGCCAAGTGTCGCATTCCTGATCATTTCACCGACCGAGCCCTCGCGAAAACGGAGGCGGAAATTCTTCGCCCTTCCGCATCTTGGATCGCCAACGCGCCTGCGTTGACGGCTATCCGGGATTCTCCGAGCATCGTTTTCAGGCGTGCATGCAGTCCTCCGGCGTCCCTTTCCATTCGTCCCTCCGTCAGCACCGTCGCATAGACATTCAGCAGAGCAAACACGGGTCGCGTGCTCAGAATCCTTGCACATGCGCCCAGCAATTCCGGAAGAGAATCCTCGAATCTCCAAATCTCGCCATCGGGACCGCGTCCGAACCTTGGGGGATCGAGCACCAGCGCGTTGTATTGATTTCCGCGTCGCGCCTCGCGCCTGACAAACGTCAGGGCGTCTTCCACAATCCAACGGATCGGGCGTGTGCCAAGGCCGGACAGACTCTGGTTTTCGCGTGCCCAGGCCACCGCCTTGCGGGAGGCATCCACGTGCGTCACCTGCGCGCCCGCCGCAGCCGCCGCCAGCGCCGCGAGGCCAGTGTGCCCGAACAAGCACAGCAGCTTTACGGAATCCGCTGCGAGTCTCGTCGCTTCCTCGATCCAATCCCAATGACACGCCTGATCCGGAAACACTCCCAGGTGCCCCGAGGGCGCGGGCTGCACCCAGAATTTTAAATTCTTTCTCTGCATCGTCCATCGTTTTGGAGAGGGTTTACGGAATTTCCACTCACCTTGCTGCCCACGGCTGGTTTTCACAAATTCGCCGTGCGCCGCTTCCCACTGATGCGCGGGGAGCGCTGGTTTCCATCTTGCCTGGGCTTCGGGACGGATGAGTATGAATTCGTCGAACCGTTCGAGCTTCTTTCCATCGCCGCTGTCCGCCAACTCATAGCTCGCCCACTGAGGTGTGAGTGTTTCCATGTGGTGCGTTATTTTCGCTCGTCGAGGAGCGCTTGCAGGCGGGCGTAGCCGGCGCGGCTCACGGGAAGGCGCACGCCGTCGCTGAGAATCGCTAGCCGGCTGTCCTTGCCGTACGGCTCAATGCGCGCGACTCGTTCGAGATTCACGATGTAGGAGCGGTGAATGCGCACAAAACTCTTCGGGTCGAGACAGGCTTCCAGGCTCGCGATGGTTTGCTGTTTCAGATGTTTTTTGCCCTGACTGGCGAGAGCCACATAGTCGTCCTGAGCCTCGACGTAATCGAGCTTGGCGATGGGAATAAGCGTGACGCGCGTGCCGTCTTTGACGACCACGCGCTCGAGAAATTGCTGCGGAGGGCGGGCGGACTCGGCGAGTTGCTGTCCGGACGGCATCTTGTCGCCGAGCCTGCGCTTGGCGTGTTCCAAGGCTTCCTCGAAGCGCTGCTTGGCGATAGGCTTCAGCAGATAATCGACGGCGTGCACCTCGAAGGCGCGCATGGCGTATTGATCGTAGGCGGTGGTAAAAATCACGCAGGCGTTTTCACCAATCAGCTCGAGGACGTCGAATCCGGTGAGCTTGGGCATTTGCACGTCAAGGAAAACCAAGTCCGGCTTGTGCTCGGCGAACGCCTTGACCGCCTCGAATCCATTAGCGCACTCGGCAAGCACTTTGATTTCTGTATGAGAAGTGAGTAGTTCGCGGATGACGTGACGCGCGAGTTCTTCGTCGTCAACAATCAGCGCGCCGATGCTCTTCTGCGAGCTCGTCACTTGCGCGGTTCTCCCGTTTCCGCGGGCATGGACAACTCCACTCGAAAACGATCCGTTTGCGAATCCACGTGCACCCTGGCGTCGGTTCCATAGCGGCCTTCCAGACGCCTGCGGACATTGGCCAGGCCCATGCCGTTGCGGCGAGTTATCGTGGCCTCGCGGTCAAACGTGTTTTCGATGGTCAACAACAGCCGGCCATCCTGAAACTCCGAAACGAGGCGAATGACGCCGCCTTCGGGAAGGTTGGCGATGCCGTGCACGACAGCGTTTTCCACCAAGGGCTGAAGAACCAGTGGCGGAACAAGCAGTGATTTCGACTTCTCCTGAATTTCTTCCTCGACACGCAGACGTGCGCCAAAGCGCACCCTTTCGATGGCCAGGAAATGTTCTAGCAGAGCAAGTTCCTCGGAAAGAGGGATGACGCTTTTTTCTCCCAGCCCGAGGGTCAGGCGCAAGAATTCGGAGAGCAAGATGCACATCTCGCGGGCTCGGGACGGATCGATGCTCGTAAGTGCGCTGATGGAATTGAGGCTATTGAACAAAAAATGCGGATTCACCTGGGCTTTTAACGCTCTCAATTCCGCGTCACGCGCAAGGATGCGGGCTTCAGTCGCTTGCGCTGCTGCGCTACGCGAATCTTCCATGGCGATGAGGACGTAGTGGAAAGCGACTGAAAGCAGGTACAGAAGGATTCCGATGGTATTGATGGCGTTCACTTGTGAAGCGAATTGGCCCTTGATGCCCTCGAATTGTTTCGGGCTGAGAACCGCGTAGGCGAGCAAGCCACCAACCTGAGTCCAGATGAAGCTGATGAACACGGCAGCGATTAAGTGCGTCAACAGCAAGCGAATGAACCCGACTCTGCCGAGCGGGGTGGCGCGACACGGGTACCAGGCGAAAAGACAAAGAAAAGCGTAAAACAGAAACACGGGCACAGCGATTGCGGTTGCTTGCCACCAAACGAGGCCTCCTCGAGCCGCGAGTACGTAGAGGGACGTGGCAACCAGCGGGACCCAAGCCAGCAGATAGAGGCTCAGGCGATTGCGCGTGAACAGTGGGTGCATTGGACGCGTTTAGTTTTTGATTTCAAGTCCGCCAAAAATGACGGCGCCGGTGATCACCAGCGTCTTGAGAGGGCTCGCGGGGTCGTCCACCCGGGCGGTTCGCGTTTTGTCCTCCACACCGCCGAAAATGGGCGCACCACGGAACGCGATTTGCCACCCCACGGGTATACGAAGGTCCACACCGCCAAAGATAGCTGTAATCGCCAGAGTCGCCTCGTTTCCCAAGATGTGGGCCTCGGTGAGATCCAGTTCGATGCCGCCGAAGATGGCGGTGATATCTCCGCCCTGAAAATCCTGGCTGATCATCCGGCGTTCCAAACCTCCGAAGACAACTGCCTCATTTAGGGTCGTGCGCGGGTCCCCCCCCGTCGATGCTGGGACCGGGGGGCTTTTCCTCCAGCCGAACGATCCCCACAACACCAGAAGGCCAAGGGCGATCAGCAGCATCGGCCAGAAATCTCGCCAGCCAAAATGCGTGATCCCCAATTCATTGAGTTGGAGCAATATCCCCACAGCCATCAAGAAAACGCCCCAAGGCCGGTTGCGCGAAACAAAGTTGAGAACTCCGGCCAGAACGACAAACAGGGGCCAGAAGCGCCAGAGCGAATACACGGAGAAATACCCCATGTGATCGAGGAGGAAAGCGAGCCCGACGAGGACCAGAATGGCGCCCACCAGGAGGCCGCCGCGGCCACGGCCGCGGAGGGCTATGCCAACCACCAGAGGGCCGCGCCACCTGCCCGGCGTGTCGTTCCGCCAATTCAGGCCATCGTGAATGTTGCGATGAATTTGGGCGTGGA
>Ga0306920_100013371_pt1 | contig 11183 bp, 14 predicted proteins | sample flu12Cox44000170_FD_204666 | JGI IMG/M metagenome (GOLD analysis project Ga0306920, IMG submission 204666) | Lab enrichment of tropical soil microbial communities from Luquillo Experimental Forest, Puerto Rico - flux4day.12C.oxic.44.000.170 (v2)... | ecosystem: Environmental > Terrestrial >...
GCTGGTACTCTCGCTGACAGCGACGCCGATGATGTGTTCGCTATTTCTCCGGAAAGAGAACGCACTGCGGAGAAACCGGTTCTCTCGGATCAGTGAGAACTGCTTCCAGCAAATGGTACGACTTTACGACGCATCGTTGCGCTGGGCGTTAAGGCATTCGCTTTTGCTCCTGTTGATATTGTCAGGCAGTACGGCGCTGAATTTTTATCTCTTTAACATTATACCGAAAGGCTTCTTTCCCCAGCAGGACTCTGGAACGTTGTTAGGCGGTGTCCAGGCTGACCCCGGGATTTCGTTTCAGCTGATGCGGAAAAAGCTGGCGCAGATTCAGACCATTGTGCAAAACGACTCTGCGGTTGACACAGTGGTTGCCAATACCGGCGGGCGCCAGACCAATTCCGGGAATGTCTGGGTGACCCTGAAGCCGCTCCAACAGAGGGATTCGGTTGCCACCGTCACGGCTCGTTTGCGGGAAAAGCTGAGCCAGGTCTCAGGCGCGAGGTTGTATCTCCAGCCGATGCAGGACATCCACATTGGCGGCCGCCAGAGCCTGTCGCAATACCAATTCACCCTGCAGGCCGACGACCCCGGCCTAGTCCTGGCCTGGACCTCGAAACTCGTCGAAGCGCTGAGACGGTGTCCAGAACTAACAGACCTGAATTCTGATCAGCAACAGAATGGACTACAAGCCGACCTGAAGATTGATCGTCTGACGATGGGTCGCCTCGGATTATTTCCCGGCGCTGTCGATAACACATTGTACGATGCGTTTGGCGAACGCCAGGTGTCGGCGATCTACAATGCAATGAACCAATACGCGGTTGTTATGGAGGTGGCACCTGAATATTGGCAAAATCCAGAGACTCTACAAAAATTGTATGTCAGCACTTCAGGCCAGATTGCCAGCGGTACTCAGACCTCAAACGTAGTTTCCGGGACGGTCACCGCGCCCTCCACTGCATCGACAAACTCGGGGAATACCGCTAGCCCGGCCGGCTCCGCGGCTGCCTCCGCAAGCTCGGGGAATACTGCTGGCCCCTCCCGGCGGCTGCGTTGTTCTCTGCCTCCGATCAGGTCTGGTCTTTAATGGCCAATGCGAGTGAGACTTTGCTATCGGGCGGGCAGCGTTCAGCGGCAGTAGCGGCGGCTCGTGCGGCGTACGACCAGAGTGTCGCTAACTATCGGGAGACGGTCCTGGCCGCGTTCCAGAACGTCGAAGATGAGTTAGCCAGTCTGCGAATCCTCGGACGGCAGAGCGGCGTGGATCAAGCGGCTGTGCAGGCAGCGCGGCAAGCCGTGGAAATTACATTAAACGAGTATCAGGCCGGGACGGTTGCCTATACAACAGTCATTACGGCCCAGGTGACCCTGCTCACCGACCAGGAGACTGCTCTGCTGGTCCAGGAAAACCGGCTGATTGCCAGCGTCGCGCTCATTCAAGCCCTCGGAGGCGGTTGGAATGCTTCTCAATTGCCTAGCCAACAGGAGTTGCAGAAACTGCATCTTATCCCTGATTAACTAGCCAGCCCGGATATTGCATAACGGCAGCCGTCATGCAATATCCGGGCTATCAGCTTGACAACTGCGCATTAAGGTAGGTGTTCAGCTTGTCTCCGCAACCTTGACTAACACAGTCTGGCCTTGGTCCAGGTCGTTCAGGACACAAAGTGGGGGGCTAGGATAGAAACCGCGAATGCACGCGAATGAACAAATTTTAATTCGCGTCCATTGGTAGCGGCTCGACTGAGCTCGCCGAAGTCTTGTCCGCCATAGCTTGAAAAGCGACGGCGGATCCATTCGCGGTTGGTAGCTGAGCACTGTTCCCGGGATGGACCTAACAAAGCGGCTTCGGAGCCGGAGCGTAGCCGGGCAAGAGGGGCAGGAAAAAACCGCGAATGCACACGAATGAGTGAATTTAATTCGCGTCCATTGGTGTCCATTCGCGGTTGGTAGTTGAGCGCTGTTCCCGGGTTGGACTTACCGAAGCAGCTTCGGAACCGGAGCGTGGCCGGGCAAGAGGGGGCAGGATAGGAACCGCGAATGCACACGAATGAACGCGAATGAGTGAATTTTAATTCGCGTCCATTGGCGTCCATTCGCGGTTGGTAAGCTGAGCGCTGTTCCCGGGGTTGGACTCACTGAAGCAGCCCGGGAGCTGGAGCGTGGCTGGGCAGCAAGGGCAGAATAAAAAACCGCGAATGCACGCGAATGCCCCGATCCTTCTTTGGTCCCTAGCTTTTGGAATTTGTCATCTGTCATTCAGCCGGGTTGAAGCGAGGAGCCAATCGAGGTAAGGGCGCGCGCCTTGCCCTATTGGGACCGCGACCAGTTCGGGTAGCTCGTAGGAATGAAGTTCGCCTAGGCGCGATTCGATCAGGGGCAGCAGGTCGCCCCGCGTCTTCAGGAGCAGGAGGGACTCGGCGGCGGATCGGATCCCGCCCTGCCATCGATAGGTCGAATGGATATTGTCAACGATCTGGACACAGGCCGCGAGTTGCTCGGTGACGAGGGCGTTGGCGATGCGACGAGCTTCCTCAGGTGAGCTGGCCGTAGAAAAGGCAACGACAAGGTCGGCGTTGGAGTTGTCAGCCATGATAATTAGTTTCTCCCGAATCCAACCAGGTCTCAAGCTGTGCGTCCTTTCGATATTTTGACCTGTCCCTCTTTATCGTGCTCGTGGCAATTTTCACGGAGGTCTGGCTCCTGACTTCTAACTCCTAACTCCTAACCTTCAGCTCGCGAGCTGACCTCGCATCTCGGCGGCGTATTGGTCGGCGTTAAGGCCGCTGAGCAGATGGAGAACGCGATTGGGTAATCTCACGATGGCTTCGATACCGGCAGCTTTCAATGCCGCTTCATCGAGGGCACCGTTCGTGGTAACGATACGCAAGCGAGTCTCGGCACAGGCGTCCACTCGCTGGATATTGGCCTTGCCGCCGAGCCCGTTGATCAGGGCCCTCGCTTTCTCGGCAGCAAGTGGATCGCGAAGTTTTGGCTGGATGCCAGCTTGCGGCGGGGCCTTGACCGGGGATGGAGCTTCCACCTCGTCAGCCTCCGGACCCGCCGTCTTGAGGTAATCTCCAATCTCCGTTTTCAACACGTCCGAACGGGCGCCAAAGATCGCCTGAACGCCGTCGCCAACCATCACAACGCCTGCCGCACCCAGCGCTTTCAACTTGTCCGCACTTACCTTGCTCGGATCCTTGAGTTTTACGCGCAGGCGCGTGATGCATGCATCGAGGCTTACAATGTTACTTCGCCCGCCGAGCGCGCGGACGATCTGGAGCGAGAACTCATTACCGCCCGCCGAGCGTGATACTGCGGCTTCCTCGACCGCTTCGCGACCCGGAGTCGCCAGATTGAACCTCCGGATACAAACGCTGAAAACAGTGAAATAGAGACCGGCCCAGATCAGACCGATGACGAAGAGCCAAAGTGCGTTGTGTGATTTCGGAAAGAGCACGATGTAGTCGATCAGCCCGTGTGAGAAAGTGAACCCGTGCTTAATGCAGATGAAATATGCCGCCCCGGCCAGCAGCGCGTGAATCCCATAGAGCACCGGCGCGACGAAAAGAAACGAGAACTCAATCGGCTCAGTGATCCCGGTGAGAAACGCCGTCAGTGCGCCCGACATCATAATGCCGGCAATCTTCGCCCTATTCTCCGGCCGGGCGGCCAGGGTGATCGCGGCCGCCGCGGCCGGCAGACCCCACATTTTGAAGAGATAACCGCCGGTCATGTTGCCTGCCGTCGGGTCGCCCGCGATGAAGCGTGCGATTTCTCCTCGCACCGTCTGGCCCGTGTTCGGGTCGACGAATTCGCCCGCCTGGAAAAAGAACGGAACATTCCAGACGTGGTGCAGACCAAAGGGGAGGAGCGAACGTTCCACGACGCCATAGATGGTAAATGCGAGAGCAGGCTGCCCATGGACAGCCCAGTTTGAGAAGGCGTTGATCGCGTTGCCAATCGGCGGCCAGACAAAGCTCAAAATCACTCCGGCGATGATGACGGCAAAAGCCGTGATGATCGGAACTGAGCGCTTCCCGGCAAAAAAGCCAAGATAAGTGGGCAATTGAACTTTATAGAACCGGCTGAAAACCGAGGCCGCAATCAGGCCCACGATTATGCCACCAAAAACGCCGGTCTCGATTGTGGGAATCCCCATGTTGGTCGCGGTTTCGATCCCGCGCAGTTTTGCGCAGACCCCCATCGTCGCGAGGAAAACCGCAAATCCCACCGTGCTCGCCAGAGCCGCCACGCCGTCGTTGTCGGTGAGGCCGATTGCGACGCCAATGGCGAAGAGTAGCGGGAGGTTGGCAAAGATTGCACCGCCCGATTGAGCCATAATTTGCGAGACGATTTGCGGCAGCCACGAGAAGTTCGCGCTGCCGACGCCAAGCAAGCTTCCCGCCACGGGAAGCACCGAGACGGGCAGCATCATGCATTTGCCGATCTTCTGGAGATACGAGAAAGCACCGGAGAAGGCGGACATGGTGTTGCATCAGTTAGGGTTAGGGAATGTGAAGTGCGGATTAGGCTTCGGGAAGGATGGCGCGGACTTCGTCGCCGGTGCGGCATTTCAGAGCCTGCTGGGCGAGGGCCTGGCAATCCGCGTAAGAGAGACGGCGCACCTGTGCTTTGATGGTGGGGATCGAAGGCAGGCTCACGCTCAGTTCGTCTACCCCGAGCCCGAGAAGGATAGGCACGGCCTGCGAGTCACCAGCGATGCCTCCGCAGACTCCAACGAACCTGTCATGCTTGCGGGCGCCTTCGACGGTCTGCCCGATGAGACGTAGCAGGCCAGGATTCAGGGGGGCTGGGGCCGCTATCGGTGCCACCGTCATGGTCGCAAGCGCGGACGCCGGAACACAGCCCTCGTCACCAAGCCCCTTTTGCGATCATCGGGGTAAGTTTGTCCAATGCCTCACGAGCATCCGGACCTTTGGCCACGAGCAAGACCTTATCGCCTAGCGCGGTCTCCAGCGCCATCAAGGACGTGACGCTCCGAGCGTTTGCGGGACGATCGCCGAGCTGAAGCCTGATATCGCTTTGGAACGTTTTGGCCATGCTGCTCAAGACTGCCGCCGGTCGCGCATGCAGTCCGTTCGGGTTTGGAAGAACGATAGCTTCGGAAGTCAGCGTCGGACCTGCCTCCTCCTTGGGCGCCTCCGCTGCGGCGTTGAGCGTCAGTGTCAATACCGGAGTTTTGCCCACACTTGCAGTGCCGGATCCGTAGGCTGTGCGAGAGACGCGATCGCTGTTGGAGATGATCACTTCGGTCAGCAGGCTCTTCGCATTGGTCGCGATGTAATCCAGATCGAATTCGATCAGCGGGGCGCCCGTTTCGACCTTGTCCCCTACCTTGACCCGTGGGGTGAAACCCCGGCCCTTCAACGTGACAGTATCAATGCCCACATGCATCAACACCTCAACGCCGCCGGCTGTCTTCAATGTCACCGCGTGACCAGGCCGCATGCTGCTGCACAATCTCGCCGGCGCAAGGCGCCCGCAGGATGTTGTCGACGGGATCAATTGAAATCCCGTCACCAGCCAGTTTCTGTGAAAAAACCGGGTCGGGAACGCGCTCGAGAGGGTAGATCACACCGGAAACCGGTGCCAGAAGGACAAGTTCGTCACGGCTCATGCGATTGGAATGTTATATTAGCTGCTGCTGAGTGGGAAGGAAATGTCGGGATCCGAGAACCGTTAACTAACGTCCTGGGGGAAAGGTCAGTCGGATAAGGAAGCCTTTTTTAGGGGAATAGAAGGTTTTGACTTCGCAAAAGCAGCTGGTTTTATCTCCAATACAAATTATGGGACCACCTTTTCTTCGGTCCCCAGAAGAATACTTACTTATGACGATAAAAGATGACGAATCCGCCGACCTGCAAACGCCGGTTGGCACGATGAGAACGCACATTTTTCGTCCGGGCGCAGACGGTCGCTACCCCGGCCTGATCCTGTTTTCAGAAATATTCCAGGTGACCGGTCCCATCCGGCGAACCGCGGCCCTACTGGCCGGTCACGGATTCCTTGTCGCGGTCCCCGAGATTTTTCACGAGTTGGAACACCCTGGCACAGTGTTACCGTACGATCAGGGTGGAGCGGATCGCGGGAATGCGGATAAAATCGGCAAAGAACTGTCCAGCTATGACGACGATGCCAGAACGGTGCTGAGCTACTTGAAGACTCACCCGAAATGCAGCGGCAAGCTGGGGGCAATGGGTTTCTGTATCGGGGGACATCTTGCGTTTCGGGCTGCGATGAATCCCGAAGTACTTGCTGCCACCTGCTGTTATCCGACCGACATTCATAAACGCAGCCTGGGCAAGGGTCTCAACGACGACTCGCTGGACCGTATTCCCGAGATCAAGGGTGAGCTCCTGATGGTTTTTGGCCGGCAGGACCCACATGTGCCGCGCGAAGGAAGAGCCGTCATCTACAATGGGTTGGCTGATGCCAATACGAACTTCAGCTGGCACGAATTCAACGGCGCTCACGCCTTCATGCGGGATGAGGGAGCCCGGTACGACGCGGCTGCGGCCCGGATCGTTTATGGGATGGCACTCGAACTATTCAAGCGCAAGCTCGGTGAAGGGGGTGTAACTGCGACGGCTACTGGCGACACGAACGTTTCGCATTAGGTCAAAAGTGAAGAAGCAATGGGGACAGGTCAGATATCAGCCTTTCGAAAGCGGCAGGATCCGGGAATCCGGGGGTCGGGGGGGTGATCTCGCGGAGGGCGCTTCTGGCCCGTAAAAGCTGGAGCTTTTACCTAGCTTTCCAGCCTCGATTGACCGAAAAATCGGATCAGGGTATCTTCGCTTCTTGAGAACTGTTAAGCTCTCCTTCAGGAGAACGTTTCCTGCCCCCCTTGTAGGGCGCGTGGGTCGCGCGCCAACCCTCCTGACTTCAGAGGGAATTATTGGAACTCTATCGATTCTGTTGGCCTTTCTCTCGGTCGGAAACCCGGTACAAGCGGATCCTATCGGCGAGGTACGATCCTTGTCGGTGTTTAAAGACGCAGATCTGAACAAGCTCGCGGGCGGAGCCGTATTGGCTTCGAAAGGTCCCGCGATGAGCTTCGGGAGAGGGCTGGCGGTCGAGTCTGTTTATGTTGTGCGAATGCCCGTGCAAAGAACGGTGGTCCTGCAACAACAATGGAATCCGACTCCGCACCCGGAATTACGAATTTTTACTCAGGCTGACGTTTCCGGTAGACCCTCTCCAACCGACTTCCGCGCGCTGGCCTCCGTCCCGTTAAATTCTTCGGTCAAGGCGCTGGTGGAAGCGACGGAGAGGTTGCCCGGGGATGCCGCTAAGCTGCAGCTCAGCCTGGCAGAGGCAAAGCTGTTCGTTGGTGGTCCTATCGGAGGAGGTCGGGAAGCGGTAGACTCATTCTGGAGCAAGGTCTTAGCCGAGCACGCTCAAGCCTATGTCGCGGGCGGGTTTTCGGCCCAACCGCCTTATCAGACCGGCGGAGCAGCCGTGCGGGTTTCCGAGGATGCCAATCGTTTGATGAGAGAGGACAACAAGGTGCGCGTGCAGTTCGCTTCGCTGATCGAGGGAGCCGGGATCGGCGGCGGCAGGGGTTCTCTCAGGCCAAATCTGTACTGGCAAATCTTTGATGCGGAAGGGCGAGCGGCGGTTAATCTTGGCGCGTCTTATTCCAAAGCGGTCGGCGATGGTTTCCAGGTGGCTGACGTCCAGTACTACTCAAGTGGCGGCTTTTACACAGTACTGACCTTCTATCAGCTGTGGCCGGTGACCATTGAGGGCCAGCCTGCCACGTTGGTCTGGCGCTCGGATTTAATATCCTCGGCGCAGCTGGACTTGCGGGGGATTGAGCGGATGGGGGCGGGAGCGGTTGCCCCGCGCGAGATCCAGAAGGTGGTCTACGCGTTCTTAAGAGACGCACGAAGCTCGCGATGAGGTGGGCAAAGGAGTTAGGATTTAGGATCCAGGATCCAGGAGGTTGGGAGAGGGCGGCAATTCGGGACGGATCAAATTTCACTTACGACGCTGGTTTGTTAGCATAGACGATGGCCCCGGCCCAGGGTTGGTAGGGCGAGGACTTCGGCGAGCTCAGTCGAGCCGCTTGCCGAGCCTAAAATCCGGCGGCTACCACTGCGTCCCGTGGCTCACTCAAAGGGAGGTCGTTTTACTTCTCGCTGCAGAGCAAAGATCCTGCACCGCCATACTGAACGTGAAAGCCGGAGCTTTCACCGGCTTTGGTAGCTATCTGCTATTTTACGATTCTGCATATCTCGCACCCTTGCGGAAGCCATAACACTCTGCAGGCGTCTTATGAGTGGATGAGAGGTATTCCGGGGCTAGTATCGTTGCTGGTCCTTCACCATCAGGCAGCCTTGGAACTGCGACGCAAGTTTCTCGTTGAACCATTTGACGGTGCCTCCTTGGCCAGGCCGCCTCCAGGATCGCTGAAATACACCTTGCCCTGATCGACACCCGTCAGCACGATGACATGCCCGACTCCAAACCAAAAGCCCGCGGACCAGACCGGCCCTGAATTCTTGAGGTAGTCGAAAAGATCTTGCTCAGAATGCTGGTTCTTCACGGGCAAGGCGGCAAGCCCAACATTTCGGGCCAAGGTAATAAATTGAGCCGGGCCAATTCCCCTGGTATCGGCCACTGCATAACTGCTCGGAATGGTGAACATCGGGCCCGCACCCTTGCCGTTCTTCTGCCAATACAGCCAGGTCATGTACGCGCTCGTGTGCCAGCAGCAATTTGCTTTCTCTTGCGCTACCAGAGGCACATCTAGTCGGATCTGTGGCATGTCTTACCTCTTGTTATTGATTGGTCCATATCGCATGGCCGAGCGATTCCGTCGACGTCCATTTATCATGCCGGTGGTCAGAGGCTTTTGAGGTGATTTATGGCCACATCAACGATTTCTAAATAGATCTTTTTAAAGGCCCGAAACGCCTCCGATATGTTTCCTTTCCGATAGATTTCGATGAGTACCTCTCGCTGGCGTGGCCTGGTTTCTGGTGGAAAAAGCTTGAGCAAAAGTGGTTCATACCGGGTGCCTCGGTCCTCGAGTTGTTGGAAAGTCTCGTGCAAGATCGGCCGTTGGGCCTTGCTGAAAATGCCATCCCAAAAATAACGATTAATTTCAAAATGCTCTTTAGCCTTGTTGACGCGCGTTAATCGCTTCGCCAGTTCATAGGCTTGGTCAAAGTCCGCTGGGGCGAGGTGACAGTGCGCCGGTTTGAGGGCCAGAGAGATGAGGGCCAACCTGAGTTCCGCAATGTCCAGGATTTCCTCTGCGGACAACGGTTTCACAATCGCACCCCGGTAGGGACTGATAACGAGCGTGCCTTCTTTTTCCAGGGCCATGAGCGTCTCGCGGACGGGCGACCGGCTGATTTCGAATTTTTCCGCCAATTCGGCCTCCCCTAAGTGGTCTCCGGGTTTGAATACCTCATCGAGGATCGCCTCGCGGATCCTTTTAACCACGAGAAACGTGGCCTTTTCGGTCTCCTGCGTTTTATTTGAGTTCTTGCGGGGTGTGGACTGGCGCATGGTGGCAGAGTTTCCTCAACAAGTACTGGATCGGCACTGGAGCGGTCAAGCGAATTGCACGCCTTTTTATAATTTTGCATGCAACGCTCCCTTGACGAGGGTTGAAAGTCACACAAATATTGCATGCAATAGATATTTTATGCATGCTGAATTGATCAACCACGGTCTGATTCAAATCTCGGAAAGGATGACTTCGATTCTTCGGTGGTCGAAGCGGCCTGGGCCTATCATAGGCAAATCGGCCTTGGCGGCGACAAGGGATACGTTCCGGTCGAGTTGGCAGCCTTCATTGCCGGGGCGTGCTGGGCCAGGCAGGTGCTCGCTGGAAAAGAATAAATGACCACGATCTACTTATGTCATCGGTCCAACAGTCCGCGAAGAACACCAAGGAGAATTTGAGCTCAACCGCCGCTTTTGGCCCAATGTTTTCAGGGAAACCCAACAGCCCAGCGGGAATCGACATCAGTGGCGGTTGCGTTCACTTCGATGAGACAAAATGTGAGCTGCCGGTAACAGCAGAGCACGAATCCCCTGGTGGAAAAACGTTCGGCGTTGGCAGGCTGGAAGTTGGGCAATCCGAAGCCGGGGCAACATGCGCAGCAAAATGCTCTGGTGCTGCGTCAGCTCCAAGCTAGCCTTTTGTCGCACGCCGACCATTGGCGGCATTATTTCTAGCCATTTGCTGCGCAAACCGCTTGGAAAACAGCTAGAACGGGACAGGTCAAACATTGAAACAGCTAGAAGGGGACGGTCAAACATTGGGTCCCTCCTGGCGAGTTTCGCGAACTGTCTTGGGTTCAGGACGCGGCGAAGCGCGTCCCTACCGATCCCGGGTTCCTGGATTTTTTGCCCGATGGGAGGACGAGCCACCGCTCGATTTCCTCCAAAACCCGGTCCATCACTTCGATTCCAACGCTGACGTTCATCGAACCCCAAATGGTGGAGGCGATTAAGGCGGCCGCGACAACCGGGACGAGGTTTGGGCGGAAGACCCCTTCGCGGATGCCGTTCTCGATCATTTCTTCAATGCCCGCCCGCCAGTGATAAATCAGCGGGTCCATGATGGCTTTAATTGCTGGATCGCGTTGAGCGCGCAGCTGCAACTCCTGCATGACGGTAAGCAGGTCAGGCCGCTCCCGCCGGTAGAACCGGGCATCTGCGAATTCCTGACGGAGTCGGTCCAAGGCCGGGCTTCGGCCTGCCGGTACGGGAGGCGCATGCACGTTCACAAACTGGGACGCGAGGTACTCCGCCAGGCCGCCGATGAGAGCTTCCTTAGTCGGGAAATAATAGTGGAGTGTTGCGATGTTCACGCCTACTCGTTCGGCAACGCTCCTCGTCCTCAACCCTTCGAAGCCCTCCCTGGCGATGACTTCATAGGCAGCTCGAACAAGGCTGAGGCGACGGCCATCATCGGTGTTTCGCGGCACGGGCTCTGCCACCGATGTATCCGCCGTACGTGACTCTATCTTCCTGGACCGTTTCATATCAGCGGCCCGGGAGCAGCTGGTCTCTCCCAACGTTGGTCAGAGGAATCCGGCGGGTTCAAGAAAATCAAAACACTTCCTTCGTAACCATTGAGCCACTCGCGAAGAGCCGCGCGTTCGGAAGAGGGCAGCTGTTTGATGGTTTCC
>Ga0306920_100013372_pt1 | contig 11182 bp, 10 predicted proteins | sample flu12Cox44000170_FD_204666 | JGI IMG/M metagenome (GOLD analysis project Ga0306920, IMG submission 204666) | Lab enrichment of tropical soil microbial communities from Luquillo Experimental Forest, Puerto Rico - flux4day.12C.oxic.44.000.170 (v2)... | ecosystem: Environmental > Terrestrial >...
AGATGCACCTGATTCGACCAATCGTTTTCAACGGTTTACCCTGCTTCAAAGCCGTTGAAACGGCTTGAGCTTGTGACTTGCGGTACAATCACCGGGCTGAAGCCGCGGCGTTAATCAGATTTCTTTAGGGCGGCAGCTAGTTCGTCCGTACTGGGAACGCTGCGCCATTGTGCTAACAACTTCCCAGTTTGTCCAAATACGAACACGCAAAAATCCGTTGCCCCCGCGGACTGGCCTAACTGAGAAGCGACTGTCCCGTCAAAATCGGTGACGACAAAAACGTCACTTTTGGCATCGCGCGAAATTTTCTTCGCGACATACCGCGCCTGAAGCCGGTTTGCCTCTTCACGCACGCGGTGCCGGATGAATGCAGTCGCTATTCGGCGCCCGATTGTCATGTGTCCGGCGGTGAAATGAATAACGGTGATCATTCTGTAAGCCGGATTGCCGAGACAAAACTCAGGAACATGATCACCCACAGTGCGCGCTTGTTCGCGATCAGCAGGTGTCGTCAACACGACGATGGTTACATGTCCATCAGCCGTGGAGAGTTTGTTCCCATCGAGATCGACAAAGCTGACTGAATAGGTGTCGCCGGTTGAAAGCGCGCCACGCGCAGGCATGGCGGGCAGGAGGAGCACCGTCGCCAATGAGAAAAAGATTTCAAGTGCACGCACACTCACAAGTAAGCAAATTGCCGAGAATGCGCCGTACTGACAACCCTCAGCCTCGCCGCTCCCGTTCGTTTTCACTGCGGCCTGCAAGCGTGAATCTGAACTGGCTTTGTCTCTCGCTGCTTTTCGTTTGCGGGGTAGCTGGGTGCGATCGGTTCGGCAGTTCTCGTTACACCCAACTGATGCAGGATGCCGATAACAAATCAGAGCAGGGCGACGTCGAACGAGCGGTGAACCTTTATGAAGCCGCGCTCGATGACAGTCCACGCAGTGCCGAGGTGCACTACAAACTGGCGCTTCTTTACGATGACAAGCTCAATGATCCTGTAAGTGCCCTGCACCATTTCAAACGTTACCTCGCGCTAAGTCCCAATGGTCCCCATGCAAAAGACGTTAAGGATTCGATCAAGCGCGACGAAATCGCCGCGCTCACGGCGTTGTCGGGCGATTCCGTTATCACTCGGGCGGAAGCGGCGCGACTGCGCAATGAAAATCTAACGCTGCACAAGCAACTCGAAGAGCGCGCAGCATCGCGAACGGCTTTAGAGAAGTCTGAAGAGAACAACGCCCGGAAAGCCGGATCAAAGAAAGCAGGCCAAACTTATGTTGTGCAGTCCGGCGACACACTCGTCTCGATTTCGCGAAAGTTTTATAAATCTCCGAAACGTTGGAAAGCCATCCTTGAAGCGAACAAAAGGAATATTCGCGATCCAAAAGACCTCACGGTAGGTCAGACGCTGGTAATTCCGTAACGATCCTGTAGCCGGGAAGCGTTGATCCCGGACCGATGCTAGCTCCAACGTCACTCTTCCACTCCAATTAACTCGCGTTGCCAGGGAACAAGCAAGGATGCCGCCCGCGCAGGATCAGCTGCGATCGCCTCGACGGCACCGCGGGATGCAATGAAGGATCGCTCCAATCCAAATCGTTCAGCCGCTTTGTCTCGCCGTTCGCGCAACTGATCGGCGCGCCAACGCATTTCGGCGGTCGGCCGAGAACCGGACCGGCGGCGCATTAGCGGCCACTCCGATTGCGGCGATTGTAACGCAATTTTTGCTGCTTCGCGGAACGTCTGCCGCCGGCGAGCAGAAAAGTGTTTGTAATCTGGCACGCGCCCCAAAGCGAAGGTTTCCGCAGCATTCAAGAGCTCGCGGTTCTGTAAAATATGAAATGCTGGTCGATCTGCCATTTCCGCTTCTCCTTCCCGCCATTTCCACAGCGCGCGAAGAACTGCTCCTGTATGTGGATCGAGCGCACCGGCTCCTCCAATGCGCCAAAGTTCATCCTGGATGCGCTCGCGCTCAGCGGCAGCCAGCTCAATTGCACGCTCACAGGATTGCCGAAACCAATCGCGGCGCTGAACTCGGTGCAGCTCTTCCTCTAATTTTGCGGCAAGCGGCAACAAGTAATGCACATCGTCTGCCGCGTATTTCAGCATCCGTGGCGGCAGCGGTCGCAGCGCCCAATTTGCCTTTTGCGAATGTTTGTGAAGCTCGACACCGAAGAAGCGCTTCACCAGCGCGCCTAGACTGAATTCGCGGATTCCAAGCAACCGCGCTGCGATCACTGTGTCGAAAATTCTGCTCGCCGTAAAGTTCAAGCCGCGCCGGAGCATCCGCAGATCATAATCGGCGGCGTGCAAAACAATTTCTCTCGGTTGCAATGCGCAGCGCAGCGGCTCCAAATCAAGTTTACCCAACGGATCAACAATGAAATCATCCTCTTGGCATGGCTTCTCCGTGGATGGCGAGCTGATTTGAATCAAACAAAGTTTTTCCCGGTATGAATGCAGGCTGTCTGCCTCAGTATCGAGCGCGACGCGATCGGCCGCCTGGACTTGCCGAATCAAATCGGCTAACTCCCGCTCCGACGCGATCACATCGTGTGAAGCAGATTTTGCGAATGCCATCTCCCTCACCGCAGTCCGCTCAAAAGCAATTCGGCGTTCGTTTTGGTCGCGTGCAAGTTATCGATGAGTTTTTCCATCGATTCGAGCGGTGGTAGCGCGGCCATTGTTTTGCGCAGCATCAGCACGCGCTCCCATTCCTCTGGATGATAAAGCAATTCCTCGCGTCTTGTAGCCGAGAGCATCGGGTGAATCGCCGGATAAATTCTTTTTTCCTGCAGCCCACGGTCAAGATGCAATTCCATGTTGCCCGTTCCCTTGAATTCTTCGAAGATCAGTTCGTCCATACGACTGCCGGTTTCAGTCAACGCCGTGGCCAGAACGGTGAGGCTGCCGCCTTCTTCCGCGTTCCGCGCCGATCCGAAAAATTTCTTGGGCTTAATCAGCGCCTTCGCTTCGACGCCGCCCGACATGATGCGGCCTTTGCCTGGCTCCAGATTATTATAACCGCGTGACAGCCGCGTGAGGCTGTCGAGCAACAGCACCACGTCGTGTTTCATTTCCACGAGGCGTTTCGCACGCTCTAGCACCATCTCCGCCACTAGCACGTGGCGCTGAACGCTTTCATCGAAATTTGAATGATAAATGTCGCAGTCGATCTCCCGCTGCAAATCCGTCACTTCTTCCGGCCGCTCGTCCACCAGCAGCAGGATAAGAACAATCTCCGGATAATTTGCCCGAATTGCTTTCGCAATTTCCTTCAGCAAAATAGTCTTGCCCACCCGCGGCGGCGCGACGATGAGGCCGCGTTGCCCGCGACCGAGCGGCGTCAGCAAATCGACGGCGCGCGCACAGACAGAGCTCGTGTTTGGGTTCTCCAGGATAATCCGGCCCTGTGGAAACTGAGGTGTAAGCTTCTCAAAAGCGGTCGATTGTTTCCATTCTTCGACCGGTTTTTCCTCGACATGGGTAACCTTGTCCAGCGACAGGAACTTCTCGCGTTGCACCGGTAAGCGCACCGTGCCGGCAACTCTTTGCCCAGGCCGCAGATCGTATTGCTCAATCAGAATGCGCGGAACGGCCACATCCTCAGGAACAGGGAGAAAATTCAACTTCGGCCAGCGCAACATTGCGAACGAATCGTTGACCTGATCGACAAACCCTTCCGCCATGAGAGTTGCGCCACTCGAGATTGCCGCGCGCACGACATCGAGAATGTGCTGATGGCGCGAACGCGCGGGATGCAGATGCAGATACAAATCGCGCGCCAACGCCTTGAGCTTTTTCTCCGAAAACTCCTGTAGTTCGTTTAAATCAAAAGCGCGCGCTGTAGTGGCAGCTGTGTCGGCTGCATCTCGTTCGTGCCCAGGCGGCACGTTTGTCTCAACAGTTTCCGCCTGTGACCTCAATGTCTCTACTTTTTCGTCCATGTTTGCCCCTGCCATGATGCGACCAAAAATCGCGCCTGCTCGATTAGCGCCGTTCGATTGCTGTTGTTCCAAACAACGTGGTCAGCGCGTTTGATTTTTTCTTCGAGCGGCATCTGTGATTTCATCATCTGCTTCGCTTCGGCGGCAGTAATCGCCATCCGTTTTCTTAAACGCTCCATTTGCACCTTCTCTGAACAGGCCACCACGACCACTCGGTCGCACAATTTTTCACCGCCGGTCTCATAAAGAAGTGGGATATCAGCAAAGAAAAATCTGGGAGATTTGCGATGCCCTTTCGCCTCTGTCCTCCATTGGCGGCGAATCCGCGGATGGAGGATCTGCTCAAGCACGCGTTTTTTGGTCGCGTCGGCAAATACTATGGCTCGAACCTTCGCACGGTTCAAGTCGCCTGCGGTTGAAAATACTCGCGCACCAAATTCACGTCGGATTTGTTTTTGAACTTCCGGCCGATCCAGGAGCGCATGAGCCGCCTCATCTGCATCGAAGAATGTTGCATCCGGCATAACCTCGCGAAGACATTCGACGAACGTGCTTTTACCCGTGGAAATTCCTCCGGTGATCCCAATTGCAGGCATTTGCGGCGGAAACTTAATCGCTGCAAACCCGGATGTGTCAGTCGAAAATTTCAAAAACAACGCCGATCGCACGGTACAGTGTGGCGACCACATACTTGGTAGCGGCGATTGACCTCAATCAAGCCGATGGATCGGCGAGATAGAAGGTAAAGCTGCGAGGGGAGGCAGCGAGCGAAAACGGGAGTTGAGCGAGTTTCAATCGCCGTCAAGCGGTCCGCGCACTTCGACTTGGGCGCGAACTTCATGTATCTGCGAGGCCTGTTCTTTTACGACCGCCACGAGGCTCGCAACGGTCGCTTCCAATTTTTTGACTTTGCGATGCTCTTTGAGAAGCTCGCACCGCACAGTAGGTTCTATTTTTTGGATGCATCGATTTGTCATCGGACATTCGCTGGGTCAGAGTATTAGGTGACGTTAAAGCAGCTTCTGGCGGAGCCAAAGCCTTCGTCCTTAAGCGATCTCGCTATTTCGACAGCACAAAAGCTTCGGGAACTCAAATTCGCTCATCGGCCGGAGTCATTCTGGTACCCGTACTCGACATTGAGAAACGTCGGACTCCTCGAGCAGTTGTCAGCAAACGCTGGGTTGGACTTGCTTCAGTTATGCCGAGGTCAACACGGCAAGGTCGCCGACATTGGAGCCGCCGATGGGGACCTCGCGTTTTTCCTCGAGAACGAAGGTTTGTCGGTGGATGTAATCGACAACGAGGAGACAAACTTCAACGGGTTCAAGGGGGCCAGGATTCTCAAGGAAACATTAAAATCGTCTGTGACCATCCGATCAGTTGATTTGGATTCGCAGTTCACTCTGCCTGGGGAAGAGTACGATGCCATCTTTCTTCTTGGAACTCTCTATCATTTGAAAAACCCGTTTTTCGTGTTGGAGAAGCTGTCACAAATGACGCGATATTGCTTCGTAAGCACTCGCATTGCAAAGCAGACGGACGACGGGCGACCACTTTCCGGCTGTCCGGTGGCGTATTTACTCGCACCGGACGAATGCAATGATGATTTTACAAATATCTGGATCTTCTCCGATGAAGGTCTGAAAAGATTGATTAATCGAACCGGCTGGAGCCTTCTCGCGGAGCTTAAAATCGGCGATACAACGAACTCGACACCAGCCGATCCAGACCGGGACGAGCGCGCGTTCTGCCTTCTGCAGCGGATCGAACCGACACTTACTGCTTCCGGCGAGAAATTAGGCAAGACGACGATTTCGTGGAGCGGAGGCAAGGTCTACGTCTCAATGAACGGGGGCAAAGAGTCATTGTTTGGCGTCCGACCCCAAGGGTCGAAGGTGGCACATTGGATCCAGCCACATTCTAGTTACGCATTTCGTCTGTACAACCTCGACCACACCAAGCTTCTCGCCCAAGTCACTGTTCCCTGGGCAGCGCAATGATCATCGCTGCATTGAGAAATGCGGCAGCTAAGTGCATCGGCGCGCTCGCGAAAGGTGCAAGGCGGCTATCCCCTTGCAGCTTTACTGATGATTCAAAACCGAACGTCACCGGGGCGTGATACCTTCGGCGAGATCAACATGAAACGTTTGCTTCATTTTAGTGCTACCGAAGGCTAGCTCCGCAGTGTAATCGCCCGCTGGGACAAACCGCTCCGGCTTTTCACCACCGTATTCCACCCTGACGTCTTTGGTCGGCCGTAAATCCCAATTCAAACGAGTAAATCCCGGCGTGCCGGGCGCCTTTAGATTCGCCACTGGTTGTCCGGTGGCTGTGGTAACAGCGATTTTGATTTCATCGCCCGTAAATTCGCGCAGCCAAACCGTGAACAACGCGCCCTCGGCCGGGTTTTCACCGCGGTAAACGCCTTTGCCACTCGAGTCGACAAATCCAGGTTGCAAATACCTGGCAGTAACGGACCGCACACTAAACAAGTGTGCCATCTTCGCGGCGATTTCCGGAGTGAACTCGCGAAACGGAACGCTGTCATCAACAATGGCTATGCTCCGTCCGTGAGTGGCGATGACCAGATCTGATGTGCTCGGATGAATCTGAATATCATCGACGCGCACGGAAGGAACATCGCCAATGCGCACCCAGTGTGTGCCTTGATCGAAGGACGCAAACACTCCGAAATGCGTGCCGGCGTAAAGCAGTTTGGGATTCACCGGGTCTTCGCGCACGACTTCGACCGGGTTGCCCGACGGAAGATCACCGGTGACTGATTGCCACGTTTTTCCCAGATCGGCCGTTCGCAAAATCGAGGGACGATCATCACCCATACGATAACCATTGGTCGCGATGTACGCCACATTGGCATCGAATTGAGAAGGCTCGATGCGCGACACCCATTGACCGCGCGCCGGCTCAGGCAAATTGTCCGTCAATTCCGTCCACTTGGCGCCTTCATTTTCTGTTACCCATAGCCGCCCGTCATCTGTCCCCGCCCACAGCAACCCCGCGCGTTTAGGCGATTCGGCCAGCGAAAACACAGTGCCGTAATTTTCTGCTCCGCTTCCTGCGGCAGTCGTGCGTCCGGGTTCGTTGCGCGTCAGATCGGGACTGATCACCGAATATTTTTCCATGCGATCAGTCAGCCTGAACACATAGTTGCCTCCCAGATAGATCACGCCCGGTTTGTGCCGGCTCATGATCATCGGCGAATTCCAGTTGAAGCGATAACGCGGCTGGCCTTCAGCCGGTTCGGGACGCAAACGCCGAATCTCGCCATTTTGCAGATTGATCCGGTGCACTTCTCCTTGCTGGCTTTCAGCGTAAAACGTGTCGCGATCCGTCGGATCAAACAGCACATAAAAACCGTCGCCACCTGCCAGCGCAATCCAGTCACAATTGCGAATCCCTTCCTTGCTTTGGACAGCGCTGGGCCCCACCCAGTTTTCATTGTCCTGAAGGCCGCCTGCGATTCGGAAATACGGTTTCATGTCGTCGAGCGAGATTCGATAGAATTCGCCCGACGGAATCTTGTTCAGATGATCCCAATTCTTTCCAGCGGCAAAGCTTTGATACACACCGCCATCAGTTCCGAGCAGCATACGCAGGCAAACTTGAGGCTTCGGCGGCTTGTTTTTTTCTTCTGGCTTAGGCGGCTTCGGCGGCGGCACTGTGCCGGGCTGAATCGCGAACGCGTGATGATCGGGATGAGTTTTTTCGGTTAAATCCTCGCGAAAGTTTTTCCCGGCATCATCCGACACAAACAACGCGAACCCGAGCAAATACACGCGCTGGTTGTTTGCCGGGTCGATCCGAATCTGGCTGAAATAAAACGGACGCGGATCCATCGCGCTCATGCGCGTCCATGTTTCACCGCCATTCTCCGATCGGAAAACTCCGCCGCTCTTGCTGCGCAGATCGTCAACCGGACCAAAGCCGCCTTCGTAACTCTGCACCACTGCCATCACCACTTTTGGATCGTTGGCGCTTACTGCCAACCCAATCCGGCCAGTTTGCCCGGGAAGACCGCCGCCGAGTTTTTTCCAGCTTCCGCCACCGTCGGTGCTTTTAAAAATTCCGCCGACGTCTTCGCGCCCGGTTACGCTCGCTCCGGAAGTGAAGCTCCATGGCGTCCGTTGCCGCGCGTACAGCGCTGCGTAAACAATCTGCGAATTCGTCGGGTCAAGCGCGACATCGCCACACCCCGTGTGTGCGTCGTGCGGAGGCGATGCGTGCAGGATCAATTTCCAACTCTTGCCGGCATCACTTGTTTTAAATAACCCGCGTTCGCCGCCGTCTTTCCACAAGTTCCCCATAGCTGCAATGTAAGCGGCCTCGGGTTTCTTCGGATCGACAACGATGCGCGCGATGATGCGGCTCTCTTTCAAACCAATGTTCTGCCACGTCTCGCCACCATCGGTCGACCAGTACACGCCGTCGCCCCAGCCCGATGAATTCCGATCGTTGGCTTCGCCAGTTCCAACCCAAACGACATCGGAATCAGACGGCGCAACCGCGACGGCACCGATGGAGAGCATCGGTTGTTTGTCGAAAATCGGCTGGAACGTAACGCCATTGTCGTTCGTTTTGAAAACGCCGCCGTGCCCGAGGCCAACGTAGAATACAAATGGATTGCGCGGATCGATAACGATGTCCGACACCCGACCACCCATTACCGCCGGGCCAATCGAACGCGCCTTTAGATTCTTAAATAGCGCTTCGCTAAGCAGCATCGGCGAGGGAGAAGGACTCGATGTCGCAGAAGGTGACGGAGCTTCTTGTGCCGATAAAATTGAAATCGAGAAAATCGAAGAAAGAAAAGCGCAGCAACGGACAATTATTCGACTCGTCATTAGGGCTTATCATCGCGTTGAACGGTTATAGGGCAAGCACGTCGGTTACCGGCGCAGAGGCGCACCTGCCTATGAGCGTGGGTCGGTTTGCTATCCGCCGAACCGTTGTAACGTTTAACTTCTTTATGACCGAACAAATTTTAGCAGGAAAGATCGGGCTGGTGTTTGGCGTTGCGAATAAGCGCAGCATCGCCTGGGCAATCGCAAAGGCATGGGCCGCGAACGGAGCACGCCTGATCTTCAACTATCAGGGCGAACGACTAAAGGAGAACGTTGAGGAACTCGTCTCCGAGTTCGGGGAAGCAACGCCGCTGTTTTCCTGCGATGTTTCCAGCGACGAGGAGATTAAAGCATTTTTCGAGAACGTTCGGAGCCAAACCGATCGTGTGGATTTGATGCTGCACTCGCTGGCATATGCGCCGCGCGAAGCGTTGGAAGGCGATTTTATCAGCACGACTCGCGAAGCTTTTCGCGTCGCACAAGACGTCAGCGCATACTCGTTAGTCGCGCTAGCCGGCGAAGCGGCACCGCTAATGACCAACGGCGGTAGCATCGTCGCCATGACCTATTACGGCTCGGAAAAAGTCGTGCCGCATTACAATGTGATGGGCGTCGCCAAGGCCAGCCTTGAAGCAAGTGCGCGATATCTTGCCTACGATCTCGGGCCGAGAGAAATTCGAGTGAACTGTATTTCTGCCGGTCCGGTGCAGACGCTCGCGGCCCGCGGCATCAGCGGTTTCACGTCCATGCTAAAGCATTATCAAGAACGCGCCCCGTTGAAGCGCAGTTGCGACCCCGCTGAGTTAGGCGCCACCGGAGTTTTCCTCGCCAGCGACGCAGCCGCAGCCATCACCGGCCAGGTCATCTACGTGGATGGCGGATATCAGATCATGGGCATCTGACATTTCTTCCTCTTCCTCTCAGTCTTCCTCTTAATCGTGCTCGTGCTCATGCTCCTGTTCGTGATCCAATGAGAAAGCCCGAGCACGATTACGATCCAAAGCATGAGTAGGATCAAGATGTCAATATGGTCGCACGTATTTGGCACGGATGGACAAACCCGCAGACGCGAAGGCATACGAGAAATTGCTGCGCGACGAGATTTTCCCGAGCATCGCCGCGCGAAAAATCAGGGGTTACTGCGGCGCGGAATTGTTCGTTCGCGAAGATGACGAAGAAGTTGAATTCGTCACGTTGCTCCGCTTCGATTCCATGGATGCGGTGACGGAATTTGCTGGCTCTGAGGCAAGTAAGCCGGTCATTTTTCCAAAAGCTGAAGCGCTCATCACAAACATGGAGCAGGCTCGGCATTATCGCGTCGCGATCGGCAAATCAATTGCAGTGCAGGCGCTTCGCCTGCCATCGATCATTCGGCGAGCGGAGCGCTTGCCCTCCAACTGACGTGCGCGAATTTGCTCGTAATGGAACTCGCTTCCAAGCTTCGAAAAATCCTTGATATCAGCATCGTCGCGGACGATCCAGAAACGATCGCGGCGCACAGCGGTGATAAATGGTTCGCAACACATCCGCCGGGCGTCGTCGTCTTCGCAAGATCGACGGCTGATGTGAGGAAGCTTCTTCAGTTTGCCTCGCGCGAGAAAGTTCCAGTCACCGCGCGCGGAGGCGGATTTGGCTATGTGGGCGGATGCGTGCCGGCGCGGGGCGGGATTGCGCTCTCCTTTATGCGCATGAATAGAATCAAGGGAATCAACTTTACGGACGCCGTCGCCATCGTTGAACCGGGCGTTTTTACAGGCGATCTCAAAGCGGCCGTGCGCGCGCAGAAATTGATTTATCCACCTGATCCGGCGAGCATGAAAGATTGTACGATTGGCGGAAACGTCGCCACAAACGCCGGCGGCCCGCGGTGTTTGAAGTATGGGGTGACACGCAATTACGTCATCGGCCTCGAAGTCGTCCTGGCTGGGGGCGACGTCTTGCGGACCGGCGGACGCGTGCACAAAAATAAAACCGGCTTCGACTTGATCGGTCTCTTTGTCGGCTCGGAAGGGATGCTCGGCGTTGTCACCGAGATCACGCTGCGTCTGCTTCCGCTTCCGCCGGCACGCGCGACTCTGTCCGCAGCGTTCGCCACGGCCGCGCAAGCTGCCGAAGCCGTGCAAGCAATTTTTGCTGGGGGCTTTCTACCATCGGCACTCGAAATCGCCGATCATTTCACGCTCGAGGCAGCCCGGCGCGATTTGGGTGAGAAGATTGTGCCAGAGGGCAACGCCCATTTGCTCATCGATCTGGATGGGCAACAGGAGAGCGTCCGCAGCGAGGCCGCGGCGATTCACGAATTAATCGAGATGAGAAAACCAAACGCGCTTCAAATAGCCAACGGTGAATCCGATTGCGAAAAGCTCTGGG
>Ga0306920_100013376_pt1 | contig 11182 bp, 13 predicted proteins | sample flu12Cox44000170_FD_204666 | JGI IMG/M metagenome (GOLD analysis project Ga0306920, IMG submission 204666) | Lab enrichment of tropical soil microbial communities from Luquillo Experimental Forest, Puerto Rico - flux4day.12C.oxic.44.000.170 (v2)... | ecosystem: Environmental > Terrestrial >...
GGCACGACATCCCAGCAGCGATCCACTCTCCCGGACACCGGCGGGGGCACGTTCTTGGGCTCAGGGGCTCCAGCGCCCTGTCAGGTAAAGTGCTCACCCGCCGGCGGCCACCAGTTAACGAGTCTGCTGGACAGCGGACCCGTTAACTCTCATTAGTCAGGTCACAGCCGGGCGGACAGCCAGGCGTGCACCCCGGGGATCCGGTGCTGTAGCAGGGTCAGGTGCCCGTCGTCGTCTAGCAGCCGGCCGGCTAGCCAGGTTCTCCTGGCCCTGTGTCGCCTGGCCCTGTGGCGTCGGCCACAGTGCCGCCCGGTCCCGTGTCGCCCGATACCGCGTCGTCCCGCCCGGTGCCGATCAGCTCCGTGCCGGCCAGCTGCTCGCTCAGCCGCGCCGCGGCGGTGTGGTCCTGGCCCGGCCCGAGCCGGGCGGCGGCGCTGCTCCACAGCTCGCGGCACAACGCCGCGAACGGTGTCGGCGTGCGGGTGTCCCGGCCGATCTCCAGGGCGATCGACAGGTCTTTCACCATCAGGTCGAGGCCGAAGCCGGAATCGAACCGGCGGGACAGCACGAACTGCTTGAACTTGCGCTGCGTGCTGTTGTTCATGCCGGTGGCGGAGTTCAGCACGTCGACCATGACCGCCGGATCGAGCCCGAACTGCTGGCCGATCAGCAGGGCCTCGACCCCGATCAGGAAGCCGCCCGCCGAGACCAGGTTGTTGAGCGCCTTCATCGCCTGGCCCGCGCCGACGCCGCCGCAGTGGTGGACGGACGTGCTCATCGCCCTGAGCAGGGGCTCGGCGCGGCGAAGCTCACCGGCGTCGCCGCCGGCCATGATCGCGAGCTCCCCGGTCCGGGCCCGGGCGGCGCCGCCGGACACCGGGCAGTCGATCAGCCCGACCCCGCGCCCGGCCAGGTCGGCGGCGAGGGCCTGGGTGACGGCGGGCACGCCCGAGGACATCTCGATGACCAGGGTTCCCGGGCGGAGCGCGGCGGCGGCCTGCCGGAGGACGTCGGCCACGTCCGTGCTGGTAGGCAGCATCGTCACCAGCGCGTCGAATCCGGCGGCGCCGGCGGCGGAGCCGGCCGCCCGGCCGCCGGCCTGCGCGGCGAAGGCCTCGGCCCGCCCGGCCGCGGCGTCCGCCGCGACGACGTCGAACCCGGCCCGCACCAGGCGGGCCGCCATCGGCCATCCCATGGTGCCGATGCCGACGAAGCCAACCTGCCGGATCGGTGCCGTGCTCATCCGCGGGTCTCGGGCGCTGTCACCGGTGGTTGAGGTCACGGAGCATGTCGCGCAGGAGGTCGGCGGTGCGCTCCGGCGCCTCGCTCTCCACGCTGAGCCGCTCCATGACCTCGCTATAGCGCTCCACGTCTTCGCGCTTGTCCAGGTAGAGAGCGCTGGTCAGCTGCTCGAGGTAGACCACGTCCGGCAGGTCTTCCTCCGGGAACCGCATGATCGTGAAGGCCCCGGCCTCCGCGGCGTGACCGCCGGAGGCGAACGGCGTGACCTGGAGCGTGATCCTCACGTTCTGCGTGGCCTCGATGAGGTGCTCGAGCTGCGAGCGGAACACCTCGCGGCTACCCACCGGACGCCGCAGCGCCGCCTCGTCCACGACCGCCCACAGGCGCGGGCCGTTCTGCTTGGTCAGCAGGTCCTGCCGGGTGATCCGCATGTTGACCCGGCGCTCGATCTCTTCCTCGGGCGCGCCAGGCCAGCCCCGGGAGATGACCGCCCGGGCGTAGCTCGCGGTCTGCAGCAGCCCGGGGACGAACTGCACCTCATAGACGCGCAGGACCGACGCGGCCTCTTCCAGGCCCACGAAGGTCTGGAACCAATCTGGTAAAACGTCCGCGTACTGGTGCCACCACCCCGCCGTGTTGGCTCCGCGCGCGAGCGACACGAGCGCCTCGCGCTCGGCGCCATCGGCGACGCCGTACATCTCGAGGAGATCGACGACGTCGCGTTCCTTGAATCCGACGCGCCCCAGCTCCATCCGGCTGATCTTGGATTCCGATGCCCGGATGCGGTAGCCCGCGTCCTCGCGCGTGATTCCCTTGGCCTCGCGCAGTCTGCGCAGCTGGGCTCCGACCAGGATGCGCCGGACGGTCGGACCGCTCCCCGGCTCGACAGAAATCACATAGGCCTCCCCCGGACGCCGGGTTCTGGCCGGCGCTGCCGCGTGCTGCCGCCCGCATGTGCCGTTGCCAGCTTCATCTGCACGTGCAGAAGGCCTTGCGTCTGCAAGTTACATGGAGGATGATAACGTTTGCATTGCATACGCGCGAGATGCGGCCTCCTGGAATTGCGCACAGCCCGACAAACGCGCAGGTGGCCACGGTCGTCAGGATGGAGGACGCCAGCGTGAGCCACGACCGCATCCTGGCTACGAGCGGGTATCGCGGAGCGGGCGGCGTGACGAACAGCGGGCTGGGCCTCGAGGCCAGCATCGCGGAGATCACCGAGCACCTGCCGCTGAGGTTCGCCGATGCCAGGGAAGTGGCGGACGCCCTGGGGCTGACGGAGATAACGGGGATCACCGCCGCCTGCCAGTCGGCGCAGCAGCCCGCGGCGATGAGCGCGTTCCCGCCGCAGCCCGAATCGGCCAGGCGCGCCAGGGAGTTCACCAGGATCACGCTGCAGGACTGGGGGATGGCCGGGCAGATCGATGTGACGGAGCTGGTGGTCTCCGAACTCGTGACCAACTCGCTCCGGCATGGTCTGCTCTCCGCTCAGTGGATGCGGGGAGAGCACCCAATAGGCCTGACCTTACTACGCCTAGATCCGTACCTGATGTGCATGGTGACCGATCCGGGCGGCCAATGCCCGGTGCGGATCGACTCCTGCGCCAGCGCGGAAAGCGGGCGGGGATTGCAGGTCGTGGAGTCGTGCAGCGTGCGGTGGGGCTGGGAGCCGATCACGGGCGAAGGCAAGGTTGTCTGGGCCCTGCTGCGTTGAACTGAGTTGTCTGGGCCTTGCTGCGTTGATCTGAGTCGTCAGGGCCCCGCCGCCGTAAGTTGAGTCGTCTGGGCGTTCTTGCCCGTGAGGTGAATCGTCTGGGCCGTGTCGCGGTGAGCTGAGCGGTCATTCCCCGGGCCGGCACAGCAAGGCGCCGTCCCCCCGTGACCCGGGGGGACGGCGCCTTGATCGTTCCGGGGTTGCTCAGGAGAGCAGGTCGTCGAACTCCCCATCCTTGGCGCCACGGATGAAGGCGTCCATCTCGGCGGGCGTGTAGATGAGTGCGGGGCTGTCGGGGTGCCGGGAGTTCCGGACCGCGATCGCTCCGCCGGGCAGGCTGGCGAGCTCGACGCAGGTTCCTTGCGAGTTGCTGTGCCGGCTCTTCCGCCAGGTGACATCGCGCAGTTCGGACGCGGGTATCCCGTTGCGCGCTTCGTGCATGGTGGCTCCCCCTTGTCTGTCGCCGGTCCAGACCCCGGCATATGCTCCCCGGTCAGAACAATGACTACATAGTAGTCGTTGCACATGCATTGTCACACGCATTTGCAAATGCTGGGTCGATCGGACCAGTGACCGGTGTGCGGTTCACCGGTGGCGGGGATGGCGCGGCGGCGGGGGCGGCGGAAGAGACCCGGTGGGAGGGGCCTCGCGCGGCCAGACCAGCAGAACGGGACAGGGGGCGTGGTCCACGACGAACCGGCTAGCCGGGCCCAGGCTCTTGGGCCCGAGGCGGGTGTCGTCGCCGTCCCGGGCCAGGATGAGCAGGTCAGCGCCTTCGGCCGCCGCGACGACCTCGCGCTCCGCGCGCCCGTGCCGCTCGGCCGTGGCACACGGCCGGCCCAGGCGCCCGGCCGCGGCCTCGAGCAGTTCCCGGGCCGAGGCCGCACCGAGTTCGGCCAGGCGCGGACCCGGGTCCCGGCCGGGACGGCCTCGGCCGAGCAGGCCCGCGTAGGCACCGTGCGCCGCGGCGGGGGCGTCGTCCCCGGTGACGTGCAGCAGCACGATGTCCGCGCCGGCGGGCGCGATCCGGCGGGCGGCGTCGACGCAGGCGGGCCAGGTGCCCTCAACGAGCCAGGTGATCACGGTCATCAAAACGCCAGCCTCCAGTTCAGATCACGTGCAGGCCCGCCCACAGGGCCACCGTCGCCAGGATGAGCGCCGCCGGCACGGTGAGCAGCCCGAGCCTGGTGAACTCGCCGAGATCGGGCTCGGCGTCATGCTCCCGCAGGACCCGCCGCCACAGCAGGGTGGCCAGGGAGCCCGCATAGGTCAGGTTGGGGCCGATGTTCACCCCGAGCAGCACGGCGAGAACGGCAGCCGGGCCCCCCGGGGCGGCCAGCGGCAGCAGCACCAGCACGGCCGGAAGGTTGTTGATCACGTTAGCGGCCGCGGCGGCCAGCGCGGCCGTGCCCAGCAGCGCAGGCAGCGACGCGCCGCCGGGGAACACCTGCTGCAGGGCCGCGGCCAGCCCATTCTGCGTCACGGCCGCGACCACGATGCCCAGGGCCAGCACGAAGGCCAGGAACGGGACGTCGGCGGCGCGCCAGATCGCGGCCGGGCTCGTGTCGCGCCGGGTGAGGGCGCGGACGGCGAGCACCGCGGCCCCGCCCGCCGCGGCCCACGCCGGGTTGACCTGGGCCAGCGACGTCACCGCGAACCCGGCCAGGGTGGCGGCCAGCACGGCCAGCGCGAACACCGGGACCCGGACGGGCGCGGTGTGCGCCGGGGTGACCCCCTTGGGCGTGGCGTTCAGGTCGGTACGGAAGAACCGCCGGAAGACCAGGTACTCGGTGGCGATGGCGGCCAGCCACGGCAGGGCCATGAGCCCGGCGAACCGGGTGAAGGACAGCCCGCTGACCGCGAACGCCAGCAGGTTGGTCAGGTTGGAGACCGGCAGCAGCAGTGACGCGGAGTTGGCCAGGTGCGTGCAGCCGTATACGTACGGCTTGGCCCGAGCGCCCAGCCGGGCCGCGGTGGCGAACACCACCGGGGTGAGCAGCACCACCGTGGCGTCCAGGCTGAGCATGGCGGTCACCACCGAGGCCACCACGAAGACCCGGGCCAGCAGCCGGGGAGACTGGCCCGGCCGCCCGCCCCGGGCCAGCCAGGTCCCGAGCGCGCGGAACAGGCCCTCGTCCTGGCACAGCTGGGCCAGGACCAGCACTGCGGCCAGGAACCCCACCACCGGCCCGAGGCGCAGGACCGTCACCTGAGCGCGATGCGGCGAGATCGCGCCGGACGCGATGGCCAGGGTGGCGGCCGGCACCGCCACCGCTGCCTCGGGCCACCCCCACGGCCGGGTCACCGCAGCGCCCAGCACCACCAGCAGCAGCACCACGGACAGGATTTCTGCCGCACCCTCGCTCAGGGCGACCTCCTCACGGGCAATCGGCCGTCCTTTCATTGGATCGGCGGTCATAAATCATGCCAAACCGGGTAATCAACTGCCCGGATCAGATGAAATGTCGGTGGCGGCGGCCATTCTTGCGGGGTGAACGATGAGCCACTGCCCCGTTTTGCGGGGGTTATAACGGCCCGGGGAGTTGCGGGGGAGGGGGGTCGCCCGACCGGGTCCGGGCGGTGGCGCGGCGGGGGGTTCTGGTACCGGTGGGGCACGGTACCTACGCCCGGGCAGCGCTCGTCGCCTGGATGGGCCCAGGCGGCGAGCAGACGCTACGGGTGGCCTCCGTCTGTTGCAAACGTTTGTTCCGCATTGTCTCAGCAAACGATTGCGTGATGGTCGGCGTTGGGGTGGCGGACGGGACGGGCGCGGAGCAGAGTTGACCTGTGCTGAACTCGTTGTCCCGCCGGAGGTCCTGGCTGGCGGCCGCGGCCGTGCTCTTGATAGTGCTCGGCCTGGTCCCGCCCGCGGAGAGCTACGCGCGGCGCTACGTGTTCGCCGAATCGCTTCAGTTCGCGGTGTTCGCCACCGTCGTGCCCGCCCTGCTCGTGCTGGCCGCGCCGTGGGATCTGCCGTTCCTGCGCGGGTTGTCCCGGCGGCTGGGACCAGGCCGCGGCCCGGCGGGACAACAGCGCGGTTCCGGGTTCGTGCGCGCCGCCGTGGTGCTGCTGGTTTTCATGGGCACGGTGATCGCCTGGCGGCTGCCGGTCACCGTCAACGCCCTGGCCACCAGGCCCGGCCTGGCGGTGGCCGAGATGGTCACCCTGGTCGCCGCCGGGTGCGCGCTGTGGCTGGAACTGGTGGAGTCGCCGCCGCTGCAGCCGCGGCTGCCCCGCCTGCTGCGCGCGGCGTTCGCCGCGCTGGCCATGTGGACGATCTGGATCCTCGCCTACATACTCGGGTTCTCCCAGGTGGCGTGGTTCCCGGCGTACGTTCACCCGGGTGGCCTGAGCCCGGTGCCGGACCAGGAGACCGCGACCGGGATCATGTGGGCGGTCTCGGCCGTCTGCTTCGTGCCCGTCGTGTTCGTCAACGCCCTGACCTGGCTGAAGGACAGCGAGGACCCGGACGAGGAACTGCGCGCGATCGTCCGCGCGCAACCGGGGTCGGCCAAGTCCGGCCGGTGGCGGCCCCGCCCGCCGCGGGGCTGGGATAGCCACTCGGCCTGACCGCAGGTGAAGCTCGCCCCGGCCTGACCTCCGCCCGGGCGCGGGGCCACGCCCCCGTTCAACACTTTCCGTGCCTTATCGGTTGCTCTATGTATTCATTGCTCCGGCCAAGGCGGCTCAGAGCGTCCACAGAAACGAGCACGGCAGGCTGCCTGAATGACCAGCCGGCGGATCTGCTGCCGGCGTTGCGAAGGAGGAATGAAAGATGACCTGGCTCACCGTGAATATCGTCCTGAGCGCGCTGTTCTTCGCCGCCTGGGTCGGCATCCCGCTGTGGATGGTGATCAAGCGCCCGGACACCGGCCGGGAGGTCGCGGCGGCGGCGGCTCGCGCCCAAGCCATCCCGCTGCATGCCGTCAGCCGGGAGGAAGCCGGCCGCTGGCGGGAAGCCGCCTGAGGCCGGGGGTGCGCCCGGCCACCCCGGCCCCGGCCCGGCTGAGGCCGGGGCGGCGCCCGGTCACCCGGCCTTGGCCCCGACTCCCCATGTCAGCGCGGTGACGGCGCGACCGCGCGCGGCGGAACTGCGCGATGATAGGGACATGGACCAGGGTCGGCCTGGCGCCGCGAGCGTGCCGGTCAACGAGTCGGTATGGGGCGTCCCGGCGCCCGCGCTGCGGCCGTTCATCGCGCGGTACGTCGGGTACCGCCAGGCCGGCCTGACGCCGGCCAGGCACCGCGGGCTGCCGTCGCCCTACCTCACGATGATCTTCACCCTGGACGACCCGCTGACCCTCGCCTGGCACCCCGACCCGCGGCAGCCCCCCGGCAGTTACGACACGCTGGTCGGCGGCCTGCACACCGCGTCGGCCCTGATCACGCACGAGGGCCGGCAGTCGGGCATCCAGCTCCTGGTGAGCCCGCTCGGCGCGCGGGCGCTGCTGGGCATGCCGGCCGGAGAACTGGCCAGCATCGACGTCGACGGCCCGGCCGTGCTCGGCCCGCTCGCGGACCAGATCGGCGAGCGGCTGCGCGCGGCGGGCGACTGGCCGGCCCGGTTCGCTGTTCTCGACCGGATGCTGACCTCGCGGCTCGCCGCGGGCCCGGCGGGCCCTGCGGTCAGTTCCGCGGCGAGTGCCGAGGTCAACCACGCGTGGCGCCGCCTGCTCGCGGCCGGCGGGCGCTGCGCCGTGTCCGGGCTGGCCACCGAGATCGGATGGAGCGACCGTCACCTGCGGGGCCAGTTCCGCGGCGAGACCGGCCTCACGCCGAAGGCCGCCGCTCGCGTCATCCGGTTCGACCGGGCGCGGCGCCTGCTGCAGCGCCGCGCGGCGGCCGCGATGGCGCTGCCGCCGCTGGCCGACCTGGCCGCCGACTGCGGCTACTACGACCAGGCCCACCTGGCCCGCGAGTTTCGTGACCTGGCGGGCTGCCCGCCGTCGGCCTGGCTGGCTGAGGAGTTCCGAATCGTCCAAGCCGGGCCCCGGGCCGCGCGGCCAGGATTGGCGTCATGAACGACAAGACACCACCACCGCAGGTATGGCCGACGCTCCGGGCCCGCGATGCCCGGGGACTGATCAGGTTCCTGGCCGACGCGTTCGGCTTCGAGGAGACCGTCGTGTACGGCGAGGGCGATCGGGTGGACCACGCCCAGCTGTCCTGGCCCGCCGGAGGCGGGATCATGCTCGGCTCGGCGCGCGAGGACGGCGAGGATGACTCCTGGCCGCTGCGCCCGGGCACCTTCGGCGCGTACGTGGTCACCGACGACCCCGACGGGCTGTTCGCGCGGGCCACGGCGGCCGGCGCGAAGGTGCTCAGGGAACTGCATGACACCGACTACGGCTCGCGGGACTTCGCCGTGACCGACCCGGAGGGCAACCACTGGTCGTTCGGCACCTACCGCGGCGAGCCGCGCGCCTAGACCATCGCCATCGGGCAGCCGTCCCAGTACGCCGCGAGCTTGGGCCGGCACCGGCCGCGCAAGCCGATCTCGAGCACGTCAGGGCGTAGGCGGCCGGCGCCGCGGAACCAGATCTGCACGCCGGCCGGCGCCGGGCTGAACCCGGACAGGCCCGGCGGCGGCTCGGCGGCCGCATGCATCCGCGGGGCGAGCCCGCGTAGCACAGCCCAGATACCAGCCACCCCGGCGCTCACCACCTAGATTGGCCCTGATGCCAGCCCACGGGAGGGTGCGCAATGGCGCCGCGAGTTTCCAGCGACCTGCTGCTGGTCGGGAGCCTGCCCGCCGCGTCGACCGACGCGGCGCTGCGGGCGGCCAGCGAGTTCTTCGGCGACCTGGTCTTCGCGCTGCCGGACGGTGAGACCGGTCCCCGGGCGGCGTGGGTCGGCTACGAGCGGGAGCGGCTGGTCCGCCCCCACCCCGACGTCGAGACCGTCGAGGAAACCTCCTCGCCCACCGGTATCCCGCGGCACGCCTACGAGACCCCGGTGTTCCGGATCCGCCCCGGCGTCACCGAGCTGCACTGGGACTCCTGGCCCCGCGTTGACGACGCCATCGCGTCGTACCAGGTCTTCCGCGGCCTGCGCGGAGGGCGTGATCCCGTCCGGGCTCCGGTTCCAGGTCGGCCTGCCGTTCCCGGCCAGCGCGCTCAACGGGTTCAAGGCGGACTTCGCCGGCGATTGCCCGGTGGCCGAGCGGGGCTTCGAGGACCTCGTCGCCCGCGAACTGCAGCGGCTCACCGCGGCCATCCCGCCGCAGGACCTGGCGGTCCAGTGGGACGTCGCGTACGAGGTGCTCGACCTGGAGGGCGTGCTGGCGTGGACCGCGCCCGGCGCCTGGGAGCGCTTCGCCGGACCGGTGAGCCGGCTCACCCGGCTGATCCCGCCCGAGGTCCTGGTCGGCTACCACCTGTGCTACGGGACGTTCCCCGAGTGGCCCATGTACGAGGCCCGGGACATGGCCCTGCTGGTGCGCCTGGCCAACTACGCCGTGGCCAACTCGGGCCGTCCGGTCGACTGGCTGCACCTGGCCGGACCGCGCTACCTGCGCAGCGAGGACGCCGGCTTCTTCCGGCCCCTGGCCGACCTCGACGCCGGCGATGCACGCGTCTACCTCGGCATCGTGCTGCCGGTGGACGGCGTGGCGGGCCTGCGGCGGCGCCAGGCGACCGCGTCGGCGCAGCTGGCCGACTTCGGCGTAGCCCGGTACTGCGGGTTCGGCCGCCAGCCCGGCCGGGACGGCACCGAAACCATGCGCGACCACCGGCAGGCGGCCCTGGCCTCCCGCGGCTGAGCCCGGCGGGTCCTCAGCCCGGCTCGACCAGGATCACCTCGAGTGTGCGGGGACCGTGCACGCCCTCCACGCGCGACAGCTCGATGTCGCTGGTCGCCGACGGTCCGCTGATCCAGGTGAGCGGCTGGCCCGAGCGCGGCGCCAGCCGGTCGATCGCCTCGGGCACCAGCTCGACGACCTGGTCGGCGCGCACCAGGCACAGGTGGTAGTCGGGCACCAGGGTGATAGCGCGCCGGCCCTGGTCGGGTGAGCCGTCCAGGACGATGGTCCCGGTCTCGGCGATCGCGACCGCCGCGCCAGTGATCACGCCGTCGACGGCGTCCAGGTCCTGCGGGGACAGGTCGTCGTCAATGATGAGATCGACGTCCGGCGGCAGTGCCTGCAGCACCACCAGAAGGTCCAGGCCGGCCGGCACGACCACGCGACGCACCCCGCGCTCGGTCAGCGCCGTGCCGACGGTGGCGGCGAGTTCGGGGCGCACGGCACGGCGGACCGCAGCGCGGTAGTCGGCCAGCCGCTCCGCGAGCAGGGCGAGCAGCGGCGCGCCGTCCAGGCGGCCCACGGTCCGGTAAGCGGGGGCGGGCGGCGGGCCGGCGTCCGTTATGGAATCCGGGCCGGAGCCCAGCGCGGCGCGGATCCGGGACAGTACCTCGTCGCGGGGGGTTCCGGGCCGTAGGGGTCCGGGGTGTCCCCGGGGGGCACTGTGCCCACCCGGGCCGGCACGGTGCGCGGTCATGACCGTTCCCGCCCGGACTCGCGCCACCACTGCCGGAACGTCCGGGCCGGCGGGGCGGGGGCGTCGCGCGCCTGGGTCCAGGCGGACAGCGGCGGCGGCAGCGCGCGGATCCGGCCGCCGCGGCCCAGCGCGCGGCCGGGCCTGCCCGCCTGCTGAGCCGCGCCGTAGCGCCGCGGATCGGCCAGGACCCAGGCGGCCGCGGCCATGGTCACCGCCTCGGCGCTGGGCCGCCGGCGGGCGCGCCGCGCCTCCTCGACGTGCCGGGCGCGCAGGTACACCAGCAGCGACGGGATGTCGATCTTCACCGGGCAGGCGTCGTAGCACGCGCCGCACAGCGACGACGCGTACGGCAGCGTGGCGTTGTCCTCCACGCCGGTCAGCAGCGGCGACAGCACCGCGCCGATAGGGCCCGGATAGACCGATCCGTAGGCGTGGCCGCCGGTGCGCTCGTAGACCGGGCACACGTTCATGCAGGCCGAGCAGCGGATGCAGTGCAACGCCTGCCGGCCGGTCTCGTCGGCTAGCGCGGCGGTCCGCCCGTTGTCCAGCAGCACCAGGTGGAACTGCTGCGGGCCGTCGCCGGGCGTCACCCCGGTCCACAACGAGGTGTAGGGGTTCATCCGCTCGCCCGTGGACGAGCGGGGCAGCAACTGCAGGAACACGCCCAGGTCCCGCCAGGCCGGGATGACCTTCTCGATCCCCATGACCGTGATCAGCGTCTGCGGCAGGG
>Ga0306920_100013377_pt1 | contig 11182 bp, 10 predicted proteins | sample flu12Cox44000170_FD_204666 | JGI IMG/M metagenome (GOLD analysis project Ga0306920, IMG submission 204666) | Lab enrichment of tropical soil microbial communities from Luquillo Experimental Forest, Puerto Rico - flux4day.12C.oxic.44.000.170 (v2)... | ecosystem: Environmental > Terrestrial >...
AGGGCAGCGCTAGCTTTCGCTGAGAAGGCCTCCCATGTGACAGGAACGAGCTTGCCACAAAGCCAGATGCGCGCCGAGCGGAGGGGAGCCCAATGAGCGTGACGCCTTTCACCATCGCGATCCCCGAGAGCGAGATCGAGGAGCTGCGCCGCCGCTTGCGTGCCGCGCGCTGGCCGGACCAGCCCACTGATACCGGCTGGGAGCTCGGCACCGACATTGCCTATCTGCGCGAGCTCGTCGCCTATTGGGGCTCGGGTTTCGATTGGCGGGCTCGCGAAGCCGAGCTCAATCGCCTGCCGCAGCTCAAGATCGATCTCGACGGCACCGTGATCCATTTCGCGCATGTAAAAGGCAAGGGCGGGGCGGGCGGCGGCCTGCCGCTGATCCTGACGCATGGCTGGCCGGGCAGTTTCGCCGAATTCGCGAAGCTCATCCCCATGCTGACCGATCCGCAGGCGCATGGCGGCGACGCCGAGGATGCCTTCGATGTCGTGGTGCCGTCGCTCCCGGGCTATGGCTTCTCGGACCCGCCGGCGAGCCTCGGCGTCGATCCTTTCTTCATCGCCGATCTCTGGGCGAAGCTGATGACCGAGCTCGGCTATCCGCGCTTTGCGGCGCAGGGCGGCGATTGGGGCGCCAGCGTCACGACGGCGCTCGGCCTTCGCCATCCCGGGAGGCTCGTCGGGCTGCATGTCAACTACATCCCGGGCTCTTTCCAGATCAGCGAAGAGGCCGGCGCATTCAGCGAGGAGGAGCGCGCGTCGCTAGCGCGGCGCGCCGAATGGGCCGAGGCCGAAGGCGGCTATGCGCATATCCAGCGCACCCGCCCGCAGAGCCTCGCCTATGCGCTGAACGACTCTCCCGTCGGGCTCGCTGCCTGGATCGTCGAGAAGTTCCGAGCCTGGTCGGATTGCGGCGGCGTCGTCGAGCGCGCCATCACGCATGACGAGGTCCTGACCGACATCTCGATCTATTGGTTCACGCAGACGATCGCTTCATCGATGCGCCTCTATTACGAGGCGCGACTGAAGCCGCTACGCTTCCGGCCGGGCGACAAGGTGCGCGTGCCTTGCGCCATCGCGCGCTTCCCGAGGGAGATCCCGATCCCGGCGCGCAGCATCATCGAGCGCGCCTATGATCTGCGCCGCTGGACGGAGATGCCGCGCGGCGGCCATTTCGCGGCGCTCGAGCAGCCGGAACTCCTGGCGCAGGATATCCGCGCCTTTTTCCGGCCGCTCAGAAGCACGGCGAGGTGACGGCTCACTTCTTGGACGCGCCGGTCGCAAGGTATTTCGAACCGAGATCCCAGAAGCTCGCGAGCGCGTCTCCGGCGATCACGCCGGCCGCGAACACCTCCATGTCGCCGCGCCATTCGAGCGGTGCCAAACGAGTCCAGGCCAAACGACACACGATGCCAACGAGCACAGCAAAACCCGCGAGCGGCGTGCCGAGCAGGAGCCCGGTCGCGAGCAGCACGCCCATCTGGCGCTTCGGACCGCCGAGATACTGCAGGAGGGCACCCGGAAGTGCCCAGGCGAGGAGCTGCAGCGCGACCTCGGGCGAGCTGCCGGCCTTGATGCTCGCCGCATAGGCACGGTCGATCGGGGCGACGAGATTATTCGCGAGATAGAAGCGGTAGGAGAAGAGCACCACGAGGCCGGCGACCACGAAGGCGAACATGGCCGCAAAGAGCTGCTGCTTGCGTCCCTCGCGCTCGAATTCGGGGTCAGCTCCATAGCCTCGCAGCATGTAGCCGGCCTTAAGGTCATAGCCCATATCGGCGAAGGCAGGCCCGGTCGCCGCTGAGAAGCCGACCAGCAGGGTAAGCGCGACCGGCGGGAAGCCGAAGAGGATGCCGATCACGAGCGTGACCACTGCGACCCCGAAGGCCGGGAACCAGCCGGCGTGCATGGCGGCGAGACCGACGATCACCTCATGCGCCATGGCGGCGAAAGCGGCGTAGATCACGAAGGCCACGAGCATCGCGGGTGACATCTCGCTCCACAGCCCGCCGAGAGCGGCGAGCAGCATGGCGATCAGCACATAGGCGGTGCCGCCGAAGCGGATAGAGCGGCGCACATCGGCGATGCCGCGCCCGACATCCCCCGGCTCCTCCGGCGCCTCCTGCTTGCGCAGGATCAGGAACATCACCTGCACGAGCGCGACGAGGCCAGCGCCGAGCATCACGCCTTGCGGCAGATTGACCTTGGCGATGTCGCCGCCCGGGAAGATCGAGGCGAACATCTCGCCGCCGAAGAGATTGGCCGAATAGGTGCGGATCAGGAGGCCGACGCCGAACATCAGAAGCGCCCAGACATTGCCGATGAAGGCGACGCCGAAAGCGGACATCGGCACCTTGAGCAGGGAGCCGACGATGCCGACCACGACGCCGATGCCGAGCACGCCGAGCTTGCGGCCGCCCTGGTCACCGGCCTTGATGGCTTCGGCGGCGGCGACGCCGGGCGGCCAGGCGCCAGAGGCCGGGAACACCTCGGTGTCGAACATGCGATAGAGCATGAAGCCGTCGACCAGCATGGCGAGGAAGACGCCGAGCAGCATCGGCTCGACGAGATCCGGGCGCCCCATGACGAAGGGGATGCCGATCGGCAGGAGGAGCGCATTGCCGGCCCCGAAGGTCGCGGCCGAGATGGCGCTCTGCGCCAGATTCTGCACATGTACCGATTTGTAGCGGGTGAGCGCCGCGAGCGGGAGGCGGCCGAGCGCCATGCCGGCGAGCGCTCCGATCAGCGATGTGTTGGTGGTGATGCCCAAGGTCACGATCAGCTGCGTGCCGATGATGGCGCCGACGATGCAGAGCGGCGCGATCAGCGCCAGGCTCGACAGGCTGAAGAATGCCGGGTGTTTCTCGGTCTTGGTTATGATCTCTTGCATGAAGCTGCCCCTGTCCTGGATGGTGCCCCCATCACTCTCGACTCCCTCGCCGGCCCTCCCGACCGGCCCGGCCCGCGAGCCATGCACGCGGGCCGTCTCACTATGCGCCAACCGTCATCCGGCCGCAGGCACGAAACGTGCCGGGCGGCCGCGTCGGGCTTGTGCGCTCACTCGGCCGCTTCCGCCGCCGCTCCATAGGCCGCGGCGCCTTCAGCCGAGACATAGCCGTCGATGCGGTCCGCCTCGACCTCGGCTCGCGGCCGCTCGCGCGGATCGCCAAAACCCGCTCCGCCCGCGAGGCAGACCTCGACCATCCGGTCGGTGCCCGTGAGCGTCACGAGTTCGCCCGTGCCGCAATCATGCACCAGCTTGCCTTGCGCATCGAGCACGACGCCCCGCGCACTGCCGCCGGCCTGGCCGCCGAACAGCCCGTCGGGCGCGAGATTGACGCCTTCCGGATAGACCGAGAACAGGGTGGGGAGCCCGTCATGATGCAGCTTGCGCAGCCTCGTGCGCACACCGAGCCCGCCGCGCTTGCGCCCGGCGCCACCTGAATCCGCGATCAGCGTCTTCTCGAGCACGAGCACTGGCGCGCGGCTCTCCATCAGCTCGATCGAGGTGTTAGCGGCCGAGGTCGGATAGAGCAGGGCCGACTTGCCGTTGCCGTGATCCGAGCCGCCCTGGCCTCCGCCCATGAAGAAATGGTCGGCATAGACATGGCCGTTAGCCTCGCGCCCGTAGATCGAGATCGCATGCGGCAGGCCGGTTTGGGCCTGCACCTGCGAAGGCGCGGACTTTGACAGCGCGCGGAAGATGTTGGGCGCGAGATACCAGCCGGTGCGGGTGCGCAGATTGACGCTCACCGGCTTGTCGCAATTCAGGATCGAGCCTTGCGGCGCCTTCACCGTGAAGGGCCGGTAGCAGCCCGCATTGCCGCGCACTTGCGGGCTCAGCATGCATTTCAGCGGATAGGTGGCGTGCGCCGAGGTGTAGCTGAAGGTGCAGTTGAGGCCGCCCTGCGGCTGCTGCGGGGGAGCGCCCTCGAAATCGAGCTCGATCTCGTCGTCGCGCACGGTGAGCTTGAGCGGGTAGCGAAGCTGCGTGCCGAGCGGGTTGTTGTAGGCTTCTGAGTGATAGACGCCGTTCGGCAAGGCGCGAATGGCGTCGCGCATCGCGGCCTCGGCGCGGTTCTGCACCACGGCCGCGAGCGCCCGCAGGTCATGCATGCCGTAGTCATCCATGAACTGCACGAGCCGCTCGGCGCCGAGCTGGTTCGCCGAGACGAAGGAGAAGATGTCACCCAGCACCTCCTTCGGCTTGCGCACGTTCTCGCCGAGCAGAGTGAAGAGGTCCTCATTCGGTACGCCCGCCCGATAGAGCATCATCGGCGGGATCTGCACGCCCTCGTCATAGATCTCGCGGGCCCGCAGCGAATCCTTGCTGCCGCCGATATCGCCGACATGGCCGACCGTGCCCAGGAGCGCCACCATGCGCCCGTCGCGGAAGACCGGCGTCACCACGGCGATGTCGAAGAGATGGCCGGCGCACAGCCAGGGGTCATTGGTGACGAGCACGTCGCCGGGCTTCAGCGTCTCTGCCGGGAACCTCGCGAGCAGCGCCTTCACGGCACGCGGCAGGGTGAGGTTGAACACCGGCATGGCGCGTGGCGAATGCGCCAGGCTCTCGCCATCGGGATCGAGCAGGTCGCAGGCGAAATCCTGCGCCTCCGAGACGATCAGCGAAAAGGCGGTGCGGCAGATGGTGTGCCACATCTCCTCGACCACGGTGACGAGGCGCGCCCACATGATCTCGAGCGAGACGGGGTCCGCTTCGATCAGCGCCATGGCCTGGTCGATCGGGGTCGCGGGCGTGATGCGTGCCGCGGCCGCCGCGGCGACGCCGATCTTGACGCGCAAACTGCCGGAGGCGTCGACCGTGACGCTGTCGCCGGGCGCGACGATCGTCGTCGCCTCGCGCTCCTCGATGATGGCCGGGCCCGCGAGCTCGGTGCCGACGTTCAGCGCATAGCGATCATAGACCGGCGTTTCGACATAACCCTCGCCGAAGAAAGCCTGTCTCACGCCCTTGCGCGCGGCTCCGGTCGAGGCAGTATTCGCCTGCGCCACGGTGAGCTTCGGCATGGCGCCACGGCAGCGCACGCGCAGCGAGACGATCTGCACCTCCATGCCTTCATAGACGGCGGTGTAGCGCGCCGCGTAGGCGGTGGCGAAGTTCGCTTCGATCTGCGGCAGGCTCGCCGCGGTGATCTTGCCATCGGGCAGCGTCACATTGATCTCGTGGAGCTGGCCGAAGAGCCGCATATCGGCCGAGCGCTCGGCCACGACATCGGCTTCGGCAACACCAGCGGCGACGAGATGGGCGCGCGTCTCGGCGGTGAGCTCGGCGAGCACGCTCTCGATGGTCTTGCCCGCATCCTTGGCGTCGAGGCGCAGCGGATGGCTGCGCACCTGCTCGAAAGAAAGAGGGGCCGCGAGGAAGCCGAGCGCCGAGGCCGCGCCCGAGGCCGGCGGGATCAGGAGCTCCTCGACGCCGAGGATGCGCGCCACGCCTGCAGCATGGGCGGGGCCGGCGCCGCCGAAGCCGACCATGGCGTAGCGGCGCGGATCCTTGCCCTTCTCGACGATATGGATGCGGGCGGCAGCCGCCATGCTCTCGGTGACGGTGCGATGGATGCCATAGGCCGTCTCCAGCGCGGTAAGGCCGAGCTTCTCGCCGACGGTGGCGAGCGCGCGCTCGGCGGCGTCGCGATCGAGCCGCATGCGGCCGCCGAGGAAGAAGCCCGGATCATAATAGCCGAGCAGCAGATTGGCGTCGGTGACGGTAGGTTCCGTGCCGCCGCGTCCATAGCAGGCAGGTCCCGGATCGGCCCCAGCCGAGCGTGGGCCGACGCGCAATAGGCCGACCTCGTCGATCGCCGCAATCGAGCCGCCGCCCGCGCCGATCTCGATCATGTCGATCACCGGTGCCTTGATCGGGAGGCCCGAGCCCTTCTTGAAGCGATGCACGCGCGCCGCTTCCATTTCGGCCGCGATCGTGGCGCGTCCATCCTCGATGAGGCAGGCCTTGGCGGTGGTGCCACCCATGTCGAAGGAGATCACGTCCTCCTTACCGGCCATCTTGCCAAAGAAGGCTGTGGCGAGGCCGCCGCCCGCCGGACCCGATTCCAGCAGGCGGATCGGGAAGGCGCGTGCCGTCTCCGGCGAGACGAGGCCGCCGGCCGAGTGCATGAGATAGAGCGCGCCGCGGAAGCCGCGCTGCCACAGCTCGCGCTCGAGGCGGCGCAGATACTGCTCCATCAGCGGCTGCACGAAAGCGTTGGCGCAAGTGGTGACGAGGCGCTGATACTCCCAGAGCTCGGCAACCACCTCGCAAGAGAGCGAGATCGAGAGCTCGGGATAGAGGGCGCGGATGGCTTCTGCGGCCTGGCGCTCATGTGCGCCGTTGCGATAGGCGTGCAGGAAGCAGATGGCGATCGCCTCGACGCCGTCGGCCTTGAGCTTGCGGGCGGCTTCGCGCACCTGGTCGAGATCGATCGCGGTCACAACCTCGCCGTCGCGGTCCATGCGCTCCGCGACCTCGAGACGGTGGCGGCGCGCCACCAGCGGGTCGGGATATTGCAGGAAGAGATCGTAGATGTCGTAGCGCTGCTCGGTGCCCATCTCCAGGATGTCGCGGAAGCCGGCAGTGGTGATCAGGCCGAGCTTGGCGCCTTTCCGCTCGATCAGCGCATTGGTGACGAGGGTCGTGCCATGTACGATCTCGCGCACCTCGGAGAGAGCGATGCCGGCATTGGCGACGAGCTCGCCGAGGCCCTGCAGCGCGCCGACCGAAGGATCATGCGGCGTCGTCAGGCATTTGTGCAGCAGGATCTTGGAGCGCTCGGTGTCGAGCAGGATGAAGTCGGTGAACGTCCCCCCGATGTCGAAGCCGATGCGATAACGTCTCTCGGTCTGCGTCATGTCTTAGGTCCTTGCTGGCATTTCTTGGCGGGGCATCTCGCGTGCCGCTTCATGCGAATATGACAGCGAACAATAGACGCTTCGCGTCGCCGGCCATATACGTGCCGCCACGTATGCGCCCATCTGGGGTGTTTCAGGTTGTGCCACGCTGACCCAGATTGTTCCGCTAAGTGCCTGCTCTACCACATAAAAAGTTGAAAAAACTGTGCCAGGGTGCTCCACCCTGAGTTGTCCTAATCCGCGCTCCGTTGTAAGTGATTTGTAAGTTCGTCATACGGCTAACAGGAGCGCTAACGTGAGAGATTGAACGGTCAAGCAGTGCCAGAATGCGGGAGCCGGAAAGCACCGCGTGAGCCACGGGCTCTACCTCTGGGTTGCCGACGACAAGGCCACCCGTAGGTGGATTCACCGTTACACGAAACCGAGCTCTGGCCGGGTGACGGAGATGGGCCTCGGATCACTGGACCTGCTCAGTCTTGCCGATGCCAGGGAAGCTGTGCGTGATGCCCGGATCAAGGTGAAACAGGGCCTGGACCAATAGAACAGAAGAAGAACGAACGTCGAGCCGGGATCACCTTTGCGGAGGTTGCCGCCGATTATATCGCGGACAGGGCGAACGGCTATCGCAACCCCCGCACGGCGAAGGGCTTGATGCTGCTGCTGCAAACTCACTCCAAGGCTCTAGGTCCCATGCCGGTTGCGGATATTGGCGCGGCTCACATGGCCGCGGCGCTGAGGCCCTTGTGATTGAAGCACCCGGACCAGGAACGCAGAGCGCGGGCCGCCGTAGTCAGCGTGCTTCGCTACGCTCGAGCCAAACAACTGCGTGAAGCCAGCATTGGTGATTTACGCGAGGACCTGAAGACACTGCGTCCATCCAACGGACGCAAGATTCCACGCCACCATGCGGCGATGGCGTATGCGGAGATCCCAAACTTTGTGCGGGATCTGCGCACCCAGCAGAGCGATGCTCTTTCGCCCGCGGTGATCGAGTTCTTGCTCTTGACCGTTGGGCGTGCGTCACGAGGTTGCCGGGATGCGGTGGTCTGAGATCGACTGGGAGGCAAAGGGGTGGACGGTGCCGAGAGAGCCGACGCGGCACGCTATCCGCATCGGCTCTTTAAGTCAGGCTTGGGTTGTTAGTTGCTGGCGAGGGCGGCGCTGACGTTGTTGAAGGTCGTGCTGAGGCTCCCTCCGACCTGGGTCACAGCGCCGATGATCACGACCGAGATGAGCGCTGCGATCAGTCCATATTCGATAGCCGTCGCCCCCGTGTCATCCTCGAGAAACGCCGCCCAAGTGCCCTTCGCTTCGTCGCGAGGACGCAGGATGTTAGTCGTCATTCAGGACCCCTCCATCGGTGTCTCAATCAGGGTTCGAATGCCTCAACTGTCGTGCGACTGTCATAATGAGGGGATCGTTTTGCGATCCCCTTAAGCGGCCGTGCAATTGCGACCCTTGGAATTAACGACCGGCAAACGATGCGGTCGCAGGCAAGCAAGCCTCACGTAAGGTTCGCCTCTCGATTGCCACGAATGACGATCACATGTTGGGCGTGGCCACCACAGCCCCGGCGCCCCTTCAGCCCAGCCCAGCGCCGGGCCTCATTCCCCAGCCGCCAGCGCCCCGGTTGAGCGAGCCACAACTTCCGTCTTTGACCCGTTACGGGCATGGCCGAGCCTGCCGCCCGGACTAGGCGGCCTGAACAAGTCTGCGACGTTTTACTTCTTTTAACTGCCCGAACGCTCGTTCCTGTTCGATAGTGCCGGCGCACACGCCAATGGCGAGTCTATCCGTCGGGTTATCGCCGGGGCGACAAGCATTCGGAGGTTCAACATGTCGGATAAGCCAACCGTCGTTTTTGCACATGGCCTTTGGGCCGATGGGTCATGTTACAGCAAGGTGATTCCGCTGCTCCTGGCCGATGGCTTTCAAGTTATCTCCACGCAAAACCATCTCAACACCGTCGCTGACGACGCCGCCGCAGTACGGACATCGTTCGCCCGCGCCAACGGCCCAGTTGTTCTCGTCGGTCACTCGTATGGTGGCACAGTCATCACGGCAGCCGGCACCGACAAGCGCGTGGCCGCGCTCGTTTATGTATGCGCCTTTGCACCGGAGGACGGCGACACAACACTTGTCGACCAGGACAAGTACCCGGCCACACCCATTTTCCAACACATCGAAGTGGTGGAGGGACGCATATGGCTTCGTCCATCCGGCGTTCCCGAATTTGCGGGAGACCTGACCGAGGCGGAGCAGCAACTCGTTTGGGCTACGCAAATGGCGCCATTGGCTGATCTTTTTGGTCAACCCGTTCCGGGTGCTGCCTGGAAGCTCAAGCCGACATCTTACATTGTCGGTTCTGAGGATCGGACCATACAACCCGAGCTGCAGCGCTTCCTGGCTAAGCGTATGAACGCCAAGGTTACGGAAGTTGCATCAAGCCATGTGCCGATGCTTTCCCAGCCTCGGCGCGTATACGAAGTCATCCGGGACGCAGCGGCCAACATCGAGCGACGGCTCGCATCGTAAGTTTCTCGAAGCACCGGACGACCGCTGCTGCGATCCAGAGCACGTCCGCGAGTGCTGGAAGGCGTCCGCGAGCGTGAAGCCCACCGCACGCGATGGCGGCGAGCGCCGCGAGCCACAAGGCGAGGCCGGTGACGGTCCAGCTCTTATATGAAGGTCACCCCTTCGCCGTATTTCCACTCGAAGACGAATCGGAGGCCGGCCGGGAAAATGAGATCGAGCCGGCGACGTCGAGCAATCCCCGCGCGAGTTTGGCCCATAAAAATTGTTCCGAGCGCAGCCTTTTCGAGGGCCTGTTGACGACTGGGGGGACGTCGATGCCGGAGTGGTTTGCTGACGAATGGCCCGCCAAACCTATGGGCCCTTGGTTCGAGTAATTCCACAGCTTGATCCGATTTATCCTGCGATCATAACCGCACTCTCGAATGAACTGGACAGCTTCCTTAATCGTCAGGAATTCATCGGACATTGGCGAATGTCCCTTATCTAATTGATAACAAAAGGATAACACAAATAACAGGCTTTGACAACAAGTAAGTTTTAGTATAGACTTAGTTCTACTGTCACTAGCGATAGATCAATAGAAAGGGGCAAGAGTCCCTCCACCTCTTGCCCCTCCGCCTAGAGCGTGTCCAGCTCGAGATTCTTCTGGGCAACGCGGAGTTGCCTTTGGAGGAGCACAGCATCTTGGCGCATGTCATCCAGGGCACGAAGCATCGCGCTCAGAACCCTGAATGACGAGTCGATGAAATCACTCATCGACGCCCGCTCAGTCTTAATATCAGTATCGGGCTCAGGCTCAGGCTCAGTCTGTTGGACTTTGGCGTCCATCGTATCCTCCTGTTTCTGGGTTGCCTCCCGTCCCCTTAGTCGTCCTCAGCTCTTGACAGAACGCACGTACGACGGTGACTTCGCCGTCAGATGTAGGGGGTCGGGCCGTCGTCCTCGTGTCTGCTGCCGTCTGGTTGGAACCAGTTGCTGGCGACTTGTTCGACATTGGCGAACAGCTCTTGTCGGCTGTCGCTGGCCCAGCACAGGCAGCGCACGCCGGCGAAATAGACATCGTCGATAGGAAAGCCCTCGCCGGCCAGCTGTTCTGCGAATGATACGAAGCGCCGTTTCAGCTCGATGCGATCTCGGAATGCCATCAGTTCGTTGTAAGTCATGTCGAGTTGTCCTTTTGGTGTGCCGGAACGACGACTCAATTCCCCTTCGTCGTGTGTGCCCGGATGTATGCGACGAGGGATTGCGTAACGACGAGCCGGCGGCCCATGATCTTTGTGGACTCGATGTGCCCCGCATTCATGAGCTTGTTGACCATCGATCGCGATAAGCTGAACCGCTCGCACATGGCCTCAATCGTCATGAGGAACGGCAGGGTTTCCCAGGAGCCGGGCTCGAGCTCCTTTCCATGGTGCAGCCGCAGGATGGCCAACAGTTCGGCGCGGGTCGGTCTGACCAACTTGTCGGAGGGAGTTTCTGAAAATGGGTGGTCCAGGGTAGCCATAGCAAGGAACTCCCATCGCGCATCGCGAACGTGCGTGCTTTGGCGAAGCACGCTGGAAGCTCCTTGGCCTCTACCGATTGCGCCCCATGCCCCGTTTACCCCGCCACGTATGCGGCAGGGCTAGGGCGTCTACTCGTAAATCGCTCAGCCGCGTCCGCTTTCGGGCAAACCGGACATCGGGCCAACTTCGCCGAATGGCCGAGTCTGTGACCCTTGGCGGATTGTGTGTGGCGGCTGACATAAGTTCGCCGTTGGGGCTATTCTCATGCTG
>Ga0306920_100013378_pt1 | contig 11182 bp, 6 predicted proteins | sample flu12Cox44000170_FD_204666 | JGI IMG/M metagenome (GOLD analysis project Ga0306920, IMG submission 204666) | Lab enrichment of tropical soil microbial communities from Luquillo Experimental Forest, Puerto Rico - flux4day.12C.oxic.44.000.170 (v2)... | ecosystem: Environmental > Terrestrial >...
CACATCGATCTCTTCGAAATGCGGGACGAAGTTGATGTCCTGCAAGGGCTCCTCGTGATCCTTCATATACTTGTAAGACTTCGTAGACCCGTCATGATCGTTGAAGGTCACGCAGGGCGAGATCACATCGAGCAACACGGTGCCCTTGTGCGAAATTGCTGCCTTCAACATGGCATGCAATTGTTTCTTGTCTCCGGAGAACGACCGCGCCACAAAGGTCGCTCCGAGTTCAATCGCCATGGCGCAGGTATCGATCGGAGGAAGGTCGTTGATCACACCGGTTTTGAGTTTCGAGCCAACATCCGCAGTCGCTGAGAACTGCCCTTTAGTGAGCCCATATACGCCGTTGTCTTCGATGATGTAAATCATGGGAAGATTGCGCCGCATGAGATGAACGAATTGCCCGATGCCGATCGAAGCGGAATCGCCGTCGCCACTGACGCCCAGCGCCATCAAATCACGATTCGCCAGCACCGCTCCGGTCGTAACGGATGGCATGCGGCCATGGACGGAGTTAAAGCTATGCGAACGGCTCATGAAGTAGGCGGGGCTCTTGGACGAGCAACCAATGCCGCTCATTTTTACGACTCGCTCCGGAGTCACGCCCATCTCGAACATCGCATCGATGATGCGCTCGGAAATCGCGTTGTGGCCGCAACCCGCGCACAACGTGGTCCTCCCGCCCTTGTAATCGAGTACAGCCAATCCAATACGGTTAGTCTTCGGTGCCGGCGGTGGTGTTGTCGGAGTTGTGGCCATCTTACTTGCCCTCCATGGTCATGATCTCGTCGGTGACGGAGCGCGCATCGAGCGGCAAGCCGTGAATATGGCTCACTGCCCGCAAGCGCGGGGTCAACTCCGCTTTGATGTCGAGCTTGAGCATGCTCAGCATCTGAGCGTCCCGGTTTTGCTCTACGACGTAAACCCGGTCGTGTTTCTCGATGAACTCGTGGACCTCGCGCGTGAATGGATAGGCGCGCAGCCGCAGGTAGTCAGTCTCCACCTTGTACTCTTTGTGCAGTTGATCACGACTCTCGACGATCGCCCAATGGGAAGTGCCGTACGCGATAATGCCGATTTTCGATTTACCCGTGGAAACAACCTCCGGCCGAGGGACGCACGAACGTGCGGTCTCAAATTTTCGATTGATCCGTTCCATGTTGCGTTCGAAGTCGTCCGGCCGCTCGCTGTACTGCGACCTTTCGTTATGCCCCGACCCGCGCGTGAAATAGGCGGCTGCCGGGTGTTCCGTCCCAGGCAGGGTGCGATATCCGACGCCGTCGCCGTCTACATCCTTGTAGCGCGCAAAGGTTCCTGCTTTTTCAAGGTCCGCCTTATTCAATACCTTGCCCCGATTGATGGGTGTCTCCGGATAATCGAACGGGTCCGACATCCAGTTGTTCATGCCCAGATCAAGGTCCGACATGACAAAGACCAACGTCTGGAATTGTTCTGCCAGGTTGAATGCATCCGTGGCCATGCTGAAGCACTCCGACACTGACGACGGAATCAACAGAATGTTCTTCGTGTCGCCATGGCTCAGAAAAGCCGTAGACAGGATGTCGCCCTGTGAGGTGCGTGTCGGCAAACCAGTGGAAGGCCCAACTCGCTGAATATCCCAAATCACTCCTGGAACTTCCGCGTAATAGGCCAAGCCAGCAAACTCCGCCATCAGCGAAATGCCAGGTCCGGCTGTCGCCGTCATGGATCGCGCACCCGCCCAGCCCGCACCAATCACCATGCCGATCGCAGCCAGTTCGTCTTCTGCCTGCACGATCGCAAACGTGGCTTTACCGTCAGGTCCAACCCGATGCTCTTTCATGTAATCGATCAACGTCTCCACGAGCGACGAGGACGGCGTGATCGGGTACCAAGTGACTACCGTGACACCAGCGAACATGCAGCCCAGTGCGGCCGCCGAGTTGCCGTCGATGATGATCTTGCCCTGCGTCTTCTCCATGCGGGTAATGTGGAATGGATCCTGCTTGGTCAGGTTCGCGACCGCATAGTCGAACCCTGCCTTCGCCGCAGCGAGGTTTAAATTGGCAGCTTTGACCTTAGTCGCAAACTGCTTGCGAATCGCCTTCTCTACCTCGCCCATGTCAATGTCGAGTAACTTCGCCACGACACCGACGTAAATCATGTTCTTGACCAACTTGCGCAGCTTGGCTTCTGGGCAGACCGTCGCCACAATCTTGTCGTAAGGCACGGCATAGAAAATGAGATCGCTGCGCAGCGCACTCAGATTGAGCGGCTCGTCATAGAGCACCGATGCTCCAGCAGCCAACGATTTCACATCGTCTTGGGCCGTCTCGGCGTTCATCGCCACCAGAAAGTCGATCTCCTTCTTGCGCGCGATGTACCCGTCTTTGTTCGCCCGGATCGTGTACCAGGTGGGCAAGCCTGCAATGTTCGATGGGAACAGATTCTTTCCCGAGACGGGCACCCCCATCTGGAAAATGCTGCGCAGAAGAACGGTATTCGAACTCTGGGAACCGGAGCCGTTGACGGTCGCGACCTGAAGGCTCATGTCGTTGACGATTGGCTGATGACCGGTTCGGCCAGCCGCATCGTTTAACGCAACGTCGATAGTAGACATCCCTGTGTCTTCTCCCTAGCCGATGTCCGGGGCAGGCATTCCCCGGTAACAACGTATCTCATTCAGTCGCTTCAATTATACGGCAGGATTGCGCGACCGACGCGGGGATGCGGGCTCACCACCACGCGGGTATCCAGGTCGCAACTAGGCTTCGAGCGTATAGAACTGCGCCATATTGCGGAACTTTTTGTATCGTGAAGCGACCAATTCCGACACGGGCTGGGCGGCCACTTCGGCCAAATTCTTCTCAAGTGCCTGCCCCAGGAGGGTAGCTGCTGCCTCGTGATCGCGATGGGCTCCGCCGGGAGGCTCCGGAATAATGCCATCGATAATTCCCAGTTCGCTCAGGTCTGAGGCAGTAATCCGCATGGCCTGGGCTGCCAATTCTTTCTTGGTCGCATCACGCCACATGATCGAGGCGCAGCCTTCGGGTGAAATCACCGAGTACACCGAATTCTCCATCATGAGAACACGGTCGGCGACCGCGATTGCCAGCGCTCCACCGCTGCCGCCCACACCAATCACCGTTGTCAAAATGGGAACTTTCAAGCGGGCCATCTCGCGCAGGTTGCGGGCGATCGCTTCAGCCTGGCCGCGCTCCTCGGCCTCCAGCCCAGGGTACGCTCCGTCGGTATCGACAAAGGTAAAGATGGGCCGCTTGAATTTTTCGGCAATCTGCATCACGCGCAAAGCCTTGCGATAGCCCTCGGGATGGGGCATTCCGAAGTTCCGGTAAACCTTTTGCTTGGTATCGCGGGCTTTCTGGTGACCGATTATCATGACCTCTTTGCCCTGGAAGCGCGCCATCCCAGAGACGATCGCAGGATCTTCGCCAAACGCACGGTCTCCGTGAATCTCGCTCCAGTCGGTGAAGAGACGTTCGATGTAGTCGAGTGTATAAGGACGCTGCGGGTGCCGCGCCAGTTCCGTCTTTTCCCACGCGGTGAAGCCGGAATGCACGTCATGACGGAGGGCGTCCACGCGGTCGTGCAACTGCTGAATCATGCGGCGAGTCTCGTTGCTTTGGCCCGGGGTGGCCTGCAACTGCTCCAGTTGCTTCTCGATCTTGGCCAACTCCACTTCTGCTTTCGAATCCGATTCCATCTTCCCCGTGCCGTTCCGGCGGGCCTGTTGGGTCTCCACCATCTGCAATAGAAACTCCACGCCCGATACGACCTGGGCGCTGTCCGCGACTGGTGCAGCCTCTGCCGCGGCCTCGATTTTCTTCTTGCGGGACTGCTGGCCTTTCATGAGCCGCCGCCCTTAGTTGATGATGCGCACGCTGCCACGACCGCAAAGCTCTTCCACGCGCGCAATGAAGTTGCGGTCCGGCAACACATTATAGCCGTCCGCTTCCATCACCACCATGAAATCGCCTGCCCGTTCCACGTCAAACAAGACCCGCGCTTCCCCTTTTCGCTCGGTGAAGAGCGAGTGTAGCGCGTCCACTGTGTCTTCGGTAGAGTTCTCTGCCGGAATGCGAATGCGCAGGTTGCGTGGCAGGGGCACCTTGGCGTCTTCCAGCGGAAGAATGTCGGCGGTCGTAATCTTGGGATTCGATCCTTCTTCGACCCGAACACCGCACTTAACTAGGACCGGCACCTCCAACTTCACTTTTTCCTGCAAGCGCTTGTAGGCCTCAGGAAAGACGATCATGTCCACCGACCCCGACATGTCTTCCAGGGTGCACTGGGCGTAGAAGTCCCCGCGCTTTGACTTGAGGACGCGGAGGTTCGAGATAATTCCGGCCGTCGAGATGGTCTCATCTTTGCCGGTGGAAGCTTTCATCGCCAGGATGTTTTCCACGCTCAGCGCGTTCAACCCCGCCAACTTGTCGCAATATTTCTCGAGCGGGTGGCCGGTGATGAAGAAGCCCAGAATTTCTTTCTCCGCTGCCAGACGCTGATGCTCATCCCAGTCCGGGATGTTTGGAAGCTGCTCGTGCGGCGCTTCGGTCTCCTCCTGCTGAAACAGGCCAAATAATCCGTGCTGCCCAGACTCAGCATCGCGCTGGGCTTTCTGTGCGCGATCAATCGCCTTATCGATGACCGCCATGAGCTGCGCACGCCGTCCGAGCGAGTCCATCGCCCCGCTCTTGATCAGGGATTCCAGTACCCGCTTGTTCAGCATTCGCAGGTCGACATTCTCGCAAAATTCGAAAATGTCGCGATACCTGCCCTGCTTCTTTCTGCCTGCTACGATCGACTCGATAGCGTTATGCCCGACATTCTTCACAGCCGCCAAGCCGAACCGAATCGCTTGGCCGTGCGGAGTAAAGTTCGCATCCGAAACGTTGATGTCGGGAGGTTCGACCGCAATCCCCATCTCGCGACACTCATTGATGTACTTCACGACATCATCGGTGCTTCCCGTGACCGAAGTCAGCAGCGCGGCCATAAACTCCACCGGATAATGCGTCTTCAAGTAGGCCGTGTGATACGCAAGCAAGGCATAAGCGGCGGAGTGTGACTTGTTGAAGCCGTACCCCGCGAACTGCGCCATCAGGTCGAAGATCTTCTCGATCTTCTTCGCCGGGAAACTGCGTTGCGCAGCGCCTTCCACGAAACGCTCGCGCTGCTTCGCCATCTCTTCGGCGTTCTTCTTGCCCATTGCGCGCCGGAGCAGATCCGCTTCGCCGAGAGAGTACCCAGCCAAACGGTTGGCGATTTGCATGACCTGCTCCTGGTAGACGATCACACCCAGCGTCTCTTCCAGTATTTCTTTCAACTCAGGTAGTTCGTATTCGATCTTCTTGCGTGCGTGCTTTCGATCGATGAAATCGTCGATCATGCCACCCTGGATCGGTCCCGGGCGATAAAGCGCGTTGAGTGCGGTGAGGTCCTCGATCGAGTTCGGCTGGTACCGTCGCAAGACGTCGCGCATGCCGTGCGATTCAAACTGGAACACCCCTGACGTCAGCCCCTTGTAAAACACCTTCCGGTAAGTTTCTTCGTCCTGTAAGGGGATGCTTTCCAATGCAACTTCTTCCCCGCGCGTTTGCCGGATCAACTTAACCGCATCATCGAGAATCGTAAGAGTGGTCAGCCCGAGGAAGTCCATTTTCAACAAGCCAAGTTTCTCGATCGCAACCATGTCGAAGGCAGTAACGATTTCGTCGTTCTTGGTGCGATGTAGCGGTACAAGTTCCGTAAGCGGACGCGGTGAAATCACCACTCCCGCCGCGTGCACGCCCGAGTTCCGCACCAGCCCTTCCAACTTCTTCGCCGTCTCGAGCAACTCGCGCACCTGCGCGTCTTTTTGGTACGCCTCCTGCAGTTGCGGCGAATCCTGAATCGCCTGCTCGAGTTTGATGTTGAGTTGGAGCGGTACCATCTTCGCGATCCGGTCCACATCGCTATAAGGCACATCCATCGCCCGGCCGACGTCCTTGATCGCTGCCTTCGCCGCCATGGTGCCAAAAGTGATGATCTGCGCTACATTCTCCCGCCCATACTTCCGGGTCACGTAGTCGATCACTTCCCCACGCCGGTTCATGCAGAAATCGATATCGATATCCGGCATCGAAACTCTTTCCGGATTCAAGAATCTCTCGAACAGCAATTCGTGCTGCAGCGGATCAATATCTGTAATGCCCAGCGAAAACGCGACTAGCGCTCCGGCCGCTGACCCGCGGCCCGGTCCAACTGGAATATCGTGCTCCCGCGCGTAACGGATGAAATCCCATACGATCAGGAAATATCCTGAAAACTGCATCTGCTGGATAATCCCCAGCTCGCGCGCCAACCGTTGCTCATAGTCCGCCAAGCTGTGCTTGAGCTTGCCCTGCTCGGCCAGCGGACGAATCTTCTCCAACCTGCGCGCGAATCCCTCCCGCGAAACGTGCTCAAAGTAGCTGTCGAGCGTGAAGCCTGGGGGCACGTCGAAATGCGGAAAAGGATTGCTCACCTTCTCGAGGCGCATGTTGCAGCGCTCCGCGATGTCGAGCGTGCGCGTCAGCACGTCTGGCGAATCCTTGAACACTCGGCCCATCTCTTCGTAACTCTTCACGAAGAACTGGTTGCCGTCGAACTTCATGCGGTTCGTATCTTGAATCGATTTGCCGGTCTGGATACAAACCATCACGTCCTGCGCGTGCGCATCGTCTTCGCAGAGATAGTGGCTGTCGTTGGTCGCGACCAGCGGCAGCCCCAACTCTTTCTCGAGTTGAAACAAACCCGCGTGAATGCGGTGCTCGAGCGCTAGACCTTGATCCTGAATCTCGAGATAAAAGTTCTTCTCCCCGAAAATGTCGTGGTACTGCGACGCCGCGTCCCGAGCCGCGATATAGTTGCCCTCAACCAGCCGCTCCGCCACTTCACCCTTCAAACAGCCAGATAGCCCGATTAGTCCCTTCGAATGTTCCGCCAGAAACTGCTTACTGATTCTCGGTTTGTAGTAGAAACCGTGGAGCGACGACTCGGACGTAATGCGTGCAAGATTCCGGTAACCCTCTTCGCTCTCGGCCAGCACGAGCAAGTGGTTGTAGGTATCGCCTTCCGGCGGAGTGCGCTCGATGTTGTGATCTTCCTTCTTGCACACGTACAGCTCGCAACCGACAATTGGCTTCACTCCTGCCGCCTTCGCAGCATTCACGAAATGGACCGCGCCAAAGATGTTGCCGTGATCGGTCATCGCGACCCCCGGCATGCCAAGCTCTTTCACACGTTTGACTAGTTTTTCGACGTCGCAAGCGCCGTCGAGCATTGAGTAGTCGGTATGCAGGTGCAGGTGTACGAATTGGGACATGTTTTATGAGTAACGGGTCGCGCTTCGCGCCTTCGCGGTGCCTGGCTGGAACTGCGGCTGGAACGTACCCTCTATTCTAACGGCTCGCGCGAAACGTGCAACGCCAGGAATCGGGGCAGATTGAGCTGAGCGTCTCTATCCGTTGGAAGGCGGCTTTGATTCTGTTCACTGCGCGGGACAATTGGGGCGGGAACCTACCTCGGTAGCTGGAAATCCACGCCACGTTCCTCGTTCAGCTTGGTCGTTGCATCCAAGTCAAGATCAGCAAGTGGAATCTTTCGCTGCCGTTCGTCGGCGATCACTACCAGGTTCTTCCCCAGGATTGCGTAGTTGCTCACTTCCTGGATCCGTTGGTCGCGAAAAACGAGCACCGTCGCCAGATCCGGCGGCGCTGGCAACTTTTGCTTATCCTGCTGCCGAATCGGTTGTGGTCCCGTCTCGGCGGGAGGTGGTGGCGCCGGCGGCCCGGAGCGATACTGTGCAGACTGCGAAGCGTCCAGCTGCTCGCGCAACTGCTGCACCTGCTGACTCAGATCGTCGATCTGTCGAGAAGCGTCCGCCTGGTACGACGAGTCGTTATTGTCGTATGACGACGTATCCCAATACCACGGCCAGGAATAACCGTACCCGTAATACGGATACCCGAAGCGCCAGTGGAAACCCGCATGGAAATGATGGGGATGTGAATGCACACAGTTGATACAGCTGTGAAAGCCGGAATGATGGTTGCCCATCGAACCGCCGTGCATCCCGTTCATACCAACGCTGTGAGAGGAAAATCCCGATCCGTGAGAGATGCCGCCAGAATGCGCTGCGCCTCCGCCGCGCATACCAGATCTCTGGCTCCAAGCAACAGGCACCGCTAGAACCAGAGCGACCGCCGCAATCGCTACTGCGCGACGCATACCCAATTATAGACCCGAACGCAGGGTTCGCAGCTAATGCTTCTTCTTGGCCGCAGCTTTCTTGACGGCAGGCTTGGCCGCCTTGGGCTCCTTAGCTGGAGCCGGTTTTGCGCTCTTAGCGGGCGCCGCCTTCGCCGGCGCAGCTGCTTTCGGAGATGCGGCAGGCTTCGCCTCGTGCTTGGTCGCGGCCGCTTGCTTGGCCACCGACGCAACTGCCCCCGCAGTCTTAACAGCCGTCTTGCCCTTTGCATCGGGAACAGGTGCAGGGGCTTGCGCCGAGGCCGCACCCTTACCCTTCTTCTTGCCGGCCTCCAGGGTCGCTTGAGCCGGTGCTGCCGGAGCAGCAGCGGCGGCTGCTTTCGCGGCTCGCCCGCGCTTGGCCGGGGGCGGCGGCGGCGGAGGCGGGGGCGGCGGAGCAAGCGGCTTCAAATACTTCAACGTCTCAGTGCGCGAGCGCAGCTTTCCATCCAACAGCAGCAGGAAAACGTCGTTCGCGATCTTGGCGTACTCGGGCATTTGCGGAGTGATATGCAGCTCCGTCATTTCCGGTAGCGGAACCTTCTGCTGCACCTGCCGCCACTTCGTAAAGAAGTTCTTGATCTTCAGCAGCACTCCCTGCTGCCGAGCCGTCACGGCCAAAAAGAGAATCATCTCCGGACGTGCGTTCGATAGTAATTGCCAGGTCCGGGCTGGGGTCGCTGACTCTTTGCCCGACAGCTTCTTCGCCAGATCCTTCGCATGGTCTTCTAGATCTCGCCAGGCTTCGACCAGCGTTTTCCGCGGAATCGCCTTCCGCATGTCCGCGATTTCCTTATCGCTTAACTTCGCCGTCAGAAAATGCATCGCCGCGGCCGCGGTATCCGGCTGATAGCCCAATTCATTCATCTGCTGGCGCGTCTTCATCAGCGCGCTTAACCCATTCGCGTCCACCTTCGCGGTCGTCCAGTGCTCGCCCAGCACCTTGAGCCAGCCTTCTTTTTCGAGCGCCCGGATCACGTGCAACGGATCATCTTCGTACGCCAACTGCTCGATCTCGTGTCCAATGTGCCGCGGCAGGATGTACCCGATGTAATTGTTCTCTTTCGCTGCGTCGTAACGCGCTTGCGTGCGCTCCTCAAGCGGCCAGTGGAAGCGGGCCGCAAAGCGCGTCGCTCGAATCAGCCGCGAAGGCTCTTCCAGAAATGCATAGTTGTGCAGGACGCGAATGACCTTCGCTTCCAGATCGGCTGCCCCATTGAATGGATCCATCAGCAGGCCGCGCGAGCCCGCATTTAGAGAAAGCGCCATCGCATTAATCGTGAAGTCCCGCCGACGCAAGTCTTCGATGATGGTCGCGGGCGCGATGACCGGAGGCTTGCCCGTTTTCTCGTAGCGCTCCGTGCGCGCCATCGCGATTTCTGCGCGTACACGCCCCGGCAGTTCGACGTAGAGAGTCTTCGTCTCGTCGTCGGTTCCGGAAATCACCGCCCCGGCCCGCTCGAGTTCCTTCTGTAACTTGAAAGGGTTCCCCTGGACGGTGAAGTCCAGATCACGAATGGGAAAGCCGCTGATGACGTCGCGGATCGTGCCGCCGACCAGGTACAGGTTCATTCCCGCGGCGCGGGCGATCTCCTGAACGATCGCAGCTCCCTTTTGCTGATCCGGGGTAAACCGGATCTCCATGGTGTAGATGTAATCGGCCATGCTCCCCTACGGGTGATGCGCAGCGACCAGCCGGGCCGTGGATATGCACAAGATTTCCACAGGGTCACACTTCCGGGCACAGGCAGCTCGCGCCACCCTGGCGTAAGTGACTCTATACACGAGGCTTAGGATACTCGAGACTGGGCCTTGCAAACCAGAAAAAATAACACAACGTTAATCATTTGGCTACTGGGTTTGCGCATTTTGTCAGTTTCTGCCCAAAAGATGCGAGAATTTGGCTGGAGTGGTGGCACGTCCGCCGCGCCGTGTACGTGTTTCCACCTCACTATGCCTTCGACTCACAAGAAAGTGATTGTGCGCAAAATGGACCGCGATTCGGTCTCCGGCTACGTGTCCCCGGCGCACTATATCCAGGAAGGCAAGCTCGAGGTTTTGAATCAGGCGGGAATCGTTATCGGGATCGAGCTGAGCGAGATCAAAGGCGTCTATTTTGTGCGCGAGTTTGGCGACTCGGAAGCCCTGGCTCGTAAAACTTTCACCACGCGGCCGCGGACGGAAGGGCTCTGGGTGCGCCTGAAGTTCAAAGACGGTGAAATTGTTGAGGGCCTGATGGCCAACGATCTCCAGTTACAATCCAACGAAGGCTACCTGATCAACCCTCCCGACATGCGCTCGAACACACAGCGCATCTTCGTCCCGCGCACGGCGATCGAGTCGCTGAGTGTCTTGGCCGTAATTGGCGGGAAGACCCATCGCCGTCGTGGGGCCGACGACCAGCGCCAAGTCCCCATGTTCGGAGAGTAAGCTCATCCGGGGACGCTCAGGTGGGGACCGCCGCCCCGGCCGTCCAAGGCGAGCGAAGCTCGGCAGTTCCTGCCGGAAGTCGTCCGCACCAACTCCCATTCCCCTCCGCACCCGCTAGCGCGTACCATACCCTGTCACTCCCGGAACCAAGCATATGACGCTCGCAGAACTTACCGACCTGCTCCAAGTCCGCCTCGAAAATGGCTCCCCCGACTCCGAAATCACCGGCATAGCTGGCATTGAGGAAGCCCAGTCCGGGCACCTGACATTCGTGGCCAATCCGAAGTACGCCGCCGCCGCCCGCACCACCCGCGCGTCCGCCGTCATCGTAGCCAATGATTTTCCTGCCATTCCGACGGCCATGCTCCGGGCGAACAATCCCTATTACACTTTCGCCCGCGCCATCGAGCTCTTCTACCAGCCACCCGCCTATGCACCCGGAGTCCATCCGACTGCCGTCGTCCACCCATCCTCCAAGATCGGC
>Ga0306920_100013379_pt1 | contig 11181 bp, 6 predicted proteins | sample flu12Cox44000170_FD_204666 | JGI IMG/M metagenome (GOLD analysis project Ga0306920, IMG submission 204666) | Lab enrichment of tropical soil microbial communities from Luquillo Experimental Forest, Puerto Rico - flux4day.12C.oxic.44.000.170 (v2)... | ecosystem: Environmental > Terrestrial >...
ACGGCGATACGCGGGAGTTGCTTGAAAACGTCGATGACCAAATGGTCATCATGGGATCGGGTGATGAACTGAGATTGCGCTTCGACGCTTCGAGGATGCCGTCCCCGCCTTCAGGCTGGATTCGCGATTACCTGCTAAAGGTGGATGGCTGGGCAAAAGATCGGGATCCGAATACCGCATTCTCGACCACGGTTGAACCTCTGCCATTCCACGGGATGAGCCGGTATCCGTATCCAGGAACCGAACGTTTCCCCCAGGACGCCGCGCACCAGCGTTATCTGAAGCAATACATTACGCGCCCGGCCTTGCGGCTCATCCGTCCATTGGAGAATGGAAGCTAATGATCTGGTTGCTACTTGCCATGCTGGCCAACGCCGCGTACGTGGCTGCGATGCCGGCTGCGAGCGTCTTCTATATCGCCAATGTCCTGCTACATCTGGTGCTGGGGACCGCAGCCGTCGCCTGGTTAGTGGCAACCGCGCGGCGCAGTCTGCGGTCAGTTCCTCTCCTGATTGGAGGACTCCTGGGTGGCTGGCTGATATTCCGAGGCGCCACCTCAAGTCACCGGGGCATCCTGTGGGCCCACTTGGCACTGGCCGTGATTGGATTGGCGCTTTTGAAACCGCGATGGAGGGGCGGACTCGTGGTATTGGCGGTTGTGGCGGCTGCGGTGCGGCTCAGCCCTTCGCCGGACCGGATTCGGAACCCCCACACCGCTCCCCTGGCAATGACCGGAGAAGGCGCAGGGCCAAAATCGCCCTTCTGGCCCTCCTCGGCGCGCACGAATACCGGCGGCCTCATCCCGTCGGATTTCTTCATGGATTCCCAGTTATGCGGAGAGTGTCATAGAGACATTTACGACCAATGGAAGAGCTCGATGCATCATTTCGCATCGTTCAACAACCAGTTTTACCGGGCCAGTATTCTCCACATGCAGGAACTGAGCGGAACGCAGGGCAGCAAGTGGTGCGCCGGATGCCACGATCACGCGGTTTTCTTCAATGGCCGGTTCGAAAGTCCCATCAAGGAACAGGTGGAGACACCCGAAGCCCTGAACGGCCTCGGCTGCGTCTCCTGTCATTCCATCGTGCATGTCGGGAGCTCCATGGGTAACGGCGATTTTGAAATCATGTATCCGCCGCTGCACCGGATCGCCTCCAGCCATAACCGCTGGATCCGCAGACTCGACGCCTTCCTGACCTATCTGAACCCGGAGCCTCACCGGCGCACGTTCATGAAAGCGTTCATGCGCGGAAACGATTCCTCTGAATTCTGTTCGGCCTGCCATAAGGTTCATTTGGACGTGCCCGTCAATCACTACCGGTGGTTCCGGGGATTCAACGAGTACGATAACTGGCAGGCCAGCGGAGTTTCGGGACAGGGCGCCCGGTCCTTTTACTATCCGGAGAAGCCCGCCTCCTGCTCCGGCTGCCACATGCCGCTCGTCGCGTCCCGCGATCCGGGCAACCGGGGCGGGCAAATACATTCGCATCGCTTCGCGGCGGCGAACACGGCAGTCGCATCAGTGAACATGGATGCGGTGCAACTCAAGGCCACGGAGGATTTTCTCCGGTCAGGATTCATCACCGTAGACTTGTTCGCGGCCACGGAGGTCAACCCGACTAAGGGACAACCTGAGATGTTGCGCCGCGCCGGAGACGCCCAGGTCCTGGCATCCACCTTTGCGGTGGGCGAAGAGGCGGAGCCAAGCGGTCCGGCGGTGATCCGGGAAGTCGGCAGAGTCGCCGCGCCGCTCGATGCGCCGGGTGTGTGTTTTGAGGCGGGTTCTACGGTCCGTGTCGACGCGGTGGTTCGGACCCGAAAAATCGGCCACTTCTTCCCCGCCGGAACAGTAGACGCGTTTGATGTGTGGCTCGAATTCAAGGCGACTGACGCCAAGGGCCGCGTACTGGCCTGGAGCGGGCGTGTCGAGGACAACGGACGCGGTCCGGTGGAGAAAGGCGCCCACTTCTATCGCTCCTACCAATTGGATGGGGAAGGAAACCCGATCAACAAGCGCAATGCCTGGCAGACCCGCAGCCTGCTGTATGTGCGGCTAATCCCGCCTGGGGCCGCCGACACCGTGCATTTCCGACTGCCGATTCCCAACAACGTGGAAGGTCCTGTAACCCTCGAGGCGCGCCTGAACTATCGCAAGTTCAGCGATTATTTCACCAAATACGCGTTTGCGGGCGTAGCCCAGCCGGGACGCGCGGGTCTGGATTTCGACAGCCGCACTTACACTTTCAATACCAAGCCGGTCCCGGATGTGCCGATCGTCACGCTGGCTTCGGCTAAAACCGCAATCGCCGTGGGACAACCCCGCTGGCAGCCACTTCCGCGCAGGCTGGACCGCGAAAGGTGGAATGACTGGGGGATCGGACTGCTGTTGCAAGGCGATCTGAAGGGCGCGGAGTATGCCTTCCGCCGAGTTACGGAGATTGAACCTTCCTATGGGGAGGGGTGGGTAAATGTCGCCCGTGCCCTGATCCAGGAGGGCGAAACCGGCGCGGCGCAGCCATTCCTCGACGAAGCGCTGAAGCTCAATCCGCGATTAGCGCGCGCCCATTTCTTCCGGGCCATGATCCAAAGGGTGGACGGCGACTACAGCGGCGCACTTAAAAGCCTAGCCAAGGTCCGCGACCAGTATCCGCGCGACCGCGTTGTGTTAAACCAAATCGGCAGGATCCTCTTCCTCGACCGCCGCTATCAGGAAGCTGTCAAAGTCCTCGACGAGGTGCTGGCGGTGGATCCCGAGGACGTTCAGGCACACTACGATTTGATGCTTTGCTACCGGGGGCTGGGGCAGACCGAGAAGGCTGCTCGCGAGGAGGCGTTGTTCCGGCGCTTCAAGGCCGATGAGGCCTCCCAGCAGTTAACGGCCCGCCCCAGGCAGTTGAGCCCCGAGGATAACAATGAGAGACAGCCGATCCACGATCACGCTTCTGAGCCTAGCCAGTCTAATGGGCTGCCGATCGGCGCCGCCGAGGTCCACGGACGTGGCGGTCCGGTTTACGGACGTAACCCACCAGGCGAACATTCACTTTCATCACAACTCCGGCCGTGAAGGAAAGAAATGGCTACCTGAGACTCTGGGACCGGGCTGCGCCTTGTTCGACGCCGACGGAGACGGCTGGCTCGATATTCTGATCGTGAACGGAAAAGATTGGACCGATCACGGCCGCCACACTACCGCCGCGTTGTATCGAAACCGCCACGACGGAACGTTTGAAGACATCACCAAGGGCAGCGGTTTGGACTTCGAAGCCTATAGCCTCGGTGTAGCCATCGGCGACTATGACAACGACGGGCGCGACGACGTGTATATCACGGCGCTAGACGGCGACCGGCTGTTCCACAACGAAGGTGGCGGCCACTTTCGCGACGTGACCGCCGAAGCTGGCATTCATAACGCCAGCTTCGGTACTAGTGCCGCCTGGCTCGATTACGACCTCGACGGCAAACTGGATCTGTTTGTCGCCAACTACGTACGATGGTCTCCGCAGGCCGATCTGTGGTGTTCCTTGGACGGGTCGACCAAGTCTTACTGCACGCCAGAGTCTTACAAGGGCACGTCTGCCAAACTGTACAGGAATCTGGGAGGCGGCAAGTTCGCGGACGTGACGCAGGACGCCGGTCTGAGCGACCCCAATAGCAAGTCGCTGGGCGTGGTTGCGTTCGATTACGACGGGGACGGGTGGACGGATCTGTTCGTGTCCAACGATACCCAACCCAACAAGCTGTACCACAACCTGAAAAACGGCCGGTTTCAAGAGTTGGGGCTCGCCGCGGGGATCGCTTTTGGCGAGGACGGTGTGGCGCGCGCCGCTATGGGCGTGGATGCGGCCGACTATGACCGCTCGGGCCGGCCCCATCTGATCGTCGGTAATTTCTCTAATCAGATGTTGAGCCTGTACCACAATGAGGGAAACGGTTTGTTTGTCGACGAGGCGCCACGGTCCGCCGTTGGTCGCGCCAGCCTGTTAAAACTGACCTTCGGCCTATTCTTCTTCGACTACGACCTGGACGGGTACCCGGACATCCTGACGGCCAACGGCCACCTCGATGAGGAGATTGAACGCGTGCAGCCCAAGGTTCGTTACCGGCAGACGCCGCTTCTGCTGAGGAATCGTGGTGGCGGTATGTTCCAGGAGGTTGACGCATTCCCGGCGCCAATGGTGGCTCGCGGATTGGCTTATGGGGACTACGATCTCGACGGCGACCTGGATGTTCTCATCGCCACCAACGACGGTCCCGCTTATCTCTATCGCAATGACGGCGGAAACACCAATCATTGGCTCAGTGTCAAGTTGGTAGGCACGCATTCAAACCGCAACGGCATCGGCGCCGTCGTGCGGGTGACCAGTGCGGGAGGCACCCAGTGGCAGACAGTGCATAGCGGCTCGAGCTATTGTTCTGCGAGCGACCTCACCCTGACTTTTGGATTGGGGCAAGATGATAAGGCGACGCAAATCGAAATCGATTGGCCCGGCGGCACGCCACAAACACTAAAGGACGTGGCAGCCGGGCAACATCTGGCGGTCAGGCAACCCTGACCGGTCGAAACATGATCAATCTTCGCCTTCTTCAGATCCCCGGACGGCGTGATACCGGCTCTTTTCAGGCAGCGCTCGAATGGAAAAGCTGATTCGGTCCTCCGCAACGCAACAGGCCACGCTCATTCGTCGGCGTGAGATTTCCTCCGAGGAGCTCGTCCTGGCCCACCTGCAGCAGGTCTCTAGGGTTAACCCCAAAATCAACGCTGCCGTGGACGTGCTTGCGGATCGGGCCCTGGAGCAGGCCCGCCGGGCCGATGACGTGTTGGCGCGAGGCCGGGCGGATGGTCCCCTGCACGGCGTCCCGTTCAGCATCAAAGATTCGATCGAGCAGGAGGGTACCGCCTGTACCGCAGGCACGTGGGGCCGACGTGGAGCCGCGCCATCCCGCGAGGACGCCGCAGTCGTGACACGCCTGCGCGCCGCCGGGGCCATCCCCGTTGCCAGGACCAATCTCCCCGATCTGCTGTTTGCCTTCGAAAGCGACAATCTCCTTTTTGGGCAAACCAAGAATCCCTACGATCTAACCCGCACGTCGGGAGGAAGCAGCGGCGGTGAAGCGGCCTTGATCGCTGCTTGCGGCTCGCCCTGTGGCCTGGGTAGCGACGCGGCCGGCAGCGTGCGCGTACCGGCAGCCTTCTGCGGGATCGCCAGCATCAAACCGACCTCCGGCCGTTTGCCGCGAACCGGTCATTTTCCGCCTGCCGGCGGCTGGATTGAAATGCTCTGGCAGATTGGGCCGATGGCTCGTTATGTCGAAGATTTATGTACGATGATGCCGCTGCTGATAGGCGGTGACGGTCGGGATCCGTCCGTCATCAACATGCCGCTCGGCGAACCCGGGCAAGTCGCTCTGCGGGATCTGAGAGTCGCCTTTTACACGGAAAACGGTTATGTCGCGACGACCGCGCCGGTGGCCGCCGCGGTGCGCGCTGCGGCGAAGGCCGTCTCATCGGAAGTAGCCTCGGTCGAAGAGGCTAGGCCGACCTGTCTATCGGAGGCCTATGACCTGGAGATGAAACTCCTCGGTGCCGACGGCGGCGACTCGCTGCGCGAATATCTCAGGCATCTCGGTAGCGACCGCGTGCACCCGCTGTTAATCGGTTGGCTCGACAAGCTCGAACCTTATCGCGTGAACCACAACGGATTCGCTGGCTACTGGGCCGAACTCGACCGCTATCGGGCCGAGATGTTCGCATTTTTACAGCACTACGACGTGATTCTCTGCCCGGTCTACACGCAGCCAGCTCTGCCTCATGGTGCCTCAATTCTTGAAGAAAACTTTCGGGGGTTCAGCCATACCATGGCGTATAACGTCGCGGGATGGCCCGCCGCAGTGGTCCGGTGCGGTGAAACGCCAGACGGACTGCCGATCGCGGTTCAGGTGGTTGCTCGTCCCTATCGCGAGGACGTGGTGCTAGCGGTTTGCTTGCGGCTGGAGCAGGTGTTCGGCGGTTGGACGGCTTCATCTGCGCTGTTTGAATAGCCGATGTTCCGCCACCAGAGCGCGGTAACCGCCACCAACCAGCGATTCCGCGAGCGGCATGCCCGAGGGTGCTGTTGCCCGATGGCTCTCGCGACGGAAGCGAATTCCAGATCCACTGGCTGAATCACATCACGGGCTCAATCGACCAAGCGTTATCTACACCGATCGAAATTTGGCGGGCTTCAACCCGTCCCCGCTCGAACGAACGCCCATGACCGGGTGCTTCTGAAAGGAAGCGCGGTATCAACCTTGAATATTCTTTTCATCAGGCGGGGTTCTCGCGGCAGGATTGGGACAATTGGTTCGTGGCCGACCGGGGAACAATGAGTGCTGCGCCGGTTTCCCGCGACCTTATGCGCTCGACCAGCAGGAGCCGCTCACCCGGCACTCGGCATGCCTGGCGCGCCGATCGGGGTCGACGCCTTCCTCACCACTTACAGATGACTGGGTTCATAAACAACGATCTCTAGTTTGCACTTGGATCGGTTGCCGTCCTGCTTTCAAGATCAACCGAACCACTACTGCCCATAAGTGCCTGCCTGTCCCTTGGTGCCGATGGCCTGGGTAGGTGGAGCGAGTGTCCAGCAGATGCGGCCGCGCGATAAGATGGACCGAAGGACTTCACTTCTGACGATTATTCATGAACCCCTTGGAGGTCCGGACTTGCTGCCGAACGAACGCATCCCCTACTCCGCCATCACCGGGCGTCCACGCCTAACGTTGCCACGGGGCGCGCGCCTTGCCGTATGGATTGTCGTCAACGTTGAAGAGTGGAATCCGCGCGAACCGATGCCACGCACCGTCTTGCCGCCGCCTGCCGGAGGCACCCCCAGTCCCGACATCCCCAATTGGGCATGGCACGAATACGGGAATCGTGTCGGCTTCTGGCGTTTCCTCGAGTTGCTCGATCATCTAAAGATCAAGGCTGTCCTGGCAATCAACGGCTCGGCGATCGGCGCCTATGAACCGATCGCGCGGGCTGCGCTAGATCGGGGTTGGGAATTCATGGGACATGGCTTCTCGCAGAAGAACATGCAAAGAGTTCAGGACGAGCGAGAAGATATCGTGAAGACGACTAAAGCCGTGAGCGGCTTCACCGGGCGCCGCCCCCGCGGCTGGCTGGGCCCGGGTCTTACCGAAACATGGGACACGCCCGATATCCTGGTCGAAGAGGGCTATGAATATATCTGCGATTGGGTGCTTGACGATCAACCTGTTCGCCTTTCGACGCGCAGCGGGTCGATTGTAAGCGTCCCGTATACGCAGGAGTGTAATGATGTCGCGATGATCGCTGTTCAGCATCATCGTGCACAGGAATATCGGGACCGCGCCATTGATCAATTCGAGCAACTCTACCAGGATGCGCAGGAATCGGCGCGAGTCATGGCACTGGTTTTTCACCCGTACCTGATGGGAGTGCCGCATCGGTTCCGCTATTTTCGAGAAGCCCTCGAGCACATTTGTCGGCGCACGGATGTCCTTTTCTGGACCGGCGAACAAATCCACGATTGGTACGTGACGCAGAGTGCCGACCGAGCGACGTAGCAGAGAACTGTTTAGGATCAGGGCTGAGACCGAACCTCGCTGCAAAGCGGCGCAAACAAGCTGCTCTATCGGGTGGATAACGCGATGCATGAAGCTAGACATTTGGAGGGGATGGCGCGGCCCGAGGCAGGAACGGAAGGCTCTCATAAAGCGGGTCCGCGCCCCTTCGCCCTGCCGCTGTTCGCGATCTTGCTGGTCTCTTATGCCATCAACGCCATGGATCGTCAACTCTTCCCTCTTCTCGCTTCCGACGTGCGCAGGGAATACGGCTTCTCGCTGTCGACTTCGGGCTTGCTGGCGACTGTCTTTACGCTCGGTATGGCACTGGCAGGTCTTCCGACCGGCTACCTGCTTGCACGCTTCACACGCAAGGTGACGATCGAGATCGGCATCGTAATTTTCTCGGCCGGGACGGCCTTGACCGCCGCCGCCCATGGCTTTGCGGATATGCTCTTCTATCGCACTGCTACCGGCATCGGCGAAGCCATGCAGCTGACCGCGCTGCTCGCCGCCGTAACCGGCTATTTTCCACGCTCCCGCGGAGCTGCGGCTGGCGCCATCAACTTCACCTACGGCCTTGGCGCGATCATCGGACCCTTCGCCGCAGCCATGTTGCTCGGTGCCTGGAAGACCTGGCGGGCGCCCATGATCGTCTTTGGAGCTCTCGGTTTTGTCGCGTTGGTTGTGATCTCGCTCGCCGTCCGGCCTCGGCTGACGGAGTTGACTAACGGATCCGGGAGTCGAGCTGCAGAAACCGGTGAAGCCTCGCTGCTGAACCGGAACAGCGTGATTCTTACGCTGATGAGTTTAATCGGAGGAATGATTATATACGGATATCTCGGCATGTATCCGACATACCTACGCGAGCATCTGGCCTACTCACCCGGGGTTGCCGGCAGGGTCTTGAGCGCCTACGGAATCGGTGCTCTCGCCTCGATCGGCGGTGGGTGGCTGGGGGATCGGTTTTCGCCGCGTGTCGTGATGAGCAATACGTTCCTGGCCGCCGCCGTGCTTGGCTACCTCCTATTCAATGGGTTTCCGGCGGTTGGGGCGCAAGCCACACTTTCGTTTGCCTGGGGACTAGTCGTCAGCGGTACCCTTTATGTCAATCTTGCGGGCTACCATGTGAAGGGAGTGAGGAGTGGCCTGGCCGGTACGGCCTCCGGCGTTTTCGTCACGAGCCTTTACGGATCTGCGGCCATTTCGGGTTATTCAATTGGATGGCTCGCGAACCACTCCGGTTGGATGATGGCGGGCTTGATCCAGATCTCACTGCTCTCGGCGATCGGCGCACTCTTGGCGGCCTTTCTGCAGTCAGACTCTACTGCAGCCTCTTAAGGGCCGCCGTCGAATGCGACGTTCGAGAAGTAGCCAGGGGATCCCGCAACGATACGGACGCATCCGATCGAACCGAACCGCGTCGCGCAGTTGCTGGGCGGTCCATTCAGTCGTCGGATCTGTGGTGACATGGAAATGGACCGCGCTGTGTCTATCGGAGCCGACACCAGGGAAATACAGAAGCAGCTGATGATGGATCGTCGGCACTCTCGAGAAAAGCGACCGAAACCAGGGTCTTGACGTAAGCCTTCAGGAATCCAGGTATGCGTGGGCGGCTTGCGAAGGCGGACCGGGTACTTGGTGCCACAGGGGTTTGGCCGATTCGATGCCCAGGTTGAGAAGCTCGCCATGTTGGGAGCACCCCAAAGTACATTCTCAGGGATGATTTGCCGGCTCGAATTCCGAACCTCCTGGAAAAGGAAGTCGGCCTGGTCGGCTGCGCCCGATGTCCAGAATCGTAGAACCCCCCTTGCGATGCCAGCTGATGACCGTCTCCGGAGTTTGAACGATCGTCAGGACCGAGCGTCATTCGCTCCAGACTTCGCAAAGAAGCGCCCGCAACTGGGCGTCGAATGAAGCCAGTTTCGGGGCGTTTCTTACGTAGCGCCGCCGAAATCAATCTGTGACGCAGCGCGATGTTTTCTTATCGCGGCTGGCGACTGGAATACCGATCACGACGGGCGAGCCATAACGGCAGCGAGCATCGAAGGGGTATCGGGTGTAGGGCAACCTCAACCATCTCAAACAGTCGGAATTTCCGGTATGCACAGGCGCAAGAGTGAAGCTCGCGCTCACGGTGTCCTATCCGGGAAGCGAATGATGAATCCGTCTCGGTTGGGCATCCGCACTTTGGGCAGCGTCTGGGCATTGATCGTTTCGCTCTCACCAATGAGCTTGTTGAGCGAGAGAATGTAAGCGGTCAGCGCATACACTTCCTCGTTGGTGAGCGACCGCGGCTGCCGCCATGGCATGGCACGGCGAATGTAATCGAAAAGAGTCGTCGCATAGGGCCAGAAGCTTGCGATGGTCTTCTCCGACTCCATATTCTTGATCGGTTCGCCGCCAACCAGCCGAGTGCTGGTGCCGCCTTTGCCATCTTGGCCGTGGCAAACCGAGCATTTTGCAGCGTAGACGCGAGCTCCCTCGGCCGGTGTGCCGCTGCCGGGCGGAAGGCCAGTGCCGTCCGGCAGAATGTTGATATCCCATGGCGCAATCTCGGCGGGACTGATAGGCTTTCCAAGATTGGGTGACTGAGCCGACGCAACCATCGCGCTCAGAGCAACAGCGAATGTGACAGCGAACACGCAAAGGCTACGCGTATACATGCTTTACCTCCCCGCTCGGCTCAACCGACCAACTGGTGATGGCGTTGTAGTGCTGGCTAGGAAAGGCGTTGACGGGCGGAACACGCGTGGTTTCACCGCGCGCCGCCACCAGTTGGGCTCGGGTCGGTTGCTCGTTGCCGGCCTCGTCCCACGCCCGGCTTTGCAATACCGCGGGGCGGCCGTCCCATCTCCACGGCACGCGGAAGCGAGTGAACGCCATCGTAAGCACAGGCTGCTCGAGCGCTGCCTGCGCCCAGCTCTTTCCGGCATCGGCGGACACCATGACTTTTGCGATACGACCGGTGCCGGAGTAGGCGATGCCGGAAATCTCATAGAATCCAGGGCCCTGCATCGCAAGCCCAGGCGAAGGATGGGTGATGAAGGATTTGACTTCCTGGATGAAATAAAAGCGGTATGCCTTTCCGCCGGGTAGGATCGGCGCGTAGGTCCGGGCTTCGTAGAAGGTCATCCCGGGCTTTTCGGTGAGCTGGATCCGCCGAACCCATTTGATGTTCATGTTGCCTTCCCAGCCGGGCAGGAGCAACCGCATTGGGTAGCCGTTTCCGGGCATAACGCGCTCCCCATTCTGGTAGAGAGCAATCATGGCGTCATCCATGGCTTTGGTGAGCGGCACGCTGCGGCTGAGGTGTGGGGGATCGGCACCTTCGGCGATGATCCATCGTGCCTTCGCGTCGACACCGGCTTCGTCGAGCAAAGTGGAAAGCGGCACGCCGGTCCATTCGGCGCAGGAGACGAGGCCGTGCAACGCCTGCACACTGGCTTGAATCGGCTCGGATGAAAACATGGGCGCGCTGTTGCCGCCGCACTCGACGAACGCCATCCGCGACACCATTGGATAACGCGCCAGCACACCCAGCGTGAAGACCAACGGCTGCTTGACGAGGCCGTGGATCACAAGGCGGTGCTTATC
>Ga0306920_100013380_pt1 | contig 11181 bp, 9 predicted proteins | sample flu12Cox44000170_FD_204666 | JGI IMG/M metagenome (GOLD analysis project Ga0306920, IMG submission 204666) | Lab enrichment of tropical soil microbial communities from Luquillo Experimental Forest, Puerto Rico - flux4day.12C.oxic.44.000.170 (v2)... | ecosystem: Environmental > Terrestrial >...
TAGACGAACCCCCCGACCGCTACCAGGCCCTCGACCACCGGCCCGGGCGTCTGGAAGCGCCAGATCCCCGGCGCCTTCAGCCTCGCGGCCTTCAGGCCCGCGCCTGTCAGGCTCGCGCTCTTCAGCCCGGGGCTCGTCAGGCCCGAAGAGACCTGCTGGTGCTGGCTCCTATCGCACGCCGTCACGCCAATCACGGCGGCAACGCCGGCGCCGGCCAGGACGGACAGGGCACGCCGGCGGGTCACCGTCGGCCCCGCGCCAGGGGCGGTGCCGAGACCGGTCTCCGGCGGCCCGATGACGACGTCGGCGGGCGGGGTGACCGCGGGCGCGGTCCGCTGGACGCGGCCGAACGGATCGGACATGTCGTGAGTCCCCCTCATCAAGCTGACAGATGCCATGCCAGCAGCCAGGCTCGCTCATCCGGCAGCAGCCAGAATCGCAGCCGCTGCTGTGCCAGCGATGTCTTTCTTACCCAGGAGGACGTAGCAGACATCCGGGCGGTGTACACGAAATCAGACGGGCTGACAATTGTTATACAGTCTGTATGGTTTCCTCCGAGCCTCAGCGCGGGGATCCTTCCTGACCATCGCGCAGGTCAGGCAGCGGCACGGGTCCCCTGTGCCTGGCGCCGCGGGAGCCGAGGAAAGGAGCTTGCCATGGGCACGCGATCGCACCGCCGAGACCCAGTGGTCCCGGGCCCGCCCGCGGCTCCGGCCGCACAGACATCCCAGGGCCGGTCACTCATGCGGACCCTCCGAACCGCCTGGTGGCCCAGGTTCCTGGTCGCAGGCGTCGTCCTCATGGCCGTCGGCGGCGCGCTGCTAAGCGGCTGGGCACAGGCACTCGTGGCCCTCGGCGGCGCAGTGGTCTTCGTCTTCGCCCTAGTGGTCGGATGGCAAGGAAAGACCTGGGACGGGACCGCATTCGCGAGCCACCGATGCCACACGGCGGCGGCGCTCCTATCCAGAATCTCTGACTCAGCTGCGGGCAGGGCCGGCCTCCCAGATAGGTCACCGGGCCGTCGGCGGGTCGTGGCGACATCTGCCATCACGCTGAGTTATGAAGGAAGCCGGAGAGAACGCGCGGAGCTGCCTGATTGCGTGCTTGTCGATTGTCTTTCATCGAACTGGGTGACTTGTGTGCCGTTAAGCGCATAGCCTGGCCCCCGGCCGACGCCCGAATCTGCCGATGAGCGAGCGTTGGACATGCGCGCGTTTTATGCACAGCCGTGCATACTCATTCACACGTCGCTGGACCTTATAAGCGATTGCGCGCAGCCTTTTCCGCCGTTTCGGTAGGAAATCAGAACGCCGACTCGGTGCTTCCTCCAGGATGGCTTGATCATCGCGGTAACCAGCGCAGAGTGGCCTGATCTGGGCGCTACTCCTCCCCTTTAGGCACGTCCCTGTGGTGAGGAATTACCGCATGGGGGTCGGTCGCTCGCGGACGGGTCGTGGCAGCTGACTTCGCGTCGGCGATAGGACCAGATTTTTAGCGCCTGGAAGAACTGAAGTATGGGGCTACCGCTGTAGTACTCGTCCAGCGCGGTCATGAGTGAGCGGTTGGTCAAGCTCACCGGCACGCGGTGCCGCAGACCACGACCAAATACCCTGCGCGCGCTGTCGGCCCGGACCCGGGTCTTCACTGCCGGGCTGGGCCGCAAGACCGATGCGACCGACGCGCATGCGATCGCGCTGGCGGCCACCCGGATGACCGGGCTGCGCCCGGTGACCGATGACGCGCGGCTGGAGGTACTGCGGGTTCTGGCCAACCGGCGCCGAGCCCTGGGCGAGGATCACATGCCCAGGTCCTTAGGACTTGCCGGGCTCGTGGTCCTCGGTGAACAGGTCACCTTGCGCAGCCGCCAGGGCGGTCTTGTCGCCGCCGCGGCCGCGCAGGACGAAGGCGATGCCGACGGCGAGCACGGCGCCGGCGATCGGCCCGGCGATGTAGACCCAGTAGCCGGTGAAGGTCCCGCTGGCCAGGTCGGGCCCGAAGGTACGGGCCGGGTTCATCGAGGCGCCTGAGATGGGGCTGCCCCACAGGCCGGCCAGGGCGATATAGGCTCCGACCCCGAACGCGCCGATGATGCTGACGTTCTGGGCGCCCGACGCGGTGCCCAAGATCACGCTGACCAGGCCGGTGGTCAAGATCAGTTCCATCCAGAACGCGGCCAGGTCGGAGTAGCCGTGGGCGGGATAGTTGGACCCGTACATCGCCGAGACGTTGATGATCGCGTGCAGGACCAAGGTGGCCAGGGTGGCGCCGATCAGCTGCACCACGATGTAGCCGGGGACCCGGCCCCAGGGGAAGTCGCGGCGCAGCGCGAAGGCGACGCTGACGGCCGGGTTCAGGTGCGCGCCGGAGATCTTGCCCATGAACAAGATGATGGCCAGGACCGTCAGCGCCGGGGCGGTGACGGCGGCGGAGCGGCTGATCACGCCGGGGAAGGCGTGGCCCATCATGCCCCCGCCGGCGGCGGCCAGCACCAGGAAGAAGGTGCCGAGCAGCTCGGAGGCCAGCCGCCGCCACTCCTGCCGCGGGTCGTTGAAGTCGTTGATGCGGTCGATGATGTTCTGCTCGTAACGGGCGAGCGGGCCCGGCAGGCCCGGCAGGCCCGGCGTAGGTGCTTGCTGTTCTGCGGTCACGGCTGCCTCACACCGGGGGTCAGTTGCGGCACCGGGTCCCGGGGCGGCCGGGTGCGGCAGGGGAACTGGAAGGCGGCGAAGTTGTGGATGATGTGCAGTGCCTGCTCGGAGGGATCCCAGCCTGGGTCCTCGGGCAGTCCGTCGATCTGGATGTTGTGCTGCTGAGCGTAGGCGCGGATAAGGATGCCAGTACCCGGCGACTCAGTCCGTACGGCTCCCGCGGGCAGAGAGGCGGCAGCGCGTGCAGCTTGCCGGTGGCATGGGCCAGCGATCCGGCTGCTGGCGTGAGTGGGCTCATGCCTCAGGGGCGGCGCGGGCGGTCTGGGTTAGCGGCGGCGACCCTCATGACCCGAGCTGATCTGGCCCGCCTGGCCGCGTGCGCACGGCGCTTCCTGTCCTGCTCCTCAGCCAGATCGTCGGTGTCGGTCTCGATGAACAACCTCACGAACATGGGATGCATGATGGTCCTCCTGCCGTTCTCGCGTGTCACGCCGCGACGGGCAGCCGGGCGTGGGCGGGGCGGTGCGGCGGGATCCCCCGGCCGCCGGGAAGGATTTCGCCCATGTCGTCGAACACGATCACTCCGTTGCACAGCAGGCTCCATCCTTGCTCGGGGTGACAGGCGACCGTGCGGGCGGCGTCGCGGTCCCGGTGGTCAGCCTGGGGGCACGGGGGCTGGTGTGAACACATGGCGCACCTCTGGTCTGGGCTACGGATGTACTTGGTCGTGCGGGCTCGCGGAGCATGCTCTCGCCAGGCCCCGAGGGCGGGTCAGGCGACCTGGGGGCAGAGGCCGGTAGCGGCGGGCTCTCGCTCGCTCATCTGGGCTGCGGGCGGGGGCGTGATGCCGTCCGCGGCGTCGAAGAGGACCTGCTGGAGGGGGCGGGGCAGGTCGCCGTTCCACACCACGGCCGCCGTCGCGGTCAGCGGATGATGCTCCAGGCAGGCCAGGATCATGTCCTGGTTGACCATGGCCCGGGGGAGCCGGATCAGCCCCGGGCGGGTTCCGGCGAGGACGGCGGGGCCGGTCAGCACGGCGGTGGGCCGGTCCGCGGTCGCGGCGAAGGCCAGGGCCATCGGCAGTGAATGCCGCAGCGGGGGATCGGTGAACTCGAAGCGCGGGTTGACCGTCTGTAGGACCTGAGTCCAGGCATCGTAGGTGCCCGGTTCCAGGCGGCGCGGCCCGTGGATGACGTCTAGGCGGGCCAATTCGCCCAGGCTGATCGTCCCGCGGCGCGCCGCTGGGTGCGCCGCGGGAATCCACACGTCGGGTTCGAAATCTCCCAGGCTCATGACTTCCAAGGGTTCGGGCAACGCCTCGCGGGGGTCGGTGAGCCAGCCGACGCCGGCGTCGGCCCGGCGCTGCCGGATCAGCGAGAACTCGGCGTCGAGGGGGGCTTCCAGCCAGGCGATCTCCACGTCCGCGGCGGCAGCCGCGGAGCGCAGCGCGGAGGCGGCCTCGACCGCGAGGGCATCGGGCAGCAGCGGCGGCAGGACGACGCGCAGGCGCGGCCTTCCCAGGCCCGCCGCCTGCCGGGTTCGGTTCACCTCGTGGTCCACCAGCGACAGCACGGTGCGGGAGGCGTCCAGCAGGACGGTGCCGGCCGGGGTGAGCCGCACGCCGTCGCGGCGGCGCTGCAGCAGCGGCGTGCCGATGATCTCTTCCAGCCGCCGGATCTGCTGGCTCAGGGTCGGCTGGGCGATGAACATCTTCTCCGCGGCGTGCGTGAAGCTGCCCGCGTCGGCGACCGCGGTGAAGTAACGCAGATGCCGCAGCTCGATGGCCTGTGGCGCCCCTGCCGTCTCGGGCAGCCCGGCCGGCTCCGCTTGCCCTCGCTTCATGGCGGTCCGCCGGTCCTCACCCGGAGGAAGATCGCCTGGCACCGCCAGCTTCGACGGTGCCACATACACCGAGTGCTTCAACTGCGCCATGGCCACGGCTCCTTCGGTCGACGGAACAGGCATGGCTTCAGCATTGCCTCCTCGGCACGGCGGACGCGCCCTTGACATCCCTAGTGCGCACCGTAGTCGGGGTACCGACGTCATCTGGTCCGCGCCGACCTGCCCCGCGACCGCAACCCGCGTTCAGGCCGGCCGTCACTACCAGGAGCGCCCAGCCGACGTCGCCCCGAAGCCCCACGAACGGGGCATTGACCAGCGGCTTCGACAGGCGGGTCGGGACCAGAGTCCGGGCGGCGCTGAGCTACCACAACGACGAAGGAGCCATGCGATGCCTTCCGGGTCGCGCCCGGTACCACCCCTAGGCCGTCCGCCGCGACCCCTTAAACACCCTGGCCGTACCCTGGCCGACCCCCGGCGATCAGCCTGGGCGCCCCGGTCGAGCCCGAGGTTGCCGCACTGCTGGCTCGGGGCCAGCGTCGCATTCACTCGCGGCCGGGTTACTGGCCTCGGCGGACACCGCAGCCGCTTGGCAGGTCGGATGACCAGGGACTTGGCCAGGGGCCTCAACAGGCATCTAGGGCGGCCCGGATTTGGAGGATGGTCTGCATGCCGACGACACCAACCCCCCAAATCCGGTTCCGGACCCTCGATCGAGTCCGCATCCGGTACGCCGACAGCGGTGGCTTGCAAAAGTGGGCGTTCGTCCTTACCAGTGCCTGGCCGGAGAGCGTGTACGCGTTCGCGGCGACCGGGCCTCGCTGTCCGGGCACGCTCGCCGTTGACCGGGGCAGCCAGGCGTATCTGTGATAACTGGCCAGCGTCAGCGGGCGCCGACACCGGCGGCTGGCCGGTTCGGGTGCCCACGCCCCGGACCGCGGCCATCAGGCTGTCTTGCGCGGGGGGCAGTGACCGACGGACTTTACCCACCTAGGCGCCCGGGAAGCACTACGAACTGGTCGCTACCGCTCGATTTGATCGGTCAGGACCCGCTGCAGTTGCCGCCGGGAGCTGATGGCGAGCTTGGTGAACACCTTGCGCAGGTGCCATTCGACCGTGTGTACGGACAGGAACAGCTGGGCGGCGATCTCCGGGTTGGACATGCCGTCGCGGGCCAGGCGGGCGATCTGGGCCTCTTGCGGGGTGAGCGTGTCGCGCGCTTCGACGGTGCGCTGGCGGGCGGTCTCGCCGCTGGCCGCCAGCTCGCGGCGGGCCCGTTCGGCGAACGCCGCCATGCCGATCGCGGTGAACATGTCGTGGGCGGTGCGCAGCTGCGCCCGCGCGTCGGCCCGGCGGCCCTCGCGGCGCAGCCATTCCCCGTACAGCAGGTGCGCCCGGGCCAGCTCGGGACGAAGAGGTGCGCGGCCCAGTCGGTCGATCGCCTCGCGATAGGCCGTCTCGGCGTCCTGGCCGTCGCTGAGCAGCGCCCGGGACCGCGCCTGGATCCCCTGCGCCCAGTCGGTCTGGCCGATGCTGGTGGCCGCGGCCAGCCGGTCGAGCGCGTCGGCGGCCACCTGGGTCTGCCCGGTTCTGCTGGCCGCCTCGATCAGCTCGGGAAGCGCCCACGCCGCGACATACAATTCGGGCGCCTGCTCGCTGGCCTGCCGGGCCTCTTCCAGGGCCTGCTCGTAGCGGCCGAGACCGTTGTACAGGATTGCCGATGCCAGCTGGCAGAGCTGGATCACAAAGCCCTGCCGGGCAGCTCGCGCGTCCTTCGTCACGACCTCGATCAGCCGCGTGGCGTCGGCTTCCGACCCCCGCAGGCCAGCGAGAAACACGGCCGCCGTCGGCGCGAACCGGGTCCCTGTCGCCTCCGCGATCGCATCACCCTCGGCGATTAGCGACGCAGCTGTCGCGAACCGGCCGCACCAAGTCGCGTAAAACCCCAGCATGTTCAGGTACCTCAACAGGTGGACCAGCAGACCCGCCTCACGGGCGGACTGGACCTGCCGGAGCAGAATCGACTGCAAGCTCTCCGCGTCCCACAGCGCGCACGCGGCGGGCGTGGCCACCCAGCCCCAGCGCAGTCCCTCCTGCGTCGCGACCTCCTCCTCGGCGAAGACGCGTACCACCCGCCGCAATATTGGTGCCGCCGCGGCGCGCCCGTCGGTGAACAGGACGGCCAGGCCGTCCAGCAGCAGATCGCCGGGACCCGGGGGGTCCGGCGGCGGCGGGGCGGACCTGGCGGCCCGGGACACGTCGCGCAGGCTGCCGTCTTGCGCGAACCGGCCACCGTACAGTGCGGCGGTCCACGCATCCAGGTAGGTCTGGCGGGCCAGCGCGCCATCTAGAGGCTCGAGCTGCCGGGCCGCCTGCAACAGCAGTGCCGGGGCTTCGCCGAACGGGCCAGCGGCGAACGCGACCTGCCCGCGGAGCAGGCTCACCTGGGCATGTTGGAGGTCATCGAGCGGGCCGGCCTCCGCCGTGGCCACCAGCTCCAGCGCCGCGTTGAACGCGCCGGCCTGCAGATTCAGTTGCGCGGCCGCCAGTGCCCGTTCGGCCCGCGGCCCGGGCTCGGCCGTCAGCGCGACCGCGCGCTGCAAGAACGCCGCCGCCGCGGCCACCCCGCCGCGGGCCCGCGCCCGGCCCGCCGACCGCTCCAGTTCGGCGGCGATCTCCTCATCGGGTCCGGCCGCGGCCGCCGCCAGATGCCATGCCCGCCGGTCCGGATCCCGGTCGCGGTCGGTCACCTCCGCGAGGGCCAGGTGCGCCGCCCGGCGGTCCGGCAGGGCGGCCGACCGGTACACCGCCGACCGCACCAGCGGATGCCGGAACCGTACCCGCGTCCCGATCTCCACCAGCCCGTCCGCCTCGGCCGCAGCCGCCGCTGAGGCCGCGATCTCGAGCCGCCCGGCCGCGCGCCAGACCAGCACGGCGTCGCCGACCGGTTCCGCCGCGGCGACCAGCAGCAGCAACCGCGTGTCGGCGGGCAGCGCCTCGAGCCGGTTCCGGTAGCTCTGCTCGATCCGCCCGGCTACCGCCTGCGCGCCCGTCAGCCCGAACCCGCCCGCCAGCTGCGCCGGGCTCAGCCCGCGCGGCAACTCCAGCAACGCCAGCGGGTTGCCCTGGGTCTCGGCCACGATGCGGTCCCGGACCTGCTCATCCAGCCGGACCCGGACCACCGAGCGCAACAGTCCCCGCGCATCCGCGTCTTGCAGCCCCCGGACCTCCAGGTCCGGCAGCCCGCGAAGCTGCTCGCCGGGGTCGCGCGCGGCGAACATCAGTCCGACCGGCTCGGCCAGCAGCCGCCGCGCCGCGAACGCCAGCACCTGCGCGGAGGTCCGGTCCAGCCACTGCGCATCATCGACCAGGCACAGCAGCGGCCGGTCCCCCGCCGCCTCGGACAGCAGGGTCAGCACCGCCAGCCCGACCAGGAACCGGTCCGGCGCGGCCCCGCTCCGCAGCCCGAACGCGGTCCCTAGCGCGTCGCGCTGCGGGGCCGGAAGCCGCTCCAGGCGATCCAGCAGCGGCGCGCACAACTGATGCAGCCCGGCGAACACCAGCTCCATCTCCGATTCCACCCCCACCGCCCGGACCAGCCGCATCCCCGCCGCCGCCCCGGCCGCGTACTCCAGCAGCGCGGACTTGCCCACCCCCGCCTCACCCCGCACCACCAGCGCACATCCGCGCCCGGAACGCAGATCCTGGACCAGGCCGTCGAGCGCCCGGCGCTCCGGCTGGCGGTCCACCAGCGCCGGGGGCGGCTCGGATCGCGTATGCATGCCTGCCCCACTCCTTGACAGCGACTCGCAAGGTAGTCCTGACCTTCGCAAAATCAGTCGCAACCCAAGTCTGACATTCGCAGCCTTCGGCGATACAGGACCGGGGTTCCCCTGAAAGCGTGGACACTTCGAATTGGCTGATCGTGCCTGTCCGTGCTTTCCGATAGCTGCTATGTTCCGCCGGAGCGCAGGGCCGAGCACCGGGGCATGCTGGGCGGCGGAGAAGCGCGGGCATCTCAGGCCGCCTCCCCGGCCTTAAGCGCCTGCTCGTCGGGCGCCGGCCGCGACAGATTCCACTGTGCCGGGGATGGTTGCCGAGCAGACAGTCCTGCAGCGCGTCGCGACTGCACGCAGCAGCCTAACCTGGCCGGCAAGGCCGGTAAACTCCGCCGGAGCACGACCGCCCGCCCTGACGCACTTGCGGACGGCGGCTTTGCGCTGCAGCGCCGGCCAACGCAGTCAGCGTCATCTTTACCGCCGCCTCACTTCCGGGGTGATCAGTGGGAGAGGGCACGCCAGTCCAGGACCGTCCATTCCGGTCCGTGCGCTGGGCGGATAGTCCAGAGCCGTCCATGCGTGGCAGACGTTCTCTGCCGTCATGGCAGCACCTTCTGGCAACCGTCACCGGCCAGCTAACCGCTCTGCCACGCCTGCAGGATGGACGAGCTCGCAGGCCACCGAGTCGAGGAAGCTGCCGATTACCGCCGCGGCGCAGCAGCGCACGACCGCCTGGCCCAGCCCGGCGCCAGCTCGCCCAGGCGGCGGCCAGTATGCCCCCGCCACAGACAGAACCGTGACCTGGTCCCCGGCCGGAATGAGCATCAGGTCGGCAAGCAGGGCAGTGAACAGCTTGCCGTCAGCAGCGATGGCCTCCCATTGGAGCGCGATATGCGCGCAGCCATCTGTTTCGGTCAGGTCTTCCAGGCAGACGCCGGCCAGCCGGGTCAGCCCAGCGGCCGGGCCAGCGAACTCCACCAAGCCGCCGATGCCCTCGCCGTAGGCCACCTCGCAGGCCCGCGGCAACATCCCGCCCTGAACCAGGATCTTCAGCCGGGCTCGGGCGGCAGGAAAGCCTGTATTGAGCGCAGCGCGCACGCCGACGGCAATGTGGTCGGTCGCGGCACCAGTCCACCGGTCAGGCATCGGTCTTGCCGCGGGTCAACGGTCCCTATCGGTGCAGGGCGAAGGCCAGCAGCGCGATGGCCGAAATATCCGGCACCAGACCGATGGCCGAAGCGTCCTGCCCCCGAGTGCCGGCGGCACCTGAATAACTGACCCCGGCGTGGCCAGGGAAAGCAAACCCGCTCGGCGAGCCGAACCGCGGGCAGCAGAACCAGTCCACCGTCTCGCCGCTGGTGACCAGCGCCCCGGCCTGCCGGTCACCGATCAACCCGCGGTCGCCGGTACTGCGATAGCGGTCCATCTCCGCCCCCTCACGTTGTCAGGCGCGGGCGGTGCCCGCTGGTAATAGGCTCGTCGGCCTCTAATACAGGCAGTTCACCGCGCGAATCCCGCCGCGTGAAGTCGATGCTGACTGTGGCGATATTGGCCAGCGTTATAGCATAAGGCGGCGCGCAGTCCATCCCGGCGGTGCTGGTAATGCGCGAGAGGAAGGTGACGTCGCGCCAGGTCGCGGCCGCTCCGGCAGCAGCGCTGCGGTCCCGGGGTCGAGCAGGAGCTCGCGGCCTGAGCGCCGCCGGCATAGCAGGCTGCCCTGAGCTACGCCAGGCCGATGCCGGCCACCCACCCGCGCACCTTCAACATCCACGCCGACCCGCCGCCATCGCCGCGCTCGGCGACTGCGCCCAGGCCCGTAACCCGGACAACGCCGCGACTGGAGCGCCTACATCCCCGATCCGCCAGCCGACGAGCGTCCCGGTGCGCCAGGCATGCCAAGACCTGGCCCAGCGCCCTGGCCACTAGCGCCATAACGACCAGTTCAGGACGCAGCGAAGACGGTCGTCTGACGATCGGGCGGCCGATCATAACGAGTCCTCTTTGCTGTTGCTGTCAAGCGGTTGTCCTGGGGTTCGTTCGAAGTTCGGGCTTCGGAGGCGAGCTGGAGGGTCCCATCGGGGCCTTCCTCGCGGCGGAGTATGGCCGTCGCCTTGCCGCACCTCCAGGTCGTTCGTCCTCGCTACGCTGCGGGCGCTCCACCTGGACCTGCGGCGTCGCCGGCGGCAAGGTGGCAGCGATCGAGGAATGCCCGGCCCGGCCCTGACTGCCGGCCGCGGCCGTAGTGTGGTGGCGGGGCCCGGGAGTGGCTTGTCCGAAGAGCCGGTGTTCGGGGTGTGAGCCGGCCGCCCTGGCGACAGAGTGGTTCCCCGGTTGCCCTCCCGGGCCCTCCGGGCCGGTGGCTGCTGCGGCTTGCCGGGCGTCGGCTACCAGCGCGGCGTAGATGGCGTCGCTGATCCGGCGCTTGAGTGCCCGCAGCGCCTCCTTGTGCGTCTTGCCCTCGGCCACCTTCTTGTCATAGAAGGCACGGCCGTCGCTGCGCTTGTGCCGGATCTGGCTGATCGCGGCCATGTGGATGGCGTGATTGACCCGCCGGTTGCCGCGCAGCGACAGCCGGTAGACCTTCTTGCGGTCCCCGCAGGACACCTCGACCGGGGCGGTGCCGTTCCAGGAGGCGAAGTGGTCCCGGTCCGGGAACCGGAAGACCTGGCGCACGTCGCCGATCACGGTGCCGGCGATCACCGGGCCGACCCCGAACAGGCCGGTCAGGCTGGTGCCCGAGACCCGGACCGCGGCGGCCAGCTTCTTGTTGGCCTCGCGCAGCTGGGCGTCCAGGCGGCGCAGGTCGGCCAGGAACTCGGCGGCCAGCTCGCAGCGCGCCCTGGCAGCCGGGCCCGAGGGGGTGACCTGCTCGAGGATCCGGGCGGCCTTCCCGGCGCTGATCTCCCGGCGGATGC
>Ga0306920_100013381_pt1 | contig 11181 bp, 6 predicted proteins | sample flu12Cox44000170_FD_204666 | JGI IMG/M metagenome (GOLD analysis project Ga0306920, IMG submission 204666) | Lab enrichment of tropical soil microbial communities from Luquillo Experimental Forest, Puerto Rico - flux4day.12C.oxic.44.000.170 (v2)... | ecosystem: Environmental > Terrestrial >...
GTCCGGCAGAATAAGGACATTGCAAGATGGATATTCCCTACGGCTTATCACATCAAAGTGGCCGTTCGCGATGGCAAGTCGGTTTGGCTCTCGAGTGGAAATTGGAACAATTCCAATCAGCCTGACATCGACCCCATCAGCAATCCGCAGGCGGACGACCAGCAGATTGCCCGTAAGAGCGATCGCGATTGGCACGTCATCGTGGACAATCCGGATCTGGCCCAAACCTATGAAGCTTATCTAAAACATGACTTTGATGTGGCCGATGCCGTCGCTCCTGCGACGGGTCCAGGCTTGCAGGAAGTCACACCACCTGAGCCGGTGCCGGCCGAGTTCCAGGTGGAAGCTCGCGCCGCGTTCCACTTCTTCGCGCCGTTGCGCCTCGAGAACGAAGCCGCGACCATTACACCCCTGCTCACGCCGGACCCCGGTGTATATCAGGAAGCAATGCTGAAACTTATCCAGTCTGCCGAGAACAAGCTTTACATCCAGTTGCAGTACATCCATCCTTCAGATAGCGCACAGGATGCCAGCTTCACGGACCTCATCAATGCGGTAGTGGACAGGAACTCGAAAGGGGTAGATGTCCGCATTATCCTGAGTCAGTTTCAGGCAAGCCATGGTTGGCTCGAGCGTCTCCAGGCGGCGGGAATCGATCTCTCAACGGTAAAGATCCAGAACGGCGTACACAACAAAGGCTTTGTCGTAGATTCCACTACCGTGGCGCTGGGAAGCCAGAATTGGTCGGGCGACGGAGTCTTGCGCAATCGGGATGCCTCTGTGATTATCGAGAATGCCAAGGCGGCCCAATACTACGAGAATATTTTCTTGCACGACTGGGATAACCTGGCTCGGCAAAGTGTTCGGCAATAGGAGGGTTCGCATGGCCAGAATATGGGTGAGCGCATACTTTTTGGATGACGCCGCCAGAAATACGGCCTTGGAGGTGATGGGTCCCAAAGCGCACGCTACCGAGGGTTTCGTCTATGGTGAGGTGGAGGAGGCGGACGTGCCAAAACTGGAGGATGCCGGAATCATCGTCCAACCGTACCTTCCTGGCCGGCGCGTCGTTCCTCGAGCACCTCTCAAGCCGTCGGTAGTGGCATCCCGAGGTGGGGAGGAAACGGCACTCGACACCGACGCGTTCCCTGCGGTAGTTGATTACTACGCGCTTCAGTTACAAGGCCCGCTCATCGAGCCTTGGAGGAAAGCGTTGGCGGACTTGGGCGTGAAGCTCCTGGAAGCGCTTCCCACTGGGGGCTACAAGGTCCGGCTCAGCATGGATGTTCATGAGAAGGTCAAGGCCCTGGATTTTGTTGAAAGCGTGGACTGGATTCCACCAAGCAGATCTGCTCCGGTGGTCGCGACAGAATCCCTGGCGCCTGCCTTTGGCCTTGCTCCACCATCCGGGCTCAAGATGCTCACCTTTGACGTCCGCCTGCACCTGCCCGAGGATCGGCCAAAAATCGAACAGTGGCTGCGTGACAACAAACTTGACATTTCTGGATCGAGCGGCCGCAAAGTACGGTTCTTCGCGCTGGAAAACGCACCTCAACTGGACCAGCTTGCGGCACTCCCCGAAGTGGATACGATTGCAGAGTATGTGGAACCTAAACTGTCCAACGATATCGCCAGGGTGGTTCTCGGAGTTGATGCCCCGCTAGGAAACAATCCGAGCACGTTTATCCGTGAGGACGGTTCGGGACAGATCGTCGGGGTAGCCGACACGGGGATCGACGATCAACATCTTGATTTTCAGGGCCGGATTATCGGCAAAGTGGCTCGCGGCCGGCCCAACGACACCACAGATCCCCACGGCCATGGGACGCATGTATCAGGATCCGTGCTCGGTGACGGCTCTGCATCGGGCGGGCGGATCCGCGGGATCGCCCCAAAAGCCCAGCTCTTCTTTCAGTCGCTGCTGGACGCCAACGGAAAGCTCGGAGGCTTGCCAGTGGATCTCAACGATCTGTTTGATGAGGCGTATCAGGCCGGTGTGCGCATTCACAACAATAGCTGGGGCGCGGACACGGGCTCAGTCTATACGATGAACAGCGAGGAAGTGGATGAGTTCGTGTGCAGTCATCCCGACATGCTGATCCTCATTGCGGCGGGTAACGCCGGCACTGCTGCAAAGCCGGCGAACGCCGCTTCCGGATTTGTGGACTGGCTCTCGATCGGTTCGCCGGCTTCCTCCAAGAATGCCTTGACGGTGGGAGCTAGCCGCAGCAACCGGACTGATGGACCTATGGCCCAGATAACCTGGCACAGCGGCTGGCCAGCTTCGTTCCCCGATGCCCCGATTGCGAACGAGTTCGTGTCCGGCGATGCGGAGCGTCTCGCCGCGTTCAGCAGCCGCGGGCCGTGCGACGATTTCCGCATCAAACCCGACGTAGTTGCTCCGGGTACCGATATTGCTTCGACTCGTTCCTCTCTTGCACCCAGCTCGCATTTCTGGGGTCCCTATCCGACGCCTCCCGCCCAACCTCCCAATCCAAAATACGCATATGACGGCGGAACCAGCATGGCCACCCCCCTCGTCGCGGGGTGCGCCGCACTGGTTCGCCAGTACTATATCCAGCAGCGCAACCACCAGCCGAGCGCCGCGCTGTTGAAGGCCACGCTCATAAACAGCGCCCGGTGGTTGAGCGGGCCCGACTCCACGGCGCCGAAGAATGGCACCCCGAACTATCACCAGGGTCACGGGCGAGTCTCTATGGGACGAGCAATTCCGAATGATTCCGCCCCGAATTTGCAACTTCAGTTCGTGGACGAATGGCAGAACCCCAACAAGAGCCTCGCTCGTACGGGTGACCGCCAGCGCCTCCAGTTCGCTCTTCCGCAAGGCGTGCCCGAAATTCGAATCTGTCTCGCTTATACAGACGTGCCCGCGAGAGCCCTGCAGAACAACCTCAACCTCATTGTCCAACACATACAGAGCGGCCAGCGATGGACCGGCAACTCGGGCCTTCCCGATGGGATCACTCGCCTCGATACCACTAATAACGTGGAGAGAGTTCTGATCGCGAATCCGCAGCCTGGAAACTATGTGGTTCAGATTGTTGCCAGCAACCTGTTAAAACCACCGCAGGATTTCGCACTGGTGGTAACGGGAGATCACCTTCCTGTCCTGGATTCGATTTGAAGTGACGAATTTCATGACTAGCAGACGTATGTGGAGGTAGACTATGAGTACAGCAAATGTTCTGGTGCCCTTCCAGAGAATTCAAGAAGCCTTCCAAAGCGATGCTGCCAAACTGCACGACGCGGTTTACCAGTGCGCGGACAAGGCGGCAGGGGGTGATCCTGCTGAGCGGGCGCGCTTAGTCGCCGAATGGAATGAGGCCATCAGTGCCCTAGAGCAGGATGACAAGGGCGCCGCGGTGCTCTCATCTCCGCAAAATGCGCTGGCTTCACGTTTGCAGACGCTCTTTGCCGGCCAGTCCGCCGCAGCGGACAAGGTGGCAGCAACCCGCGGCGACGAGGCGGTTTTCACTCCTGCGGGTGAAACGCTTTCGCCCGGCGTGCTGGAAGTTAAGTTTGATAACGAAGACTTGGTCGGGTGGCTGGGTGTGGCCTGGAAGTTGATCTTCAAACCGGACAAGCACGCCTGGATTACGCCTCGCCCTGTCGCTGAGCCCTTTGCCGATGATGCCCGCATTGCAGTTTTCAGCGATTGGGGAACCGGACTTTACGGCGCCCCTGTAATCGCGAGTTCTATTGCCACCAAGCTGGACCGCTGCGACGTCGCGTTGCACCTGGGCGACACTTACTATTCAGGGTCGGACAATGAAATAGCAGATCGCCTTATTAACGATTGGCCGAAACGCTCTGGCACTATCAATCGATCTCTCAACGGCAACCACGAAATGTATTCCGGCGGGCAGGGCTACTTCCGAGCCCTGGGCAGCTTCTTCAATCAGCCGGCCAGTTGTTTTGCGATGCAGAATGCAAGTTGGATCCTGATTTGTCTTGACACCGCGTACGTGGACTTCGATCTCGATCAAAGACAGGTTGCGTGGGTGAAGTCGATCCTCGGCGCTGCGGGTTCACGCAAGCTTATTCTTTTCTCCCACCATCAGCCTTTTTCCCAATTGGATGCTCAAGGTCCCAAACTCCAGACGGCGCTCGCTGATCTTCTGGAGAAGCAGAGCATTCATGCCTGGTATTGGGGACACGAACATCGTCTTGTTCTGTACGAGCCTCACCCGACTTGGGGGTTTAAAGGGCGCTGCGTAGGTCACGGTGGCTTTCCTGGTTTTCGGGACAATCTCACCAGTCCACAGAGTAACAATTATGTCTGGGTACAGGTGCCTGCAAAACCGCACGTTCCTGCGGCGAAGATTCTCGACGGGCCAAATTTCTGGGTTACCGAGGATCCTATGGCTTACAACCCGCACGGATACCTCACTCTGGATTTTGACGGCGGAGATGCGTGGGAAACATATCGGACGCCGGACAATATCGCCGTCAGCGAACGCATGAAGCTCTGAGGATTTGACCTATCGGCGCCAGTGGTCACGCGAGCTTGGAGCCTGGGGGCGATCTCTAAATACGAGTATTGCTCGAGCTTATTTTCGATGGTCGGGAGAGTTTGTTGATTCCTGTTTGGCAAAGGTGAATCGGCAATGCTGACTGGACCAGAACAGTTGGAGTGGACAAACGCACTCTTTAGCGCCTTCACTCGGCCGGAATTCGAGCAGTTGCTGCTCCACCGCCTCAACGACCGGGTGGGCAACTACAGTGCGGACACAAGCACAAATCGCTCTGCGGTGTCGGACGTAGTTGATGGCTATTCGAGGCAGGACGAGGAAGAGCGGTTAATCGGGGCTGCGGTTGAGGCGCGGCCAAGGAATGCTGCGTTGCTGCGCTTGGCCAGCCGCAGGAAGGCCGCCACTGCCCCTGACGACGCCAGCCTGGAGAGACTCATCAAGGATACCAATTCGTTCCTGAACTTCTCCACTTGGCTTGACAAGGCAGCGAAGCTTCAAGTCTGCGTGTGCCGGATCGAAATTGCCGTCGAACGTGGCACAGTGTTTGGAACGGGATTTCTCGTCAGTGAAGACCTCGTCATGACCAATTGGCACGTAGTTCAATGCGTTGTCGCGGTGGAGGACAACGATATCTCGTATCGAGGCCCACGCGCCGCCGCTTCTGCCGTTGCCTGCCGGTTCGATTACAAGGAATTGGCGAGCGGCGTGAAAAACATGGGCTCGGTATTCCCGTTGGCGAACACCTGGCGCGTTGCCTTGAGTCCGAATAGTCCGTCAAATCGGGAACCCAAGGAGAAGGAGTTGGATTACGCTATCATTCGCCTGATGAAACCGGCCGGCAGTCTTACGATTGGCGAGAAACCCTCAGGGGACCCGCGAGGCTGGATCAATCTCGCTGACGCCCCTCTATCGCCGGCGTTTCGGCCACACTCGCCTTTATTCATCATTCAGCATCCCCAGGGCGATCCGCTGAAGCTGGCACTCGACACGGATGCCATCCAAGGGGTGAATGCAAACAGAACCAGAGTGCGATATTCGACAAATTCCGAGCCCGGGTCGTCCGGATCTCCCTGCTTCGACCAAAACTGGAACCTGGTGGCCCTTCATCACGCCGGTGATCCTAACTTTGCGCCGAACCATAGGCCGGAATATAATGAGGGAATACCGATCGAAACAATTAAAAAAGATCTACACCAACAAGGGCTGAAGCTTCCGTAGGAGGGTGAGCAGTGAACGGTCCGCAGATCGCCGAATTCACCACAGCCGTGAGCGAGGCTTTCAACTATTTCGAATTCGAGCAGCTTCTGTTGCGCATGGACAAGAGACTTACGAACTTCGTGGCAGCAGCACTGCCTTTCCCTGACCAAGTCGCTATGCTGGTGGGAGCTGCTAACAGTGCTGGATGGATCGGCCAACTCATATCAGAGGTCAAGAAGGCCCGACCGAACAGTCAGTCCATTAGGAATTTCCTCGCCAACAATCCAGATTGGGATCCGGCTGCGAGCCCGCCAGAGGAACACCCTTGCGATGCGTTGTTCCTCTTGGGCGGCAAGTCATTTGTCGGGCGCGATACGTTCCGCGGGTACCTTAAAGCGATGGAACGCGACAACGAGTCCAAGGTGCTGGTCATAACCAGCGACCGCCGAAGGGTTGGCAAGACATATTCGCGGGAGCTCGTCCAATATTTGGCCATGCGTAGGAACTTGGCGACACCGGTGTACCTTGACTTGGACGAGGATAACTATGATCCAGGTACTCTGGCCAAGCGTCTCGGTGCCCGCCTGAAGATTCCGGGGAACGTTCCAGATCGAGCGCAGCAACAGGCGGCGCGTTGGAACCAGGACTTAATTGAGTGGCTGATTCCAGAGACGCCCCGCGAGAAGGAACCCGTATGGTGGATCGTACTCGATGGCTTTAGTACGCGGATACCCTCGGAAGAGACGCAGGACTTTATTCAGCAACTGACGCAACGTGTGCAGAGCAGGGTGAATTTCAGACTCATCCTCGTGAACTACACCTACCCTCTCCCCCTGGGAGTGGGCGGGTTTTTTTTCAAGGACAAAGTGGATCCTGTTACGCCAGCAGAATTGCAGGCTTTTTTGTCTCGTGTACACCGGCAGAAGCGCGGCGCACCTCCGTCGGCGCAGGAGCTTTTGGATTATGTCAATGGCGTCCACGAGCGGCATGTTCGGTATCAACAACAAAATCCGCAACAGGCGGAAGATCAACTCCTCCTCAACTTGGCTGTAGTTGACGTCGGGAGAATAATTCAGACGTAAAGAAAACAATCCGATGGAAATGAAGAAATCTTCCTTTCAAGACCGGTTGCGAAGTCTTCCGATGAGCCAACCTTGGGATGCTTCCGAGGAGCTTTGGCGCTATCGTGAGGCAGCGGCAGTGCTGGCCTCGTTCGACTACGAGGAACTCAGGGCCCATGGCGCAGTGTCGCCATCGTCGAACGCCAAAGTCGAGCTGTTAGCGGACTGCGACACCAGGTATGCAGCAGAGGGGAAGCCGCTGTGGTCGTTGCGGACTCCCATTCGCCAGGCGGCGCTGCGCCGGTTGTTCGCACAAGGCAAGGTGAGCGAGGCGCTGGCCGCAAATCCAAAGCGGCCTGACAGCTCCAGCCAGAGACTCTTGGAACAACTCCTCAGCGGTAGCACTAGGCCAATCTCCCTAGCGGACATTCGCGAGGAAGGCACCGACTTGCTGGAGGTAGTCAGTTGGCTCGACGGACTACCGGAGTTCAAGAAGCAACTACCCTCAACGGATTGGATAAAGCAAAACCTCGCCCGTGAGCAGCTTCTGCAACCCTTCCGCAATTTGGTGGGCGCCGGCTTCGCTGGCCGTCGCGCCGAGCTTTCAGAGCTCTCCGACTACGTGGGAGTCTACGACGCGGCTTCGCTTTCCGAGGAATTTCGCAGGGGAGTCGAGTGGGTCCGCAATCTTCACGAGCGGCCGCCGCTGTTCATTCACGGACCGGGAGGCTGTGGCAAGTCCTCACTGATCTGCAAATTCATTCTTAATCATGCTGAGCTAGTCGAGAGCGACCGCTTCCCTTTCGCCTACCTCGACTTTGACCGCCGCGGCCTGGTGGCCGAAGAGCCGATCACGCTCCTGCTGGAGATCATGCGGCAGTTGGCGATTCAATTCCCGGATGCTGGAACGCAGTATAGGAAGCTCATGGACGAGTGGAGCAACCGCTTCTCTCAACAGGCGGCCGAGCTGGCCAAAAGCACTGCGTTGCGCGAGATAAAGCAGCTGCGGTTCAAGGAACGCGGCCCTTTTTTGCAGGAATTTGCGGAATTCGTGAATGAGCTCAAGACGAGCGAGCAAATGCTTCTCCTCGTGCTAGACACGTTCGAAGAGGTGCAGTTCCGTAGTGCAGCTTACGTTGAAGAGGTCCTCGACTTTCTGAACGACCTGCAGTCGCGTGTTCCAAGAATCAGAACTGTTATCTGCGGTCGCGCTCGGCTTCGTTCGGATCGCTACAAAGTGCGGATAGTAGAACTCGGCGACTTCGATGAAGCAGCAGCAGTCGCGGTGCTCGCCGGGATGGGAATCTCCGATCCTCAGCTCGCAAAGAACATCTTTCAACAGGTGGGCGGCAGTCCGCTTATGCTCCGCCTAGCGGCGGACGTTGCCAAGCTGGAAAAGGCGCCCCAAAAGGGCATCGAGGGCATGGCCAGCGGTTGGCTCTCGATCTTCTGGGAAAAGAGCAAAGAGGTAGTGCTATACAAGCGCATTCTGAGCCACATTGTCGACCAGCGGGTCGCGAAACTCGCGTATCCGGGGCTTATCTTGCGTGTGATAACGCCTGGCGTTCTGCTCGAAGCGCTGGCGCCCGCTTGCAACGTCGAAGTCGCTTCTCTCGACGACGCCCGGTCGCTGGTGCGAACCATGCACGATCAGCTCAACACAATTCTAATTCCCTATAGCGAAGATGGGGATACCCTTGTGCATCGGGCAGATATGCGCTCCGTCCTCCTGCGAGACGTGAGTGAAAAAGCGCAGAAAGACCCCGACGTCGCCGACAAAATGGAAAACATTCACAAGTACGCTGTCCAATTTTACTCCCGCTTCGAGGATCCTGCCTCTCGCGCTGAAGAGATCTACCACAGGCTTGCCTTAGGTTTAGACCGCAGCGCGCTCGCCTCTCGATGGCAAGGCGGATTGTCTCCTTACCTCGGCTCTTCAATCCGTGAGTTGCCGGTGGAAAGCCAGATCTATCTTGCCGCGCGACTCAGCCTCGAATTGCCCCCTGAGCTCTGGAGCAAGGCTGCGGATGAGGACTGGATACTGTATGCGGAGCGATTCGTTGCGCAAACGCTGGAGTTGGAAAAACCTGAGGCAGCGCTTAGACTTCTAAGTGAGCGCCGAGGCCTCTGGAGTAGGCCGGACCTTCAGCCCCTCGTGCTCAAAGTAGCGAACGCCATCTTCACAGGCTACGGTAAGCTATACGAGCAGATCCGGGCCACCCAGGATGCGGGCGACGCGCGGACCAGACGGATGACTCAGCTCGTCGCCGAGGTAAGGAAGGCCTACGACCAGTTCCCTTTGGACGCGGACTGCGAGCGGCACCTGTTTTGGGAAGGCGGAGCGGGAAATCGAGTGGTTGCGTTAGCAATTGCGCAGCAGCGCCGCCACCCTGAGGACATGGACCTTGCAACTGAAGCGATCGCCAACGCTCTTTCACCCTTCGAGCAGTTTCACGCTTTGCTGCTTGCCAGGGTTGTGTTTGACCAGTCGACTTCGGCCCAGCGCGCCGCATTGCGTGCTGCGCTTCTTTCGCCAAGAGGCACGCCGATCCATGAGTCAGATCCGTCTCGCGTAACTATCCGGGACGAGTTACTGCGTAGGTTGGCTCATAGCACGAATACTGCGGACTAAAGAGGAGAACGAATAATGGGTGCCACTAAGATTATGGTAATACGCCATGGGGAGAAGCCGGGCACTTACAATGGGCAACAGTATGAAGGGGTGGATGCCACGGGCTATGCGTGCGCTAATTCGGGTGCAGAACATCTGGTTACTCTCGGGTGGGAGCGGGCCGGAGGCCTTGTCACCCTTTTTGCTCCGCCGTGGGGTCCCAAGGGCCCCACGCTGGCTACCCCGCAGTTTTTGTTCGCCTCTAACCCAACCGATTCGCAGGGCGGGGACGGCAATTCCGGCGGAGATGGACCCAGCCAGCGCCCCTACGAAACACTTGGGGCTGTCGCGGCCGCGCTCGGATCGCGCGGTACGGCAATGACCATCAACAGTAGCTTCTCCAAGAAGGACTACAAGGACATGGTCGCTGCCGCGGTCGCCTGCGCCGGCGTCGTGCTGATTTCCTGGCAGCACGAGGACATCCCCTGGGTGGATAAGAAGGGCAAGCCTGGAATCAGCCAGCACATTCTGATGGAGACGGGGACGGTCGGGAACCCCTTCAAGATTCCGCTTAGCTGGCCGAGCGGTCCGGAAGGGCCACGTTACGATCTGGTCTGGGTTTTCGACCGGCCGAGCGGCAGCGGTCCGACCACTGGCTTCACGCTCTTCGCCCAAATGCTTCTCGCCGGACGCTCACACCGGCGCTGACATAGCGTTGGGGAAGCTCAATGAGTCAAAAACGCGCACAAACTCGATCATGTGGTTCGCGCCGGGTATTCCTCGGTGCCGAAGAGAATAGTCGCTGGAGAGACTCGCTGGAACCCTCCGGCGATGCGCGGTCCACTGAGCACGCGTCGCTCCTCTACTGCGGCCGCACGACGGCGCGATCGGCAGCAGTACGGGCAGGCGCCTCAGCCCCGGCTGCGGTTCGAATCCGCATCCCGTAGAACGACCGGTACACGAAGCAGATGGACACAGCGAAGAAGGCCGCCGCGAGCAGGTGCGCAAACCCGCTGCCACTAGTCACGGTTAAACTCACCGCGAGTTCCACTGCGAGCAATCCGAAGAGAGTGGTGAACTTGATGATGGGGTTCAAAGCCACGGCAGAAGTGTCCTTGAAGGGGTCGCCGACCGTGTCGCCGATGACGGTCGCGGCGTGCAGTTCTGTGCCTTTCTGTTTCAGCTCCACCTCAACAATCTTCTTAGCGTTGTCCCAGGCTGCGCCCGCGTCCGCCATGAAAATGGCTTGATAAAGGCCGAAGGTGGCAATCGATATAAGGTAGCCGATGAAAAAGAACGGCTCAACGAAAGCAAAGGCCAGGGTGGCGAAGAAAACAGCGACGAAGATGTTTAACATACCTTTCTGCGCGTACTGTGTGCAGATTTCCACCACCTTCTTGCTGTCGCTGACCGACGCTTTCTCCGCCCCCTCCAAGTGGATATTCGCCTTGATGAATTCCACCGCGCGATACGCGCCGGTACTCACCGCCTGGGTCGAAGCCCCGGTGAACCAGTAGATCACGGCTCCGCCAGTGATTAAGCCCAAGACAAAGGGCGCGTGGAGCAAAGACAGCTTGTCCTTGTTCTCCGCCAGGCCGTGGGTGAGTGCCATGATGATGGAAAAGATCATCGTCGTCGCACCCACCACGGCGGTGCCGATAAGCACTGGCTTGGCTGTGGCTTTGAACGTGTTCCCTGCGCCGTCGTTAGCTTCCAGCAGGTCTTTGGCGACGTCGAATCGCACGTCCACATTGAAGTCCCTTTTGATCTCCTGCTCGACGTTGGGAACCTGCTCGATCAGGGAAAGCTCATAGATCGA
>Ga0306920_100013383_pt1 | contig 11180 bp, 3 predicted proteins | sample flu12Cox44000170_FD_204666 | JGI IMG/M metagenome (GOLD analysis project Ga0306920, IMG submission 204666) | Lab enrichment of tropical soil microbial communities from Luquillo Experimental Forest, Puerto Rico - flux4day.12C.oxic.44.000.170 (v2)... | ecosystem: Environmental > Terrestrial >...
CGGCGCGCTGGGCGAGACGGTGTACGACACGACGACGGTGACCGCCAGTCCGTTTACGCCGACCGGCACGGTGACTTACACCTTCACTGGAACGAACGCGACGAGTATTGCCGGATTGACTCCCCCTGTGAGCTGGAGCGGCGGCGGGACGAACACCTGGACGGAGATAGTGACGCTGACCGCCACCGGCACGGTGCCCAATTCCGACCTGACCCCGGCCTTGCCGGCGGGCTCTTACCAATTCCAGGCGGTCTACAGCGGCGACAGCAACTACAACGGTTCCACCAGCCCCGTCGAGCCGCTGACGATCAACAAGGGCAGCAGCAACGCCTCGACGGTGATCGAGCTGGCGGGCACCGGAACCCCCGTTACCACGGTGCCTAACAACGCGCAGGTGTTCGACACGGCGACGGTGACCGGCAGTCCGTTCACGCCGACCGGGACGGTGACTTACACCTTCACCGGAACAAACGGGACGAGTATTGCCGGATTGACTCCCCCTGTGAGCTGGAGCGGCGGCGGGACGAACACCTGGACGGAGATAGTGACGCTTGTGGGCGGAACCGTGCCCAATTCCGACCTGACCGACAAGTTGCCGACGGGCTCGTACCAGTTCCAGGCGGTCTACAGCGGCGACAATAACTACACGGGTTTCACCAGCGCGGCCGAGCCGCTGACGGTGCTTGGACTCATACCTGGTGTAAGCACGAATCTCAGCAAGGTCGGCGATCCCGAATTCATCGACCTTTCGGTAACAAACTCCTCCACCGTCGACCTCTTCGTGCAGACCATTAACGACCAGCTGCCGCAAGGGCCGAGCCAGGTGTTGCTGGGAAATCTGTTCGCTCCTCTCCCCCACAACTTCATCATAAGCATCACCGCCACAATCACTGGGCTTGGAGGAGTTACACTCGCGAAGGGGCTGGACGTGCCTGCCGGAGCAACCCTCGATGTGCACGTCATCCGGATCGTTCAGGCGACGGATCCCAATCCTTCCGTTTTCTTGTCGAGCTTCGGGTTCAATACCGTCCAGTTCCCAACCGCCCAGAATCCGGGCGCGGCAATATCCGCCACTGCAAGCAGTACGGTCAGCATTTTCAAGCCGTCGGTCACCATCGGGCTCAAGGTGGACAAGACCACCGCCAAGGTGGGAGACACGCTCACTTACACCGTGACCGTCACCAACACCAGCACCGCGAACAGCCCCAACCTGGTCTTCAACGTCCAGGACGGCAGCCTGAGCAACCAATTCGTCCTTGGGGCGACTCGAGGGGTGATCAGCGGCCTGTCGAGCACGTTCCATATGTTTCCGGGCGAGTATATCTGGGGACCTGGCATCCCTGTGAACACCCGCATCGTCCCCGCGAGCCTCGCTTTCCCAAACGGTGGTATTCTAAGCCCGACTTCCGTGGCCCTGAACAAACAGGTGACACTGACGGGTCCGGTAAGCCAAATCTACTTTGGCTTCGGGCCAAACGGCACACAACATTTCGTTCCGCCTCCGCTAGGGTTCCAAATTCCCCCGGCGGCTCTGGCACAATTGGAGAATTTTGCACCTGGAGCTACGGTCACGTTCACCTATACGCACGTGATAACAAGCGCGGATCCGAATCCGCTGAACAACACCCTGCGTATGGAATTCTATGTGTCTTTCGACCCCGAAGTGCACCCGGTGCCATTCAAGAACCGCATCATCGGCCCATCCAACACCGTTTCCACGGGCTCCGTCCCGCTGTCCAAGATCATCTTTTTCTAGGACATGGGCAACAAAAGAATGGAGCAGGCGGTTTTGACCTCCTGCTCCTTTTTTATTGGCAATAAACAAGTGCACCCCGCCCCGGCGTTATGAATTACCCCCTTTAGCCCGCTCCCCAATTTGACAAGATAGGCAAGCGCTTACGGTTATGCGCGATTTTCCCCCTGCCGGAGATTTCTCTTTTCCGCTGGCCTGACAATCAATTGTGGCGACCGTTAACTATTCCGAAAATAGTAAGGAATCTAATTCGGAGAGTTAGATTTTCTATCAGTGAAACGTGCGGGGCTGCCAGTCCCGTTTACGCACTTGATCGTGTGTCTATGTCCATGGAGGGATATCGATGAAAGCCTGGATCAAAGTCTGCCTTTTCCTGTCTCTTGGTATTTTTGCCAGCAGGTCTACCGCGCAAGAATACATTGGGGAAGCACCCAAGAAGAGCTTGCCCGCCACGTTAGACGGCCCGATGGAAGCGTCCACCGAACAGGACGCCAAGAAAGAAAAGATCCCCGCGCCGGAATCCAAGAAAGAGAGTCTTTCCGCCCCCTGTCAGGATGCCTGCCAGGAACAGGCGTGTGAGGCGTTTGGCCACGGCTGCAAGTCCTGTCCTTACCCGCCGGGCCGGGTGTGGATAGGCGCCGACTTCCTGCTCTGGTGGACCCGCGGGCAGCACCTGCCCCCGCTGGTCACCACCAGTCCGCCGGGCACCCCCGAAACCGAAGCGGGAGTCATCGGAGCAGACAGCACCACCGTCTTGTTCGGCGATCAAACGGTGAATGGCGGCGTCCGTCCCGGCTTCCGCCTCACTGCCGGCGGCTGGTTTAACGAAGCCCACACCACAGGCATCGAAGCCAACTTCATTTACCTGGGGACCGAGGTTACCCATTTTTCGGCCCAATCCGATGGGATTCCCATCCTGGCCAGGCCGTTTGTCTTCGAGGATCCCACCGATCCGCGCTTCGGCCAACCCGGCTCCTTGAAGATTGCTTTTCCGGGTCTGGTCAAGGGTAACGTTGACATCAACGCCTCCAGCAGCTTTCTGACCACGGACGTTTACATCCGCCAGGCGTTGTGCTGCGGTTGCTGCTGCCGCCTCGACGCACTGATCGGCTACCGCTATGCCCGCCTCCGCGATACGCTGGAGATTTCGGAACTGGAAATCGGCACCGATCCCACCAGCGCCGCTTTCGGCATTCCCTTCCTCATCAACGAAGGGTTTGAAACGCGCAACGAATTCAATGGCGGCGAAATTGGTTTGATCGGCGAAATCCAGCGCAACTGCTGGATCCTGCGTGGCTGGGCCAAGATTGCCTTTGGATCCACGGAGCGGGAAGTGGACATTCACGGCAACACGAGCATTAACAGCTTCCCCACGCAAAACGGCGGCTTCCTGGCCTTGCCGAGCAACATCGGCACGTTCGATTCGGACAAGTTCTCCGTGCTTCCGGAAATCGGCCTTGAATTGGGGTATGCCATCACGCCGCGCCTGCGCGTGTTCACCGGCTATACCTTCCTGTACTGGACCGGCGTGGCCCGGCCCGGCAATCAGGTCGACCTGCGCATCAATGCCAGCCAGCCTCCTCTGGGGGCCGGCCTGGTGGGGCAACCGCTGCCCGCTTTCCAGTTCCACGGCTCGGATTTCTGGGCTCAGGGAGTCAATTTCGGTGTGGAATTGCGCTTCTAAGCCTTGAATCACGACGCTATGAAAAAAGGAGCAGGAGGATAACCTCCTGCTCCTTTTTTTTGCGCCTGGCGCAACACAAGCCCTCGCTTGTGGGGCGACCAAACATCACAAGCGGGCCGCTTGTGGTTACCCTGTGCATGTACTAAGCAAGCGGGTCTGTAACCGTCCAGACCACGCTGCTGGGTCCGGACGAGCCACTCGCATTCGTGGCGATCACCCGGTAATAGTAGGTGGTGATAGGAGAGAGACCGCTATCCCGGAAACTCGTGACCGTGGCCGCGGTGCTGGCCAGCGTGGTCCAGTGGAAGCCGTCCAGGGAACGCTCGATCAGGAAACCAGTGTCGCCGTTTACGCTGGACCAGGCCAGATTGATCTGGCTGGAGGAAATCGCCGTGGCCGACAGCCCCGCCGGCACTGGTGGACAGGTGACGACGCTGACAATGTTGCTGAAAGGGGAAACCCCGGCAGCGTCGCCGGCGCGAACACGGTAGTAGTAGGTTTGGCCGCCCACAAGGCCGAAATCCTGATAACTGGTGGTTCCTGCGGGGGCGATGGCGATCCGGGTCCAGTTGACTCCGTCGGAAGAGCGCTGAACGCGGAAGTTGCTTTCTCCAACCACATCGTTCCAGGACAAGTTGATTTGCCCAGAGGAAACGGTTGTGGCCGTCAGCCCCGTGGGGGCGGCAAGCGGCCAGATCACGAACGGAGAGAAAGTCAGTCCCGTGGGGGTCGTGGCGCTGACCGGAGTGCAGAGGGCGGAAAACCCGGCAGCGTTGCCCGAGCGAATACGGTAGTAATAGGTACGGCCGTCATGAAGGCCGATATCGTCATAGCTGGTGACGCCCGCCGGGAGGATGGCAATCCGGACCCAATTGACGCCATCCGGAGAGCGCTGGATGCGGAAGTTGGTTTCGCCCGGCACATCATTCCAGGTCAGGTCGATCTCTTGGCTGGACACCGTGGTGACCGTCAACCCGGTAGGAACCGCCGGCGGGACCATGATGGTGGTCGCGCTGTCTCGATAGCTCCAGGGCGAACTGCCGCCGGCGTTATAGGCACTAACTTGGTATGTGTAAAAAGTGCCGGGGGCCAGGCCGGTGTCCTGGTAACTGGTGACGCCGGCGGTCGTGTCGATTTCCGTCCAGGTGATGCCGTCCTGCGTGCGCTCAATGGTGAAACCCGTCTCGCCCGTCACATCGCTCCAGGCCAGATTGATCTGGCTGGAGGAAACCGCGGTGGCATTAAGGGTCCCCGGGGCAAGGGGAGCCAGTGTCGCGCTGGCCATGTTGGACGGGCTGGAAAAAGTAGACCCGTTTACTGCAAACACTTCATAGAAATAGGTCAAGCCTGCAGATACCGTCGTGTCCGCATAGCTATTGCTATTTGCTGACACGCTGGCAATCTGGAACCAGTTCATCCCATCCGTGCTGCGGTCAACCACGTAGCCCGTGGCTTTATTGTTTCCGTTCCAGCTCAGGTTGATCTGCGAATTGCCGGATGGACTGGCGGTCAAGTTGGAAGGCGGATTGATCGAGACGATTGTTCCGCCGCTGCCGAACTGAGCGATCAATTTGTAGGCGCCCATGCCGAAAACATCGGTGGTAGCGCCGGCTGCTTCGAGGATGTACGTTTGGCCCGCGACCAGCCCGTTCAAGTTGACAGTGGCCACGGAACCATAGATGTTGGCGCTCGCCGTGGCCAGGAGATTCCCGGCCGCATCAAAAACGGCTACTTTCGGCTGGAACAAGCTCAGGTTGCGCGCGTCCACGGAAACCGTCAGGCTGCCGTTGGCGGGCGCTGTGACCTGATAATAGTCCACGGCGCCAATGGAAGTAATGTTGTTGCTGAGGGTCACTCCCCCGGAGGCAAGCGCCAAGGGGGTGGGAGATCCCAGGTTATGGGAGGCGGTATCGGCTGGGCGGGTTCCGTAGAGAGCCTGGATGCCGGCAATGTCATCGCCATATAGGCCCGTATACGGTCCGGGGCCGTTCATCACCGAGGTCGCGGCAGGACCTTCGCCCAGTCCAAGGGCGCCGCCTGCTTCATGCAAGAGGATGGAATACAGGTCGGGGCTGGAACCGATGGAGGCAGCGCCAGCGCCGTTGAGCGTGATGTCGCCTCCCATGGTCGAGTTTCCTGGAAAAATGGCATGTCCCAGCCCCCAAATAGCTGAGCTGGCCCCCAGGCGAATATCGCCAAAGCGGGGGTCGCCTTGGATGAGGCCAGGAATGCCGCTCGGATAGCCAACCCCGGTTGTGGGGTCGATCTGCTCCGCCACAAAATGGAAATTCAAGGCCGAGGCATCCGCCCAGGTTTGCAGCGCCTTGGCGAACTGGAGCTGCCAGGTCGCCGTCGGATACGACGCGTTATACAAGGCGAACAGGTCGCTCGGATGACCCATGTCCATGGTGCCGTCCGGCATGAAGCTAGCCGAGATGTTCGTGCTGGCCCATGAATACCCGGACAAAACATAGGGCGTGATGCGGTCTTCCAGGGGCTCCAGAAATGGGCGGAAAGTCGATTTGCGTCGGCGATTTTTTGCTGCTTTTTTGCCCTGGAAGGACGCGACGTGCGGGGGAATGCGTCCTTGCATTCGTCTTTCCTCCAAACTAGGAATGCCGGACGCTATGCTAGAGGACGAATTTTGTCCAGAGGAATTTTTGGAGTTTTTGAGAAAACAAGTGAGAGAAAATGGGTCACTTGGGGGATGCTGGGGATGGCCTTGCATGCCTGCTGGCTCCTTGTTTCTGCCCGCGAAGGAGGACCAGCCAGGAAAGGACCAGAGAATCAATCACGCAGCACAGAAATCCGCGTGGGGACACCGGCCATGAACAGACCGGGAATCACCCTCACCGAAAAGCCGCGCGGTTTGCTCTCGGCAACCTGGCGATCCCAGAGGGACCCATGGCTTTGCGTCCCACCCTTGCGGATGGTTTGCCCTGATCGAGAATCCGCCGCTGACCGACAGGGGAATGCCAAATGCGCCCGTTCAGTTCTGAGGGGAAGCGGACGTGGCCGATTGCAAGCGTCGAGTCACACAACGATAGGTCGAAAAACAGCGGGTGTCAAACCAGGATTAAAGATGCCAGGGAGTGGGATCGGACTTTGCCTAACTCAAAGGTTGGAGTGGATCGGAAGAACTCCAATACGTTGTTCAGCGGATCTTCGTTCTCCCCCTTTCTTACTTGTACCAAAACGAGGGATGGTTTGCAAACTCAGTAGCTGGTTTCGTTTGATGAATCCACCCTGGCCGACGGGTAATGCTCATTGATTGCTATTATCTGCCCGAAGTGCTCAGCCGCAAACGCCTCGGGATCACCTTTGCAATAGGCCTCTGGACCCGTGGAAGATAAAGTGGGGCAGCGCCTCATCTCCGACCTTGAGCGACCCAATCTCGCCAGACACCGCGGAGTAGCTGCATGAGGTTGTCAGCGAAACCTTTGCCGTCGCAGAGTGGCGAGGCGTCTACCTGGGGGCGCAGCCTGCCACGGATTTCCGCCAGGCGCGGCAGGTCGCCCGCCAAGGACACCGCCAGCTCCACGTACTCATCCAAAGTGCCGCTGATCGTCTCGGTCAACCCGACGGTCGACAGGTGCGTCAGCGAATGCCGGCTGGCAAACGTCTCTCCCGGACACGTCAGCACCGGCACCCCCATCCACAACGCCTCACAGGTCGATAAGCCGCCATTGTAAGGAAACGGGTCGAGTGCCGCATCGATTCGGTGATAATGCGCCAGCAATTCCGGGTGGGGCGACCAACCCAATAACTCGACACGGCCCGGCTCAATCCCGTGCCCGGCAAACAGCTCCCTCAAGCGACGAGCCACCGCGGCGTCGTCCATCCCTTGGTATTTCAGCACCAAGCGCGCCAGCGGCAAGCGTTGCAAAATCTTGGCCCAAACCGCGACGACCTGGGGGCCGATCTTGGCCGGGTTGTTGAAGCTGCCAAAGGTCACGTAGCCCCGTTCAAGGACCGGCAAAGGTGACACGGGGGGTGCATAACTCGGCGGGTCATAACAGACATAGCCATCGGGCATCCGCAGCACCTTCTCGCGATAGTAGCCTTCGGCCTGTGGGGGGATTTCATAACGGTCCGCCAGGATGTAGTCCATCGCTTCAAGGCCGGTGGTGCCTGCGTAGCCGGCCCAGGTCACCTGCACGGGCGCCGGTTTGCGGGCAAACACCAGCAGCCCGTTCTGCGCGGTCTGGCCGGCGAGGTCGAAGAGAATGTCGATCTGGTCCGCCCGGATCTGCTCTGCCAGCCGCTGGTCGCTCCAACCAAACACCTGGCGCCAGGTCGTCGCCGCAGCCCGGATGCGCGTGGTGAGCTCGTCAGTCGGCCGGTTGCTGTAATAACAAATCGCCTCCCCTCTTCCCCGATCGAGATTCTCCAACAAGCGGATCAAGAAATACCCGACCGGGTGACGACGCAGATCCGGCGACACGAATCCCAGGCGCAGCCGTCGCTCAGGGTCCGGGGCATTGCTGTGTGGCTTCCAGGTGGCGCGCAGCGGCGCGGCTAGCCGCCGTCCAAACTCGGCGTGCGCTTCGGCCAGCTCGCTTGGCGTGACACCGTCACGATATTGGAGGGCGAGCAGGCGGTTGCCGTGCGCCTCGGCACTATCTGGCTTGAGGCGCAGAGCCCTCTCATAGCAAGCCAGGCCCTCCGTGACCTTGCCCTGCGCCACCAGCGCGCTCCCCAGGTTGCTGTAGGCCTCGGAATAATCCGGCCGGAGGCGCAGGGCCGTTTGAAAGCTTGCTTCGGCCTCCGCCAGGTGGCCCTGTTGCTTGAATGTAGCCCCCAGGTTGTTGTGGGCCTCGGCGTTATCCGGCTGGAGGCGCAGCGCCTGCTGAAAGCTGACGACTGCCTCCGCCAACTCACCCTGCGCCGCCTGCGCTATGCCCAGGCTGTGGTGCGCCGCGGCCAAGTCCGGTTTGAAGCGCACGGCTTGTCGAAAGCTGGCCATCGCCTCCGCAAGCCTGCCCTGCGCCGCCAGCGCAATTCCCAGGTTGTTGTGCGCTGCGGCCAAATCCGGCTGGAGGCGCACGGCCTGTTGAAAGCTGGCCACCGCCTCCACCAGCCGACCCTGCGCTTTCTGGGCCAGCCCCAAGTTGTTATGCGCCCACGGATAGTCCGGCTGAAGGCGCAACGCCTGTTCAATGCTGGCCACCGCCTCCGCCAGCCGGCCCTGCGCCATCCAGGCCACGCCCAGGTTGTTGTGCGCTCCGGCATCGCCTGGCTGGAGACGCAGGGCCTGTTGATAACAGGCCACCGCCTCCTGCGTCTTCCCCACTGCTGCCAGCGCAATCCCCAGGTTGTGGTGCGGCTCGGCCCAATCCGGCTTGGAGCGTACGGCCTGTTGAAAGCTGGCCATCGCCTCCGCAAGCCTGCCCTGCGCCGCCAGCGCAATTCCCAGGCTGTTGTGCGCTGCGGCCAAATCCGGCTGGAGGCGCACCGCCTGTTGAAAGCTGACCACCGCGTCCGCCAGCCGGCCCTGCGCCTTCTGGGCCAGCCCCAGGTTGTTGTGTGCCCAGGCATAGTCCGGCTGAAGGCGCAGCGCCTGTTCAATGCTGGCAACCGCCTCCGCAAGCCGCCCTAACGTCATCCAGGCCACGCCTAGGTTGTTGTGCGCTCCGGCATGGTCTGGCCGCAAGCGCAGGGCCTGCTCATAACAGGTCACCGCCTCCGTCAGCCGGCCTTGCGCCGCCAGCACACGCCCCAGGTGGTAGTGCGCCTCGGTAAAGTGTGGGTTGAGCCGAATGGCATGGCTGAGGTACTCCAGGGCCAGGGGATGGCTGCCTGCCTGATGGGCGACCACGCCGAGCAGATGCAGTGCATCGACATGATGAGGATCTGTTTGCAAGATTTGCCGGCAGAGTTGCTCCGCCTGCTGCAGCTGGCCCCGTTGATGATATTGAATTGCCAGTTCGAGCGTCTGCGCCAACGGCGTCATGGCAGTCTGCCCTCCTCTCCCTGGGGATTGCCGGACTCGACGTCGCTGACAACTCCCAAGCGTCTCCTCCCATTCCACAGCCCGGCGCTGCCAGGTGCAATGCTCATTGACTGCCTTTATCTGACCGAAGTGCTCAACCGCAAACGCCTCGGGATCCGGGGCCCACGTCTGCAAGATTTCCGTCAGATGAGTGAGATAGAGGCTGGCGAACTGGTCTCGATCCTTGATCCCGATTATGGGCGCCAAAGTGCCGAACCCCATGGTTGTCTCGTGCAGCGCACCCAGATCGCTGGTCACGACATGCAGACCGGCGGCCAGCGCCTCCATGACCGCGATGCAGCTCGTCTCCGCGAATGTGTTGGGATAGGAAAGGATTGTGGCCTCTCGCATTGCCCTGGCAAGCGTGGACTGCGGCACGGCCCCGATGTACTTCACCCCCGGCATGGCGCGAAGGCGTTCATAGAGCGAACGGTAGGGATCGTTCCGCTCATCATGCTGATACACCTGCATGCTCGAATAGACGTGCAGTTCGGCTTCTTCGTGTTGCCGGCGTACTTCGGGGAAGACCGACACCATGACGTCCAGTCCCCGGAAGGGGGTGCTCGTGTAGGTCAGGATGAGCCGGGACGATTTCGCCCGGATCAATGCTTGCTCATCCGTGAAGAGCCCCTCGAAGGGCGGCGCGATTGCGTTGCGACGGACAACAACGTGCGAGGGCTCAAGACCATAGTGTTGGATCATGGTAGAGCGATGCCAGTCGGAAACGCATGCGATCAAGTCCCACTCGTCCCGCGCTGCAGGCCGGGCAAGGGCATGCATGTCGGGTTGGTCGAAAGCGTGCTGGGTCCAAAGCACCAGCAGGGTGCTTGGCGCCAGGAGCGGCCGAAGGCGCAAGCAGACGTCCGCGGGGCCGTTCAAGACAACGACGGCGTCACAAGGAGGGGCGAAAAGTCCGTCTGACATCTGCTCCGCGGAGCGGCACCGGACGCCGAGGGCGACGTGCGGCTCCCTGGCCCCGGACAAAAGTGTGACCTGGTTCCCCCGTTGAGCGAGCCCGGCGGCCAGGTAGCAGAGCGCCGACTGCGAACCGCCGAGTGGGCGTTCCAGGGGAGTTGCAACGTCGTAGTCCCAACCCAAGGGATCGAGGAAAATGATATTCATGCGGTGACCGGACAAGGTTGCTCCGACAGGCGAACCCGCTTGGGGGCCGGTCTCCTCTGGACCATTCCCGTCTGGTTCATGCTACTATAGCTGGGTCAATTATTATACGCCTTTCGAGGCGTTGCCGAAAAACGGGCAGGATCCAACTAAACGAGGTGGGGGGACGTCTGGGAGGTGTCCCCCAACGTTTTCGGAACATCGATTATCCAAGTCGCAAGTCATTTGGAATTCGGCGGTTCCGGTTCCGGGAAGGTTCCGACAGCGCGGCAAAGCCGCCGAAGACCTCATTCTGAATCACGGCGACGCCGAACTTTCGCGCTTTCCTTAACTGCCATCGCCCCTTTGGCATATGAGAATCTTTGCTGGAAGCAAAGAATCTGGGGAGGGAGCCCAAGGGGTTGGCGGAACCTCCCTTTTGGCGGGACCTTGGCGGAACCTCCCACATGCCGGCCTTCAAGGCTGGCTCCTCGATTCCTGGTTGGCGGCGGGTTGATTTTCAGCTTCAGGAGATTTGGCGGTATTGTCGGTAGGCGCCGGTTGCTTGGCCACGGTTTTTTCCAGCACCGCGGGTTCGTTGAATTTTTTGGCCAGTGCCTTCAGATACAGCTCCAGATACATGGCCGGGTCCA
>Ga0306920_100013384_pt1 | contig 11180 bp, 17 predicted proteins | sample flu12Cox44000170_FD_204666 | JGI IMG/M metagenome (GOLD analysis project Ga0306920, IMG submission 204666) | Lab enrichment of tropical soil microbial communities from Luquillo Experimental Forest, Puerto Rico - flux4day.12C.oxic.44.000.170 (v2)... | ecosystem: Environmental > Terrestrial >...
CGGCACCGTTCTCACGCCCGACGACAAGACCAAGTACACCGTGGCCTTCACGAATAACGGTGACCTGAGCGTGCGGTTCGACTGCAATCGCGGCCGCGGCACGTGGATCCTGAACGGGCCGAGCGAGGTCCGGTTCGGACCCCTGGCACTGACGCGTGTGATGTGCCCGCCCGGATCGATGCACGACCACCTCGTGAAGCAATGGCCGCAGGTTCGGTCGTTCAGCCTGAAGGGCGGCCGCCTGTTCCTGTCGCTGCGGGCGGATAGCGGCACCTACGAGCTCGAGCGGATACCGTAGCCCGTCGTCGAATTACCTCCGAGGTAATTGATCCTCACGCGGGAGTACGGGGATCATGCGGAGAAAACCGCCACGGAGGCCAACATCGATGCCGACGATGGGAGAGTACGCCAAGCAGCCGCGAGAGGAGCGCATGCGACGCCTCGCCCGCACCCCTGACGACCTGGCCGCCGCGATCAAGGGCCAGAGCGATGCGGTCCTCTCCCGCCGCCCCGACCTCACGAACTGGGCCGCCAAGGAAGTCGTGTGCCATCTGCGCGATACCGAGGAAGCGTTCGAGATGCGCTTCGAGCAAATCCTGGCAATGGCCGTCGACCCGGCGCTCGGCGGCTTCGCCAGCCGACCGTCTGGCCGAAGAGCGTCAGTACCTACGCAATGACCCGGAGGAGGCGCTCGCCGCGTTTCGGCGGCGGCGGGCCGAGACCCTGGTGATCTTCGGCAAGCTCACGCTCGCGAAGTGCGAGAAGGGCGGGATCCATCCGGTTCGCAGCCGCATCACGATCGACGGCTTCCTGTCGCTCATGGCCTGGCACGACGACAACCACCTCGATCAGCTCACCCGCGCGCTGCAGGGGCGGGCGTAGGCCTCACACGCCCTTCAGGAACTCGAGCATCGCGTCGTTCACCTCGCGCGGCCGTTCCTGCTGCGTCCAGTGGCCGCAACCGGGCAGCATCACCGTTCGTCGAAGCTTGGGGACGAACTTCGACAGATTCGGGATGAGCTGATCCATGCCCGGGAACCGAACGACGAGGTCGCGATCGCCGGCGACGTAGAGCGCCGGCACGCTGACGCGAGCGCCGGCGAAGGGGGCCAGCAGCTCCCAGCTGCGATCGATGTTGCGATACCAGTTGAGCCCGCCGCGAAAGCCGGTCCGAGCGAGCTCGCCCGCGTAGAACTCGACGTCGGCGGCAGTGAGCCAGGGCGGCAGCGTCTCGGGATCGGTCATATATTGGAGGAAGCCGCCCTGACGCGGGACCATCGCGATGGTCTCGCGCGCGGGCGCGTCGCCCGAGCCGCCGTAGGCCAGCCGGCGGATGGTCGCGCGCACGTCCTGCTCGAGCTCGGCCTCCGCGACTCCAGGGGTCTGGAAGTAGAGCTGGTAGAAAACTGTGTCATCGGTTCGCGGCATCGCCGTCGTGGGCCGTACGGGGCCCCGCGGCCGGTAGGGGACGCTCAAGCCGATCACGGCGCGGAAGACGTCGGGGCGCATGAGCGCAGCGTGCCAGGCGACCGGTGCGCCCCAGTCGTGGCCGGCGATCACCGCCGACGTCTCACCGAGCGCGCCGACCAGGCCGACCATGTCGCCGACGAGGTGGCAGAGCGTGTAGGCCTCGATCTCCGCCGGCGCATCGGTGCGCCCGTAGCCCCGCATGTCGGGCGCCACCGCGTGGAAGCCCGCCGCGGAGAGCGCCGCGAGCTGGTGGCGCCAGGAGTACCAGGATTCGGGGAAGCCGTGGCAGAGGACGACGAGCGGACCGGTGCCCTGCTCGGCCACGTGCATGCGGATGCCGTTCGTCTCGAGCTCGCGATGCGTGATTTCACTCATCGTCGTCAGCGCGGATCCTTGGGCGCCTGGAACCACGTGTAGTCCCACACGCTGACCCGGTAGTTGTCGGCCACGGGCAAATTGGAAACGACGAAGTAGGCGCGTCCGAATCCGCCCACGCCGCCGGGAATGTAGCCGATCCCCTGGCCGACCACGGCGCCCGTCGAGTCGACGGCCTGCGCCAGCACCCGAAGCTGTGTGGCGAACTCACCGTTCTGGTTATAGACGTACCCGCTGACCCTTCGGGTGCTCGGGCCCTGCTCGGCGGCCGTCCAGTCGATCCTGAAGTGCTTCTCCCAGCCGGCCATCAGGGTATTGTACCGGAGACTCCCGGGAGGAGGGGCTGCGCCGGTCGTGGCGCACGCCGCGGAGAGGGTGACGACCAGGCCAATCAGGAGCCCAAGTCGACGCGTGTTCATGGCCTCGTTACCTCTTTTCGAAGCGTACCACCAGTGGAAACGCGGCGCCCTTCCGGCACTCAGGTGTTCACCCCACAGGAGATCGGGGTTTCGCCTGGTGGTGCGCTACGCAAGTTCCTTAGAGTCAGTTCAAGCATGAAAACTTCACGGGCAACCATTGCGTGCGCGATCCTCGGCTTCGTCGTGTCCGCGGTGCCTCACGCGTGGGCCCAGCAGCCTCTGCCCCAGCAGCCTCCACCCAGCGTACTCCGGCAGCCAACCCCCGAGCCCGAGGAAGAGGAGGGCGAGCGGCGCGGATCGCCGCTGCTGCGGATCCCGGTCATCGGCCCGACCCTGGCGCCCAGCTATCCGGCCCTATCCATCTATCCACTCGAGCTGCTCGGGCTCCTGATGTCGCCGCTGGAGCGCCGTGAGGTCAACTTGCTGCCGGCCTTCTCCATCTCCGAAGAATTCAACGACAACATCTTCCTGAACAACGACAACAGGCGGTACGACTTCATCACGGGCTTCACGCCGTCGGTCTCCTTGCTGGTGAATCGTCCGAGGTTCCAGCTGGCCGCCGGCTTTGCGAACACGTCCGAGATCTTCGCGCGCACCAGCAGCTCCAACGACGCCTTCGCCCGGCAGAACCTCATCGTCGGCACGTTCTGGCAGCCGGCACCCCAATTGTCATCGTCTCGCGCAGCGCAGCGATCGCGGCTTCGGCCTCGGCGATCAGCACGAACGCATTGCCGTTGAGTCTCACGGCCGCCCACTCGGGCGCTCTCAGCGGGAGTGCCAAGCGGATGCAGCGAAGTCTGGATTCCTCGATGACCTCCATCGGCCGGATCCGGCGCAGTCGGGTGGCGCTGGCTCGCAGTCATGCGTGCCTGGCGCACCTCGCGCGCGCGTGCCGGCGCCTCAGCGCTGGCGGCGAGACGGCCTGCCTGAGTCCTTCGGGAGCGCCTGACGGGTTTTCCAGTACGCGGCCCACGGGTCGGCTTTGAGGCCGGCCAGCCGAGCGCTCAGGTTCGCGAGCGTGAAGTGGTCCGAGGTGTTCCGTGGCGAGAGCTCGTCCCAGCCGAGCGGGACCGATAGGGTGGCCTCGGGCTTCGCGCGGGTCGAGTAGGCGGCCACGCTGGTGGCGCCGCGAGTATTGCGCAGGTAGTCGATGAAGATCTTGCCCCGGCGCTCCGCTTTCGCCATGCGCGCGACGTAGCGGCGGGGGTTGTCACGAACCGCGGCCTCGGCGACCGCGCGCGAGAACTCGGTCGTCTCGTCCCAGCTCGGACCCGGCACGAACGGCACCACGACGTGCAGGCCCTTGCCGCCCGTCGTCTTCACGAAGCTCGCGAGCTTGATGCCGTCGAGCGCGTCGTGGATCAGCCGGGCGCACTCGATCACCTCGGCCCACGCGACGCCCGGTCCCGGATCGAGATCGAACACGACACGATCCGGCTGCTCGAGCCGCGCCACGACGGAGTTCCACGTGTGGATCTCGAGAATACCGATCTGGACGAGCCCGACGAGCGCCGCCAGTGAGTCGACGACCAGATACTCGCCGACTTTCCGTTTCTCCTGGATCTTGACCCGCCGAAGACTCTCCGGCGCCCAGTAGCCCGTGTGCTTCTGGTAGAAGCACTTCTTGGCCACGCCTTCGGGACAGCGTACGAGGCTGGTCGGTCGATCCGCGAGGTGCGGCAGGATCCACTTCGCGATCGACTCGTAGAACCGCGCGAGATCGAGCTTGGTCGTGCCGAGTCGCGGGTAGAGGACCCGGTCGGCGTGCGTCAGGCGTACGCCGGCTACCGAGGCCTCGCCCGGCGCGGTCGATGACGGTTGCGACCGGTGCCCGTCGACGGCGCGCGCGGCGCGCCTGGGTGACGATGCCAGTGCCGCCTCCGCGTCGCCGTCGCGATTGGATTGCCAGACGCGATCTCCCGCGGCGGCGATCTGCTCCAGGCTTCGGCCGGACGCGACGCTCTCGGGGTGGCTCTCGACGATCGGCCGGGCGCGGCCCGACGCGGCCTGGCGGTCGCGCTCCTTGATGAGCAGCCAGCTGCGGTCGTCGCCTCGATCGTGTCGCCGGGCGCCTATCTTCACCAGCGCGAAGCCGCCGCGAAGCTTGTCGCCGTTGAGCGTGAACTTGAGCGAGCCCGCGCGGTAGGTCTTGTGCGGATCGCCAACCGGCTCCCAGGTGCCGCGATCCCACAACAGCACGGTTCCGCCCCCGTACTGCCCCTTGGGGATGATGCCCTCGAACGAGCCGTACTCGAGGGGGTGATCCTCGACGTGCATCGCCAGACGCTTGTCAGCCGGATCGAGGCTGGGTCCCTTCGGGATCGCCCAGCTCTTGAGAACTCCCTCGAGCTCGAGGCGGAAATCGTAGTGCAGGCGCGACGCCGCGTGCTTCTGAACCACGAACGTACGCGGCGTCGCGCGGGACGGGTCCGCCACGCGGCCCGCGGGCTCGGGAGTCTTCTTGAAGTCGCGCTTGCGGCGATACTCCCGAAGCCCCATGACTTCATCCTTCCACGGAGGCTCGCCACCGTCCACTCGCCGTCTCTTGCGTCGTCAGCGCGGCACGTTCGCGACGCGCTCCAGCCAGAAGATCTCCACGTCGACGCCGGGCGAGTAGTGAGAGATCGGCGGGCCGCTCGGCGCGGGAAGTGCCGCGGCGCTCAGAAGCGTTTGGCGCAGGCGCTTCACCGTGGCGCGGCGGAGCGGATAGGGACGGTGACGGACTCGTCCGCGATAGAGCCCGTGGCGCCGGGCCACGTAGAGGCAATACCGCTCGATCAGGAAGTAGTCTCGCGTGCCGTCGGCGGCGACGTCTACGGCATCGCCGATCGACCACGCGACCTCGACCGTCGCGTCGCGCCCCCCGCGCCGATGCGAGGCGTACTCGATCTCGGTGCCCTCTCGTCGCATCCGCATGGCGGCGTGAAAGTAGGGAAGGCCGAAGAGGAGCCGCGCGGCGGTCACCGCCAGCAGCGATGACGCCTCCAGCGAGAAGAAATAGACCCCCGGCTCGCCGTCCACGCCCCGAACGTAGGTGCGCACGTTCGTCTCCAGGAAGCGAGTGGCCATGGCACGGGGAGCGCCTTCAGGGCACGACTCGATGATCTCGAACGGAATCAACGAGACATACGACTCTCCGGCGAAGGAGTCGATCTCGAGCCCGCGCGGCACCAGCGGGCGGAGCGCGTCGAGCGGCACGGGCCAGTGCAGGAACAGGAGATCGCGCCAGCTCTGACGCCCGGCCGGCCGGGCTCCTGATCCGCCGCCCATGAGTTCCTTCCCGCGCTCCGGGAAAGACCCGCGATCCCGGAACGCTTCTTGCTCCGCTCGCCACACTGTAGTTTGCAGGAGGGACGTATGGCAGTCCTTGGATGGATCATCTTTGGCCTGGTCGTTGGCGTTGTCGCGAAGCTTCTCACCCCCGGCCGCGACCCCGGCGGCTTCATCGTGACGGTGCTCCTGGGCATCGCGGGCGCCTTACTCGGCGGTTTTCTGGGCCGCGCCGTCGGCTGGTATCGGGAGGGCGACCCGGTCGGCTTCGCCGTCGCCGTCGTCGGCTCGATCGTGCTGCTCGCGCTCTATCGACTGGTCGCGAGGCCCCGAGGCGTCTGATCGTCCGCAGCTCGAGGAAGCACTTACACGGTAAATCTTACCGAACGGGCCTCGTCACCCGCTTGCCCGATTGGACGGGTTCGCCTACGCTTGCGCGCCAGGGACGCGATGGAGCTTTTCATCTTCGCGCGGTTTCACGCGCGCCCGGGCAACGAGGACGCCGTCGCCCGCGCGCTGCGGGATGTCGTCGCCCCCTCGCGTGAGGAGCCGGGCTGCGTGAGCATTCACGCGTTTCGATCCACGCGCGACCCGCGGCTCTTCTACATTCACTCCCGCTGGAAGGACGAAGCCGCGTTCGAGAACCACGCGGGCCTGCCGCACACCGTCCGTTTCATCGGGAGCGTGGAGCCGTTGCTCGACCAGGCGCTCGAGGTCGCGCGCGCGGCGCAGATCGACTAGGCGACCGCGGACCGGCGTCCGTTCCGGCGTCCGCCGGTCGCCTTGGCGAGCTTCCGCGGCCGCTTCTCGAGGCTCCGCCTGAGCGCCTCCATGAGATCCGTCACGCGCGCCCGCTCCGATAGCTCGGCCATGGCCGGCTCCTTGCCCTCGACCTTGGCGCGGATCACCTTGCGGAGCGCGTCGGAGTAGGTATCGCGGTACTCGCTCGGATCCCACTCGCCGGAGAGCGTGTCGATGAGCTGGCGGGCCAGCTTCATCTCCGAGTCGGCCCAGCCCTTGCCGGCCGCAGGCAGATCGAGATCCTTCTGTCGACGGATCTCATGCGCGTACCGCATCGTCGTCAACACCAGCGCGACGTCGACGGGCGCCAGCGCCGCGAGATGCTCGCGCTGCCGGAGCACGATCGTCCCGATCGCGAGCTTGCCGGTTGCCCGCAGGGCGTCGCGGAGCAGAGCATATGCCTTCACCGCCGACTTCCCCTGTGGCAGCACGTAGTAGGGATAGTTGAAGTAGAGGTCCTCGACCTCCGCGGCCGGGACGAAGCGGCGAATGTCGAACGTCTGTGTCGCCGGTACGCGCACCCTGGCGAAGTCCTCGTCGGTGACCACAACGTACTGGTCCTTCGCGTACTGATAGCCCTTGACGATGTCCTTCCACGGCACCTCCACGTCTTCCTTGGTGCAGAACCGCTTCTCGACGATGCGGCTCCGGTCTTTCCGGTGGAGCAGGTTGAAGGCCAGCGTCTCTCGCGGCTCGGTGGCCGAGACGAGACTGATCGGAACCGTCACGAGACCGAAGCTGATCGAGCCCTTCCACAGTGCGCGAGGTGCCATGTCTCTCGAAGGCTGCAACCGATATGCCACGGGTCTCGTGCAGGATCTCGACACGCTACGGCTGACCGTGAGGCTCAGGCTCGGGACGGCCGGCTGCCTCACGAGCCCATCCCACCGACGATCTCGGGAGGACCGGACGATGGCTCGATGTGCGCGGCGTGCGATGACATCGTCCTGCACGGCGATCTGAAGATGAAGGTCCCCGTCCCTCGCCGGGCGGGCATTGCAAGCGTCCAGGGTGGAGACGATCGCTCTCCACGCTGACTGCTTTCAGCTCTGGAACGATGATGTTTCATGCCGCCAATCGTCCGCCGATCAGCGGAGATCGCGGGCCATCTGGATCTCGTCGACGGCGGGGGAGTGATCGAGCGGCTTGCGCGCGCGCGTGCGCCTGAAGCCGCACCGATCGTACAGCGCGACGGCCGGTGTGTTCGTGGCCGTCACCCAGAGAGTGAGACCGCTCGCCCGCCGAGCTCGGGCCCAGCCGACGACGGCGTCGACCAGCGCCGCGCCGACACCGTGTCCGCGCGCCTCGGGGGCGACGAACATTCCGACGAGCACCGGCCTCGGATCGTCGGGCACGTCGGGATCGCGCGCCAGGCCGGTCGCGATGCCGAGCCATCGACCGTCGTCCTCGGCGACGAAGGTGACGCGGTCGGCGCCGGAGGCGCCGTGCTCCGCGCGCTCGCGCCACACGTCGTCCGTGAACGCCTGCTCGCGCGCCAGGGTCGAGCCGAACGCCATCGGCGCCTCCGCCAGCGCGCGCAGGCGCAGAGCGCGCAGGCTCGCGCCTTCGTCGGCGCGGATCCGTCGGATCGTTGGGCTCACGGCATGAACGAGCCGCCGTTCACGTGCAGCGTCTGGCCGGTGACGTGCCCTGCCTCGTCGCTCGCGAGGAACACGGCGATCCCCGCGATGTCTTCCGGCTGGGCCATGCGCCCGAGCGGCACCGCGGTCGCCATCACCGCGAGCTCCTCCTCGGTGTTGCCGTAGCGGGGCTGCGCGGTGTCGGTGAGCCCGGGCGCGATCGCGTTGACGCGAATCCCGTGGGGCGCCAGCTCGAGCGCCATCGCGCGAGTCATCGCCACGACGCCGCCCTTGCTGGCCGAGTAATGAACGCCGCGCACGGCCCCGCGGATGGCCTGCGACGCCATGTTGATGACAGAGCCGCGGCGCCGGCCGGCGATCATCGCCCGGGCGGCCGCCTGGGCGCAGAAGAATCCGCCCTTGAGATTCACGTCGAGCACCAGATCCCAGTCGCTCTCGCGCATCTCGAGCAGCGGCACGCGCGGATACACGCCGGCGTTGTTGACGAGCACGTCGACGCCGCCGAGCTCGCGGACGACCTGCGCGACCATCGCCTGCGCGCTCGCGGCCTGCGCGACGTCGCCCTGGACGAGCGCGGCGCGCCGGCCTCCGCCACGAATCTCCTGGGCAACCTTCTCGGCGGCGCCGCGATCGTCGAGGTAGTTCACGCCGACGTCGGCGCCCTCGCGCGCGAACGCCAGGGCGATGGCACGGCCGATTCCCTGCTGGGCGCCGGTCACGAGCGCCACTTTCCCGGTGAGCCTCATCGTCGTCCTCCCGATCGTCAGCGCGCCTCGGCCGGCGGGGCCCAGCCCCGCGACGGCCGGCAGCGCGCACTCCCGAACTTTGTCGACCCTCGGCGAATGTGCTAGGGTCGCGCCGAGAGCTCACTCCGGAGGGAGCCAATGGACAAAGGCGTCGGACTCTGGCTGAACATCGGTTCGCTGATTCTCGTCGTGGTCCTCGTCATCGACTTCATCGTGGTCATCCGGAACGCCCTGAGCGCCGCCGGCCACTGACGCGGCCCGCTTCGCCCGCCGCGTCTCGCTCCCTCGCCATGGCCCGCTACGATACCGCCGTTCTCGACGGCACGGTGGTCGTTCCCTACGTCGGCCCTCTCCGCTGCGACATCGGGATCCGCGCCGGCCGCATCGCGGCGTTCGTGGACTCGATCGCCCCGTCGGACGCCGACGTCGTCGTGGACGCGCGCGGCCGGCTGGTCCTGCCGGGGGCGGTCGACTCGCACTTCCACATGGGCATCTACCGCGATCTCGCGACCGACGCGCGCAGCGAGACGGCCTCGGCGCTCGCCGGCGGCGTGACCACCGTGGTCAGCTACTTCCGCACGGGACTGAATTACCTCAATAAGACTGGGCCGTACCGGACCATCTTCCCCGAGGTCGTCGCGGCCACCGTCGGCCACGCGCACACCGATTTCGGGTATCACATCGGCGTGATGACGACCGAGCAGCTCCACGAGGTGGACTGGCTCGTCGGCGAGCAGGGCGTGGGCTCGTTCAAGTACTACATGTTCTACAAGGGGCTGAACCTCACGTCGGACTCGACGCGCGGCAGCGCCTACACGATGGCCGACACGTACGACCTCGGCCATCTCTACCTGCTCATGCGGCAGGTCGCGGCAGCCTCGCTCAAGTACGGCGCCCACGGTCGCGTCTCGCTGAGCCTCCACTGCGAGCAGGCGGAGCTGATCCGCGTGTTCATCGAGGAGGTGAAGCGCTCGGGTCCGGGCGGCCTCGAAGGCTACCATCGCTCGCGGCCGCCGCTGACCGAGCAGCTCTCGATCGCGGAGGCTCTGGTGCTGACCGATGCCACCCGCTGCCCGGTGAACCTGCTCCATCTCTCGAGCGCCGAGGCGGTCGCGAGCGGCGCCGACGGACGGCGGCGGCATCCGCACCTCGACATCCGGCTCGAGACGACCTTGCACCACCTGGCTCTCACGCACGCGACGGCCGGCGGCATCATCGGCAAGGTCAATCCCCCGATCAGGACGGAGGCCGATCGCGCGGCGCTCTGGCAGGCCGTCGAGGACGGCCGCATCGACACCGTCGTGAGCGATCACGCGTGCTGCAGCGAGGAGGACAAGGGCGAGGACCTCTGGAAGGCGCTGCCGGGGTTCGGCGGAACCGCGCTGCTCTACCCGTATCTCCTCTCGGAAGGACACTTTCGGCGCGGCCTGCCGCTGACGCGCATCGTCGAGCTGGCCAGCGCCAACCCCGCCCGCGCGTTCGGCCTCTACCCGCGCAAGGGCACGATCGCCGTCGGGGGCGACGCGGACCTGGTCGTTCTCGATCCCGCGCGCGAGCAGGTGGTCTCGCCCGCGGTGCTCCACTCGGCGCAGGACTTCACGCCGTTCGCGGGCATGCGCGTGCGGGGCTGGCCGACGCACACGCTGCTGCGGGGACGTACGGTGTTCCGGGACGGTGCGGTCGTCGGCGAGCCGCAGGGGCAGTACGTCAAGCGTCCGATCGGGCTCTACGGTACCGCGAGCTGAGACAGTGCGGGTGGGGGCGCTATGCCTTGGCCCGAGCGGCTCGCCGCGGGCAGGCCTTGTGATACCAGGTCGAGCCGAGCTTGACGTGGTTGCCGTTCTTCCGGATCTTCCGCTTGCACTTGGGACACGTTCCCATCTGCGCTCCTTTTCGAATGCTGATCCAGGCCGCGTCATTATAACAGGCGCGTCGCGAGCGGCCGCGTGATCGACTGCGTCTTCTGCCGGATCGTCGCGCGGCAGAGCCAGGCCGACGTCGAATACGAGGACGACGCGGTCCTGGCGTTCAAGGACATCTACCCGAAGGCGCCGATCCATCTGCTCATCGTCCCCAAGCGCCACATCGGCTCGATCATGGCTATGGAGCCGGGCGACGCCGAGGTGCTCGGGCGCTGTCTCTTGGCGGCGCGCAAGATCGGGGAGACGAAGGGCCTGGCCGAGCGCGGATATCGCCTGCGTATCAATTGCGGGCCGGAGGGCGGCCAGGTTGTCTACCACGTGCACGTGCACTTCCTGGCCGGCGGGCGGGTGAGCGGCGGCTAGACGCGGAGCCTCAGGCCGAAGAAGCCGCGGTCTTCGCGTCCAGCGGCAGACCGGCGTCCGCCCAGCCGCTGAGCCCGCCCTTCAAGATCCTCACGTCGCGAAAGCCCGCGCGCCGAAGCTGGAGCGCCACCCGGGCGCTCGTGGCTTCGTCCGGTCAGGAGCAGTAGGCGACGACCGTACGATTTGCGTCAATGTCGAGGGCGCGCGTGCCCC
>Ga0306920_100013385_pt1 | contig 11179 bp, 9 predicted proteins | sample flu12Cox44000170_FD_204666 | JGI IMG/M metagenome (GOLD analysis project Ga0306920, IMG submission 204666) | Lab enrichment of tropical soil microbial communities from Luquillo Experimental Forest, Puerto Rico - flux4day.12C.oxic.44.000.170 (v2)... | ecosystem: Environmental > Terrestrial >...
ATCGGGATCGTGCGAAGTGGCACGCGCCGGCTGGTCGGCGACCAGGAGCTCGAACACCATCTTGCGCGAGGCTTCGGCGCGGGCGGTGTTCACACCGACTTTCATCCCTGGCGTCGGCTTGCGGAGGCACGAGGCGGCGAGCACGCGCTCGCCCTCGATCTCGACCATGCAGGCGCGGCAGTTTCCGTCAGGGCGATAGCTGGGCGCCGTCGAGTAGCAGAGATGCGGGATGTCGGTGCCGTGGCGCTGGGCGGCCTGCCAGATGGTCTCGCCCTCTTTGGCTTCGACCTCGGCGCCGTCGATGGTGAACTTGACCGTGCTCATCGGCTGATCCCCACGTCGGAGGGAAAGTGCTTCATGACCGAGGTCATGGAATTGGGCGCCGCCTGGCCGAGGCCGCAGATCGAGGCATCGCGCATGGCGACCGACAGTTCGTTCAAAAGCTTCTCGTCCCAGCCGCGCGCCGCCATCAACTTTACCGCCTTCTCGGTGCCGACCCGACAGGGCGTGCACTGCCCGCAGCTCTCGTCCATGAAGAAGCGCATCAGGTTCAACGCCGCGTCTTTGATCGAGTCCTTGTCCGACAGGATCACGACGGCGGCCGAGCCAATGAAGCTGCCGTGCGGCTCGAGCGTGCCGAAGTCGAGCGGGATGTCGCCCATCGACGCCGGCAGGATGCCACTCGACGGCCCGCCCGGCACGTAGGCCTTGAAGGCGTGGCCGGCCAGCATGCCGCCGCAGAATTCGTCGATCAATTCGCGCACCGTAACGCCGGACGGCGCGATTTTGACGCCCGGATTCTTGACGCGCCCCGACACCGAATAAACGTGCAGGCCCTTGCGGCCGTTGCGGCCTTGCCCCGTCCACCATTCCGGACCGCGCTCGACCAAGTCGCGCACCCAGTACAGCGTCTCGACATTGTTGATCAGGGTGGGCCGGCCGAAGATGCCGACCTGGAAGGGCAGCGGCGGCTTGTGGCGCGGCAGGCCGCGCTTGCCCTCGATGCTCTCGATCATCGCCGACTCTTCGCCGCAGATATAGGCACCGGCACCGCGCCGCAGATGGACCTTCTTGCCGGCCAGCAGGCCGGCCGCCTCGAGCTTGGCGAGCTCGCGCTTCAGGATGGCGCGGCACTCGGGGTATTCGTCGCGCAGGTAGAAGTAGATGTCGGCTGCCTCGACAAGGTGTGCGCCTAAAAGCATGCCTTCGAGCACGCGGTGCGGATCGGTCTCGAGGAAATAGCGATCCTTGAACGTGCCGGGCTCACCTTCGTCGGCATTGACCGCCATCAGGCGCGGGCCCTTTTCGCCCAGCACCGACTTCCATTTGCGCGCCGTCGGGAAGCCTGCGCCGCCGCAGCCGCGCAGCCCGGCCTTGTCGACGATGTCGACCAGCGCGTCGCGGCTGAGCGCACCGCTGCGCAGGCGCTCGAGCGTCTTGTAGCCGCCGTCGGCGCGGTAAGCGTCGAGGTCCTTGTACTTAGGAATCGCCGGATCGTGGCGATGGTCGGCGATCGCCTTGTTCACTGTCGCAGCGTCCGCCTTGTCGACGAAGTAATGTCCGACCTCGGCGACTGGTGCCGTATGGCAGTGGCCCATGCAGGGCGCGCGTGCGACGCGTACCTCGCCGCCGGTGGTCGCCTGAAGGTCGGCGATCAGCTTCTCCGCGCCGGCGAGATTGCACGACAGGTTCTCACAGACCCGGACGGTGACCGGAGGCGGCGCCACCTCCCCTTCTTTCACCACATCGAAGTGCGCATAAAAGGTCGCGACCTCGTAGACCTCGGCCTGGGCCATGTGCAGCTCCTCGGCCAGCGCCGCGAGATGCGCCGCCGAGATGTGGCCGTACTTGTCCTGGATGAGATGCAGGAACTCGATCAGCAGGTCGTGCCGCCGCTCGGCCTTGCCCAGCAGAGCCTGGATTTGCTCGACCGCCGTCGGCTCGATCTGGCGCCCTTTGGGAACCGTACGGCCACGGCGGCGGCTCGAGCCGGGGTGGCGTGGTTGGTGGGCTGGCCTTGATCCTTCGGGCACTCGATGCGTCTCCTGATTCCCCGGCAACGGGACCCTACGTCAGTCAGGCCCCTTGTTTCAAACGCTCGACCGCCTGGCGGACCGGCTCGTCGAGATCGGCGCCGCCTTGGTCGAGGTGGGCGACGATGACGGCCCGCATATGCGGGTCCCAAAACTTGCGAATATGAGTGGCGATGGCGGCGACCGGCTCGACCTGCTTCTGCGGCGCGTAAAACTTGCCGATCTGGTTGGCCATCATCACCAGCTTGCCGTCGTAGGAGGACATTGCCTTACTCCGCCGCGACCTTGACGATGCGCCGGCTATGCTCGGCCTGCGCATTGTACTCGCGCTGCCACTCACTCGGGCCATTCGACGGCGAGACTTGCACCGCCGTGACCTTGTACTCGGGGCAGTTGGTCGCCCAGTCGGAATAGTCGGTGGTGATCACATTGGCCTGCGTGTCAGGATGATGGAACGTCGTGTAGACGACGCCCGGCGCCACCCGGTCGGTGATCTGCGCCCGCAGGCTGGTGCTGCCGGCGCGGCTGTCGAGCCGCACCCAGTCGCCGTCGCGCACGCCGCGCTGCTCGGCGTCGTGCGGATGGATCTCCAGCACATCCTGGTCGTGCCACACCACGTTCTCGGTGCGTCGCGTCTGGGCGCCGACATTGTACTGGCTGAGGATGCGGCCGGTGGTCAGCAGCAATGGGAAGCGCGGACCGGTCTTCTCGTCGGTCGGAACGTATTCGGTGATCAGGAAGTTGCCCTTGCCGCGGACGAAGCCGCCGATATGCATGACCGGCGTGCCGAGCGGCGCCTTGTCGTTGCACGGCCACTGGACCGAGCCGACTTTCTCCAAGAGCTCATAGGACACATCCTTGAAGGTCGGGGTCAGGGCGGCGATCTCGTCCATGATCTGTGACGGATGGTCGTAGTGCATGGGGAAGCCCATCGCCTTGGCGATGTCGAGCGTGATCTCCCAGTCGGCCTTGCCGTTCTTGGGCGTCATCACCTTGCGCACGCGGTTGATGCGGCGCTCGGCGTTGGTGAAGGTCCCGTCCTTCTCGAGGAAAGTCGAGCCCGGCAGGAAGACGTGGGCGTAGTTGGCCGTCTCGTTCAGGAACAGGTCCTGCACGACCACGCATTCCATCGATGCCAACGCGCGCACGACGTGGGCGGTGTTCGGGTCCGACTGGAGGATGTCCTCGCCCTGCACGTAGAGACCCTTGAAGGTGCCCTCGATCGCCGCGTCGAACATGTTGGGGATGCGCAGGCCGGGCTCGTTGTCGAGCTTGCGGCCCCACAACGCCTCGAACGTGCCGCGCATGGCATCGTCGGAGATGTGGCGGTAGCCGGTCAGCTCGTGCGGGAACGAACCCATGTCGCACGAGCCCTGGACGTTGTTCTGGCCGCGCAGCGGGTTCACGCCGACGCCCTTGCGGCCAATGTTGCCGGTCAGCATCGCGAGATTGGCGAGGCCCATGACGGCGGTCGTGCCCTGGCTGTGCTCGGTGACGCCGAGGCCGTAATAGATCGCGCCGTTGCCGCCGGTGGCATAGAGCCGTGCGGCGCCGCGGATCAGCGCCGGATCGACACCGGCCATCAGGCCGACGTTCTCGGGGCTATTCTGCGGCTGCGCGATGAACTCCGCCCAGTATGCGAAGGCATCGCGGTCGCAGAACTCGTTCACGAACTTCTCGTTGGCGAGGCCCTCGGTGACGATGGTGTGGGCGATGGCGTTCAGCATCGCGGCATTGGTGCCGGGCCTGAGCGGCAGGTGGTAGTCGGCCTTGATGTGCGCCGACTTCACCAGGTCGATGCGGCGCGGGTCGATCACGATCAGCTTGGCGCCGGCCCGCAGGCGCTTCTTCATGCGCGAAGCGAACACCGGATGGGCGTCGGTCGGGTTGGCGCCGATCACGATGATGACGTCGCTCTGCTCGACCGAATCGAAGTCCTGGGTGCCGGCCGATGTGCCAAACGCCTGGCTCAAGCCGAAGCCGGTCGGCGAATGGCAGACGCGGGCGCAGGTATCGACGTTGTTGTTGCCGAAGCCGCCGCGGATCAGCTTCTGCACCAGGTAGGTTTCCTCGTTGGTGCAGCGCGAGGAGGTGATGCCGCCGATCACAAGCCGGCCGTGCTTGTCCTGCAGGCGCTTGAACTCCGACGCGACGCGGCCGATCGCGTCCTCCCAGCTCACTTCGCGCCACGGCTGGTCGATGGTCTCGCGCATCATCGGCTTCAGGATGCGCTCCTTGTGATGGGCATAGCCCCAGGCGAAGCGGCCTTTGACGCAGGAATGGCCGCGGTTGGCCTTGCCGTCCTTGTAGGGGACCATGCGCACCAGCTCCTCGCCGCGCATCTCGGCCTTGAAGCTGCAGCCGACGCCGCAATAGGCGCAGGTCGTCACCACCGAATGCTCGGGCTGGCCGATCTCGATCAGGCTCTTCTCCGAGAGAGTGGCCGTCGGGCAGGCCTGCACGCAGGCACCGCAGGAGACGCACTCGGAACTCAGGAAATTGTCGTCAAACGCGCCAGGCGAGACCTTCGAGTCGAAGCCGTGGCCCTGGATGGTGAGGGCGAAGGTGCCCTGCACTTCCTCGCAGGCGCGCACACAGCGCGAGCAAACGATGCACTTGCTGGGATCGAAGGTGAAATACGGGTTGCTCTCGTCCTTCTCCTGTTTGGTATGGCTGGCGCCATCGTAGCCGTAGCGCACGTCGCGCAGGCCGACCGCGCCTGCCATGTCCTGCAGCTCGCAGTCGCCGTTGGCGGCGCAGGTCAGGCAGTCGAGCGGATGGTCGGAGATGTAGAGCTCCATCACGCCCTTGCGGATCTGCTTCAGCCGCTCGCTCTGGGTCGAGACGACGATGCCCTCGGCCACCGGCGTGGTGCAGGAAGCGGGCGTGCCGGCGCGGCCCTGGATCTCCACCAGGCAGAGACGACAGGAGCCGAAGGCATCAACCGAGTCGGTAGCGCAGAGCTTGGGCACCTTGATGCCGGTGTCCATCGCCGCGCGCATGATCGAGGTGCCGGCAGGCACCGTGACCTGCTGGCCATCGATGGTGAGAGTGACTTGAGCGCCCGCCTTACTGGCCGGCGTGCCGTAGTCGATTTCTTGGACGAGAGACATGACCTGTGCCCTCTACTCAGCCGCCACGCGGAGCGAGCGGGTGAAATCCTCGGGGAAATGCTTGATCGCGCTCACCACCGGGTAGGGCGTGAAGCCGCCCAGCGCGCACAGCGAGCCGAATTTCATCGTCTGGCAGAGGTCGGCAATCAGCTCGAGATTGGCCGTCGTCCGCTGGCCGCGGATGATCTTGTCCATGGTCTCGACGCCGCGGGTCGAGCCGAGGCGGCAGGGCGTGCACTTGCCGCAGGATTCGATGGCGCAGAATTCGAGCGCGAAGCGCGCCTGCTGCGCCATGTCGACGGTGTCGTCGAACACCACCACGCCGCCATGGCCGATCAGCCCGTCCTTGGCGGCGAACGCCTCGTAGTCGAACGGCGTGTCGAACAGCGCGCGCGGGAAGTAGGCGCCCAGCGGGCCACCGACCTGAACCGCGCGCGCCGCCCGGCCGCTAAAAGTGCCGCCGCCGATATCGTCGACGATCTCGCCCAAGGTCAGGCCGAACGCAGCCTCGAATAGGCCGCCATGCTTGATGTTGCCGGCGAGCTGGATCGGCATGGTGCCGCGCGAGCGGCCCATGCCGAGGGCGGCATAGGCCTCGCCGCCATGGGCCAGGATCCACGGCACGGTGGCGAGCGAGATCAGGTTGTTGATGACGGTGGGCTTGCCGAACAGGCCCTTGTGCGCCGGCAATGGCGGCTTGGCGCGGACCTGGCCGCGCTTGCCTTCCAGCGATTCCAGGAGCGAGGTCTCTTCGCCGCAGACATAGGCGCCGGCGCCGACGCGGATTTCTATGTCGAAGCCGTCGATCGGCGACAGCGCGACGGCGCGCTGCATGACGCGCACGGCGTCGGGATATTCCGAGCGGATGTAGACGTAGCCCTTGGTCGCGCCGACGGCGAGGCCGGCGATCGCCATGCCTTCGATCAGCAGGAAGGGATCGCCCTCCATGATCATGCGGTCGGCATAGGTGCCGGAATCTCCCTCGTCGGCGTTGCAGACGATGTACTTCTGGTCGGCCGCCGTGTCGGCGACGGTCTTCCACTTGATGCCGGTCGGGAAGCCCGCACCGCCGCGCCCGCGCAGGCCGGACTTGGTGACTTCTTCCAAGATCTTTGCTGGTCGCAAATTGCGGGCGCGTTCGAGGCCGCTCCAGCCGCCATGCATGCGATAGTCGTCGAGTGATAAAGGATCGATGATGCCGCAGCGCGCGAAGGTGATGCGCGTCTGGCGCTTGAGGAACGGAATGTCCTCAGGCCGGCCGACGCACAGCGGATGGCTGCGATCGAAACGACAGGTGACCAGCGCCGTCACGTCGCGCGTCACGACCGGCCCGAAGGCGATGCGGCCGGCCGGCGTCTCGACCTCGATCATCGGCTCCAGCCAGAACAGGCCGCGCGAGCCGGTGCGAACGATCTGGATGTCGAGGCCCTGCCGTCGCGCTTCATCGACCAGCGCCGCCGCGACCTTGTCGGCGCCGACCGCCCGTGCTGCTGCGTCGCGCGGGACGAAGATCTTCATCGCCCGACCTCGTGCGCGATGTCGTCGATCGCGGCGGGCGTCAGCCGCGCCATCGGCTCGCCATCGAGCATCGCCGACGGCGCGCAGGCGCAGAGGCCCAGGCAATACGTCGCCTCGACGGTCAAGCGGCCATCGGGCGTGGTGCCGCCCCAGTCGAGACTGAATCGCTTCAGCACCTGCTCGGCGAACTCGGCACCCTTCATCGACTGGCAGGCTTCGGCACGGCAGAGCTTCAGGACGTGGCGGCCGGCCGGCGCGCGGCGGAAGTCGTGATAGAAGGAGACGACGCCGTGCACTTCAGCGCGGCTGAGGTTCAGTGCCTGGGCGATGAACGGCACCGCCTCGGCAGGCACATGGCCGAACGCTGCCTGGACGTCGTGCAGGATCGGCAACAAGGCGCCCTCGCGGCCTGAGTGACGTTGCAGAATTTCACTGGCCTGCGCCTCGATCCACGCAGCCATCGGCGCCTCCCAAAAGCGGCGCGATCATCGGTTTTGGGCGGTCGGAACGCATTAAAGCCGTCCCATACGACTATAGAAATTTTCTATAATTCCTTGGCAATCGCCTGGGTTTCGGCGACCAAGGCGGTCAAAAGCGGCGGCGTCGGCTCGCGTGGCGAAATAACCAAGCCAATCTGATGCACGACTTCGGGCTCGACGATGGGAATGGCCCGCAGGCGCTCGGTGAGGCCCAACGTGTCCGCCAGCCGCTCGGGCATGACGCTGGCCCAGCGGCCGGTCCGCACATGGGAGAAGAGGACGATCATCGAGTTCGACTCGAGCGTCGGCGACGGCGGATTGCCGGCGGCATGGAGCAGGCCGTCGATGATGCGCCGGTTCTGCATGTCCGGCGTCAGCAGGCAGAGCGGGATCTTGCCGACCTCCGCCCAGGTCACCTGGTCGTGGTCGCCGAGCGGGCTGTCGGCCGAGGTGAGCAACCGGTACTGCTCGAGATAGAGCGGCACGGCGCGCATGCGGCCGAGCGGCTCGTTGTCGATGTAGGTGAGCGCCGCGTCGACCTCGAGGTTCTCGAGCATCGACAACGCCTCGATCGAGGTCCGCGACAGGATGGTGAACTTCACGTTGGGATGCTTGGCGCGGTAGGGCGTGGTCAGCGTCGACACCATCGGCAGAGCCGTCGGGATGGCGGCGATCTTGAGGTGACCGCTCAGCCCCTTCTTCAGCGTCTGCACCTCGGCGCGCATCGCCCGGGTGTCGGCGATGATGCTGCGTGCCCAATCGAGCACCCGCTCGCCCTCGGCGGTAAAGCCCAGGAAGCGCGACGTCCGCTGCACCAGCAAGACGCCTAGCATGTCCTCGAGCTGCTTGATGCCGGCCGAGAAGGTCGGCTGCGTGACGCCGCAGGTCTCGGCCGCCTTGCTGAAGTTGCGCTCCCGCGCGAGGGCCAGGAGGTACTCTAACTTATCAAGCATGGCCGATTATAGCGCGCCGCTCCGCGCGAGGCGCGGCGCACGCAAAAAGAGACCCCGGCGGCGGCGGCCGGGTCTCCTTCGTCTTCGTCAGCTACTGAAACAGCTTCAGCGCGTTGGACAAGGTCTGCAGCACGCCCCACACCAGGGGGATGCCGACGAAACCCCACGCCAGCACGAGCTGGAGCGCGGTGGTGCCATTCTGGTTGTTTGCCATCGTCATTCCTCCTCAGGTCCTGGCCGGCCGGGCGACGGCAGCGCCCATCGCCTCCATGCGCTCGGCCTCGCGGTCTGCCTTCATGTGATGGCGCTCATGCACCGCCTTCACCAGCGCGTTGCAGATGAAGCCGATCACCAGCAGGCCCGCCATGATGTACATGGTGGTATTGTAGGCCTGCGCCTTCGGGACCCCGTGATTGATCTGGTACTCGCGGATGTAGTTCACCAGCACCGGGCCCAGGATGCCCGCCGCCGACCAGGCGGTGAGCAGCATGCCGTGGATGGCGCCGACATAGCGCGTGCCGAACATGTCCTTGAGGTAGGCCGGCACGGTGGCGAAGCCGCCGCCGTACATGCTGATGATGACGCAGAAACACGCCACGAACAGCGCGACGCTGCCCATCAAGCCAGTCTGCGGCACCATGACGTAGAGCACGGTACCGATGACGAAGAAGCAGAAGTAGGTGTTCTTGCGGCCGATCAGATCGGAGGTCGAGGCCCAGAAGAAGCGACCGCCCATGTTGAACAGGCTGAGCAGGCCGACGAACCCGGCCGCCGCGACCGGCGTCACCTTGCCGGGGAACATCTCCTGGCTCATCGCCGAGGCCTGGCCCAGCACGCCGATGCCGGCGGTGACGTTGAGGAAGAGCACAAACCAGATCAGCCAGAACTGCGGCGTCTTGAGCGAGTCGTAGACGAAGACGTCGTTCTTGGTGATCAGCTTCTGCGACTGCACCGGCGGCGTGTAGCCGGCGGGCAGCCAGCCCGGCGCGGGCACGCGCACGATCGCGGCACCGACCCAGGTGAAGCAGAGATAGATGAGTCCCAGCGCGATGAAGGTCTCGGCGACACCCACATGGGTCGGCGTCGAGAACCTGGCCATCAGCCAGACCGACAGCGGCGAGGCGATGAAGGCGCCGCCGCCGAAGCCCATGATCGCCATGCCGGTCGCCATGCCCGGCCGGTCGGGGAACCACTTGATCAAGGTCGAGACAGGCGAGATGTAGCCGACGCCGAGGCCGATGCCGCCCAGCGCGCCGTAGCCGACGTAGATCAGCCAGAGTTGATGGCTGTAGACGCCGACTGCCGACAACATGAAGCCGCAAGTCCAGCACAGGCCGGCGGTGAACATCGCGCGACGCGGCCCGCCCTCCTCGACCCAGCGGCCGAATACCGCGGCCGAGGTGCCGAGGAAGAACATCGCGATTGAGAAGATCCAGCCCAACTCGGTGAGCTTCCAATCACCCGGAGCGGACTGGGTGATGCCGATCAGCTTGGTCATCGGCAGGTTGAAGACGCTGAACGCGTAGGCCTGGCCGATGCACAGGTGCATACAAAGTGCGGCCGGCGGCACCATCCAGCGATTGAAGCCCGGTTTGGCGACCGTGCGCTCGCGATCGAGAAAGCTCAGAATCATAGGACACCCACGTCTCTTGTTTCCCATTCCCTGTATCGACGGCCGCCTTGGCGACGGCTCTTTCGCGGGCGCGATCATCCCGTCCGCGGCCACGGCGGCTCACTAAAGCTGTTCAGTGAGGTGATAGGGAAAGGCTATCGACGAGCGATCAGTCGGGCCCGAGCGACCGCGAGACGGCGCTGAGCTCGCTCAGCAAAGCCGCGATCATCGCCGTCGCGGGCTCGCGCTGGGCCACGACAAAACCGATCTGGCTGGCCGCGTCCGGCCCGACGATCGGCACCGAACGCAGACGCTCTTTCAGTCCCAACGTTTCGGCCAGCTTGTCGGGCATCACGGTCGCCCAGCGGCCGGTGCGCACGTGGGTGAACAGCACGATCATCGAATTCGATTCGAGGGTCGGCGGCCCAGCCGCGCCGCCGGCAGCGCTCAGCAGGCCATCGATGATGTGCCGGCTCTGCATGTCGGGCGCCGGCAGGCAGAGCGGCACCTTGGCGACGTCGGCCCAGGTCACCTGCTGGCGATCGCCGAGCGGACTGTCCGGTGCCGTCACCAGGCGGTAACGCTCGCGATAGAACGGCACGGCGCGCAAGCCGCGCGGCAGCGGCCCGTCGATATAGGTGACGCCGGCCTCGATCTCGAAATTCTCCACCAGCGACAGGACCTCCGCCGCCGTCCGCGACGAAATGCTGAAGCGTACGCCGGGATACTTGATGTGAAAGGGCGTGGTCACCAGCGACAGCATGGGCAGGGCCACCGGGATCGCGGCCAGCCTGAGATGGCCGTTCAGGCCCTTCTTCACCGTCTGCACTTCCTCGCGCATCGAGCGCGCGTCGGCGACGATGGTGCGCGCCCACTCCAGCACCCGCTCGCCCTCGGCGGTGAAGCCGATGAAGCGCGACGTGCGCTGCACCAGCACCGCACCCAACGTGTCCTCGAGCTGCTTGATGGCGGCCGAGAAGGTCGGCTGGGTGACGCCGCAGGTTTCAGCCGCCTTGCCGAAATTGCGCTCTTTGGCCAGCGCCAGGAGATATTCGAGCTTGTCGATCATAAGCCGAGGGTCAGTTGAGGCTCGGCCCGTTCGGCGCGTTCAGCCATGTTTGATAGGGACACGCCCAGCAAGCGCACCTTCTTCTCCAGCGGAAAGACGGTGTGTACCAGTTCGACCGACGTGCGTTCGAGCTCCTCGCGGCTGGCGACCGGCGCCGGCAGGGTGCGGCTGCGCGTGACGATCTGGAAATCGGCATACTTGATCTTCACCGTGACGGTGCGGCCGGCCATGCCGGTGCGCTCGCAGTAGCCCCAGACGTCGTCGAGCACCGACTTCACGCCGTCGACGATGTCGGCGAGCTTGCCCAGGTCCTGCGAGAAGGTGGTCTCCGAGCCGACCGACTTGCGCGGCCGGTCGGGCACCACGCGGCGATCGTCCTGGCCGCGGGCGATCGCGAAGTAG
>Ga0306920_100013386_pt1 | contig 11178 bp, 11 predicted proteins | sample flu12Cox44000170_FD_204666 | JGI IMG/M metagenome (GOLD analysis project Ga0306920, IMG submission 204666) | Lab enrichment of tropical soil microbial communities from Luquillo Experimental Forest, Puerto Rico - flux4day.12C.oxic.44.000.170 (v2)... | ecosystem: Environmental > Terrestrial >...
CCGCTCAGCGCTGATCTGGCGAGCCTGGTAGACGACGCCCATGCCACCGCGGCCGAGTTCCGAGACGATCTCGTAGCCTGGGATGCTGGCGGTTGGCGAAGACTCGTAGCCAGGGATGCTGGCGGTTGGCGAAGACTGGGCCAGACTGTCCCCCGTAGGCTCGGAAGGGGGTAGGGTGGGCGCTTCCCGTGAGAACGGATTACCCGAATCAGCAGGCAGTGCCTCACCCGGTCTCTGGCCTTGGTCAGACGGTGACACATGGTTATCTGTCATGGCGCGTACCAACGACAAAAGCACGAACCTGATGTGACATCTCGCGCTGCATATTACCGCGCCTAGATTGGGCATCAAGCAGATTCTTTTATCGCTTGACTTTAGGTTGTGTGCGCAGAGGTTGGGACACCTGACCAAACTTCTTTGACCGTCTGCGTCATTGGTATCACGTCTTTCCCAGCAGCAAATCGACCACCCAACACCCACGAACATGCTTCCCAGGTTTGCGACAGTGATGCAGAATGTCGGCGTCGCTGCAGCCTGCTTTTTCCAGGGCGTCGCCAAGGATGGGAAGACGGTCAAAGGCGCGATCGTCGTAAATTGACCTTGCCAACTTGCCAACAAGCCCATCATGCCATTGTAACCAAGCCGAATCGATGGGCTCGGAACGGTATGGGTTGCCAACAATGTCACGAAGAAGGTCGGCTTGGGCAGCGAATTCAGCGTTCTTTTCGCTCCTTGGGCGGACTTCGAGCGCTATCTTTAATGAAACAGTGTTGGCGCTTTCAAGCGGGCTCAACTTGTAGAAACCTCTACCCAGATATTTGACGGCCCAGTAACTGCCGTTACCATCCCAGGCGCCCCATTCCCGCTCACCGGCTGAAGAAGCGCGCATGGCATCGTCGAGTTCCGGATATTTCCGAGCCCATTCTTGTAGGCCGTCATACGATTTGGGCCACGACGGTGCCTCAGGGTAGTTCTCAACGGCAACCACGAGGTTTCGATTCGCGTCGTCCGGAAGCAAATCCCAAACACGCCGGCAGCAGGCGCAGGCAAAAAGCCGCAGCTTGCGATCGCTGATCTTTCCCCGAAGGGATTGCAGCATCCCCACTGGAGATGTACCTGGTAGCCACTGGGCCTCGTTCATTGTTGCCTTCCTTCGCTGGATCACCACCCCTCCCCTTCGCCGGAAGAGCCGATTTTTTCACCGCCCTGAACGATATATCTTGCATTTCGGCAGCGTCTTTTCCAATTCGACAACGCCTGCCTCGGTCACTTTTGTGCGATACAGGTTAAGGCTGGTGAGGTTCTTGAGGCCGACCAATTCCTTTAGCCCTGCATCCGTCACTTTTGTGTTTTCCAGGTAAAGCCAGTTTAGGTTCTTGAAACCGGCCAATTCCTTTAGCTGCTCATCCGTCACTTCCGTGTGATCCAGGTCAAGCCACTTCAGATTCTTGATAGCGGTCAAATCGCTCAACCCCGCACCTGTCACTTTCGTGCCACCCAGGCGAAGCACGGCGAGGTTCTTGACACCGGCAAAATTCTTCAGCCCCGCATCTGTCACTTTCGTGAAGCGTAGGTCAAGCTCGGCAAGGTTTTCGAGGCTCACCAAATCCTTTAGCCCCGACCCCATCACCTTGGTGCCATACAGAACAAGCCTGGAGAGTTTCTTCAGTCCGACCAATTCTTTCAAGCCTGCATCCGTAACCTCCGTTTCCCCCAAGTCAAGCCAGGTGAGGTTCTTCAGAGCGGCCAAATCGCTCAACCCCGCGTCTGTCACCTTTCTGCCACCAAGTAAGCCGCTACCACCCAGGCGAAGCCTGGAGAGATTTTTGAGGCCGACCAGTTCCTTCAACCCCGCATCGGTAACATGCGTGCCACCAGTTCAAGCCTGAGAACGTCTTCCGAAGATTTCGGTCGGCCGTTGGCCATGCCAAATTCATCAGGGCCATATGCATCCGAGAGCGCGTGCAGCAACCCAATCTCGCGCAAGACACGCAAGTGCGAGTCGGTCACATGCGACAGTTGAAGTGTCGTGAGATTCTTGAGACCGGCCAGTTCTTTCAGGCCAGCCTCCGTCACCATCGTGCCAAATAAGTGAAGCGATGTTAGGTTCTTGAAGCCCACCAAATCCTTCAGGCCCTTATCCGTCACTTTTGCGCGAGTCAAGTCAATGTAGGTGAGGTTTTTCAAGCTGCCCAATTCCCTCAGCCCCGCATCGGTCACCTGCGTATCACGCAGGTCAAGATGGTACACCTCTTCCACAGATTTCGGCCGATCGCTCGGCCGATTGCCTTTGCCGTATACTCTACAGAGCGCATGGAGCAAACCACTCTCACGCATGGTGCGCAAACTTGCATCCGTCACGTTGGTGCCATCCACGGCGAGCATGGTGAGTTTCTTCAGGCGGGCCAATTCGGTCAGCCCCGCATCTGTCACTTTGGTGTTCCGCAGGTCAAGCCAGGAGAGGTTCTTGAGGGCCGCCAGATCCTTCAACTCTGCATCCGTCACCTTTGTGTCTTGCAGATCAAGGCCGAAGGGAACCGTGACCTCCGGGAGTTTCGCTTTGGGAAAGGTCTTGAAGCAGAAGCCTGGCAGCAGCTTTTTTTCGTTCTCGCGAGTCGGAAGGAATCCGAAGCCAAAAATGTCCCCTTTCAGCAGCCATCCATGGGATTCGCCGAGTTTTTCGTAGGCAGCGACGGTCGCAGCGTCGATGTCTTTGGCGGCGGATTTCTTGCCTTGGCTGTGCGCGGAATTTGCCGACAGGAGCGCGAGCAAGAGACAAACGCAGAATGCATTCACGCGGAGCGATGGCATGGAACATCTCCTGGGAGGAACAAATAGCGCTGCAAAAGCGGCCCCGGTCTGGTCCAGCGACTGGTTCGGGCTCGATTTACGTCAGCGACGCCCGAAATCGAGCAACGATCCGGATGTTGTTCACATTGCCGCTCCACTCACGGCGCATCACGTCGCAGCAATGACGCATTGTAATGCCTCAAACCATCGGCGGTCAATCATCGCCTTTCTTGAGCCAAGAGTGGTCAGGGACGTACCCCAGGCTTGGCAGCGCGGCGTGGATGGCAACAAATTCACAGTCGGGGCCGTTAACTCGAAATGGCATTTTCGCAGAGAGGGAGAGAGTTTTGGGGCTGATTGCCGCGAATCCTGCTGATCACCACCTGCGTTTCACGCTGCCCCCGATTCGCCGCCAGCGCACGCAGCCTCACCGCCGTCTGCCGGGCCACGCCGTAGAGCCAGTTGGCGACCGCCTTCCCCGGCACGTCCGCCGCCTTGCGGACGAGGACCAGGAACGTGGCCTGAAACGCATCCTCGGCATCGTGGTGGATGAGGAGGCGGCGACATACGCCCCACACCATCGAGGCGTGCCGCCGCCCCAGAGCAGCAAGGGCATTCTCGTCCCGGCTTCCCAAGAAGCGGGCCAGGAGTTCCCCGTCGGTCATCCCGTCCCCTTCCGATTTGAGACTGGCCAGAAGGTGCTGGAGGACCACGCTCAACGGGCTGGTCGGCATCGATTCGTCCTCGCTCCCATTGTCGCCCCTACTATATTATCCTGGCAGGAGGCTGTTTTGATCCACCAGTTTGATGATAGCCTCGGAGTAGGTCAAGCTTGATCGCACAGGCGATCAACTATACCCCCATTGATCCATCGCACTCCGTGAAAGACTTTCAAGTTGTGCGGGTTTTCCGCAAGGATTTTGACCTGCATACCTCTCTCGAATGCGTCTCGGACCCACCAGATCTTGAGACTTCGCGGGAATTTGCCGCAAAACTCTCTCCCTCTCTCCAAATATGTCTATACCTTGCCCTCACTGTCACAACTCCATCCACCTTCCTGAAGGGCAGGCGACCAGGATCGTCAACGCGCATGCTGTATTCCTGCCAAAGCCGATCCGCGTGCGCCTTGCCGAAAAAGGCATTCAGGCGGTCTGGCGCGTCTTGCCCTTCGAGCATCGCCAGTTTATGGGTTTCGATCACCCAGCGCGCCTCGCGCAGCATCACAGCAGCCGAGACGGGGCCAGCAAGGGCGTGTAGAACCTGGCCGCCGGGAGTGCAGAAGTAGCTGGCGAGGTTACCGCCCTGCTTCTTACCATCCACGATCCGGAAGGTGCCGACTTTCTGGTAGGAAGCGACAAAATACGTGTTGAGGTACTTGCCGACCTCGTTGTTCGCCAGGGCGTTCACACGGAGCGCCTGGGCATTGTGGTTTCGGTCCCGCCTCGAATTGAATCGTAGTCAGTGCCGGGGCGAGAGTTGATTGCGTGCGGGAATCGGCCCATTTCTCGCGAAAAATCAAAATCAAAGACTCGCGCGCTCCGTTAACCAGTGGGTACGGAGTTTGCGATTGAAAACCAGGTCCGTGGAGGAGACTCTGGATTAAACTCTCTCCTCAAAGAAGATCATTCTTATGTCAGTTTACGTCAGTCCGCAGCTAGAGATTTGCCATATGAATCGAATTAGACGTGGTTTGTATGTCCGTTAGTGTCACAACCTCCATTTGGACCACTGAACCCAAAAACCGGACGCAAACCGGACGCAAACCGGACGCAAGATATTTAGGAAATTATCTTGCCACGTTGACGTTTGTTCAATTCACTTTAAGCCCCAAACGAAAAGACCCCTCCCGAAGGAGGGGCCTGGTTCGAACCTATCATACCTCAAGCGGCTCCTAGCAAGGAGAACGGGGCCTTGGGGTCATAGACGCCCCATCAGCAGTCAACACAGTTACCTCGCTCGGGTAGCAACAACAAGATAATTCCGCCCGATTTTCCAGAGTGTTTCTCCGCCGCGGGAATGATGCCCAAGCCGCCTTTCCAAGATCTCTCACACCACCATTCCCCGCGTCCGCTTCGTCATCTCGTACACGCGCTGATTCGGACGCGCGTCACCGTCCTGCGCCCTCCACTCCGCCCCCGTGGCTTTGTAAATCGCATTGGACCGCCCCAACCTGAGAACGTCGCAGATCGCATAGGCCATGGAAAGGGCCCGCCGGTCACCGTCGTCTTGGAGCACGAAGGCTCCCGGGGCCGGGTCACGCTTGCGCAGCAGGAATGACCAAAGCTTCTTGCCAATTTCTTGTGTCATGATCAGCTTTTCGGCGGTCTGGCGATAAGGCGAAATCACCTCGTTCCAGGTCTCCTGACAGTCCGCCGGGTCCAGGTCGGCAAACTCCAGTACCAGGGAACCAAGCAGCAGATCGGATTGAGGCGACGGCAGATCCGGCTTGCCTACGGGGGGAGGATCGGTGACCGATACCAAGAGAAACGGCTGCTCCATAACCATGCTGGCCAGTTGCTCCCGCGTGCAGACCACAATCCGCAAGCGTCCCTCCTTGGCGCGCCTGTCGAGTGTAAAGATCCGCAAACCCACGGAGCGGGCATTGACCAGCTTGGCAAACGCGCCGGAAGCCGAGTCGACGCGGTCCTTCAGCTTGCCCTTGGGGAAAAGGCAATGCTCGCTGATCCATCCTGGAATGTCCCAGGTGCCGTCCTCCACCAGATAAACGTTCTTGGCGGCACATTGCGACGCCCACGGCTCGGCCCGCACCTCTTTGGCCCCGGTCGGGCGGTCGGGCCAGACCGGGAAACCGGCCAACTTGCGTGCCGTATGCTTGTAAGCGTCCACACCGGACGAACCGGGTTCGTGTTCAATCCAAATCACCGGCTCATGATTGGGCCCGTAGCGGTTTCGGTCCCGCCGAGCCGTCGCCAAAATATACTCGTCGCGAGTGTCCGGCTCCCATTGGCCGTGGACGACGTTTTCGACATACCAGTTTCCTTCCGGGCTCCTGGCCAGCAGCGTTCCGGCGGTATAACAGCCCCCGTCTTGAGTGGCAGCCCGGTCCCAATATCGCACGCGCTTGGCCTGGAAGGGGGCGGCCTTGACCCTCTGGTTAAAATAGCTCTCCTTGAACATGCCCCCCTCGCGCGGTGCCGGCCGTTGCTGGAGCTGACCGGCGCTGCCGTACGCGCCAAGCGACTTTTCCGATGCTTTTCGCCTTCGGCCGGTCGCGGTCGTATTCCCGAAAGATCCCAAAGGCCGCGTACGCCTTGGACGATTCCCCAGGCAACTGGTCCCACGGTGCTGCCATCGCTCTTTACTCCCTCCAGGGCTTCCACAAAACGCCCCGACGGATCGGACGGATCGCCAACTCCTGGCACAGGCTCCTATGGGGAGGATCGTGCCTGGAGTTCAGGCCTTTTGCCGGTAAAACTGGACCACCTTTGAAGAATCACGTCACAGTAAAGGGGATCCAGCTCCATCACGAAGGCGCGGTGGCCGGTCTGCTCGGCGGCGATCAGGGTTGAACCGCTGCCCCCAAACAAGTCAAGGACGTTCTCCCCTGGCCGCGATGAATACTGCATGGCGCGGGCCGCCAGCTCGACCGGCTTCTCGGTCAGGTGGACCATGCTTTGCGGGTTCACCTTCTTCACCGACCAGACATCGACGGCATTGGCCGGTCCAAAGAACTGGTGCGCGGCTCCCTCCTTCCAGCCGTAAAAACACCATTCGTGATTGCCCATGAAATCTTTGCGGGTAAGTACCGGGTGTTCCTTCACCCAGATGATGGCCTGGGAAAAGTAGAGGCCAACCGCCTCGAGCACCCGCGGATAAGTGCCAATGTTGGAATAGCCGCCCCAAATGTACCAGGCCCGCCCCGCTTCCAGCACACGGGCCATGTTCTCGAACCAGGCCTGCACCAACTGGTCAAACGCGTTTTCGGACACGAAGTCGTTCACCAGCGGCCGATCCTTGGCGCGCAGCTTTTTCTGAGTAGGCTTGGCCTTCCCCGGATGGCGGGCCAGGTCAAGCCGCTGGTGATGCAGATTCCCCGCGAACGAACTCAGCCCGGCAGCGATGGCGTTGTTCGATCTGGGCTCGACCCTGACGTTGTAGGGCGGGTCGGTGTTCACCAGCTGGATCGTTGCTCCATCCAGCAGGCGATCGACGTCCTCGGGCTTGCTGCTGTCGGCGCAGAGTACACGGTGCTTGTTCAGAAGCCAGAGGTCCCCGGGCCTGGTCACCGGCTTGTCCGGGGGCTCGGGAATCTCGTCCGGATCGGTCAGCCCCGCCATCTCGCCCGGATCAAGGAACGGGGTGAGATCCCCGGCGGCCAAATCCGCCAACAAGGCCTGAACCGCCGGGCTGTCCGTCTCGACCGAGGCCAATAAAGCTGTCAGGGTGTCGCGATTGGCCTCCGCGAGGCTGGCCAGTGGGTCGAGCGTTGCCAGCAGCTTATCGGCCTCCTCCTTGGTGACGTCCAGGATCAGGACGGGCACCTCCATATCGGGGGTGGTCTCGCAGCGAAGGTGGCCGTCGATGAGCTGAAGCCTGCCATCGGCAAGCTCGCGGGCGATGGCGGCGTCGCAATAACCTAATTCCGCCAGGAGCCCCTTCAGCGCCTCCTGCTGCGCCAGCGGGTGCGCTCTCCAGTTCTTTGGGTTCGGCAGGAGTTCCCTGGCCGGGACTCGACGCAGTTCTTTGATTCGGTCGCGGATTTTCATGACGCTGGGATGCTTTCTTGGTCGGTGGCTTATAGGAAGGCAATGGTTTCCCTCAGAGGCCAGCGGTAGAGATCCGCAACCTCGCGGGGGGGAGTGTGGCTAGCGTTCCCTTGGGTGATGATGCCGCGCAACGGCCATGGGGTAAGTGCAAATAGGTGCGCGAAAGATGCAGGTAGATGATTCAGCTTGATTTCACGCGGTTCTTTTTGGCCTTTATCAGGTGAACTTTTAGTCCGCCTCGCCCCTTTTTCCCAGGACACTCGATGGCGGGGCCCAGTTCCCGATACTTCGTACGCATTTTCTTCAAGATGCGGGGAGAGGATTCGATGTTCGTGCGGCGCCGGAGTTCCTTATATGAGAGCGAAATCCATTTTGCTTGGAGGCGAGCGTCTGCGAAGAAAGCTTGCAAGATGGTTTCCTCAGAATCATCCACGACCAGCAGGGTCTCGCCAATTCGATAGTTCCGGTCGCCCAAGCACATGACAGGCATTACTTTCGTAGTTGCTGGTTCCATTGATCCTGGCGGGCGCTCGGCTTTGTTGATTGTTAAAGCATCTTCCAGTCGGCCATGCAGCCAGATCACCACCAGTCTGCGCAGTTCCCGGATGTGATCCCGGCTCCGATCATCGGCGAGGTGATCGTCCCGAAGATGATCTAACAGGTTACGGACTTCTTTCTGAGCCCCCTGATGAGCAAGTGTCAGAAGATGCACGGCAATGCTCCGGGCCTCGGTGATGCCGGGATGAATTTGTTCCTCTTCTTGCGACAGCGGCGGCAAGTTTTGAATCTCGTCAACTTCGCCACCGGTCCACAGTGCCGCCCACGCGGACAGGCGGGCAGTATACTCGTTGGCCCATTCCTCCCAGGTCGGAGGCCGCCCCAGCTGTGTTTTCAAGTTGCGTTCGGAGTCGAGCAGGGCAAGGTAGGCTTGTTGGCGGTCCGTCCACTGCTGGGCCTCAGCCTGTTCCTTTTTCTGGTCTACGCTGGTTTTTTCACGCTTGGCTTTCCAGTTGGCTACAATGCCGCCTATTGCTAAAGTGGTTCGGGACATAGCCTACTCCTATTTTGCGCGTCGGCACAGGCGGGCCTTCCCCGCCCTTTTTTGGTTGAGATAACCCGGCCCGCAGCATCGAGTAACGCGGTGCCTAGCACGATTCTATAATTCCAAAATAGTTTGCGTCTACGACAAAAGGGCCGGGCATGCCTTTGCGGCCAAGGTGGGCAATGATCTCTCTGACCGTGACCGCCCGAATCCCTCGGCCGGGAGGGAGTCCATAAGTCTAGCCGTTTCCCAGGTCCCCGTAGCGCTGGCGCAGCCGGCTCAAGAAATCCATGCCGGGTTGGGATAAGACTGGCGGTTGTCCCTTGAGGACCAGCTTCGGGACGGCTGCTTGGCCAGCCGACAGTTTCTTGGCGTGATTGAAGTAGGTCGCCCGACACCCCCCGCCCGCCGCGATAAATTCCTTCACGCGCTCGGCTTCCGTGGCATACTGGGGATCCGCCTTCACCTGGGCCACCAGCAACGCCGGCCCGGTCAGGCAGCGCTGCAGGACATAGCTCCGCCAATCCAGACCCGCCTGTTTCAGCTGCCAGGCCAGGACGTACAGCCGCATCGACAGCAGACCCATCAGGTGCAAGTGCCCAGCCACCCAATCAAAGATCTCTTGGTCCCAGAACCACGTCGCCGTCTGGCCGTGAACTTCGAGGACGGAGGGCTCAAAGGAAAGCGCCAAGCCGCGATCCTCGACTGCCACCAGGTTGGCATGGGCGGTAGGCCAGCGATTGGCGAGCAAGGCCAGGGGGCTGCGCGTGCGGAAGCGGCGTGGGATACCCGCGCGCTCCAAAGAACGCACGTCGGAGAGCCAGGCGACTGTCTTGACCGGCTCCGTCTGGCACAAGGCTTTGAGGAGGCGGATGCCAGCCGGCTCTTGGTAGATGCTATCCACGTCGTCGATCACGATCGGTTCGTGGCAGTGGCGGTAGAGCTCGCCATAGATGCCGAAGGCGGTGGCGTTGCCTTCGATCCAGCATGTCTTGGGACCAAGCGCCCCTTGCAGCGTTCGGCTTTTGGCCAGGCCCGGGGCGCCGCAGACGATGAGCAGGTTGAGGTGGCCGGCGGCGAAGGCCTGGGCGTATTGCTGCAGCTCGCGGTAGGTCGTAACGACCAGCGCGCCCTGGGGTCGTGGCGAAGTCGAGGCCATGGGTTACTCCTTGGTGCCGAGTTTCTTTGGTAGGTAACGGGTGGTGTTGTTCTTCTGCGCAGACATGGTCTGGCCTTGGTTTGGGAAACAAGGGCGTGGCGACCATCGCCACGCCCCTCCGGGTCAGGACAGTTACTTCGGCCCGATGTTCACGCCCGCGCAAACTTGCCCCGCTCCGTCTTCTTGAAGCGTGCGCCCTTGCCTTTCGTTTTCAGCTCGCGCAGCAGGGCCGAGTACAGGGTTGCCGCCGGCGTCTTGCCGCCGGGACTGGTCCAGTAGCCCTTCGTGGCCATGACCTCAATGAGCTCCGGGCAGCTCATGGCCTGCTTGGTTTCCTCCAGGACCCGCACCGCCGCATTCAGGGCGCTGAGCTTCTTCGGGGTCGCGCCGCCGGCGGCCTTCTGGGCGCGCTGAGGTTTGGCCTTGGCAGCTTTCTTCTTGTCGGACGGCTTCTTGGAAGTCTTCTTGGCGGTCATGGCGGGGCTCCTTTCGGTGGAAGGCTGCGGATCGCCAGCGTGACCACTGCGCTGACCGTTGCGGCTGTTCCCCGGAATAGCAAACGGCAGCGTTGTCGGTGACGGTTCGCCGGGGGCGGCGCTGACGCCAGCCAGCCTGATGGTTGGGGGTTCGGCCGGAACGTTCTTCCTGGGACTCTTCTTCGCAGACATGTCTTGCCTCCGTTGGCTTGGGAAAAAAAGGGCGGCGCGACCATCGCGACGCCCGTTAAGGACAGGACAGTTACCTCGACCGCGCCGCGACCTCAAGGCAATTCTTCTCGGTTTTTCCAGATTCTTGGTCCTGGGGGAGAAGGCGTAGCAGGCACGCCCAGCGTCGGCGCTGCTGGCCCCAGTCCCATTCCAGGGCAATGGGTTGCAGGTGCCGCATCTGGACCGGGTCGCGGCCGTGCAGGACGCGGGGCAGGAACAAAACCTGCTCCTGGAGGTCCGGGGCCAGAAGCAGCAGGTTCATGATCTGGCTGATGCGCGCCCGGGTCACGCGCCCCAGGCGGGCCAGTTGGCTGTAGCTGGCCACTTGACCCGTGCGGACCAGGTGCTCGAAGCGGATGGCCAAGGCCATGAGCCGGGCCACCCGTGGCATCCGGCCCGGTTCCAGCTCCGCCGCCGAAACCACCACGCCGTTACCGAGCTTGTGTCTTCCCTTCGGACCCCGGCGAACGTTCAGGTCGCACTCGATGGTCACGGGCTTGCTCATCGCCGTTTCTCCTTTCTTGGCTGCGCCGCTCCGTTTTGCGCCGGCGGGCTGGTATGGTGAAACGTAAGCGCCACCTTGCCACCGGCGCCGTCGTAATCCACCCGTTGCACCAGCCGCTGCACCCAGCTGGCTTGCTCTTCTGCCGTAAGCGTCTCCCAGGCCGGAAGGGCCTCCCTGGCAAACTCCTGAATCCGCTCGACCACGAACTCCTCGATAACGGCGGCGGCCACGGAGCGCGCCGGACAGGC
>Ga0306920_100013387_pt1 | contig 11178 bp, 8 predicted proteins | sample flu12Cox44000170_FD_204666 | JGI IMG/M metagenome (GOLD analysis project Ga0306920, IMG submission 204666) | Lab enrichment of tropical soil microbial communities from Luquillo Experimental Forest, Puerto Rico - flux4day.12C.oxic.44.000.170 (v2)... | ecosystem: Environmental > Terrestrial >...
CGACAGAGAACGTCTGATTTTCCTAGTTCACGACGTCGAGCCGAAATCGAACGTGCATGACTTCCTTGTGCTCGTTGGCGCAGATGTCAAGTATTGGCAAGAGCGGCTGGACTTCTACCACGAACATTGCGGCAGCGACGTCACCAACGAAATCATGGTGGCGGAGGGCGCGGCGATGACAATGCTCGCGTTTGGCGGCGCCTGAGCCCTCGACACAGTGGTCACGCGGCACCAATCCGACCGGCTAGATGCCGAGTAGATCTAGTCCATCGGTCGCGGCGAGATCGGTCGATGATGCTGGGCTCCAGAAGTAACCCACACTCAGCCAGTTCATGGCCGTGTGGTGGAAGTGCTCATGCTGGGCGGCGGATACTGCCCGTGCGACACGAAGGGGCTGGCGCATCCGGCGACCAATAACACCGCATACGGTCGATCCCGGCATGGCGGGCGACGGAGTGAGACCGACCTCGGCGACCTCGACCCGGTGACGACGGCGCACATGGCATGCAACGTTTCCAAAGGCGCGCTGGAAGGATCCCGCCTGACAAGCCACGGAGGGTGGCTCAGGTTTGGCCCGGCAAGTCAGGCGCGCTGCGGCTTGGATGGCCGAGGGAGTGTACTCACCTGCCAGCGGCCGGAATGACCGTCACATCCGATGGGATAACCTGCCTCGAAACCCTGCGTGAATCAGCGGGATACAAGGAGGGTGGCATGCTCGACCTCGCCATCATCGGCGGCACCGTCATCGACGGGACGGGCACAGCGCGGCGGCGGGCCGACGTCGGGATCAAGAACGGGCAGGTCGTCGCCCTCGCGGAGCCAAAGGGACTTGACGAACCAGCGGCAAAGACGATCGACGCGACCGGACTCTTCGTTACGCCGGGCTTCATCGACATCCACACTCACTACGACGCGCAGTTGTTCTGGGACCCGGTGGCCAGTCCGTCGCCGTTGCACGGCGTCACGACGGTTGTCGGTGGTAACTGCGGGTTCACGGTTGCGCCGCTGGTCGAAACTCAGGCCGGCTACCTCATGCGCATGCTCGCCCGGGTCGAAGGGATGCCGCTCGCCTCGCTCGAAGCCGGCGTGCCGTGGGACTGGCGCACGTTTGCGGACTATCTCGACCGGCTGGAGGGATCGATCGGGATCAACGCCGGCTTTCTCGTCGGTCACTCGGCGCTGCGCCGGGCCGTCATGGGTGAGGACAGCGTGGGTCAGGCGGCGTCGCTAACCCAGGTCGACGCGATGGTCCGGCTGCTGCATGAATCGCTGGCCGCAGGAGGACTCGGCTTTTCCTCCTCCCAGGCGCCGACCCACAACGATGCTGAGGGCGACCCGGTTCCGTCCCGAGCCGCGGTCCCCGAGGAGATCCTCTCTCTGGCCGCCGCCGTGAGTGACCATCCGGGCACCACCCTTGAGTTCATCCCGACGATCGGTCCATTCAGTCCCGAGCACATCGAGCTGATGACGGGCATGTCGCTGGCGGCCAACCGGCCGCTCAACTGGAACGTCCTCGGGGTCAATGCCCGCAATCCCGATATGCACCTCCAGCAACTCTCGGCATCGGATCATGCGGCCGAACACGGTGCGACGGTGCTGGCCCTGACGGTTCCCGACACGATGCGGTTCCGGCTGAACTTCCTCTCCGGGTTCATCTTCGACGCCATACCGGGTTGGGAGGCGGCCATGGCGTTGCCGAAGGAGGCCAAGATGAAGGTGCTGGCCGATTCCGAGGAGCGCGGGCGGCTGCGCGAGGCGGCTGCCTCGCCCGCGGCCGGACCCCTGCGGGGCATGGTCAACTGGCCGCCCATGGCGATCTGCGAGACGTTCACCGACGTCAACCGTGGCCTGGCCGGCCGCACGGTGGGCAGCGTTGCCGAGGAACGAGGCCAGGATCCGTTCGACGTGGTATGCGACATCGCGCTGGCGGACGAGTTGCGCACCAGCTTTTCACCCCGGCTGGCCACGGACGAGCCCGGGGTCTGGGAGAAGCGGGCCGAGCTTTGGCGGGACCCCCGCGTCCTGCTGGGTGCCTCCGATGCCGGCGCCCACCTCGACATGATCGACTCCTTCACCTACACCACCGCGTTACTCGGTCCGTCCGTGCGCGACCGAGGTCTTATCGGGCTCGAGGAGGCCGTCCACCTGCTGACCGATCGCCCGGCCCGGGTGTACGGCATCACCGGTCGGGGCCGGATCGCTCCCGGCTGGCAGGCCGACCTGGTCGTGCTCGACCCTGAGCGCGTCGGGCCAGGTCCGGTTCACACTCGCTACGACCTCCCCGGGGGTGCGGGCCGGCTCTACGCCGAGGCGGAAGGCATCGAATGGGTGCTCGTCAACGGGGCACCTCTCGTGCAGGGGTCAAACTTCACCGGGGAGCGCCCCGGTCGCCTGCTCCGGTCAGGCCGGGATACCGAAACGGTCGAGGCGGGATCCGTCGGCGGCCGAAGTCAGCTGACGGCGAGTTAGCGCTGGGGCCTCAGAGGTGGTAGAGGGCGACCGCGTTTTCGCCCGCGATCTTCCGCTGGTCGTCCGCCGACAGACTCTCGATTGACTCGCTCAACTCAGCGGTGACGCCAGGAAACTTGGCATCGGGGTGCGGATAGTCGGACGCCCAGATGATCCGGTCGGCGCCGCACAGGGCCGAGCGGGCGGTGAATGCCAGGGTCGACTCGTCAGCGTCGAAGCTGATCCAGCACTGGCGCTTGAAATAGTCGGACGGCTTCATGCGGAGCGACGGCACATCCCAGGAGAAAACCTCGGCGTGATGGTCCAACCGCTCGAGCCAGGGGACGAGCCAGCCGCCGTTGGCCTCAAGGAAGATCAGCCGCAGGTCCGGGAAGCGCTCGCACACCCCTCCGGCCAGCAGGAAGGCCATCGAGTTCATCATGTCGAACGGATTGGCGATGGCCTGAGTGAAGTAAACGTTGTCGAAGTTGGTGATGGTCACGCCCATGCTGTCGTCCGCGGGGAGAGGCAGGGCGGATGTTCCCAGCCGGTTGATTCGCAGGCCGATACAGGCGCCCGGGAGGTCGGCGGCGAGGAACGGGTGGAGACCGACCGGGAGGCCGCGGTCGGAAGCCGCCCGCCAGATGGGGTCATACACCGGGTCGCTGAACGGTTTCCAGTCGGCAGTCGGGTTGGGGCGAATGAACACACCCACCATGCCCGGCTTGCCCGCGACCCTGTGGATCTCGCGGGCCGTGCGCTCGATGTCCTGCTGCGGCAGGACGGCGACGGCAAACAACCTTCCATCGCTGTCAGCCACGTGGTCAGAGACCCAGTCGTTGTACGCCTGGCACTGGACTGCCGCGAAGTCCGCGTCCGGCTCGCTCTGGATGCCGAGCAGCATCGTCGGGTAGAGCACCGACTGGTCGATCCCGTCGGCCGACATGTCCTCGAGGCGGGGCTTCACGTTGTAGGCCGCCGGCCGTACCTCGGTGTATTTGAGCTCTCCGCGGGCGGCTCGTTCGAGTTCCTCGTGCGCCATACCGGCCGTTCCCGCCAGGGCGGCGCCGTTGCCGGGCATCCTGCGGCCGTTCATCATGATCCACTCGTTGCCCTTGGCGTCGGTCTCGACGTGCCAGATCCGATCGCGGTAGGCGGTGGGGGCGTAGTCGAGCATCCCGGTAGGGTGCTCGAGCACATGACCATCCGAGTCGATGAAACGCAGTGCCGCGGATGTGGCCGTCGACATCTGAGGACCTCCCATGGGTGAGGTTGAGGGTCATACTCTCGCACCCGCGGTGTAGGTGGACAAGACTGGCACCAACCGCACTCTTGCCCGAGGTGAGGAGGAGCCATGCCTGAGGCCGTCATCGTTGCCACTGCCCGCAGCCCCATCGGACGGGCCTTCAAGGGCTCACTCACGACCCTTCGTGGCGATGAGATGGCCACCCAGATGGTGAAGGCGGTGTTGGCCAAGGTTCCCGAGCTCGATCCCAATGCGGTTGAAGACGTCATCCTGGGCTGCGGGCTGCCGGGCGGGGAACAGGGCTACAACATGGCCCGGGTCGTCTCCGTGCTGGCCGGCCTCCATGACGTCCCCGGCACGACCATCACCCGCTACTGCTCGTCGTCGCTGCAGAGCATCCGGATGGCCGGCCACGCCATCCGGGCGGGGGAAGGTGACGTGTTCATTGCCGCCGGCGTCGAGGCGGTGAGCCGCTTCGCCAACGGGAGCTCCGACGGCCTGCCCGGAACGACCAACCAGAGGTTCGAAGAACCGGCCAAGCGCACAGCCGAGCGCGCCCTCGGAGGCCAGCCGCGGTGGACGCCACCGAAGGGCCTCCCTGACATCTACATCGCCATGGGCCAGACGGCCGAGAACGTCCGGGAGCTCGAGGGGGTCAGCCGGACGGAGATGGACACGTTTGCCACTTTCTCCCAGAACCGCGCCGTCGCCAGCCAGGAAAACGGGTTCTTCGAGCGCGAGATCTCGCCATTGGTGCTCCCGGACGGCACATCGGTCGACCGGGACGACGGGCCCCGGCCCGGGACGACGCTCGAGGCCCTGGCCAACCTGAAACCGGCATTTCGACCCGATGGCGAAGTGACGGCGGGCAACTCCTGCCCGCTCAATGACGGGGCCGCCGCGGTCATCGTCATGAGCGATCACCGGGCCCGACATCTGGGAATCACGCCGCTGGCCCGGATCGTCTCATCCGGAGTCACCGCCCTCAACCCGGAGATCATGGGCCTCGGACCGATCGAGGCCAGCCGTCAGGCCCTCATCCGCGCTGGCATGACCATCGAGGACATCGACCTTGTCGAGCTCAACGAGGCGTTCGCGGCCCAGGTCATCCCCTGCGCCCGCCACCTCGCCATCGACTGGGACAAGCTGAATGTGAACGGTGGGGCCATCGCCCTCGGCCACCCGTTCGGCATGACCGGTGCCCGCATCATGACGACCCTGCTCAACGGGCTGGAAGATGCCGACAAGACGGTCGGGCTCGAGACCATGTGCGTGGGTGGCGGCCAGGGCATGGCCATGATCGTGGAGCGGCTGAGCTAACGAGGCCCCCGGCTCTGCGGCGCGGCCCCCTGGTAGCAGTAGAGGCCGATATATGTAGGTCTACTGCTACTGGCGCCGCTCGTCACCAGAGCCGATCGGCGTAGGTGTCGGTCCCCACCACGGTCGGCAAGAACGGTGCCGCCCACTGCAAGCTGGCCAGCCCGCTCTTGGCCAGCTGCTCACCGTGACCGGCGAAGCGCTCCTCCCACACCAACGCCGGCTCGACGTCGAGGAAGGCCAGCTGGAGGAAGCGACGGTCAGCTCCCTCCGTCCGGGGGATGTCCCCGGGAGCGTCGCTCAACAGTGGCCGGGGCGTGAACGACAACCACAAGGCAACCGGGCTGCCGGCGCCGAGTGCCGACGGCAGGTACTCCCCCTGATACCACTCCGCCACTTCGGCATGACTGGCGCCGGCCGCCAGCTCACCGACAACGACCGCCAGTCCGGGGAACCGGTGGTCCAGCGCAAGTTCGGCCGAGACGCCGTCGGGGTCGCGCTGGAAGCCCCACTCGTAGTTATAAAGCAGCGTGTGGATGTGGTCTCGCTCGGTGAACATGCGACCGTTGGCGTGCAGCCAGTTGACTTGATCGACCGCCCAACGGTTCCATTCGTCATGGTGACCGGCCAGGACGTAGTAGAGAGCCAGGTAAGAGCCCGACATCGGATCAGGCGTCATCGCGCTCGGGCCCTGTGGGACGCGAAGCTTCTTCATGGCCCGGGGTGCTACGAACCGGCCGCCGGCAAAGTTCCAGGCGCCGATCATGCAGCCGGCGTAGTAGTGGTCGCGCTCGTACCAGCGGTTGTATTCGACCTCATAGCCTTTCCATGGATCGACCATGGTGAACAACATGGTGCCGAGCTTGATGTCGTAGTCCTTCATCGGGGATCTCCTGTGCTCCTGTCTGTCATGGTCGGCCAGGCGGCTAGCTCCCGCTCACGCTAGGTAACGATCGATCGGGCGCGCCGCCGCAGCTCGTACTTGAGCACTTTGCCCATGGCATTGAGCGGCAGCTCGTCGACGACCTCGAGGTATCGCGGCACCTTATAGTTGGCCATCTGGTCACGGGCGAACGAGAGCACCTCAGCGGGATCCAGACAGGCACTCTGGCGGGGTACGACGAACGCCATGCCGACTTCGCCCAGCCGTTCATCGGGAACTCCGACGACCGCGACCTGCCCGACGGCGGGGTGACGCAGCAGTGCGTTCTCGACCTCGGCCGGGTAGGCGTTGAAACCGCCGGAGATGAACATGTCCTTCTTGCGGTCGGTGATCTGGATATAGCCCCGGTCGTCCATGACGCCGATGTCGCCGGTGTGAAGCCATCCGTCGGCGTCGATGACGGCCGCCGTTTCCGCGGGCTCATCGAAGTAACCCTTCATGATGTGATAGCCCCGCGTGACGACCTCGCCTGGCGTTCCTCTCGGCACCTCGTTGTCGTCATCGTCGACGATGCGTAGCTCTGTGTCGGGGATGGCCCGTCCGGAGAAGTTGGCGATGGTCTCGGGATCGTCACCCTGACGGCACATCGAGACCGTCCCGCACGCTTCCGTCAGGCCGTAACCGGTGATGATCGTCTTGAACGTCAGCTCCTCTCGCATCCGGCGGATCATCTCAACCGGTACCGCCGCCGCGCCCGTCACGGCCAGACGCAATGACGATAGATCGTAGGCACCCCGGTCGGGATGGTTGAGGATGGATTGAAAGAGTGTTGGCGGCCCCGGCAGCATGGAAATTCGCTCGGCCCCGACCTGGGCCAGGACCGTCGGGACGTCGAAGACGGCGTGGGGAAGGATGGTGGCGCCGCGCATCAAACACGACAAGAACCCGGCCTTGTAGCCAAAGGTGTGAAAGAAGGGGTTGACGATGAGGTAGCGATCCCCCTCTGACAGCCCGACGATTTCACTCCAGTCAGCGAACACCCGGAGGGTCTGGCCGTGGGTGAGCATCGCCCCCTTGGGTCTTCCCGTGGTGCCGGAGGTGAAGATGATGTCGGAAGGGGCATCGACGCCCACCGCGTCCGCCCTCGCTCTGGCGTCGTCGGGCGAGGTGACGCTTCCGGCGGCCAGGTAGTTGTCCCAGCCCACCGTTCCCACCGGCGCCTCCCCGCCGAGAATGACGATCGACTCCAGCGCCGGAAGGTCGACCCCGGCATTTCCCAACAGGGCTGGGTAGTCAATGCCGAGGAAGCCATTCACGGTGAACAGTGCTCTGGCCCCGCTCTTGCCCAGGATGTACGCCGCTTCCTCCCCTTTGAAGCGGGTGTTCAGCGGCACGAGGACGGCGCCCGCCGACAGCAAGCCGAGGGCCGCGATGACCCACTCACCGCAATTAGGCGCCCAGATGGCAGCCCGGTCGCCCGGGCGAATCCCACCCGCCATCACCGCGCCGGTCGCCCGGTCAACAGCATCGGACAACTCGGGGAAGGTCAACCTGGTCGGGCCGTCGACGAGTGCCTCGAGGTCGGGGTGGCGCTCGGCTGAAGCCCGCACCAGCCGGGGGATCGTGCCCCATTCGAGGTCGCCGCGCACGACGCCGTAGGCTAGCTCGGAAAGGGGGATCCAGAAGATGCCCATCTTCGAGCAACGCGACCAGGAGCAAGCGCGACGAAGTCTCAGCACCTGGCTGGCGCGCCAGCTGCCCGGCGCCGCGGACGTGCTCGTTTCTGAGCTGGGCGGGCCGGCCGCCACGGGTTACTCGAACGAGACGATTCTGCTGGACGCGTCCTGGCGCGAGGGCGGGGAAGAACACCATGAAGGCTTTGCCGTTCGGGTCAAGCCCAGCAGCCACACCGTTTTTCTCGAGTCCGAGTTCGAGACGCAGTACCGGGTGCTGAAGATCCTCGGTGAGAAGACGGATATCCCTGTCCCTCGCGTCAGCTGGTACGAAGAGGACACGGCCGTTCTCGGGGCGCCGTTCTTCGTCATGGACCAGATAGCGGGGCGGGTTCCCGGCGACAGCCCGGCCTACACCATGGGCGGTTGGCCGTGCGAAGCTTCACCGCAGGAGCAGGAACGATTGTGGTGGAACGGCGTCGAGGTCATGGCCCGCATTCACCGGCTCGACTGGCAGTCGCTCGGCCTCGACTTCCTGGTCAGGCCGGAACGAGGCCGGACGGGGCTTGACCAGCAGCTCACCTACTACCAGGCCTACTTCGAATGGGCCGCCCACGGCCGGCCGCAGCCATCAGTGCAGGCGGTGTGGGACTGGCTGCTGGCCAACCGGCCTGCGGACCAGTCCCCGGACGGCCTGTGTTGGGGTGATTCTCGCATCGGCAACATGATCTTCGACGACCAGTCCGAGGTTCGCGCCGTGCTGGACTGGGAGATGGTGGCGCTCGGCAATCCCCTGCAGGACCTGGCGTGGTGGCTGTTCCTCGACCGGTATCAGAGCGAGGGCTACGGCGTGGCCCCCCTGCCCGGCTTTCCCGGCCGCGACGCGACCGTCGCCCGATGGCAGGAGCTCACCGGTCGCAACGCCGACCATCTCGATTGGCACGAGCGGTGGGCCGCGTTTCGCTTCGGTGTGGTGATGATCCGCATCGCCCAACTATTGGTTCACTTCGAGCTGTTGCCGCCGGACTCCGACCTGGAACGCAACAACGGCGTCACTCAGTTGATCGACGATCTGCTGGTCAGGGCATAGCCACGCCGCCGTTGGGCCGCAGAATCTGGCCCGTCATGAACCTGGACGCGTCTGACGCGAGATACAGCACCGCATAGGCGATGTCGTCGGGCTCCCCGAGCAGACCCATGGGCGAGCGCTGCCGCATCGGCGTCAATGCCGCATCGCGCGCCTGTTCGTCGATACTGCCGTCTGGCCTGACCCAGTGGCGCGACGTCATCCCGGTGACGACGAGGCCGGGCGCGATGGCGTTGACCCGAACGCCGCGAGGGGCGACCTCGAGGGCCAGGGTCTTCGTCAGCTGAGCGACGCCCGCTTTGGCCAACGCATACGTGATCAGCCCCGGCGCGGGGACGTCGATGGCGCCGGACGACATGTTGATGATGGATCCCCGGCCCTCCTCCACCATCACCCGGGCGGCTGCCTGGCACCCCCAGACCACGCCCTTCAGGTTGACGGCCAGCACCCGTTCCAGTTCATCCTCGGTCACCTCGGTCACCTCGAGCGGCGGTCCGATGATGCCCGCGATGTTGCACATGACGTCCAATCGGCCGGCCCTGGCAACCGTGCGACTAACAAGGGCGTCGACTTCATCTCGATGAGAGACGTCAACGGTCGCGGCGGTGGCGCTGCCACCGTCCCGCGTGATCACCCCAGCCGTGTCCTCGGCCGCAGCGGCGTTCCAGTCGGCGCAGACGACGGTCGCACCCATCTCCGCCATCCGGATCGCGCTGGCCCGACCTATGCCGCTACCAGCCCCGGTCACGATGGCGGTGCGCCCGGTGAGAGCGAACGCTTGATCCAGAGCCGTCATATCAACACCTCCATGACCGCGGCTCCGATTGCGTCGGCCAGGACAGCGTGACCCTCATCGCCTGGATGGATGCCGTCGACCAGCAGGGTCCTCCTCACGAGCTCTCGGCCAGGGACGAGCGTCAGCCGGTCATCGCCCGCCCGAATCCGGGCATCGGCTGCCTCCTCCATTGCCCCCCGCAATGCGAGAAGCGATGCTCCCAGGCGGTTGGGGGTGTCTTCGGCGTCGGGGCGCACGATCGGGCTGACCATCACCACAGGGACGTGCGGATGGCCTTGCCGCACAATCTCAAGGAACGCGCTGGTCGTGGCTCGCATCATGTCGACGCTGTGAGGGGTGCGGCGCCAGCAGTTGGTGCCGTGGCTGATCGAGATGACCGCAGGTGCGGGGAGACTGGCGATCTGCTCGGCAGTGGCGATCTCACCCCGAGCGGAGCCGGCATAACCGAGGTTGGTCACGTCGAGCCGGTTCGTCCTACCGGCGACCGCTGGCCAGGCCAGAGCGGCTTCCGACGCCGACCATCCCTCGGCGATGGAGTCGCCGTACACGAGCCATCCGGCCTCCGGTGGCGCCGGCTCCATGACACCGCCGAGGGGGGTGATCAACTCAATGACGGGCCGCATATCAGAAGGCAGGTAGACGATTGAGCGCTCGTCCGGCTCGTTGCTGGCCATAGCAAGCACGACGGACGCCTGCCCGAGGACCGCCGGCGACTCCGCCACCTTTTTCCCTCCCTGCCAGAGCGAGAAGGTTCGGCCGGCGCCGCTACCCCCATAACCGAGTCTCTCCCCACTGGTGTGGTAACTGATCTCGACTGCTTCCGCGTCGGAGACGAACTCGAGCCGAACGCCGGCCGGGAGTTGGGCGGTGGCCCACGTGTCGATGGGCAGCCGGAAGCAATCGGCCGGGTCGGCCCGGGGATAGGTGACGCCGGCGCCCTTCGGCCAGGCACAGCCCCTTACGAAGGCTGCGACCATCTAGTCGGCCATCGGGTAGGGGAACTTGGCGCTTACTCCGCCGTCGACCACGAGCGTCTGCCCGGTCACGTAGGCGGCCAGATCCGACATCAAGAACAGAAGGGCGGACGCGATGTCGGCGGGAAGGGCGACCCGTCGGAGGGGAGCGTTGTCGCTGCCGCGTTGCCTGCCTTCCTCGCCCAGGAGGGCAGACACCCGGGGGGTCCAGACCGCTCCGGGCGCGACCGCGTTCACGCGGATGCCGGCCGGACCCAGCTCGATGGCGGCCGAACGGACGAGAGACATCAGCCCCGCTTTGGCGGCACCGTAGGCGGCATGGCGGGGCGCGCCCGTGATCCCTGAAACCGAAGCCACGAAGGCCATGGCGCCGCCCCCCGTCGAGGCCATGGCTCGGCCACCCAGCTGGACGGCGAGGTAGGCATGACGCAGCACGATGTCGTGGTGCCAGTTCCATTCCTCGTCGGTCAGCTCGGTCAACTGCGCATACCGCGCCATGCCGATTATGTCGACCAGGCCGTCGATGCGCCCCAACTCCCTTGCCGCGTCAGCAAACAACCGCTCGGCGCCCGCCCGGGTGGTGGCATCCCCGACGCCGGCATCGCCACCGACTTCTCTTGCGATGTCGTGGGCCAGGCCCTCGTCGAGATCGATGCAGAACAGTCGAGCGCCGGACTGGGCGAGGGCGTGTGAGGCCTGGCGCCCGATACCCTGACCGGCACCGATCACCACGATGCACTTATCGTCCAGCCGT
>Ga0306920_100013391_pt1 | contig 11175 bp, 9 predicted proteins | sample flu12Cox44000170_FD_204666 | JGI IMG/M metagenome (GOLD analysis project Ga0306920, IMG submission 204666) | Lab enrichment of tropical soil microbial communities from Luquillo Experimental Forest, Puerto Rico - flux4day.12C.oxic.44.000.170 (v2)... | ecosystem: Environmental > Terrestrial >...
GCGCCGAGAAAGCATTCGAGCCGATCATCGTAAAGGCGCACCCGCAGGCGATGGCCGATCAGGCGGGAGGGTACCGAATAGAACACCTTCTTGAGGGTGAACCCGCTGGTCGAGGTGACGGTGACGATCGTCTCCTCGTAATCCGTCGTCCGGTGCGCCGGCAATGCCTGCAGCGCCAGGCGCTCGAGATCGAGGCGCTTGCCGTTGCGAGCATTGCGCCGGCCGACGATCTCGTCGACGAAGCGGCGATAGGCTTCGAGCGTGTCGAAATCGCGCGAGCCGCGCAGCAACAGCGCGTCCTCGATCGCCCGCTTCAGATGGCCGTGCGGGCTTTCGATCGAGCCGTTCTCGTGCGCCAAACCCCGATTGTTGCGGGTCGGCTCCATACGGTAATGCGCGCACAGCGCCTCGTAGCGCCGGGTCTGATCCTGCCGTGTGTCGTCGTCGAGGTTGCGGAAGGCAGCCGACAGGCTGTCGCTGCGATGCTGCAACGGGGCCCAGCCGAGCGCCCACAGAGCATTCTGCAAACCCTCCGCCAGGGCCACGAAGCTCTCACCGCCGAGCACGACATGAGCATGTTCCCAGCCCGAGAAGGCCAGGCGGAAGTGATAGAGTCGGTGATCGAGCGGCATGCCGGCGAGGCTGATGCCGTGATCGCCCATGTCGGTGAAATCGGACAAGCCCAGCCGACCCGGCGAGGGCTCCTACCGGAAGATAACGTCCTGCTCGACCCCGTTCAGCGCCCGCCAGGCACGGATGCGCCGCTCCAGCGTGCGACGAACACCGCCGCCGATCTCGGGATGGCGGCGCCGGATCTCGTCGAAAATCGCCACCGGCCGCAGGCCTGGGGCGCTCTTCAGCAACGGCACGACCTCGCTGTCCCAAACCTCAGCCAGCGGATCGCGACGGCGGCGGCCACGCGGCGCTTTCTTTTGCGACGGCAGCCGCGGATCATGTTCGATACGATAAGCGGTGGCGGCGCTGAACCCGGCTTTGGCCGCGGCAACGGTCGGCGTCTCGGTTCGGCGGAAACTCATATACAGCCTCATCTGGCAGTCGGTGATGTGGCGGCCGGGCAAGCTGCGGTTCCTCATCGGCGTGAAGAACCCGCTTCCTATCGACCGACCGCGACCGCCAGAAAACACGGCCCCTTACGGAGCCGCGCCGGTCGCCAGATTCGCAACTCCGGTCGGGCTACGCCCTCCTTGCGTCACGCATCCGGCGACACTCTCTCATCCTGATTGACGCGCGTTTCTCATCCTGTTTGCCGCGCAGCAGGGGCCAGCCTGCTGGCGATGATCCTCTATGCCAAGTACGGCCATCATCAGCCGCTCAACCGCCAGAGCGAAAGCTTTGCCCGGGAGGGCATCGATCTCGACGTCTCGACGATGGCCGATTGGGTCGGCGCCTGCACGGCGAATCTGGCCCCGCTCGTCACACTGATCCGGCTCCATGTGCTGGGCGCTGCCCGGCTGCATGGGGACGACACCACCGTGCCGGTTCTGGCCAAGGGCAAAACCGTGACCGGTCGGGTGTGGACCTACGTCCGCGATGATCGGCCATTTGCCGGACCGGCTCCCCCCGCCGCGATGTTTTTCTATTCCCGCAACCGGGACGGCGAGCACCCGAGGAAGCATCTGGCTGGCTATACCGGAATTCTTCAGGCCGACGCCTATGGCGGGTTCAGTGGTCTTTACGATCCCAAGCGCAGTCCCGGCCCGATCACCGAGGCAGCCTGCTGGAGCCACGGACGGCGGAAGTTCTTTGTCCTGGCCGATATCGCCAAGTCTGCTCCGGGCAGGGAACAACGGGCACCACTCGCCCTCGCGGCGGTGCGCCGGATCGACGCGATCTTCGCGATCGAAGGCGAGATCAACCAACTGCCGGCGGACCAGCGTTTGGCGGTGCGCACGACCCACATTGCGCCGCTCGTCGCCGAGCTCGAAAGCTGGATGCGCCGCGAGCGGGCCCGGCTGTCCCGCCATGCCGATGTCGCCAAGGCCATGGACTACATGCTAAAGCGCTGGGCCGCCTTCACCCGCTTCCTCAGCGACGGCCGCATCTGCCTGACCAATAACGCCGCCGAGCGCGCGCTCCGCGGCATTGCGATTGGGCGCAAGAACTGGCTCTTCGCCGGCTCCGATCGCGGCGGCGAGCGGGCGGCGTCGATGTACACGCTGATCGCCAGCGCCAAGCTCAACAATGTTGATCCGCAGGCTTGGCTCGCCGATGTTCTGCGCCGCATTGCCGATCACCCTGCCCGCCGGCTCAACGAGCTGCTGCCCTGGAACTGGCACGCGCCGGCGATTGAGCACACCCTCGCCGCGTAAAATCCCCCCGCTGTTGTTCCTGCAGACGTTCCTGCAGATTACACGCCGTTAGCCTGCGGCCTCGGGCGGATGCTTACCCAGCACCTCGTATCCGCGGGGCAGCATCGCTCCGAAGCGGACGATGGCGGAACGGGTCGCGCGCGCGTTGCTCGGGCCGAACGCGAGCGCCGTGATCCGGACCATGATCACATCTGGCGGCGTTTGGTTCCCCTGAGATGCCAGCTGACCGGCCAGCCTGACCTCTGCGATCGCGGCCGCGACCACCGGGTCGGCGGTGGCCGCGCTCGGGGCGGGCGGACCGAACAACGTCAGATGAGGGCGGATCGCCGCGAGCATCACCGGGGTCATACCCAGCACACGGCCAAGCTCGTCAATCGTCTCTAGCGGTCCGCCGGGCAATCCGTAATCGAGCCCCGCCGCATGGTACTCCGCGAGGCGCGCGTCTTGCGACCTGGTGACAGGCGCGGAGCCCACCCATTCACCGATCGCAATTGCCAGGCGTCGTGCGTTCTCGGGATCGCTCCCGGTGACGCGCAGGAGCGCTTCGAGAAGTACAGGCGACGCGGTGTTCGGATTGATCCACCCAGCCTCGTCCTCGAGCTGCACCGTGACCCGGCTATCGCCGATTACGAGCTCGTGGGCCGTCCCGTCGATCGCCCAGCGCTGGTCCGCTTGTGGATCTGTCAGGTTAAAGATAGCCTCGAAAATCGCTCCTTCGGCGGCCGCCTCCGCCATCGCATTGACGACGAGATTGCTGGCAATCCGGATCTCGGTCCGCCCGCTCGCCGTAATGTGGAGGACGATGAAGGCGATCAGCACGAGCGTCCACAGGACGATGATGAGTGCGAACCCGCCGCTCCGGCTCCAAGCCGCAGATGGTGATCCCCGCACCGGCCTAATCGCCTCAGCGGCTTGCAAAACGCGACGCAGCATCTGGGCCGAGCCCTCCCGAGCTCCGAGGAAAAGCAGCGACACTGGAGTCCACTTCGTATAGGGCGGGGCGTCCCGAGGTCGTCACAGCTGTCGCTGCGCTCAAATGGGCTAGTCAGGGCGCAGGGTGCGGGTGCCCCACGAATACAACGTAAGTTGTATTATACGCGAATTATTCGTCCGAATTTTGGATAGCAAGCTAATTTATCGGCACACGACGTCAAGTAACGGTAACTTCCCACAGGATACAATCTCTAATAAACGTCCACATCGGGGCGCACTCGTTTAGCTCCGATTTGACGACTGGTCGGACGCGGCGCAGACGCATCGCGTGCTATGGGGATCGCTGTCCGTAGATTGCAACCAACGCCATTGGGAAGACAAAATATGACTCGACGCAGCTCCTTCGCACTGGTTTCGCGGATTATCTTGCTGCCGCTTACATTGCTGATCAGCGGCAATCAGTGCCTGGCACAATCGCTGAGCCTCTTCCCCAATACCGTGCCGGCTCAGCCGGCCGTTTCGTCGACCAGCGCCATAACTCTCGGCGTGAAGTTCTGGAGCTCGCAAACCGGGACGATCTCGGCCATCCAGTTCTATCGCGGCGCGACAAGCCCGCAAGGCTACGTCGCCCGCCTCTATTCGGCCGGCGGCACGCTGCTGGGTTCGGCGACGATGGCGCAAGAATCCGGACCAGTTCCGGGATGGCAGAAGGCGGTCTTCGCCTCCCCGATACCAATCGCGGCGAACACCACCTATGTCGCAGCCTATTACGCGCCAACCGGCGAATATGCGGTCACCCACTATGGTCTGAGCCAGGCGGTGTCGAACGGACCGCTGACTGCTGCCGCGGCCTCGGCCGTCGGTGGAAACGGCGTTTACAAATATTACGAACGCTTTCCGACCCGTGATTATGAGAACACCAACTATTTTGTCGATGTCGCGTTCGTTGCAACCACAACATATTTGAGCATAACCAGCAACCCGCCCAATCCAACGATCCCAAGCACGACCCCCCTGGGTAGCGTGGTCGCCAAGCTCACCGCCGCATGGAGCGACGGAGCGCCGTTCACCGGAAAGCTGTCGTTCGGTCCGCCCAATTACTCCGCCGGCGGCGTCTATGCGTTGGACAGCAGCAACAATCTGATCATCAGCCCTCTTGGGCCAGGCGTCGGCGCCGCCGGCGGTACGACCGAGAACGTCACGATCCTTGGGACACAGTGAGGCTAGGAACATGCGCCGCACCTTCTGGATTCTGTTGCCGCTTTTCGCCTCGCTTCTGGCTCCCACGGGCGCCTGGGAAGCGAGCGTTTCGCAGAACATCTCGATCACGATTACCGCCGCCGCCACTCAACCGATCAGCTTCACTCCGGAGAGTCTTACCTTTGCCTCTCAAGCCGTCGGGACGACGAGCCCTCCGCAGACGGTCACGATAACTAACGTCAGCGGCGCTCCGCTGCCGATCTACAGTATTTCCACCGACACCGTCGGCAACAATTTGGGAGATTTCGTTCAAACGAACAGCTGCACAAGCCCGATGCCGGTAGGCGGGACGTGCCCTGTCTCCATAACGTTTACGCCGACGGCGACTGGGACGCGCAGCACCCAGCTCCTGTTCCAGTCCGTGAACGGCGGTCCTATGTGGACGATGCCGATCACCGGCACTGGCACGTCAAACCTGGCGGCGGCATTCTATGTCGCTACCAATGGCAGCGACAGCAATCCCGGCACGCTGGCGGCGCCTTTCGCCACGCTGGGCAAGTGTCAGACAACGATCCAGAACAGCAACATAATCAAGACTTGTTACATTCGAGCCGGCACATATCAGCTGTCGGGAAGCGGCATTACATTGACCTCTTCCGACAATGGCGAGCGATGGTCGTACTATCCCCCGGATGGATTGAACACTGCGACGATTCAGTATGCAAGTTCGGTTGGTAGTTGTGGCGGGGAATATTTTAATATGTTCTACATAAACGGCGCATCGAATATCGTAATGGATGGTCTTAACCTTGATGGTGGCGTGTGTGGCGGATCGAACGGGGTATTGGGTATTGGCGGGCAGGTCACTTCGGCAATTTTGATAGACAATAGTTCGAATACTATACATATTGAGCGTAATCATTTTACGCATATGTTTGCGCAGCAAAATACCTCAATCCGAGTGAATAATAGTAGCTTTATATACGTTCAAAAGAACCAATTTGGGCCACCTCCAGGGCAGGGACTAACCCAATGTCCCACTCCAGGCCAGTGCGAATGGGAGCCAATTGCCGGCGTAAATACTACGACACAATCTAATGTTTATATAACCGATAATACTCTCGCCGGGTATACTAGGTTCGGCATCGAATGGTGTTGTGATTCTGGTTTGATCGAGAATTTCCATGTTGATCGGAATACTATAGAGATTACTTATCCTACTGTGCTTGGTGACAATAATAGATGGTCGTGGGGAATATCCGTTACGGTATGCAACCCGCCCGCCATTTGCCGCACTAATAGCACTATATGGGGTAACACGGTCACCGCAGTGTATGCTGGCGCTCCAACCTCTGGAACGACTACTATCGAACTTGGATCGCCCAATATGACAGTGCAGCAAAACGTCGCCACCAACATGAACTCTTTTTTATCGACAAATTTAGATGGGGCTTGCACATCTGCGATAGAGAACAACACTGCGTCCAATTTTACATTTAGCTTCAGCGGCGATCCTACCTGGGATCAATCGGCTTGGTTTGGTGTGAACACATTCAACGGAACTCAATACACGGGGCTCAACGCTCCGGGTAGCACCATAACCGCGTCCTGCTCCGTCAAACCGACTGTGTACACCCCGAGCCCTCCGTTTGCGCCGTTCTGAGATCTAATCATAAGATCGGTAACGCCGCTGGCGGAGCGGCGTCACCACCGCATGACCCTCACCGTGCATTTGCCTCTACTTTAGGGGCGGCAGCTGATCGATTATGCGTGCGTGTGGAGCGGTACGACCGTACGAAAATGTCGCGCCAGTATCTCAAGATTTTGCAGCGCTCACGTATAGCGGCGCGCCGCTGCTTGCGGCCGGCGCAATTCAACTGTGCGAAGAAGCCACCAAAGCTCGACAAGCATGGTCGTCACGGAGCCTGCAAGCAGGCCCAGAATGGCACCGAGGAGGCCCCAGATTGCGATGGCGGCGACACCAAAAGAGCATGTGACCGCGGCGGAGATCATATTGGCCCAAAGCACACGGTCCGGTCGTTCATACGCCTGCAGAGCCGACCCCAGCACCATGACTGCCGCCGTTGGCAGTGCCAGGAGCCCGATAAGCCAAGCAAATTCCGCGTATTGCGTGTATCGTCCGCGATAGAGGGCCTCGATCAGCTGCCGGCCGAACAGACCGACGAGAAGAGCGTAAAGGGATGCCCCCGCCACCAGGACTAACAAAGCAATCCACACAAGCGACGCGCCCTGCTCGCGTTGCCGCACGCGACAGAAGGCCGGGACAAGCAAAAATGCGAACGAACCAGTCAGCTGAAGTGCCGGCATCACTAGATTCCAAAGTGCGTTCAGAGCGCCATTGGCATCCAACCCCACCAATAACGGTACGACAATGTAGTAAAGAGGTCCCGAGGCCGCCGATACAATTCCGGTCACAACCGCCCAGCGCCCATAACGCCAATGTGCGGTTGTGACCTGGCGCACGAAGTCGCCTCGCCACAACGACAGTGGCTCGAAACGGCGCCCAGCAATGAAACCACCGATTGCTAAGATGCTTGCACTGGCCGCGGCAAGCGGCGCGGTAACGGACGATAATGCGTTCGAGCGATAGAGCGCGTAAATAATTACAAGCATTCCCATCATGTAGATGGCGCTCCCTCCCACAGCGAGCCGCGGGGCCGACTCAACATAGAAGGTGCGCCGAAACAGCCACAGCAACAGGATCACAGGACTTGCGAGCGCGTACCCAAGCATGCTCGCGCCGGATATTTTCGATCCCCAGCACATCAAGGCGAGTCCGGCGGAGGCAAGCACGGCTGCAATTACAGCCGAGACGCACCAATGAGCGACCACAAGGACCGTGAGGTAAGAGGAAAGCCGATTGCGAAACCGACCGGACCCGAATACCATCAACGGTTCTGTTAGCAGTCCGGTGTGAACGGTTGCTAAAATCCAGAAGACGCCGCTGGCAGCCATGTAGCCGCCAAATTCCGCCCGAGTGAACCAGCGCGCCAGGGCAAGATTGGCCGCAAAGTTTGCAAGCCCGAATAAGGCTTGGTCGATGGCCGCCCACGAAGCCCGGCCGATTGCGCGGCGTAACCACGCAACCCACACGCGTGTGCCAGCACCGTCGGTTGAAACTTCTCTCGGAGCTATTTGATCGCGATCGTGCATCTAATCCGACATTCCTCGGATTCCCGATGGTTTGAGGCCACGATCGCCCCTTCCGGCGTCTTCGGCAAAGGTAAATCGCGAGTAGCGTGCGCGGCTGGCAGTCGAAGCAGCCAGCAGGCCGCGTCCAGGCGCGGAAACACGCTGATTTGCCCACATCAAGGCGCACCTCTTCCGTCGTTTGCCCGTCGTATCCGCTTTCCGCACCTTCACGCTGGCGCGGGCGGCGCCCGCAGCCGGGCAATCAGAGACAGGATGTCCGCGAACATCTGTCGCGATACCGCGATCTCGGCCAGTTGGAAGGTGACGTAGCGGCCGTGGCTGACGACCTGCGCGCCGATCTTGATCAGCTTCTCGCGCAGGCTGGTCAGCGACCACGGCTCCGCCGCCTTCGGCATCGCCAGCGTCCGCATGAAATTACCGAGGTTGTGGGCGAGGGCGTGAAGCTGAAGGCGCACGGCGTTGGCGGCGAAGGTACGGCATGACAGCCGGGTCCACTTGATCGCGCCCTTGCCTTCTTTAATCCACTGCTCCGCCGTACCGCGCTGGTTGTAGAAGGTGACGACGCGCTCAGCTGGCCGCGCCAGATTGGTGACGATGAAGCCGACACGCGCGTAAAGCTCGCCCGGATGCCACTCGACCTTGGACACCACCCGGCGGCTTTTCCTCCAGCTCTGCGCCTGATAGCCAAAGCTGGCGAAGTAGCGGCGCACCTCCTGCGGCGGTCGCCCGACCGGGCGCTTGAGGAGGTATCCGATCCTGTCCTGCAAGACGCGATTGGCCGGGACCCGGATCGTGTAGCCGATGCCCTCGCCTTCGAGGAACTCGTAAATCTCAGGGTTGGCGAAAGCCGCGTCGCCACGGAAATAGAGCCGCTTCAGGGTGCTCCGGTAGCGGGCGACCACCGGCTCCAGCGCCGCACGCCAGCCCTCGGCGCTGTGCACGTTGCCCGGCCGTAAAGCGCACAGCTCGACATCGCCGAGCTGGTTGAACACGAACAGCGGGTGGTAGCAGGTGCAACCGAAATGGCCGTTGTAGGCACTGCCTTCCTGCTCCCCATAGGTCGGGCTTTCGCTCGAATCCATGTCGAGCACGATGATCCTCGGCGGTCGCCGCTGGTGCACCTTGTCGATCCACTCGGCGGGCAGATTGGCGAGAGCGGCGAGGTTCTCGGGCCGGCTGAGCCACTTCGTGTCGAAGCGGCCCATTTGGCTGGCCGAAGCAGCAGAGCCGATGATCGCCCGGTCGCCGACCACCCAGCGCATCGCCGGGTCCCGGCACAGCCGATCGGCGTCGTTCACATCCTCGTAGCCGCCAAGCCGGCCGAAGACCGATTGCCGCAGCAAGCCGACCAGTCGGTGGCGGCCGTTCTTGCCCGTGCGCGCATCGGCGAGCATGTCGCCGCCGGTGTCGGTCAAACCTACCGCGTCATCCAACTCGCGATAGGGTAGCAACCCGGCATCGGAAGTGATCGCGGAACCGCGAAATTGCAGCACCAGACGCCGGTCGAAATCGAGCCTCAGCGCACCCCTATCCGCCTCACCCGTCGGGTCCCCCATCGCTGCTCCGATCGAACCTCGATAAGATGCTGAATTCTTATCGTAAATCCTTTCCCGATGCGCTCAAAAACCTCGCCCTATCCGGCGAATGCGGCTAATGTGTGAACTCTGCTCCTCCGAAGGGGGTGCATCTATCTCGGGTTTGCTCCTCCCCTAAGGTCACCTTGAGTAACATGGACGTCGGCCAGACCCGGCGCATCGCTCCCACGAACAGTTCCTTGAGGTCGCCGTGTGAACCCGCTATGCATGGATGAGAGGGGATTGTTGCAAGAATTTCTGCCGCATCTCACTCCAAACATGCTGAAAAAAAAATCAACTGACCTTGGGTGCGTGCATGAATCAACTTTACGCGGGTCTCAAGTATCTGTTTACACACCCGGCGTTCCGAGAAAATCCCGTGGCACTGTCGGCCCGCTTGGCTCTGTGGCTTCTGTATTGCGCCGCGAGGCACTCTCCCCGTTTCAAGCTTACCGACGAGGTTTGGTTCGAGGTAGATCCCGTCTTGCGTCACAGCGGGGCGTCCTCGGCATTCGTCCTGCGCCGCTGGGCAGAACCTGAATTACGGTATCTCGATAAGCTGCTGACCAATGGTGGCGGTTTTATCGATTGCGGGGCTAATATTGGGATCTATACCGTGCGCGCGGCAGCTATTGTCGGGCGCCAAGGTAAGGTGATTGCGGTGGAGCCGGGCGCCGTATCGTTCAGCAGACTGCGCACGAACATTGGATTGAATGGGTTTTCTCAGGTGATCCTTGTCAACGAGGCGATTTCAGACACTGCGGCGACGGCCCGTCTTTATCATGCCGATGGCGGGCCCGCATCATTTTCGCTTGTACCAAAAGCAGGTACCGACTTCGAAGAGGTACAGACGACAACTATCGACCGACTCGTGGAGGAATACAATCTTGAAGCCCTCGATTGCATCAAACTTGATGTAGAAGGCTTCGAGATTCCCGCGCTGAAGGGGGCAGGAGAGACAATAGCGCGGTTCAAGCCAGCCATTATTGTCGAGCGAACAAGCCTAGGAGCAAAGCGGCTCGCCGCGAGCGAAGGCATTGCAGATATCCTTCTTACTTTCGGTTACCTTCTCTACCAATACGCTGCTGATTTCAACTTTCAGGCAAAGTACGAGATTCCAAATCTCGTGGCCATACATCCTGCCAGTAACAAGGTCCTGCCATCTATTCTGCGGGCCTGGAACCCGGTCTCAATTAAAAGCGGTGGACCCGGGTCTCGGGACCATGGGGATGGGTTCCTAAGGTGAAGGCCGCTCCTGTTCCTCGTCAGATTTAAATCACCGCTTGCTGTTGTTGGCCCTGTGGAGTTGTGGGCGACGCGTCAGCGTCGCCCAAGCGCAGCGGCAAATCCACAGGGCTCACCCCGGCCGCCCACACCGCCGCTGGAGTTTGGTAACCCAGGGCTTGGTGCGGCCGGCCGTCGTTGTAAAAGCGGATCCACTGGCCAATGCCGATGCGCGCCTCAAGCGCGTTGACATAGACCCTCAGATGGACCTCTTCGTACTTCAAGCTGCGCCACAACCGCTCGACGAAGACGTTATCCAACCAGCGCCCGCGCCCGTCCATGCTGATCGATACCCCGACGTTTTCCAGCCGCTCGGTAAAGGCGGCGCTGGTGAATTGCGCCCCCTGATCGGTGTTGAAGATCTCCGGCCGGCCCTTTTGCAGCGCGTCGTCGAGAGCATCCAGGCAGAACGAGGTGTCCATCGTGTTCGACAAACGCCAGGCCAGGACGTACCGGCTGTGCCAGTCCATCACGGCGACCAGATAGAGAAATCCGCGGGTCATCGGGATGTAGGTGATGTCGGCGGTCCATACCTGGTTCGGCCGGCCGATGGTGCGGATTCCGGTGATTGTGATCAGCCATTCCGGCCGAAGGTGATCACTGATTCCGGTGATCGTGATCACGCTGTGACGCGGCCGACAGGGTCGGCGTGAGGGTAGCGGCGATCTGCGTCGCCGACA
>Ga0306920_100013392_pt1 | contig 11174 bp, 3 predicted proteins | sample flu12Cox44000170_FD_204666 | JGI IMG/M metagenome (GOLD analysis project Ga0306920, IMG submission 204666) | Lab enrichment of tropical soil microbial communities from Luquillo Experimental Forest, Puerto Rico - flux4day.12C.oxic.44.000.170 (v2)... | ecosystem: Environmental > Terrestrial >...
TTCCACGGGCAGATGGGCATGTTCGTGCGCGCGCTCGCCTATATGATGAGTCACGGGGCCGACGGACTGCGCCAGGTAGCCGAGGACGCGGTACTCAATGCCAATTACCTGCGCGTTCGACTCGAGACCGATCTCAGCCTTTCGTTTCCGGGTCTCTGCATGCACGAAGTGCTGTTCGACGACCGCTTTTTGAAGGAAACCGGCATCACCACGCTCGACTTCGCCAAGGCGATGATCGACGAGGGATATCATCCGATGACGATGTATTTCCCGCTGGTTGTCCGTGGAGCGTTGCTGATCGAGCCCACCGAAACCGAGAGCAAGGCCTCGCTCGACCAGTTCGCCAGCGTGCTGAAGGCCCTCGCCGACAAAGCCCGCTCTGGCGACGCGGCGCCTTTTCGCGCAGCGCCACGCTGGACGCCGCGCCGCCGCTTGGATGAGACCGCCGCGGCGCGTAAACCGGTGCTACGCTGGGGACCGGAGCCGGTAGACCAGTCGGCCGAGGAGTAGCCGCAACACGCCTCATCGCAGACCCGGGGGAGTCGCGAGGGAATGCCGTCCGACCGAATTCATTTGAGCGTCGCCGAGGCGCGTGAACATGCCGAGCGCGCGATGCGCGGCATCGGCTATGACGCCGAGGAAGCCTGCATTATTGCGGATCATGCGATCGACGCGGCGCTGTGCGGCTACGAGTATTCGGGCTGGCGAAGCTTCTTAACATCCCTGAGCACAGGCGCTTCAAGGCGCCGCGCCGGCCAATGCGGGTGCTGCGCGAGACCGAGGTATCGGCACTCTATGACGGCGGCAACAACGTGGGCATGCTGGCGACGCATCACGCCGCCCGAGCGGCGATCGCAAAGGCAACATCACGCGGATTCGCTATCGTCGGGGTCACCAACAGCTGGATGAGCGGTCGCAGCGCGTACTACGTCGAGATGATCGCCAACGCCAACCTGATCGGGATCCACACGGCGGGCTCCACGCGTACCGTCGCCCCGCCTGGCGGCACGCGCCCGGCGCTCGGTACCAACCCGATCGCCTTCGGCCTGCCATCGTCTCGCGGGCCGATTGTCTTCGATATGGGAACTTCGGCGTTTATGGGCACCGATTTGATGTATCGCGAGCGAATCGGGCAGTTGCTGCCGGAGGGGGTGGCAATCGATTCCGAGGGCCAACCGACACGCGATCCCACCCTGGCAAGAGCTGGAGCCCTGCTACCGTTCGGCGGCTATAAGAGTTTTGGGCTGGCCCTTATCGTGCAAGCTTTCGGGTTGCTCGCCAGCTCGGCGTTCGACCCTGATCAGGACGACGGGTACTTGTTCGTGGTGTTCAAGCCTGATCTTCTCGGTGACCTCGACGACTTCAAGCTGCGGCTTGGCGAGCTTATCGAGCGGATCAAGGCCACCCCGCGGCAGCCTGAGGTGCCCGAGATTCGCATTCCCGGGGAGCGCGCGTTCCATAGCCGGGAGAGGGCGTTGCGCGAGGGGATCGAAATCGATCGATTGGTCTACGAGGCGCTCGCCACGCTCCACGCATGATCCCTTAGAGTGGAATAACCCTGGCCCATTTGAGTCAGAATTAGGCTGAGTGTGCCACATTCTTGTCACGACCGTTTGGGCCTTGCGGCCGCGGCGGCGAGGCCAGCCTTGCCCCAATTCGTCCGATCGCTCCGCAAGCCCCCTTTCCGCCGCTCAAAGAAACTCGCCCCCCGCGACAACAAGGGATCACGGCAAACCTAGCAATTGGCTCTTCTTGTGTGTAATGAACTTAATGTGGCGCTGCCACTCGTCGCCGATCTTGCCCCCACGGACCCTGAATAAGCTCTAGCGGTATGAGTGACGGATCGATCGCGATCGTCGGAGCGTCCTGCCGGTTTCCCGGGGCAGAAGATCTGGAAGGATTCTGGCAGTTGCTCGCTTCCGGGGGGGACGCGGTCTCCGAGGTCGATCCGCAGCGCTGGTCGAGAAAATTTTTTTATCATCCGGACCGAAGCGAGCCGGGCAAGAGCTACAGCTGGGCGGCCGGACTGATCAGCGACATCGATCTCTTCGAGCCGTCTTTTTTCGGCATCTCCCCGCGCGAGGCGGCCCAAATGGATCCACAGCAGCGGCTGCTGCTGGAATTAACCTGGCATGCATTCGAGGATGCCGGCATTCCGACGAGCAAAATAGCCGGAAGTACCACCGGAGTCTACATTGGTGGATCGACGACCGATTATTCTGATTTAAGGCTTGGAGATCCAGCGAGCACCGATTCATACTTCATGACCGGCAACACGTTGAGTGTGTTCGCCAACCGCATTTCTTATGTATTTGATCTCCGTGGACCGAGCCTAACGATCGACACAGCCTGCTCGTCTTCGCTCGTCGCCTTGCATCACGCCTGCGAGGCAATCCGCAGCAAGCGCGTCGCGACCGCAATCGTTGGCGGTATCAACCTGCTGCTCGCGCCCTACCCGTATCTCGGATTTTGCTCCGCCTCGATGCTTTCGCGGCGCGGGCGGTGTTTTGCCTTCGACGAACGCGCCGATGGCTACGTCCGCGGCGAGGGGGGCGGCGTGGTAATTCTCAGACCCCTTGAGGATGCGCTCGCCGATAGAGATGCGGTCCGCGCCGTGATCCTCGGCACCGGGGTCAATTCCGACGGCCGTACGATCGGATTGTCATTGCCGAGCGAGGCGGCACAGGCATCCCTGCTGCGCTCGGTCTATGCGCGCGCAGGTGTTGCTCCGCAACAACTCACGTTCTTCGAAATGCACGGCACCGGCACGCCGGCCGGAGATCCAATTGAAGCGGCCGCCGTCGGGCATTCTCTCGGCCAGAGCCGATCCGATCCGCTCCCGATCGGCTCGGTAAAGACCAATATCGGTCACCTGGAACCGGCATCAGGCATGGCCGGGTTGCTGAAAGCGGCGCTCGCGCTCGACCGCGGTATCGTGCCGCCGACATTGCACTGCGAAGCGCCGAACCCCAACATCGCGTTCGACAAATTCAACCTTAGACTGGTACGTGATGCGGAGCCGATCAGCGCGGCGCGTGAGCGGCGGTACGCGGGGGTCAATTCCTTTGGTTTCGGCGGGACAAACGCCCATGTCGTGCTTGCCGCCTCGCCGTCCCGGGACAAAGCGTCGCCGCTGCCAGAAACCATGCCTCCTCTGGTCATTTCGGCGCGCACCGAAGCGTCGCTTCGCGAACTCGTCCGAAGCTGGTGCAGCACGCTCGCCAGGACACCCAGCGAGCAAGCAGCTGTGTTGGCGCGAGCTGCCGCCCGTAAACGCGACCACCATGCCCACCGGCTTGTCGCGTTAGGGAAGGATCCGGGGACGACCGCTGGAATGCTTGCCGACTTTCTCGATGGCGTCCCGGCACTGGGCGTGATCGCGGAGACGGGGGTTCGGGAGGACAAGCTCGCGTTCGTGTTCTCGGGCAACGGCGCGCAATTCCCGGGAATGGGACGCGATGCGTTGCGTACCAACACGGTCTTTCGCAGTGCCGTCGAGGAAGTCGATGGGCTGCTCCGGCCGGAGCTCGGCTGGTCTATTACCGAACTTCTCGAGAGCGGGGTCGGCAGCGACATGCTGGCGCGCGCCGACGTCGCGCAACCGCTTTTGTTTGCCGTCCAGGTCGGCATCGTTCGGGCGCTGGGAGCCATCGGTATCCGCGCCGCCGCTCATTTCGGGCACAGTGTCGGGGAGATCGCCGCAGCCTGGGGCTCGGGCGCCCTCTCGCTTGCCGATGCAGGGCGCGTGGTCATCGCGCGCAGCCGTCATCAGCAGCAAACCCAGGGTGCGGGCCGGATGGCGGCGGTCGCACTCACGCATGATGCTGCTCGTGCCATTCTCGCTGAATTGGACAGCTCGGCCGAGATCGCCGCATTCAACGCTGCCCGCTCGGTGACGATTTCGGGTTCAATCGAGGAACTCCAACGCCTGGAAGCCGAGTTTCAGCGCCGCGACATTGGGTTCCGCTCTCTCGATTTGGATTTCGCCTTCCACTCGCGAGCAATGGACGCCTTCCGCGAAGACCTCATGGCGGATCTTGCCGGCCTTGCCTCGCGCCCGCCTGAGGCACGGCTGGTATCGACGGTAACCGGCCAGATGGTCCAAACCGAAGCGCTCGATGCCGAATATTGGTGGCGCAATGTGCGCTATCCGGTGCGCTTCACCGACGCGGTCGCCGAACTTATCGGTGAAGGGCATCGCATCTTTCTCGAGGTCGGCCCACGGGCCATTCTTCAATCCTACCTCACGGGCGGTCTGCGTTCCGCCGAGGTGCAAGGGCGCGTGCTGGCGAGTCTCTCGCGCGCGCAAGATGACGACGATCCGTTCCCCGCGATTGCGGCACACTGCCATGCGGCCGGACACGACTGGACGTCATCGGCATCGTTCGACGGCCCCTCTGACCCTCGCGGGCTTCCGCTCTACCCCTGGAACCGGGAGAGGTTCTGGTTCGCCGTAACGACTGAGGCTGCCGATCTCGTCAATCCGCCTTTTGATCACCCGCTTCTCGGGTTCCGCCAGCGCGGTGCGACGGCAAGTTGGCTCAATCATCTCGACGAGCAGGTGCTGCCCTGGATCGCCGATCATGCTGTCGAAGGAGTGGCGGTGTTGCCGGCGGCGGCAGTTTTGGAAATGGCGCTCGCCGCCGCGCGATGGCGATGGCCGGATGCGCCGGCGCTCGAGGTTTTTGATGTCGAACTGCGCCGCCCGATGCCGTTCGACAAGGGTCGGATGCGTGAGCTGCGCACGGTGCTCCAATCCGATGAAGGGGATTGGGAGCTTTTAGGCCGTTCGCGATTGTCGAGTGAGCCGCTGGCCGTCTATGCGGTCGCGCGCGTCTGCGCTGCAACGGATTCCCGCGCAATCATTTCCTCGGCCGGCAGCGCGTCGGCCCTGCGCCGGATCGAAAGCGAGAGCCTTTATCGTCAAGCACACCTTGCCGGACTCGATTACGGCTGCCGTTTCAAGACCGTGACGCATGTTGAAATCGCCGGCCCGCACAGCGCCATTGCCTACCTCGATCCCTCGCCCGTCTGTGAAGATCTCGACTCTTATCTGCTTCACCCCGCATTACTCGATGGCGCGCTGCAAGGGCTTTTCGGGCTGTTGGCCGATCGTCAGCATCACATGCAGGGTGTCGGGTTCCTACCGTGGCGCTTTGGACGCGTTCGGCTTTCGGCACCGTTTGGGCGGGTTCCCCGTCACGCCCGGCTACGGCTCACCCGCATCGGGGTTCGATCGATATCAGCCGATATTATCCTCAGCGACGATGTAGGGGACATCGTCGCAGAGCTCGCCGATTGCTGGTTTCGCCGCGTCGAACTGACCCGGCGACGCCCGATCGACGAACGCACGCTCCGAGTCGATCTTGTACCGGCCCCGCTTTCTGAGCCCGGGCCGCCGCGCAAGCTGGCCGATTTCCCCGCCGCTCTGTCCCGGCTTGCTGCCGCCCACCAGCCGAGCCTTGTACGAGAAGAACAGGCGCTGCTGCTCGACGCCTTAATCGGCTCGGTCGCATTCCGATCGTTAGGAAAGCTCGTTGAGCATGGACGGCTTTTTGCCGTTAGCGAGCTCACTAAGTCGGGTCAAATCGCATCCGACTCGGTTGGAATCGTCGAATGCTTGCTACGGTTGCTCAAACGGTTCGGCGCCGCTACCGAGACCGAATTGGGATGGCGGCTCGAGCCCTCGCACGATCTGCCCCAGGTGTCGGAAGTCTGGCGGCTGCTCCTCTCCGAAGCGCCTGACCTGGTGGCGGAACTCGCTCTTATCGCCACCGCGGTGGAGGACTTACCCAAAATTTTTGCAGACGGCATCAGGCAGCCAGACATTCAGCTTTCGCCGATGGCCGAGCAGTTGCTTCAGGGTTCACCGGCGATCGCTCCCGGAATCGAATTGCTGTGCGACGCGTTGGCGGAGTTGGCGGCGGAATGGCCTAAGGCGCAGCCGATGCGGATTCTCGAGATCGGCGCGAGTGGTGGTGGAGCGACCCGCCGGATCCTCGACCGCTTGGCGCGATCCGGGGTCGCGCTCGCCTACGTGGCGGCGAGCACCGATTCCGAACAGGCGGCTCGGCTCTCCTCGCTAGCTAAATCTTTTGTCGGGGCCTCCGCGTGCCGCTGGTCGCCGGACGACGGGAATGACAGTCTGAATGGCGCAGTCTTCGACGGCATCTTGGCGATGAATACCTGCGCGCGGTTGCGGCTCGATTCGGCCTCCCTCGCCGGCCTGCGGGATCTGCTTGTCCCTGGCGGATTTTTCGTTGCCGTGGAAGCCGAGCCCAACGCCCTCTGGGACGTTGTCTTCGGCCAGAGTGCAAGCTGGTGGCAGCCAGCATCGTGGGCACACCATTCATCGCCGTTGCGTTCAGCCGAGGAATGGCGGAGCGAACTCGCCATCGCGGGCTTCGAATCCACCGGCACGACGACGGCCGCCCCGGCCCCCTGGCCGAGTGCTGTACTCTGGGGCTGCGCGCCGCCGCGCGCGGAGCCCGTTCTCGGCGACCCAGCGGCGCCGCGCCCGATTACCCTCGTCTCCGGAGATGTTGCGTTCCGCACGGCCTTGCAAGATCGCCTGGCCGAGGTGGGCTACACCGTCACGCTCGCGCAATCGCTTGATCTCCACGCCGTAACCGCAGCTGAGGGCGTGCCGCGGTCGGACGACGAAATGCGGCAGATAGTCCTTTTCCTTGCAGAAGAGCCTGGTGACTGTGACCCGATCGAGCAGCTGTCGCAACAAATCGCGGCGCTGGCCCGGATCGCGACGATCGCGGTTGAGCGCCACGCCGCGCTTTGGGTGGTGACTTGCGACGCGCAGCAAGCCGGGCTCGCGCACCAAACTCCCGGTCCGGTGGGCGGTGCCCTGTGGGGCCTAGGGCGCGTGCTCGTCAACGAGATGCCGCGCCTTTCGGTTCGCCTGCTTGACCTTCCGGGCGTTGCCGCTCCGGGCGAGCGCGCGCAACTAGTCGCTGCCGAGTTGGCGGCCGCAACGGCCGAGAGCGAAGTCGTCTGGACATCGCAAGGTCGCCATGTTCCTCGCTTGCGCCGGGGCCTTCCAACGCGCTGGGCAATGGCCTCGGATACACTTAGCGTCGGGACGGCCCACACCGGGGGACTCGACGCGCTGGGTTGGGAGGTTCGGGTTCCCCAACCGGTCGAAGAGGGTCAGGTCGAAATTGAGGTGCACGCCTCCGGCCTCAACTTTCGGGACGTCATGTGGGCAATGGGGCTGCTGCCGGAAGAGGCCCTAAGTGACGGTTTTGCCGGACCAACATTGGGGCTCGAATGCGCGGGTATCGTCCGCTCTCTCGGCCCAGGGGTCGACGGCTTGGCTGTCGGCGACCGGGTCATGGCATTCGCCCCGGGGTCGTTGAGCACGAGCGTAGTGACGATCGCCGAGGCCGTCGCCCCGATCCCGCCGGAGACGAGCTTTGCCGAAGCCGCGACAATCCCGGTGACGTTTGTTACCGCGATTTACGCTCTGGGCCACCTGGCAAAGCTCGCCCCGGGAGAGCACGTCCTCATCCACACCGCTTCCGGAGGTGTGGGACTTGCCGCGATTCAATACGCCAAACAACGTGGCGCAGTGGTGACCGCGACAGCCGGATCGGAGGTGAAAAGAGCATTTCTGCGATTGGCCGGTGCCGATTGCGTCCTCGATTCGCGAGACCTCGCCTTTTGCGATGCCGTGCGCGAGTTCACCGAGGGGCAAGGGGTCGACATTGTGCTCAACTCGCTGAGCGGCGAGGCGATGGAGCGGAGCCTCGACGTACTCAAGCCGTTTGGTCGGTTCCTCGAACTCGGGAAGCGGGATTTTTATCTTAACCGACGGATTCACTTGCGCCCGCTCCGGCAAAACATCTCGTACTTCGCGATCGACATCGATCAACTGCCGGTTCGCCGGCCCGATCTCGCCCGCCGGCTGCTGACTGAGGTCTCCGCGGCGCTCTTCAATCGTGAAATCCGGCCGTTGGCGCACCGCGTATTCTCCTTCGGAGAGCTCGAAGACGCCTTTCGACTGATGCAGTCGTCCGGCCATATCGGCAAGCTCGTCCTCGTACCCGACGCCAATGCCGGCGTGTCCCTGCGCAAGGCGTCGGAGACCGTCTTGCGCCGCGACGGGACCTATCTGATCATCGGCGGGATCGAGGGGTTCGGGTATGAGTGCGCGCGTTGGGTGGTGGCGCATGGTGCCGGCTCGATCGCGCTCCTCGGCCGTCGAGGGTCGGCAACTCCCGGCTGCGAAGCAAGAGTTAAAGAACTCGAAGGTTCAGGCGCAGAGATTCGCGTGTATCAGGGGGACGTCGCCGATCGCAGGTCTCTGGCGACGGTCCTCGACGCCATCCGGGCAAATCAGTCGCCACTGCGCGGTGTTGTACACGCCGCATCGGTAATCGAAGACGGTCTTGTCGCCGATATCGACCTCGCCCGCATCGCTCCTATCATGGCCCCCAAGCTCGGCGGGGCGATCGCCCTCGACGCATTGACCCGCAACGATCCGATCGAACTTTTTCTGCTGTTCTCGTCGGCAACGACCCTAGTGGGGGCGCCCGGCCAGGGTGTCTATGTCGCCGCGAATATGGCTCTCGAAGCGCTCGCCCGCAGGCGGCAGGCCGAAGGCAGACCGGCGCTTGCCATCGCCTGGGGCCCGATCGAGGATGCCGGCCATCTGGCCGAGCGGCCCGCGGTTCTCGATTCACTCGCGCGTCGGCTCGGCGCCAGACCAATCCCTGCGGCACAGGCTCTCGCCGGACTCCCCGCAATGATCGCGAGTGGGTTGCCGACCGTCGCGTTTGCCGATGCGAACTGGTCCGAAGCTCGGCGATCTTTGCCGATTCTGGCAACACCGCTGTTTGCGGAGAGCCGCGCCAAAGTGTCTCCCTCTCCCGTTGACGAATCGCTTGCCGAGCGGCTCGCCTCGTTGGATCCGGAGGCGGCGCTGGCAATGCTGAAGACGGTTGTTGCCGAGGAGGCGGCGACGATATTGCGGCTGCCTGGGGCGGGCATTGACCCACTGCGACCACTATCCGAACTGGGGATGGATTCATTGATGGCGGTCGAACTCCGCCTTGCGCTGGAGAACCGACTCCGGGTTGATCTGCCGCTGGTCTCGCTCACCGAGGGCACGAGCGTTGCGTCGATTGCCGCGCGACTCGCTGCCGCGGTCTCGACAGGACCCAGGGACGGCGAGGTTATTGCCCTCGCTGCGCACCATGAGGCTGTCGAGGCGGCGCGATCCCCTGTGGACCCCGATCGAGTTGCGGCGGAGTAGCATTTTGGACCGGAGCAGCCCCTTGTTTGGTCTATCGGCGCAGGCAAAGGCGCAGCTGATCGCGAAGCTGTCGTTGGCATATTCGGTCCGACCCGAGGAGCGGTCGGCTCGCCGCTCCAACCCGGAAGAGAGCAGCACCTTTAGCCCGAGGCTCGATGTGTCGGAGCTCGATGGGTTCCGGGAGATCCGCATGATCCGCGAAGCCGCAGATTTTCTCGGCATCGCCGATCCGTTCTTTCGTGTGCACGAGGGCATCGCCGGCGCAGAAACCCTTATCGGCAGCAAAACCTACGTCAACTTCGCCTCGTACAATTACATCGGGCTCAACGGTCATCCGCATATCGCTGACGCGGCGAAAGGCGCGATCGACCGCTATGGGACTACGGTCTCGGCGAGCCGTCCGGTCTCCGGTGAACGGCCGATCCACCGCGAGCTAGAGCAGATGCTGGCGCGGATTCACGGCTGCGAAGATTGTGTCACTTTGGTCGGCGGCCATTCGACGAACGTCACCGTGATCGGACATCTGCTCGGCCGTAACGATGTAATCGTTCACGATGCGTTGATCCACAACAGCATCGTTCAAGGGGCGACGCTATCCGGCGCGCGCCGGGTGCCGTTTCCTCATCTCGACCACCGAGCCGCAGATCGGCTGCTGGGCGAGTTGCGTCCACGCCACGGGCGTGCGCTTTTAGTCATCGAGGGGCATTACAGCATGGATGGCGATGTCCCCGACCTACCGGGCTTTATCGCCGTGGCGCGGCGCCACCGTACCTGGCTGATGGTCGACGAAGCGCATGCGCTGGGTGTGCTGGGACCACGGGGCTTCGGCACGGCCGACCGCTTTGCGGTCGATCCCAGCGAGGTCGACATCTGGATGGGGACGCTCAGCAAGAGTCTGGTGTCCTGCGGCGGTTATATCGCCGGAAGAAGGGACCTCATCGACTATCTGAAGCTCGCCGCACCCGGTTTCGTCTTCTCGGTCGGGATGGCGCCGGCCGCCGCTGCAGCTGCGCTCGCCGCCATCGAGTTGCTGGAGCGCGAGCCGGAGCGGGTGCGCCGGCTCAACGACAGGGCTGGGCTTTTTCTGCAACTCGCACGTCAGGGCGGCCTCGATGTCGGCGGTTCGATCGGCGCCTCGATCGTGCCGGTCATCACCGGTAGCTCGATCCGTGCCGGGCGCCTTGCGCAAGCGATGTTCGAGCGAGGGGTCAATGTCCAGCCGATCCTATACCCGGCAGTACCAGAGCGCGCCGCTCGTCTGCGGTTTTTTCTGACGGCCGCGCATACCGAGGAGCAGATCCGCGACACGGTGCGAATCCTGATGGAAGAAAACCGCCGAGTCGAGGACACGCCGAGTGATCTGGCCGGCGTTGTACGGCATCTACGCAAATTGGCGCCTTCGCCCGGTAGATCGCAGGTCCGGTGACACCTGGCGCGCTAGGCGGGCACCCCGCAAAAGCGCTCGATAGTCGGCAGAAGAAGTTCGGGGCGGCCGAACTCGGCAGCCCGTCGACACCCGGCCTCGCGGCTTCCAGCGAAGCATCGACACAGGAAGAAAAGCAATGACGGGCAGCAGATTATCAACCGTCTGTCGTTTCTGGGCCACCGGTCTTCTCGTTTCAGTTGCTCTGCTCCTCGATCCCTGCCTGCCGTCGCCGGCTCAGCAGATCACCCCGATCGCCGAAGAAGCGAAACCAGTCACCACGCCTGCCATAGATTCACACCGGCCGAGTCTCCCAGAAAAACGGAAGGCAAAGGTACCGATTTTGGTATACCACCGCTTCAGTGAATCGCCTTCCGAAGGTTCATCTGGGCGGCAGAGGCTAACTGTAACTGCCGAAGTTTTCGCTCAGCAGATGAAGTACCTTCAAGACAACGGATACCATGTGATTACGTTCTCGGATCT
>Ga0306920_100013394_pt1 | contig 11173 bp, 10 predicted proteins | sample flu12Cox44000170_FD_204666 | JGI IMG/M metagenome (GOLD analysis project Ga0306920, IMG submission 204666) | Lab enrichment of tropical soil microbial communities from Luquillo Experimental Forest, Puerto Rico - flux4day.12C.oxic.44.000.170 (v2)... | ecosystem: Environmental > Terrestrial >...
CACCAGGAACCGGCCAGCGGAATCGAGCACGGTCGCGTTGATCGCGGTACCGCCGCTATCGAGGCCGACCACGTACTCCCGGTCCTGACCTGCCATCAGGCTCCTCTCGCATCGCCGACTGGCGCGGTGACGGTGTGCCGGCGGCCTTGAAATCATGACAGGGCGCGCAATCACGGACGGCGATGTTCCGTTGTTATTAACACCCCGGAGCAGGCCACGGCCTCCCGGCTCCGGCCGTCCGCCCCGGACGCGCCGCGACCGCACCGGCGCGGTGGCGCTCAAGCCAGCGGCGCGAACCTGATCTCGTGACGGTCCCGGGGCGCGGCGAAGCCGAGCAGTCGCTCCGCCTCGGCGGTTATCGCGTCCCGGTCCGGCGACGTGACCGGCCGGAACAGTTCGGCCGTCAGCGTCGCCGTGCCGCGGGACCGGGTGACCCGCCAGGCGCCCGTGACGAACCCATCGACGAGCACCGTTCCGGGGAAGATGCCGTTCCGGGTGTACAGGCGCTGCCGGTGGTCGTCGCTGACCACCCGGGTGCGGTCGGCATGGGAGAGGACTAGGTTGTCGAACTCGGCGACCAAGCGCACCGGTGCGGGGGCATCGGGTCCGGGCCGGGGCGCGTCCGGCAGGTCGAACAGCTCCCTGTCCCGCTCGTCGCGGAAGGTGCGCAGGCCGGGGCGCAGCCGGTCCATCACCTCGCCCAGCCGGGTCAGCCCGGACCAGGCCTGCACGTCGGCGGCGGTGGCCGGGCCGAACGCCCCGAGGTAGCGCGTGACCAGCAGCTCCAGCGGGGGGCTGGGATCCAGGGAGGACCCGAGCCAGGCCTGCGCGGAGGTGTGCCTGGCCTGGCCCGCCGCGCCCCAGACGGCACGGGGCGGCACCTGAACGAGCGGCACCAGCGTGCGGACACCCTGGGCGAGCGCGGCCGGGGCATGGCCGGGCCAGCCCGGCGCGAGGAGCGCGCCGAGTTCGCGGAAGGTCCTTGGCTCGGCGTCCACGAGCGCCCGGCCCGCCTCGGCCAGGGCGCCGGTGTCAAGGCCGGTGAACTCCTTGCCGAAGATGGCGGGCAGCGTGCGGTCCAGCACCGGCTGGATGAGTGGGCGGAACACCAGGCAGTCCCGGGCGGAGACCAGGTGGATCGTGGAGCGCATCAGCGCGATCCGGACCACCTGCCGGCTCACCAGCAGCTCGGCCAGGTCACCGGGCTGGAAGCCGGCCAGCCGGGACCACAGCCCGTAGTACGGCGGGAAGGGCGCCTGGGCCTGCAGGCCGGCCAGGTGCTCGACCATGCCGATCACGGCCGGGGCCCTGGCCGGGCCGGCGGGCAGCGGGGCCGGCCGGAGCAGCATCTGCCTGGCGAGCAGGGCCCGGTTCAGGGCCCGCGGGTTCAGCACATCGGTGGGCATCAGCGCTTCCAGCGTCGGAGGGACCGGACTGTGCCGCTTCCCTTAGATTCGGGACATGAAGAAGGTTGTCGAACTGCTCCTCTGCTTCATCCATCCGCTGGCGGTCGTCCTCGTCTGGATCGACCTATTGTCGCGGACCGACATCTCGCGCGGCGCAAAGCTGGCGTGGGCCATCTTCGCCCTCATCCCCCTGGTGCCGTTCATCTACGTGCTCACCGGTGGCGACCTGTGGTGACGCCGCCGGATAGGCGCGGCGGCCCTCATCTCGTCCGCGGATCCTCGTAGAGTGACGCAGGTGGCCTCCCCCGGCACCGATTCCCGCCTGAGCGATCCCGCGGCGGTGCTGCGCCGGGTTTTTGGCTACGACTCGTTCCTCGGCAGCCAGCGGGAGATCATCGATCACCTGATCGGCGGCCAGGATGCGGTGGTGCTCATGCCCACCGGCGGCGGGAAGTCGCTGTGCTACCAGATCCCGGCGCTGGTCCGGGACGGTACCGGGGTGGTGGTCTCGCCCCTGATCGCGCTCATGCAGGATCAGGTGGACGCGCTGCGCGGCCTCGGCGTCCGGGCCGGTTTTCTCAACTCCACGCAGGACATCGGCGCGCGCCGCCTGGTCGAGGACGCCTTCGTCGCGGGCGAGCTCGACCTGCTGTACGTGGCGCCGGAGCGGCTGTGCGGTGAGCCGGCGCTGCGGCTGCTGGAGCGGGGCCGCCTCTCGCTGTTCGCCATCGACGAGGCGCACTGCGTGTCCCAGTGGGGGCACGACTTCCGGCCCGACTACCTGGGCCTCACCGTGCTGCGCGAGCGCTTCGCCGGGGTGCCGCTGGTCGCGCTGACCGCCACCGCGACCCAGGCCACCCGCGCCGAGATAGTCTCGCGGTTGCACCTGGCGCAGGCCCGGCAGTTCGTGGCGAGCTTTGACCGGCCCAACATCCAGTACCGGATCGTCCCCAAGAACGACCCCCGGCGGCGGCTCCTGGAACTGCTAAGCACCGAGCACGCCGGCGACTCGGGCATCGTCTACTGCATGACGCGCTCCTCGGTCGAGCAGACCGCCGAGTTCCTCGCCGACAGCGGCCGCGTGGCCCTGCCGTACCATGCCGGGCTGGACTCCCGCACGCGCGGCGAGAACCAGGCGCGCTTCCTCCGCGAGGATGGCGTCATCATGGTCGCCACGATCGCCTTCGGCATGGGCATCGACAAGCCGGACGTGCGCTTCGTCGCGCACCTCGACCTGCCCAAGTCGGTGGAGGGCTACTACCAGGAAACCGGCCGGGCGGGCCGGGACGGCCTGCCGTCCACGGCCTGGCTCAGCTATGGCCTTCAGGACGTGGTCCAGCAGCGCAAGCTGATCGATTCCTCCGGCGGCGACGAGGCGCACCGCCGCCGGCAGAGCCAGCATCTCGATGCGATGCTGGCCCTCTGCGAGACGGTCGGGTGCCGCCGCGTGCAGTTGCTCGGGTACTTCGGCGAGCGGAGCCAGCCGTGCGGCAACTGCGATACGTGCCTGGTGCCGCCGGAAGCGTGGGACGGCACGATCGCCGCGCAGAAGCTGCTGTCCGCCGTGTACCGGCTGCGCAGCGAGCGCCGCCAGCGCTTCGGCGCGGGCCACGTCATCGACATCCTGCTCGGCAAGCGGACCCCCAAGGTCGCCCAGCACCGCCACGACACCCTGACCGTGTTCGGCGTCGGTACCGACCTGCGCGACACCGAGTGGCGCGGCATCGTCCGGCAACTGCTCGCCCAGGGGCTGCTGGCGGTGGAGGGTGATTACGGCACCCTGGTCCTCACCGACACCAGCGCGCAGGTGCTCCGCAAACAGCGGCCGGTCATGCTGCGCCGCGAGCCCGAGCGGGCGCCCAAGGCGCCGCGGGCACGCAAGGCCGAGCCCGCCGCCACCCTTCCCGACAGCGCGGCGGCGACCTTCGAACGGCTGCGCGGCTGGCGGGCCGCCACGGCGAAGGAGCAGGGCATCCCCGCGTATGTGATCTTCCACGATTCGACCCTCAGGGAGATCGCGGTGACAGCGCCGTCGTCGCTGGCCGAACTGGGCAAGGTCAGCGGCATCGGGGAGACCAAGCTGGCCAGGTACGGCCAGCAGGTCCTGGACGCGCTCTGACCAGGCCGCGATTCGCCAGCCTCGCGCCCCCACCTCCGGCGATGCGGCCGGGCGCGGGCCGCGTCGCCCGCTCCGGCCCTCGACCGCAACCGGCAGCCGCGAAACCGCCGCGCCGTTTGCCCAGGCCCGGGTATGATCGGTCATCGTTCGCCAAAGAATTGTTAATCGAGTGACCGCAGAATAATCGAGCGCCGGTATCGGGCAGCCGCACCGGGTTCGGCACGCTGATCTGCGACCGTAGTTCCTGCACGGCGAAGCAGCCAGCAGTTGCTAGAATGCGTTCGGGCTTGCTGGCGGCTGTCCCATCTGGGTCGCCGGGGGAAATACCCGCCAAATTCGCTATCGACCGGAGGAGGCCCGGTGGCCGAAACATCCCGCCACGCGCCCTTCGCGCGCGACGTCGTGGTCATCGGCGGCTGCGGTCATGTGGGCCTGCCGCTGGCCATCGCCTTCGCATCCCGTGGCCTGCGGGTGGGCATCTTCGACGTCAGCGAGGCCGCGGTCGCGTGCGTGAACTCCGCGAGGATGCCCTTTGCCGAGCCAGGAGCGCAGGCCCCGCTGCAGCGCGCGATCGCGGCGGGCACCCTCGAGGCCTCGACCGACCCGGCGATGGTGGGCACGGGTCAGCACGTGATCGTGGTGATCGGCACGCCGGTGGGCGAGAACCTCGAGCCCGACCAGTCCGCCATCCCGAACGCCCTGCAAGGCTGCGCGGCCTACCTCGCCGCGGGACAGATCCTGATCCTGCGGAGCACCGTGTACCCCGGCGTGACGGCCCGGGTCGAGAAGATGGTCGCCGGGCTGGGCGTGGATATCGACGTGGCGTTCTGCCCCGAGCGCATCGCCGAGGGCAAGGCGATGACCGAGCTTTTCGAGCTTCCGCAGATCGTGTCCAGCCGCAGTTCGCGCGGGCTGGAGCGGGCCAGCCGCCTGTTCCGCAGGCTGACCCCGACGCTGGTGCCGATGACGCCGGAGGAAGCCGAGCTGGCGAAACTGTTCACCAACGTCTGGCGATACATCAAATTCGCCACCGCCAACCAGCTCTATATGATGGCCAATGACCGCGGCCTGGATTTCGAGCGAATCCGCCAGGGGCTGGCCCTGGATTACCCGCGGGCCGCCGACATGCCGGGCGCCGGATTCGCAGCCGGCCCATGCTTGTTCAAAGACACAATGCAGCTGGCCGCGTACAATAACAACAATTTCGCGCTCGGCCATACCGCGATGGCCATTAACGAGGGCCTGCCGCTGTATCTGGTGGCCCGTCTGGAGCAGCGCTTCGATCTGGGTTCGATGACCGTGGGGATCCTGGGGATGGCGTTCAAGGGCGGGTCGGACGACGTCCGTTCCAGCCTGTCGTACAAGCTGAAGCGCCTGCTGGCGTTCAAGGCCGACCGGGTGCTGTGCACCGACCCCTACGTCACCACCGATCCGGACCTGACGCCGCTGGCCGACGTGCTGGCCCAGGCGGACCTGCTCATCATCGCGGCCCCCCATCCCGAGTATGACGCGTTGGAGACCGGCAAGCCGGTCGCCGACATATGGAACGTGCTCGGGAAGGGGGTCGTTGTTTGACCATGAGTGAGCCACGCGTTTCGATCATCATCCCGGCATACAACGAGGGCAAGCACATTGTCCCGGTCCTGGACCGCCTGTTCGAGTCGGTGCGCCTGTCGTGCGAGGTGCTGGTCGTCGTAGATGACGAGAACGACTCCACGGTGCCCGTGGTCCGTGACTACGCACAGGCCGAGCCGAGGCTCCGTTGCCTGGTCAACACCTACGGTCCGGGCCCCGCGAACGCGATCCGCTTCGGGATGGCGGCGGCCGTGGCGAAGGTCGCGGTGGTGACGATGGCCGACGGCTGCGACGACTCCAGGCAGATCGACGACCTGGCCAGGCTGGTCGAGCGCGGCGTGGCGGTGGCCGCGGCGTCCCGGTACATGCCGGGCGGGCAGCAGGTTGGCGGGCCGATGGTCAAGGGCATACTGTCGCGCACCGCGGGCCGTTCGCTGCGGCTGTTCGCCCGGCTGGGCACGCGGGACGCGACGAACTCGTTCAAGGCGTACTCGACCAGCTTCGTCCGCGAGGTCGGCATCGACTCGCGAGACGGCTTCGAGATCGGCATCGAGCTGACCGCCAAGGCGAAACGGCTCCGGCTTCCGGTCGCCGAGATCCCGACCATCTGGCTCGACCGGCCGACGGGCGTGTCCAACTTCAAGGTCGCCGAGTGGATCCCCAAGTACCTGCGCTGGTACCGGTTCGCGTTCGGCGGCCCCCTGACCCCGGAACAGGTCCGGGCCCGGGGAACGAAGAAGGGGAGCTGATCTGGGTGGGGTGGCGGGGTGATGGACCAGCAGAGAAGGTTCTCGTCAGCGGCTCGGCCGGGTTCATCGGCGGCTACGTCGTCGGCGAGCTGCTCGACCGCGGTTATGAGGTCGTGGGCCTGGACAACTTTTCCAAGTACGGCAGGGTGGCCAAGTCCTACGACGGCCACCCGCGCTACCGCCTGGTCGAGGGCGACGCCAGGGACGTCGAGCTGCTGGCCCGGCTGCTGGCCGACTGCGATCACTTCATCGCCGGCGCGGCGATGATCGGCGGCATCTCCTACTTCCACGCCTACGCCTACGACCTGCTGGCCACCAACGAGCGGATCATCGCGGCCTCGTGCGACGCCGCCATCAATGCCCACGCCGAGGGCCGGCTCAGCAAGGTCACCTACCTGTCGTCGTCGATGGTCTTCGAGAGCGCGGACCAGTGGCCCTCCTACGAAGGCCAGCAGCGGGAGATCCCGCCGCCGCTGTCCTCCTACGGCTTCCAGAAGCTGGCCGTCGAGTACTTCGCCCAGGCCGCATGGGATCAGTACCGGTTGCCGTTCACCATCATCCGGCCGTTCAACTGCGTGGGGATCGGCGAGAGCCGGGCGCTGGGCGACGAGCAGATCATGTCGGGGAACATCCGCCTGGCGATGAGCCACGTGGTACCGGACCTGGTGCAAAAGGTGCTCAAGGGCCAGGACCCGCTGCACATCCTGGGGTCCGGTGAGCAGGTGCGGCACTATACCTACGGCGGCGACCTGGCGGCCGGGATCGTGCTCGCGATGGCACACCCGGACGCGCTGGGCGAGGACTTCAACCTCTCCACCAGCGAGAGCACCACGGTGCTCCAGCTCGCCGAGCTGATCTGGCGGAAGATCAAGGGCCCCGAGGTCCCGCTGCGGATCGTCCACGACGAGCCGTTCGCCCACGACGTGCAGCGGCGGGTGCCGGCCACGGAAAAGGCCAAGCGGGTGCTCGGCTTCGAGGCGGCGACCACGCTGGACCAGATGCTCGACGAGGTGATCCCGTGGATCGCCCGGGCGGTGGAGGCCGGGACGATATGACGCCCTAACGGGCGGCGCGGTCCGTGGTGGACGGGCCCACGTTCGCGGTCAGCCAGTCGCGCAGCGGCCGGGTCGCCCGCAAGAACCCGGCGATGCGGTCCCTGGCCTCCGCGGTCTCCAGCCACGGCGCGGGCGGCCATTCCCGCCAGGCGACGATGCCCTTGTAGCGGAGCAGCCCGGCCCGCGGGTGATCGGCGGGGAAGCCACGGGGCACGGTCTTCAGCACGTCGCGCCCGTGCACCTCGATGCCCTGCCGCTCGACCCCGGCGATCACCTGCTCCAGTTCGCCGCCGGTCCGGTCGCCCGCTACCGCCTCGCGGTACCTGCCAACCTGATCGGAGGCCATGCCGTACATGCCGTCACCAGCGGCGAGGCCCTCGGCGGAGAGCTGGATGTAGCCGCCGCCGAGCATCGCGCCCAGGTGCGTCTTGTACGGCGTCTTATCCTTGCTGAACCGGATATCCCGGTAGGGGCGGAAGATCTTCGACTCGCCGAACTCCGGCCCCAGTTCGTCCAGCAGCTCCGTCATCGGGCGCAGGACCTTGTCCTCATAGACCGATTTCTGCCGGGTCCAGTACGTCTTGGAGTTGTCGGCCGCCAGGCCCTCGTAGAACTCGAGCGCCTCATCGCCCCACCCGCTGAAGGCCATCTCCGTCAGTCCTCTCTATGGTTCCTTGTCCCTGTTAGCCCGGGGGGCGACCCCCCTGGAACCCCCCGCTGGCTCAACGCCCCGTTCCTTCGTCACGGGGCCTTGGCCCTGTTGGCCCGGGGGGGCGACCCCCCTGGAACCCCCCGCTGGCTCAACGCCCCGTTCCTTCGTCACGGGGCCTTGGCCCTGTTAGCCCGGTGGGGACCTCGGAATCCCCCGGGGCCTTGTCCTGGATCTCCCAGGCGTGGTCAAGGGCGTGCCAGGCGGCGCGCCGGGCGACGAACCGGGCCGGGCGCCGGGCGCGGCCGAGATCCGCCGGCGTGCGGTCCGCCGCCGTGGCCCGGATCTCCGCGAGGATCCCGGCGCGGACCCGGGCCACGGCGGCGAGGTCACCGGCCGGGAAGGGCCGCTCGGCGAGCCCGAGCATCCGGGCGTGCAGCACCTCGGTCTCCCGCACGTGCGCGATGATCTGGTCGCGGTCCCGGCCGCCGCCGCGGGGGCCCTTGCGCAGCTCAAGGGGGGCCGCGGCGGCGGTCTCCTCGCAGTAGTCCCAGGCCGTTTCGACGAGCGCGGCCAGCCGCTCGGCCTGCTGCGCCGTGCCGGGCTCGCGGTCCAGCGCGGGCGCCACGTCCAGGGCGCCGAAGTCGGTCGCGCTGCTGCCGGTCACCCGTTCGGCGATCTCGATGCAGTCGACCTCGCTGACCGGGTCGAAGGCGACGCGGGCCAGGACGGGCACCACGGCGTACCGCGATACCGCGGTCGCCAGCGCCGCCAGGGCCTGTTCTTCGTCGCGGCCGGACCGGCACCAGCCCGGCCAGTCGACGGCGCAGGCGAACACCCGCTTCTTGCCCGCCTCCAGGTACACATCGGTCACGGGGACCATCTTCCCAGGGGTTACCCGCGCGGCGGCACTCCCGCCGGAACTCCGGCCGCGCCGCGCGGCAGCGGCCCGTGACAGTGCGGCCCGGTAAACGGGAGGCCCGGCTCAGGGCCGCCGCCGGGCGGCGGTGATCCGGCCCGCCCGTTGCCGCGGCCCAGCGCGCGGTGCGGCCCAGCTAGGGCAGCATCCCGGCCACGCGGCGGATGATTTCCCGGCACAGCGGCCCCACCTCCGCGGGGTCGTCGGTGAACTGTGACGGCTTGATACAGAACGTGGTGAACCCGGCCTGCACCTGCGGTCCGATGGCGGCCAGCGCCTGGCCCAGGTCGGCCACGCCGTCCGGCTCGCCGAACACCGCCCGGGTGCCGCCGACCAGCTCCAGGCCGCCCGGATCGCGGCCCGCCTGCCGCATGGCGGCGTCCAGGGCGGCCAGTTCGGCCGGTGCCGGGCGGCCCAGCGGGTTGAATCCGGCGCCGTACGCCACGATGCGCGCCAGCATCCGCCGGTGCAGGCGCGCGCCGCCCAGCCACAACGGGGGGCCCTCCGGCCGGAAGGCCTTTGGCTCGAAGTAGACGTCGCGGAAGCGGTAGTGCCTGCCGTTGAACGAGGCCGGGGTGTCGCGCCACAGCACCCGCCAGGCCGCCAGGTGCTCGTCCAGCAGGTCGCCGCGCTGCCGGAACGGAACGCCGAGCGCCGCGTACTCCTCCTCCAGCCAGGACACCGTTGGCTGCACGACCAGCCGCCCGCCGCTCAGCAGGTCGAGCGAGCCAAGCTCGCGGGCCAGCAGCAACGGGTGCCGCAGAGGCGCGATCACCGCGCTCGCGACCAGCCGGATCCGCGTGGTCACGGCCGCGATCGCGGACAGCAGCACCAGTGAGCTTGGCCACGGCGTCGCCGGGTCCTGGTTGCCCGGCAGCGCGTATTCGCGGGGGTTGGCCATCAGCCCGTTCGCGCTCGCGGCCGGGCCCAGCACGATGTGCTCGCTGAGCATCACCGAGTCAAACCCCGCGTCCTCGGCCTCGCGCGCCCACCGCACCAGCACCGGCAGGTCCCGGGCACTGGTCATGGTCCAGTTCTCGCTGAGGATCAGGCACATCCTGGGCGCCGCCATCGGCTGTCCTCCCTGGGTCTGGGCTCCCCGGGCCAGCACTACCTGCGTGGCGGGCGGATGCCGCGGAACTCCCAGTCCCCGCCGAGCGCCGTGGACCTGACCTCCTCGCTCTCGGTCGGCTGCGCGCCGAGGCCGGCGGGCACGGGCAGCGGCCCGGCCACGACGTGGTTGCGCAGCCGTCCGAGCCCGTCCACCTCGACCTCGACGACGTCCCCGGGCTGGACCGGGCGCGAGCCGGCGGGGGTCCCGGACAGCAGCACGTCGCCGGGGCACAGCGTGATCGTCCGGGCGATGTCGGCGACCAGGTAATGCATGTCCCACTGCATCTCGTCGGTGGACCCGTCCTGCGCCAGGGCGCCGTTGACGTAGGTGCGCAGCCGCTTGCCGTGGAAGTCCCAGCCGGTGACCAGCCCGGGGCCGAGCGGCGCCATCGTGTCCGAACCCTTGACCCGCAGCATCGACCCGGCGTCGGTGTCGCGGAAGTCGTGCAGGCCGAAGTCGTTGCCGATCGTGTACCCGGCGATGTAGTCGCCGGCCTGGCCGGCCGGCACGCCCCGGCAGATGCGGCCGATCACGATCGCCACCTCGCCCTCGTAGTTGAGGTACTTGCAGTTCGCCGGGCGGACCACCGCGCCGCCGTGGCCGGCCAGCGCGGAGACCGGCTTGTGGAAGTACGTGGGGGCAGGCGGCAGCGTGGCGCGGAACTCGGTCACCCGGCTGTGGTGGTTCAGGTGCACCGCGATGATCTTGGTGGGCGTGACCGGCGGCAGGTGCACGGCCTGCTCCGCCGCGACCCGGCGCCCGTCCCCGGCGACCAGGTCGTCCCCCTCCCGGCGGACCTGCACCGCGGCGCCGTCGAGCAGGATCCTGCGGTATTCCGTGGTCACGGCGCTCACCTCGCCCCGTCGGCCGCCTGGCACCAGCCACCGGCGGGCCGGTCGAACCAGAGGTGCACCTGGCCCGTGCCGACCGAGTTCTCATACTCGCTGTACGCGCGCGCCGGGGCGGTCACCGCCCCCTCTCCCAGCGCGGCCACCATCATCAGGTAGTGGGCGAACCGCGCCTCCGGGTGGACCTTCAGGAACTCCGGCATCGTGGCGATCACCCGGGCGTGGTTCCCGGCCCGCAGCCACGCGATCCGGTCCAGGTCCGCCGCGCGCGCCTCGGCGGTCCTGATGTGCACCGTATCGCTCGCCTCGTGCGCGCGCAGTTCCCGGAGCGACCAGAACGTGTGGGACATGGCGCCCGAGGCCACCAGGAGGACGCTGCGGTCGCTCGCCGCGACGGCCGCGCCGAGCGCGCGGCCCGCCCGCAAGAAGTCCTCGGTGTCGCCGGTCTGCGCCGTGCTGACCGAGATCCACCGCTTGCCCAGCCCGCGGCCGAGGTAGTGCCACAGGTTGACGGTGGCGTAGTGGGTGGGCAGGCAGGGGTCATCGATGGCGGTGATCCAGGTGCCGTGCCGGCCGGCCTCGGCGGCGACGGCATGCGCGAGTTCCGGGTCACCCGCCCAGTCGTAGGGGACCCGGGACATGCCACGCGGCAGTTCGTCGGAGGTGAACAGGCCCGCCCGCGTGGCCTGCGCGGACACGACGAACTCCACGGTGGTGTGCCAGTGCGAGTCGAGGACCA